>Ga0256867_10000030_pt1 | contig 49532 bp, 48 predicted proteins | sample RVTome_15_FD_185939 | JGI IMG/M metagenome (GOLD analysis project Ga0256867, IMG submission 185939) | Soil microbial communities from uranium-contaminated site in the Upper Colorado River Basin, Wyoming, United States - RVT150D86 (HiSeq) ... | reverse complement strand
CCTGGTCGCCATGGACTTCGACAACACTCAGGCATGGCCGGCCTACGACTGGATGGGGGTGGCCAAGTCGGCCCTGGAGAGCGTCACCCGCTATCTGGCCCGTGACCTCGGGCGGCACGACATACGGGTCAATGCGGTGTCCGCCGGCCCGCTCAGCACGGTGGCCGCCAAGTCGATACCCGGGTTCGCCAGGTTCGACCAGGTGTGGGGAGAACGGTCGCCCTTGCGATGGGACACCTCCGACCCCGAGCCGGTGGCCCGCATGGTGTGTGTCCTCCTCAGCGATTGGGCCCAGATGACCTCGGGTGAGATCGTCCACGTCGACGGGGGCTTTCACGCGGTGGCCGCCGGCGGCGACCCGGACTGAATCGAGCTCAGACGTCGACGGGGATCGAAGCGGCTGCCGGGAGGTCGAGCACGAAGGTGGCGCCGCCCCCCTCGGTCGCCTCCACCCGAACCGCCCCGTGCATCACCTCGACCAAGCTCTTGACGATGGACAACCCGAGCCCGGTTCCGCCCCTCGACCTGGTATCCGACTGGTCCAGCTGGGTGAATCGCTCGAAGATGCTCTCCCGGGAGTGCTCGGGGATACCCGGGCCGTGGTCGACCACCGCCACCAGGGCCCGCTGGTTCTTCTGCCACGCATACAACTCCACTGGCGAGTCCGGGGCGTACTTGGCGGCATTCTCTATGAGATTGATGAGGATCCGGGAGAAGTGGTCGCGGTCGGCGTACGCCGCGAGGTTGTCGGGCTCGACGGTCATCTTGGGCTCTATCGAGACCACCCGGTTGATCTCGTCGAACATCCCCTTGATCTCCACGGGCTCGAGATGGACGGGGATGGCTCCTCGATCGATCCGGGAGACGACCAGCAGGTCTTCGATCAGCCTCTGGAGACGGCCGGCCTGACGACGGGCGCTGAGGAGCAGCTGTTGTGAGGTCGGCTCTGGTGGGGCCAGCTCGGGGCGGTTCACCGTGTCCAGCGACCCGATGATCGAAGTCAGCGGGCTGCGCAGCTCATGGCTCACGGTGGAGACGAAGTCGCTCTTCATCTGCGCCACCTCTTCGAGTCGGCGGGTCATCTCGGCCTGCGCCTCATAACGCCCTATCTGACTGAGCACCAGACCGGCCGGTGCGGCCAGCGAGCCGAGCTGTTCCAGCTGTTCCTCGGTGAAGTCGCCCTGATATGGGTCGCCGACGATGATCGCCCCCACCCTCATCGACTCCACCTTGAGCGGGGCCACCAATGCCTGCTTTAGACCGAGGTCTCTCAACAGAACGTGGGAGTCGGTGTCGGGGTCGACGTTCCTCACATAGATCGGCTTGGCGGCGCGATACGTCTGGGCGACGACGTTTGGCGCGTTGATCTCAACCGAGATCGGGTCGGTGTCGAGCGGGTAGCCGTTGACCCAGATCGGGCTCATGACGTCGAGACGCTGCATCTCCCCGTCGTGGAGGAGGACCAGGCCGACCTGGGCGTCGAGGTACTTGCAGATCGTCCCCACCAGGTGGGGGACGATCTCGGCCAGCGACTCCGCCCTGGCGAGGGTGGCGCTCACCGCGTAGAGCCGCTCGAAGTCGAGACGTTGCTGCTCGAGCTTGGCCTCCTTGCCATACGAGGTCACGGCCTCCTTCTCGAACTCGAATCCGACGAGGGCCGTGGCGGCCGCCACCACCAGGACCACGACGACCGGTGCCAGCACGTCGGCGATGACGTTGGCCTCCCCGAGGGTGAAGGCGATGAACCCGATGGCCAAGCCGATGGCGACGGTGACAAAGGCGTGGGCCCACCAGGCGAGCAGCAGGCCGGACACCGCGGCGATCCCGAACAAGATCGGCTCGGTGGTGGCGTTCAGGTCGGGGATCAGGGCGAGACCCGTGATGCCGGCGATCATGGCGAGCAACCAGCCGGTGGCGGCCCAGGGGGCGGCCCGGGATCGCATGATCCGGTCCCATCTGGTGGCCGTGGAGAGGATCAGCAACGAGGCGAGACCGGTCATGGGTACGTAGAACTCTGGTTGGGTGAACAGCTGGGTGCCGTCGGGGAGCGGGCTTCGCACCGCCTGATAGCCGATGATGATCAGCACCACCCAGGCCACGGCGGAGGCCCTGCGCAGTAGCGACGACCTGAAACGGGCCATCGACTCGTGCACACTGGTGTTCACGGTCTCGTTAGTCATGGGATTGGGGCCTATCGAAAGTATTCTCGGCGTTTCTCCCGGTCTTATCGAGGATTGTTATTGGCACTGCGCTCATTTCTTGACGGCGCCCTCTTCGCCGAGGTGTACGGCACCGAGGCCCCAGACGTCCTCGCACTCCATGGCTGGGGGCGGCGAGGGAGGGACTTCTCGGCAGCTCTCGAGGGCAAATCCGGCATAGCTCCCGACCTCCCAGGCTTTGGCGCCTCACCGGTCCCCGATGAGGCGATAGGCGCAGACGCCTATGCCGACATTGTCGCCAAACTGCTCGATTCTTTCGATAGGCCTCCCGTCCTGGTCGGCCACTCCTTTGGGGGCCGGGTCGCGGTCTGTCTCGCCGCCAAGCACCCGGGGAGGGTGGGGCCACTCATCCTCACCGGAGTGCCGCTGATCCGTCTCAAGACCTGGCGACGGCCCCCGGTGAGTTTTCGTTTGGCCCGTCGGCTCAATACCCTCGGCGTGGTATCGGACACGCGGATGGAGAGGCTTCGCAGGTCTCGTGGGTCAGCCGACTATCGAGCCGCCACGGGGGTGATGAGAGACATCCTGGTCACGGTGATCAACGAGAGTTACGAACCGCAGCTCGGTCGCATCATGAGCCCGGTTCATCTGTTGTGGGGTGCAGATGACACCGAGGCCCCGGTCCGGGTCGCCGAGGCGGCGATGTCGCTGCTGGCCGACTCATCGCTGGAGGTCCTCCCCGGGGTGGGCCACTTCGTGCCCATCGAGGCGCCGGGTGCGCTGGGCAAGGCGATCGACGGAGCGCTGGCGTGATCTGGGTGCTGGCGGGGGTGGGCGCGGCCGCCGCGGTGCCGGCAGGGCTGCGCTGGCTGCGGGTGGCGCAGCGGGAGCACTACCTCGCCGGTGAGGTGACCAAGTTTCGGTTGCGCTGGTCGCAAAGCGGCGTGATCAACTTCCTCATCGACATCGCCGCCGTCTTCGGCGTCATCTACTCGATCATCGACGTCCGCTGGGGATTCCTGGTCCCGCTTGCCCAGGTGGGCCCGATCGGATTGCCGGTCAAGGGGGTCACCTCACCACTGGCCTGGACCGATCGGCTTCGTCGTGTGGCGACTCTCACCGGGGTGGTGCTGGCGGCCGCCCTCTTCACCGGAGCAGCTCTGGATCAGCCGGTGATCGTGCTGTTGCCCGTGGTTCTGCTCCCGTCGCTCATCGACCTTTGTCTCTGGCTCCTGGCCCCATATGAGAAGCGTCTCGGGGACGAGTGGGTCGAAAAGGCAGCGGCCAGGCTGCGGGCGGTCGGAGCCGAGGTGGTGGCCATCACCGGCTCTTATGGGAAGACCACGACCAAGAGCCACGTGGCCCATCTCCTAACCGGGTCGAAGCGGGTCGTTGCCAGCCCGGCGTCCTTCAACAACCGCATGGGGCTTGCCCGTGCCGTCAATGAGAACCTGACTCCCGGCACCGAGGTCTTCGTCGCCGAGATGGGCGCCTACGGCCCCGGGGAGATCGCCGAGCTATGTGAGTGGATCCCGCCGAAGGTGGCGGCGATGGTGGCGATCGGCCCGGTCCACCTGGAGAGATTCGGCACGATCGAGAGCATCGTGAGATCCAAGTCGGAGATCCTCGACCGGGCGGAGGTGGGAGTGGTCTGTGTCGATCACCCGTTGCTCGACGGGCTTGCATTCAACCGCCGTCAACACATGAGGATCATCGAGGTGTCCACCAGCGACGGGATCGTGGTCGACGGTGCCAGGGTGATCGACCTCCCGGACGGGGTGTTCGCCGCCAATCTCGCCGTGGCGTTGGGCATCTGCTCCGCACTCGGTGTCGACCTCGCCGAGGTCATCCCCCGCATCCACTCTCTCCCCGTGGCGGAGCATCGTCAGTCGGTGACTACCGGGGGCGCGGGTTTCGCCATCATCGACGACACCTTCAACTCAAATCCTGTCGGTGCGCGGTCAGCCTTGAAAACCCTGGCTGGGCTGGGGGAGGAGGGAAAGACGGTGGTCATCACCCCCGGAATGGTCGAGCTGGGGCCGGTTCAGGAAGAGGAGAACCGGGCTTTCGCCGAGGAGGCCTCATCACAGGTCGATCACTTCGTCATCGTCGGGCGCACCAACCGCAGGGCCCTCGAGCAAGGTTCCGCCCGGGGCAGCGCTTCGGTTACCGTCGTCGACTCGCGCGCGGAGGCCGTGGCGTGGGCCCGTGCCAACCTCGGTCCCGGTGACGCGGTCCTCTACGAGAACGACCTGCCCGACCACTATCCATGAGCGCAACGACATGAGCAGACAGGCCGTCGTCTTCGGCGGGCCCTCCGACGAGCACGACATCTCGATCCTCACCGGGCTCCAGGTGGCGCGGGCGCTCGAGGACATCGAGGCGATCTACTGGTCGAAGTCGGGAGGGTGGCATCTGGTGGACCCCGATCTGGAGGCGGACGACTTCGTCGATGGGGTGCCGCGCAAGTCGAGGGAGGTGTCCTTGGTGGTGGCCCCCGGCCAGGGCTTCGTCGTCAAGAAGCGGCCGTTGCCGCTCGATGCGGTGCTCATCGCCTGTCACGGGGGGCCTGGAGAGGACGGGACTCTCCAAGGGATATTCGACCTCATCGGGCTGCGCTACACCGGGCCGGGACAGGCGGCCTCCGCCCTCGGCATGGACAAGCTGGCATTCGGTTCGGCGATGACCGCTGCCGGGCTGCCCACGCTGCCACGGACGCTGGTGACGACCGGCGGTGAGGAGGCACCGGGCTTCGACGGGCCCTATATCGTCAAGCCGAGGTTCGGGGGATCCTCGATCGGGATCGAGGTCGCCGACGACTGGGCGACGGTCCTCGCCCTGAAGACCTCTTCGCGATTCTTCGATCAGGGGGCGGTGGTGGAGCCGTTTCTCGCTGGAAGCCGCGATCTCCAGGTCGGCGTCAGGACCCACCCGGAGTGGCAGTTGTCGGCGGTCGAGGCTCCGGCGCGATCGGGTGAGGGGATCTACAGCTACGACCAGAAGTACCTCGCCTGGGGGGGAGAGGTGAGTGAGGGGCGGGAGTTGCCGGCGAGTCTCGACGATGCCACCCAAAAGGGAATCCGTGACCTCTCGCGACGGATCACCCAGGTGGCCGGGATACGCGGGGTCGCCCGCATCGACTTCCTGGAAAAGGATGGGGACTTGTTCGTCAACGAGGTCAACACCATCCCCGGCTCGATGGCCGTATACCTCTGGATAGACCCGCCCATCGAGCGTCGCCAGCTCTTCGCCGACATGCTTGCCGAGGCCTCCATGGGACAGACCCGGGTCTTCTCGACTGTGGGCAGCGACGGTACTGCGCTGCGGAGCGCGGGCACCATCGCCTCGAAATTTGGTTAGAGCCTTAGAGGTGCACCACTGGGCAGGTGAGAGTGCGGGTGATGCCGTCGACCGCCTGGATGCGGGCCACCACCAATTTCCCGAGTGAGTCGACGTCCTCACTGCTCGCCCTGACGATCACGTCGTAGGGCCCGGTCACGTCATCAGCGCTCTCGACTCCGGGGATGTTTCGAACTTCCTCTGCAACGACGGCTGCCTTTCCGACCTCCGTCTGGATCAGGACATACGCCTGGACCAAGTTGAGCCTCCTATCACTCTATGGGCGAGCGACACTAGTGGAAGGGTCTCTACCGTGTTCCGTTGGGCAAAGGTGTGCCCTGACGGTAATTCGATGCACAGCCGATCTGGGAAGACCAACGAGTGTCCAGCCGCTTACCGTCACGGCATATGGCTGCACAGTCGGATTGGTGGTCTAGTAGCCGTCCTGGCCGAGACGTATCGAGGTGATGAAGGTGCGGCCGTCGTCGTCGACGGAGTCGAAGATGATGCGCTGACCCTGGCGCAGGGTGCGAAAGACGGACCCCTGCAGCGATCCGGGGCGGAGAAAGACCTCGGACCGATCGGCGTCACGAACCACGATCCCGACCCCGGTGACCGGGTCGTAGGTCTTGACGACGCCCTGGTCCATGCGGTCAGGCCTTGACGACCTTGCCGGCCCGGATGCACGAGGTGCAGACGCGGGCGCGGCGTGTGTTCGAACCGTGCTTGACCCTGATCCTCTGGATGTTGGGGAGCCAGCGACGGTTGTTTCGCTTGTGGGAGAAGCTGACGGACTTGCCGTAGCCCGGCTCTTTGCCGCAGATCTCACACCGGTAGGACATGACGAATACTCCTGGACGGTCAATGAATGTACGGGGATCCCGAAGACCGGGGGCAATCCTAGCCACTCCGCCGTTCAAGTCGTACTCGGGGGTTACCGTGTGTCGGTGGCTTCGCTCAGCCGTCTCGCTGCCATCGATGTCGGTCAGATCAAGGGTCTTGGCGGCAAACGCTCCGAGAACCTCTCCTCGGCCGGGATCCGCACCGTGGCGGACCTCTTGCATCATGTCCCCCGCCGCTATATCGACCGGTCGGAGAAGTCACCGATCGCACGGGTCCCCATCGGGTCCGAAGTCACCATCATCGGCTCGGTCCGCTCGGTCCAGGAGCGTCGCCCTCGGCGCAATCTCCACATCATCGAAGCAGTGATCGAAGACGACAGCGCACGGATAAAGGCGGTCTGGTTCAACCAGGGGTTCCGTGTCCGCCAACTGAGGGCCGCCACCGAGGTGGCGCTCTCCGGCGTGGTCGAGTCGTTCCGGGGCTCGTTGCAGATGAAGACCCCCGATGTCGACGTACTGGACAGCGAGACCGAGGGTTTGACGGTGGGCCGGGTGGTCCCGGTCCACTCCACCGCCGGTGGCGTCGGGCCGGGCCACATGAGGAGAGCGATACACAACGCGCTCCTGCGCTCCCGGCCCATCGATGACACCGTCCCTACCGAGATCAAGGCCGCCAACGGGCTCATGGAGCGCGACGCCGCGTTCGCCTCGATCCACTTTCCCGAGACGCTCGACGACGTGGCCCCGGCGCGGAGGCGCCTCGTCTTTGACGAGTTGTTCCGGCTCGAGCTGGCTCTGGCCATGCAGAAGCGGTATCAGATGGACAGCTCCCTCGGGATCGCTCACCAGCCCACCGGGGAGCTGGTCGATCGATTCCTCGGGGGCCTCCCGTACCGGCTCACCGGGGCCCAGCAGAGGGTGCTCTCCGAGATCGAGGGCGACCTCGCCGCGGGCCATCCCATGCACCGGCTGCTCCAAGGCGAGGTGGGGTCGGGCAAGACCGTGGTGGCCGTCGCCTCGCTGTTGCGCGGGATCGAGGGGGGCTGGCAGGGTGCGTTGATGGCCCCGACCGAGGTGCTCGCCGAACAGCATTACCTCGGGGTGCGCGGCCTCCTCGCCGACGCAGGTCTCTCACCGGAGCTGGGTGGGTCTCTGCTCGGCATGGAGAGCCTGTTCGCCGGGGGAAGCGGCCCCGCGGTTCACGTGGCATTGCTCACCGGGTCGAATGCCAGCACCAACTACAACCCCGACATCAGCCGGGATCAGCTGGCTGCCGACATCGCCGCAGGACAGGTCGACCTGGTGGTGGGGACCCATGCGCTGATCCAGGAGGGAGTCGCATTCTCCCGTCTCGGGGTGGCGGTGGTCGACGAACAACACCGGTTTGGCGTGGCGCAGAGGGTTCTCTTGAAGGAGAAGGGGGACGCGGTCGAGCCCGACCTGTTGATCATGACCGCCACCCCGATCCCGAGGACGCTCTCGATGACACTGTACGGCGACCTCGACGTCTCGCTCATCGACGAGATGCCACCGGGCAGGACGCGGGTGAAGACCAGGCTCATCTCCAAAGTCGAGGAGTCCCGGGCCTGGAAGGTCATCACCGAACAGGTTGGCCAGGGCAGACAGGCCTTCGTCGTCTGCCCTCTCGTCGAGGACAGCCCCAAGGTGGAGGCGGTCTCGGCGACCGCCGAGTACGAGCGGCTTTCGGCGCTGATGCCCGATCTCAGGGTTGCCCTGATCCACGGCCAGATGCGGTCGGCTGAAAAGGAGCAGGTCATGGCGGCTTTCCGCGCCGGTGAGACCGACGTCCTGGTCTCGACGACCGTCATCGAGGTCGGGATCGACGTCCCCAACGCCACGGTGATGGTCATCGAAGATGCCCATCGCTTCGGTCTCAGCCAACTGCACCAGCTTCGGGGCAGGGTGGGTCGGGGCAAGCACCCGGGGGTCTGTCTGCTCCTCGCCGAGCCCAGCACAACCGAGGGCGAGGATCGTCTCACCGCCTTGGTGAGCACCAACGACGGGTTTCGCCTCGCCGAGGAGGACCTCAGGATCCGGGGTCAGGGCACCGTCTTCGGCACCCGGCAGTCCGGAGTGAAAGACCTGAAGCTCGCCGACATCCTGGCCGATTTCGACCTGCTCATCGTGGCCCGGCGCGACGCCTTCTCCCTCGTCGACTCCGATCCGACCCTCGCCGACCACCCCACGCTGCGCGACGAGGTGATGGCCATGCTGGGCGACGAAGTCGACTGGCTGTTCGTCAGCTGAGATGAGGATCATCGCCGGCAAGGCAGGGGGGAGGAGACTGAAGTCCCCCGACACCACGGGGACCCGGCCCGCCACCGATCGTGTCCGTGAAGCGGTGTTCTCCTCGATCGGCAGCTGGGTCGACGACGCAGTGGTCGCCGACCTCTACGCCGGGTCGGGGTCCTTCGGGCTCGAAGCCCTGTCCCGGGGCGCCAGCTCCGCTGTGTTCGTCGAGAGCGGTCGAAAGGCCCTCCAGGCATTGCGTCACAACGTTGAGATGGTCGGTCTCGGGGGATCTGTCATCGAGGGCACGGTCGAGGGCTATCTGAAGAGGGCGAATCACCGTTTCCACCTGGTCTTCATGGATCCACCCTGGTCGAAACCGATCGAGCAGATGGAAGCCGAGCTCGCCGGTCTCGACCGTCTCCTCCTCCCCAACGGGGAGGTGGTCATCTCCCGGAGACACCACGACCTGGTGCCCCGGCCACCCAAAACCTGGCGAGTTGCCGCAGATAAGAGGTACGGGGATACCAGAATCATCAGATACGAGAAGGTAGAAGACGATGACCACGGCATTGTGCCCGGGGAGCTTTGACCCTCCCACCAATGGCCACGCCGACGTGATCGGAAGAGTCATGGCCCTGTTCGACAGGGTGGTGGTTGCGGTCATCGACAACCCATCGAAGAACTCGCTGTTCACCGTGGCGGAGCGATCCGCCCTGCTCTCCGAGATCCACGGGGACGCCATCGAAGTGACGTCATTCGACGGTCTCCTGGTCGATCACGTCCGCGAGGTCGGTGCAGACACGGTGATCAAGGGTCTTCGCACAGTCGAGGACTACGAGTACGAGACCCAGATGGCGCAGATGAACCATCACATGACCGGGATGGAGACGTTGTTCCTGGCGACACGGCCCGAGTACCGATTCATCTCTTCGTCGCTGGTCAAAGAAATCGCACGACTGGGAGGGTCAGTGGGCGGACTGGTTCCCGATGTGGTGGAGAAGGCACTTAAGGAGAAGCTCTCATGACACAGGACACCCGGACCGAGCCCGAGGTCATCGTCGACACGACCGAACCGGTCGAGATTCCGGCGGGAGCAAACCCCGAGATCGACGACATCCTCGACATCGTCGACGATCTGATCGTCCACCTCCACGAGGCAAAGACGATGCCTCTCTCCTCGAGTGTGCTCGTGGAGCGGGAGTTCTTCCTCACCAGGTTGGAGAAGCTCAGAGCCAGCCTGCCCGATGAGCTGAGGGCGGCCCGGTGGATGGTCCGGGAACGAGAGGCATTCATCGCCCGCACCAACGAGAAGGCTCGGGAGATCGTCGACGAGGCCCGGGCAGAGGCCGACACCCTGGTCTCGGAGTCGAACATCGTCTCGGAGGCGGTCGAGGAGGCCAACATCCTGGTGCGGAGGGCCGAAGGCGATGCCCGTCGGCTGCGGCTCGAGTCCGAGGACGACATCGAGCGCAAGCTGCAGAAGCTGGAGCATCTGCTCGTGGACCTCACCAACCGGGTACAGGACTCCAGGGCCGAGTTCCACCAGGCCCGGCCCAAACCGCCCGAGGTCCCCATCTGAGATGACCGACGACCTGGTGGTCGAGACCGATGACCTGGTCGGACATCCCGAAGCCACCAGGAACGTCTCCGGCGAGCACCACGTCGATCTCCGGCTGGGAGACGTGACGGTGAGGGGGCCGATGACCGTGACCGGTGTCGTCTCGGGCACGGTCGCCGGGGTGATCGCCAGCTTCGAGGCAAGGGCGCCGGCCCATTTCACCTGTGTCCGCTGTTTGACCGAGTGGGACGGCGAGATCGCGGCGGAGGGCACCCAGCATTTCTCCAAGATCCCTGACGAGGACGGATACCTCATCGAGGATCACACGGTGGACATCAGCGGGCCGGCCACCGACGAGCTGGCGCTGAACCTGCCTGCGGCGCCGTTGTGCCGACCGGACTGCAAGGGACTTTGCCCAATCTGTGGAACCGACTTGAATAGTGACCCTTGTGACGGCCACGGAGAGGAATCCGACTCCCCGTTCGCTTCTCTCAAAGACCTGTTCGACCCCTGATTGACCAAGGAGTGCCCGGCATGGCGGTACCCAAGAAGAAGATGTCGCGCTCCCGCACGCGTCAGCGCAAGGCGGCATGGAAGGTGCAGGCTCCGCGATCTGTCGCATGTGAGCAGTGCGGAAAGCCCAAGCTGGCTCACCGCGCCTGTCGCGAGTGCGGTACATACTCGGGTCGCGAAGTCATAGAGATCAGATAGACCCTTGGCCCGCATCGCCCTCGACGCTATGGGGGGCGACCATGCCCCATTCGAGACGGTTGCCGGCGCGGTCGACGCCGCGGCCCGGGGCGTCGATGTCGTGCTGGTGGGCAGTCGGCGGCTCTTGCGGGCCGAACAGGCCAAACACGGGTCGAGTCTCTCCGTCATCGACGCGCCCGACGTCATCGGCATGGGGGACGACCCGGCCCGCGCCCTGCGGGAGAAGCCCCGGGCGTCGATAACCGTGTGCGCCCGGCTCGTCGCCTCCGGCGATGCTCAGGGTTTCGTCTCCGCCGGCTCCACCGGTGCTGCGATGGCCGCCGCCGCCATCATCATCGGCAGGGTGAGAGGGGTGACCCGCCCGGCGATAGCCACCATCTTCCCCACACCCGGGTCGCCGACCCTCCTCCTCGACTCCGGTGCCAATCCCGAGGTCAACGCCGACCAGCTCCTCCAGTTCGCGATCATGGGGTCCGTCGCCGCCGAGGCCCTGCTCGGTGCTCATCCTCCCCGGGTGGGCCTGCTCTCGATCGGAGAGGAGAAGGGGAAGGGACGGGACCTGGAGCGGGCTGCCTACGAGCTCCTGGAGGCGGCCTCGTTGCACTTCGTCGGCAATATCGAGGGCCGCGACGTGGCAACGGACAAGGTCGATGTCATCGTGACCGACGGCTTCACCGGCAATGTCTTCCTCAAGGCCACCGAGGGGACCGCCTCGCTGATGAACTCGTATGTCATCGAGGCCCTCTCCATGCTTCCAGCCCGGGTGCAGGCCGAGGTGCACCCGGTCCTGGAACGGGTAAAGGAGAAGATGGACTGGGAGACCTACGGCGGGGCCCCGCTCCTCGGAGTCAAGGGCGCGGTCCTCATCGCCCACGGCAGCTCAACCCGGCGCGCCATCGCCAACGCCCTGGTCATGGCGCACGAGAGCGTCGACCAGGATCTCCCCGGGCGTGTCGCCAGCGCACTCCGATGAGCCTCGAGAACCTTCTCGGGCATCGGTTCTCCAACCCCGCCCTGCTCCGTCTGGCACTGACCCACCGCTCGGTCAGCTCTGACGACCCGGCGCGAAAGGACAACGAGCGACTCGAGTTCCTGGGGGACGCCGTCCTGCAACTGGTGGTCACCACCTTGCTCTACGACGCCTATCCCCATCTCGCCGAGGGCCAGATGGCCAAGGTGAGGGCGGCGGTGGTGAGCAAGGGAACCCTCGCCGAGGTGGCACGCACCCTCGACCTGGGCAATCACATCGAGCTCGCCACCAGCGAGGACGCCACCGGCGGCCGGGAGAAGGAATCGATACTGGCCGACGCGGTCGAAGCCGTGATCGGTGCGGTCTATCTCGACGGCGGGCTCGACCTCGTCGAGAAGGTGGTGGTCGCGCTCTGGGCCGAGAAGGTGGCCGATCGGGCGAGGCAGCCGGGGGTGATGGACTACAAGACCCGTCTTCAGGAACGGGTGGCTCGTGACGGTTGGAGACCGGTGTACCGGGTCGAAGGGAGCGGGCCCGACCACGACCGGCGCTTCAGCGCGGTGGTCACCTTGAATGGCGCCGATTACGGCTCGGGCGAGGGGCGCTCCAAGAAGCAAGCCGAACAGGCCGCGGCCCGTGAGGCACTCGAGGTGCTCAACCGAGATCGTCGGTAGAGAGGCCTTCTTTCCGTGCCCGCAGGTCGATGTACCAGTAGGTGTACATCGCCGAGATGGCGGCAACCAATAGACCCTGTGCCAGGACTCCCAGACCTGATGCGACCGTGAGGGCCGACCCCCCGCCCCCGAGGGCCGCCAGGGGGAGGGCGATGAGTTGGATCAGTGGGATGGCGATCCCACCCAGCAATCCCACGAGCATGAGGAACCCCGCCGTCGGCCACCACCTACCCCTGACCAGCCGCAAGCTTCGCAGGATCGAGCCGAACACCCCGCCGTGTTCGATGGCCACCGCCGAGGTGGTCATCGACACAGAGACCGCCGCCCAGATCCCCGGACCGAGGAGTGCCCCCAGGAGGAGCACCGCCACCAGGGCCGTGGTCGAGTTGGGGGTGCCCACCGACACGATCGGGATCAGCCATATGGCGGCTCCGAGACCGATCAGGGCCAGGACGGCGCCGAGGATCACCAACGCCGCCCCAAAGGCGGTCGGATAGCGTCGCATCGCCTCACGGGTGGCCTCGCCGGCGGTGAGTGGCTCCCCGTGCAATTCCGCAGCCACCGAGGCGTGACTGGCCAGCGCCACGAACACCCCGCCGATCATCTGGAGGAAGGCGGCGATGCCGACCGCCACGTAGAAGGGGCGGGCCAACTCCCAGAAGACCTCCTCGGGGATGGTCCGCAAACGCCCGGGATCGTTCAACACCAGGTCGAGGAGGTCGGCGCCGCCAGTCGCACCGAAGGCGACGATCGTGGCGATGCTCACCGGCACCGACACTGCCACCGCGGGGATGAGAAGCGATCGCCAGACACGGGCCAGACCACCCATGGCGTCGTTGAGCACCTGGTCGAACCGCCTGGGATGTATCACCATGAGCGGAGGTACCGTAACTGCACCGCCCCAGGAGGGACTCACTGCCAGAGCTGCCCGAAGTAGAGACCACGAGACGGCATCTCGAATCTGCGCTGGTCGGAACGGTGTTCGAGTCGGTCGAGGTCACTCACGAGCGGACCGCCCGGCACAACTCCTCACCTGCCGAGGTGGCGTCCCGTCTGCAAGGTCGACGCGTCACCGGGGTCGAGCGTCATGGCAAGTTCCTCCGGATCTCACTCGATGACGGTCAGACGATGGTCGCCCATCTCGGGATGTCCGGCCGCTGGGCCGTCGATGGTGAAGACGGGGCCCTCCACACCCATTTCGTGGGCAGGATGGACAGTGGCACCGTTGTCAGGTTCATCGACCCGAGGACTTTCGGTTTCGTGGCCGTGTACGACGAGGACGAGATCCTCGGCTCTGGCTTGAGCCGCCTCGGCCCGGACGCCTGGACCGACCCGCCCCAGATCGGCGAGCTCGGGGAGCGTCTTGCGGGAAGGACCGCCCCGATAAAGGCGCTCCTCTTGGACCAGCGACCGATATCAGGGCTGGGGAACATCTATGCCGACGAGACGCTGCACCTGGCCGGTATTCACCCGCTGACACCGGGGGGAGCCCTCGATCCCGAAGATCTGGGCCGTCTCATCGAGGCGGTGCGCATCGTCCTCGAGACAGCCATCTCCCGGGGAGGAACCACCTTGTCGGATGCCGCCTATTTGCTCCCCGATGGCCGCGCCGGGGCGAACATGGCCGATCTCGTCGTCTATGGACGCCAGGACGAGCCGTGCACCACCTGCGGAACTCCCATCGAGCGGTTGGTGGTCAGGGGGCGGTCCAGCCACTTCTGCCCGAACTGCCAGATGCTCCGATGACCAAGGCGATCCACGTCTTCGTTTCCGGTGATGTCCAAGGCGTCGGCTATCGACAGGGTTGTCGTCACACCGCGCGCTCCCTCGACCTGGTCGGTTGGGTGCGCAATCTCGCCGACGGCCGGGTGGAGATCTTCGCCCAGGGGCCTGACGAGGGGCTCGACCGTCTCATGGAGTGGGTGTGGGCGGGCCCGGCCACGGCTGGTGTAAGCGGCGTGGAGACCGACGTCGTCGCCCTCGACGTGACGCTCACCGACTTCTTCATACAGCCCAACCCGTCTCGTCGCCGCTAAAACGCCGGTCAAAGCCGACACATTCGTTAGCCTGACCCGGCAATCACAAGCGTGTCATTCGCCAGGTAGCCAGCTGTGTATCTCAAGTCTCTCAAAGTCTCAGGGTTCAAGTCGTTTGCCGACCGATCACACCTCGAGTTCCGTCCCGGGGTGACCGTCATCGTCGGCCCCAACGGCTCGGGCAAGTCGAATCTGGTCGACGCCCTGTCGTGGGTGCTGGGCACCCAGTCGAGCAAGTCGCTGCGAACCCCAAAGATGGAGGATGTCATCTTCGCCGGGACCGCCACCCGCCCTTCGCTGGGCAAGGCGGAGACGACCCTGGTCATCGACAACGCCGAGCGTCAGATCGACCTCGACCTCGACGAGGTCTCGATCACCCGTCGGCTATATCGCGACGGTTCCAGCGACTACGAGCTCAACGGAGTCGGCTGTCGTCTTCTCGACATCCAAGACCTGCTCTCCGACTCGGGGGTGGGTAGGCATCAACACGTGATCATCGGGCAGGGTGAGATCGGCCGGGTGCTCAACGCCTCACCCGAAGAGCACCGCGCGGTAATCGAGGAAGCTGCCGGGATTCTCAAGCACCGCCGTCGCAAGGAGCGCTCCGAGCGTCGCTTGGAGCGGACCGATGAGGACCTGGCCCGTCTCCAGGACCTGCTCGGTGAGATCGGGAGGCAGATGAGGCCGCTGCGACGCCAGGCCGGCGCCGCCGAGCGATACGACGGCCTGAAGGCCGAGGTCACCGCCCTCCGTCTCTATCTGGGGGGTGAGCAGCTCGTCGCACTGGACCGTGCGCTGACCATGGCGGTCTCGGAGAAGTCGATCCTCAGCGAACGCGTCGAGGTGGACCAGAGAGAGATCAAGACGCTCTCGGCGAGGCTCACCGAGCTGACCCGGGCAGCCGGGATCGTCGGTGCCGACCTCGAACGTGACACCTCGGCTGCGGCGATGTTGGAGACGACCATGGAGCGGCTCCGTCGAGTGGCATCCATCGCCCAGGAGCGAATCAGGGCCGCCACCGGCCGCCGCGAGGCAGTGGTGGAGCGTCACGGCGATCTCGAGGAGGAGTCGGATGAGATCGACCGCCAGCTCGAGGAGGTCGACTCCGAGCGAGCAAATGCCGAGGCGGTCGCCGCTTCGGCAGAGGACGCCTTCCGCCGTCTCGAGGACGAGGAGCGGTCGATCACCACCCAGAACTCCCTGTCCCCGGAGGGTGCCCTCGCCGCAGTCCGTGGCGAGTTCAGCGCGCTGCAAACATCTCTCGATCGGGATGGGCGCGAGCTCGAGAAGGTGAGCCAGCGGATCGACGTTCTCAGGGCCCAGATCGCTCAGGAAAGCCATGAGATCGACGGGATCAACGGCGAGATCCGGGCCATGGACACCGCCATGTCCGGCCTCCAGACAGGCTACGAGTCCGCTTCGAGAGATCGTGCCAAGAATCAGGAGACATGGTCGAGCGCCGAGGATGCCCTCGACCACGCCCGCATCGACCTGGCCGCGGCCCAGGCCAGACTGGAGGCGATCTCAGCCGCCCTCACCGGGCGTTTCGACGCCGACGCCCGCAAGACCGTCGAAGCGGCGCGTGGTGCGCTCGGCTCGCTGACTTCACAGCTCGACGTCCCCCACGGCCTGGAACCGGCGGTGCACGCCGCCTTGGGTGATTGGGCCGATGCCGTCGCCTTCGGCGACCCCGAGTCGGTGCGGGACGCGGTGGCAGAGGTCAAGAGCGCCGGCGGCGGTTCGGTCTCCATCGTCTCTTCGATGTCGGACACCTCACCGCCTGCCCCCGAGGTGGCTGCCTCTCTCGGTCTCGATGCCCTGGTCGACCTGCTCGGGCCCGAGCGCCACACCGGCCTGGCGAGCAGGCTCCTCGGTGACGTGGTCGTCGTGGAAGGCTGGAGCGCGGGATGGGCCCTGGTCGCCAGACACCCGGGGTTGCGGGCAGTCACCCCGGAGGGTGATGTCATCTCGGTCTCGGGCGTGCGTCTCGCCCATCCCGACGGAGTCGGCTCGGCGATGTTGGAGTCGGCCGAGGTGGCCATGGAGCGAGCTTCGACGACCCTGGCACGTGCCGAGTCGATCCACACCGCGGCGAAACGCGACTTCGAAAGGAGCCGCCAGGTCGAACGTGAGAAGTTGGAGTCGTTGGAGCGGGCCGAGAGCGCCCTCGCCGGGCACTCCGAGGCGATGAAGCGGCTACAAGCCTCGGTGACGGGTCTCGATGAGGAGCGAACCCGTCTCAGCGAGCGGCGCTCATCGCTGATCGATGCGATCGAGGCGGCCACGGCCCAGGTAGACGTGCTGAGTCGGCGACTCCAGGCCCTCGAGGGGGAGGAAGCGGAGCGTCTCGGGGTATGGGAGGAGATGGAAGCTCGTCGTCTCCTGATCGGGGCCCGGAGAGAGTCGGCGAGGTCCGAGTGGCAGGAGGCCGCCACCGCCCTACGCGCCGTCATCGAGCGGGAGCGTCTACTCCAAGACCGTCGTCGGAGTGTTGGCGAGGAGCTGGACAGGCTCGACCTCGGTTTCGTCAGCGATGACGATCCGGCTCGTCTGGGACAGATCGGCGACCTGGCCCGAAGAGGGGTCGCCACCCTCGAGAGGCGGGTGGGCGAGCTGAGACAGCGTCAAGCCGAGCTGCGGCTTCGCAGCCAAGAGGTCGGGGCCGATCTCGATGAAGTCCGAACAGAGCATGAGAAGAGGTCCGAGGCGATCACCGATGCCAGGGCCAGGGTGGCCGAGATCGATGTCAAGCTGACCGAGGTGAGATTGACGCGGGAGTCTGTCATCGAGGCGATCCGCCGCGACGCCGACGCCGGGATCGAAGAAGCCATGTCCGCCCCCAGACCCGAGTTGCCCGAGGATGCCGATCTCGACGCTCTGTTGGAGACGCGAATCGCCCAACTGCATCGTCTCGGGCCCATCAACCCGCTGGCGGCCCGGGAATTCCGCGACCTCGAGGAGCGTCACCGGTTCCTGTCGGAGCAGATGGCAGACGTGGAATCGTCACGCTCCGAGTTGCGCAAGGTCATCTCTGCGCTGGAGGGGGAGATCCAGAGACGCTTCGACGCCGCTTTCACCGAGGTCGCCGCGGCCTACGAGAAATACTTCGAGGTCCTGTTCCCCGGTGGTCGGGGCCGCATCCGGCTGGTCGACCCCGACGACCCCCAATCGGGTGTCTCCATAGACGCCCAACCCCTGGGCAAGAAGGTGTCGCAGATGACCCTTCTCTCGGGTGGTGAGCGAAGTCTGGCCGCGTTGGCGTTCCTGTTTGCGATCTTCGAGGCGAGACCGAGCCCGTTCTATGTCCTCGACGAGGTCGAGGCTGCCCTGGACGACACCAACCTGCGGCGCTTTCTGCGCATCGTCGACGAGTTCAGACAGCGCGCCCAGCTCATCGTCGTCACCCACCAGCAACAGACCATGGAGGCAGCAGACGTCCTCTACGGGGTCACCATGGAGCCGGGTGGGTCCTCCAAGGCGGTGCGCAAGGAGATGCGGCCGGCCCTGGCCACCGATCAGGTGGCATAGGTTCTCCCCGGAATGGACACATCCGTCCTGATAGTCGTGGCGGCACTGGTCGTCGTTGCCGTGGTGGTCGGGTTCCTGTTGTGGAGGCGACGGGCGTCCCAGGCCTCCCCCGGTCAGGAAACGGCCGTTTCCCGCCCACCGGGATCAGCCCTCGGCTCGGCCATCCGGCGGGCGCTGGGATCTGGTCTGGACGAGTCGACGTGGGATACGATCGAGGAGGCCCTCCTCGCCGCGGACGTCGGCGTCGAGGCCACCTCCGAGATCGTGGCCTCGTTGCGTAGCTCGAGCCCGGTGACCGTCGAAGAGGCGAGAGAGTCGCTGCGGTCGAGTCTTGCCAAGGAGCTTGGCGACCAAGAGCGCGAGCTGATTCTGGCCGGCTCACCGGCGGTCATCCTGGTGGTCGGCGTCAACGGTACCGGCAAGACCACCACCATCGCCAAGCTGGCAAAACGTCTCACCGATTTGGGTCGAACCGTGACTCTCGGCGCGGCGGACACTTTCAGGGCGGCAGCAGGCGAACAGCTCGAGAGATGGGGTGAGCGTCTGGGCGTGCAGGTGGTCAGGGGGGAGGACGGCGGCGACGCCGCATCGGTCGGGTACGACGCCATCACCTCGGCCAGGGCCAAGCGAGTCGACGTGGTGATCATCGACACCGCCGGTCGTCTCCATGCCAAGAAGAACTTGATGGCCGAGCTGGAGAAGATCTATCGGGTCGCCGGCGGCGACCAGGTCGACGAGGTGCTGCTGGTGCTCGACGCAACCGGCGGCCAGAACGGTCTCGCCCAGGTGCGGGAGTTCTCCGAAGCGGTCCCCTTGAGCGGGATCGTTCTCACCAAGCTCGACGGGACCGCCAGGGGTGGCATCATCATCGCCGTGGAGCGCAGCCTCGGGGTACCGGTCAAGTTCGTCGGAGTCGGTGAGGGGCTCGACGATCTCCTCACATTCGACCCGGATAGCTTTGTGGACTCGCTACTGGAGTGATGGTGGATACCAAAGAGCTGGTCGCGGCGGCTCGGTCTGCGGCGCAGGGGTCCTATTCCCCGTATTCGGGCTTCCGGGTGGGAGCGGTTGTGGTGGGGATCGGGGGTGAGGTCTTCACCGGCGCCAACGTAGAGAACGCCGCCTACCCCTCAGGCTCTTGCGCCGAGGCGACTGCGATCAACACCGCAGTCTCCAAGGGGGTGCGCCAGATCGACACGGTGGCGGTGGCCTGCATCGACGCCGACGACGTGGATGGTGCTTATCCGTGCGGGCGCTGCCGACAGATCATGTCCGAGTTCGACGTCGCCCGGGTGATCGTCACCGCCGGGGAGGGTGCAGAGACACGCACGCACACCCTCGACGAGCTCCTGCCGCACCGCTTCACGCGGTAGTCGCGGCCGCGGGCCAGTCGCCGCGGTTCTCCTTGCGCACCACGAATCGCAGGCCTGACCAGGTCTCGTCGATGGAGCACACCTTGTTGTCGACCATTCCGTGGGGGAGGAAGAGCTCTCTCAGGACATCCTCGGTGAGGTCGGAGTCCCGGTCGGAGGACCTTTTTGGCCAGGCGAACCAGATCGACCCATCGGGGGGAATCATGGTCACCGCCCGTTGAAAGCCACGCTCGGCCTCGTCGGCCCGGTCGGCGAATATCAGGTAGAGATCGGCCGGGGCCTCGGTGGAGTCGCGCAGCACCTCCACGTCATCGGGGAGGTCTCCGAGATCGAAGTTGAAGTAGTTGGGGGCGTTGAGGACGCCGACTGTCATCCCCTCCGCGATCCCCAGCTTCTTCACGAGTGGGGTGTCGCTCGATCCGGTCATGGGGGCTGATTATGGCCGTCGGGAATCCGGAGCGGGGCCAGGTCGTTGCCCGAACCATGGATACCGAGCAACTGCTGGACTACCGGCGGGCCAAGGACGAGTTCTTCGCCACGAGCCACGACTCGCCACTCGACCACGCCGGCCGACACGACTTCTCGGGTCTCCGCTACTTCGAGCCCAATCCCGACCTGTCCTTCACGCTCGACATCGAGGAGGCCGACGGGTCGGAGGTCCGCTTCGAGACCTCGGACAATCGGGTGAAGGTCTACACCAAGGCGGCCAGGGTCAGCTTCGAGGTGGGCGGGGAAGAGGTCGCCCTGACGCTGTATTCCACCGGGCATCCCGGTTACTTCATTCCCTTCCGCGACGCCACCTCCGGCAAGTCCACCTATAGAGCCGGACGCTATCTCGACGTCGACAACAACGACGACGGTTCGGTGATCCTCGACTTCAACCTGGCCTACAACCCGTCCTGTGTCTACAGCGACGGCTACTCGTGCCCGCTCCCACCAATCGAGAACTGGCTCCAGGTCCCCATCGAGGCCGGGGAGAAGATGTGGGAGAAGGGTAGCTAGGAGTCGGGATCGTCCCCTAACATGCTCCGTTCTCTTCGGAGGACGGATGGTGACCCGACCCGGCATCCAAATCGGACGCGAGCACGATGCCTGTGGTGTCGGGTTCATCGCCGACCGGGGACGGGCTCCCTCGTTCAGGATCACCCGGCTGGCAGTGGAGTGCCTGCACCGTCTCGACCACCGCGGGGCAAAAGCAGCCGACGGGACCGGTGACGGCGCCGGTCTCCTCACCCAACTGCCTCATCGACTGATCGCCCGCGAGCTGCGCGCCCACGGCAAGGAGATCCAGCCGGAACGGGTCGGGGTGGTGATGTGCTTCCTGCCCCCCGAGGACGCCGCGGCCTCGCGCTCTCTGGTCAGTGAGGCGCTCGAGGCGGAGGGGGTCCGTCTCATCCTGTGGCGGTCGGTGCCCATCGACCCCAGTGTCCTCGGCGAGCATGCCCGCGAGGTCCTGCCCCTGATCGAGCAGGCGGTGGTGACCTCGGACACGACTGGAGATGATTTCGAGCGGGCCCTCTTCCTGGCGAGGAAGAGGATGGAGCGAAACGCCAACCTCGGGTTCTCGGTGCCGTCGGCATCGAGTCGGAGCATTGTCTACAAGGGGCTGTTCACCGCCTCCCGGATTGCGGGTTTCTACTGGGACCTGCGTGACCCCGACTTCGAGACCGCCTTCGCCATCTTCCACCAGCGCTTCTCCACCAACACCTTTCCCTCGTGGGACAACGCCCAGCCCTTTCGGGCTCTGGCCCATAACGGTGAGATAAACACCATCCAGGCCAACCGCTCTTGGATGGAGGCCCGGGAGAGGGGAGCCACCGCCGGCGTCTGGGGGGACCGTCTCGGCGACGTGTTCCCCTTCATCCAGGCCGGGCTGAGCGACTCGGCGAGTCTCGACAACGCCTTCGAGTTGCTGCTGCAGAGCGGCCGGTCGCTCTCTCATGTGAAAGAGATGCTGATGCCGGCGGCATGGGAGAACGTCCACGACCTCTCCCCGGAGCTGACCGCCTTCTACAAGTACCACGCCTTCCTGACCGAGCCCTGGGACGGCCCCGCGGCGATCGCCGCCACCGACGGGGTCTCCCTGCTGGCCGGAATGGACCGCAACGGGCTGAGACCGGCCCGCTGGACCATCACACCCGATGTGGTCATCGTCGCCTCGGAGGCAGGGGTGTGCCCCGAGGAGGAGTCCAAGGCGACCGCCACCGGGCAGCTCGGCCCGGGCGAGTTGCTCTTCTTCGACGGTGTGACCGGGAACATCGGGCACTCCGAAGAGGTCAAGTCCCGGCTGGCGGCTGCCCTTCCCTACTCGGACTGGGTGAACACCGAGACGCTGCACATCCAGGCGCCGTTCGACCCGCTCAACGACGACCGCTTCGACGCCGGTGCGCTCACCCGTGTCTTCGGCTACACCGCCGAGGAACGCCGTCTCATCCTCGCCCCGCTCGCCATGGGCACCACCCCCACCGGGTCGATGGGCGACGACACCGGTCTTGCCGTCCTCTCCGATCGTCCCCGCCGGCTCACCCGCTACTTCCACCAGATGTTTGCCCAGGTCACCAATCCGCCCATGGACCCGATCCGGGAGAGGCTGGTGATGTCGCTGCGGATCCAGCTGGGTCGTCGTGGCTCGATTCTCGAGGACTCGCCGCGCCAGGCCCATCTGATCGAGCTGGCCGGCCCGATACTGTCCGACGCCGAGCTGGAGGCGATGGTGCGCTCTGGTGACCGTCGCTTCTTCTCACACTGGATCGCGGCCACCTGGCCGATCTCGACCGGCCCGGAGGGAATGGAGAAGCGCCTCGACGAGATTTGTGCCGAGGCGGCCGATGCGGTCCGGCTGGGCGCCTCGATACTGGTGCTCTCCGATCGGGAGACCGGGCCCGAAGACGCCCCCTTCCCGATCCTGCTCGCCATCGGGGCAGTGCACCACCACCTCATCGACGCCGGTGTCCGCGGCGACGTCTCATTGGTGGTGGTCTCGGGCGAGCCGCGAGATGCCCATGACATCGCGGCGCTGATCGGGTTCGGTGCCTCGGCGGTCAACCCATATCTCGCCATCGACCAGGTCATCGATCTGGCCCGCTCCGGGATGATCGACGTCGACCCGGTGATCGCCCAGGAGAACTTCCGGGCCGGTCTCGAGACCGGTCTCCTCAAGATCATCTCAAAGATGGGGATCTGCACCCTGTCGGCATATCGGGGATCGGAGCTCTTCGAGGTGATCGGGCTGTCGGAGCGGGTGTGTCACCGCGCCTTCAGGAACGCCCCCCGGCGACTACGCGGCTTCGGCTACACCCACTTGGCGGATCGGGCCCTGAGAAGCCATGCCGCTTACAAGGGGGAAGCCCCCCGGGCGGGCGGCTTCTACAAGCACCGGCGTGGCGAGGAGTTCCACATCACCGGTCCCAAGATCGTGCTCGATCTGCAGAAGTCGGTCCGCACCGGGGAGACCGAGGCTTGGGAGAGGTACCTGGCCACGATCGGTGACCGGTCGCCGGCCCTGGTCCGTGACCTGCTCACCTTTGTCCGCATGGAGCCGGTGCCGGTCGAGGAGGTAGAGCCGGTGGAGCGGATCATGAGAAGATTCGCGACCGCGGCGATGTCCCTCGGTGCGCTGTCCCGCGATGCCCACGAGACCCTCGCCGAGGCGATGAACTCGATGGGCGGGCTCTCCAACTCGGGGGAGGGCGGGGAGGACCCGCTCCGCTACGGGACTACCCGAAACTCGGCGATCAAACAGGTTGCCTCGGGGCGATTTGGGGTCACTCCGGCCTACCTCGTCTCCGCCGAGGAGCTTCAGATCAAGATGGCCCAGGGCTCCAAACCGGGGGAGGGCGGGCAACTCCCCGGGCACAAGGTCTCCGACGAGATCGCCCGACTCCGACATACCGAGCCCGGTGTCACCCTCATCTCGCCTCCTCCCCATCACGACATCTACTCGATAGAGGATCTGGCCCAGCTCATCTACGACCTCAAGTCGTTCAAGCCGTCGGCGAGGGTGTCGGTCAAGCTGGTCAGCGAGCCCGGTGTCGGGACCATCGCCGTCGGTGTGGCCAAGGCAGACGCCGATGTGATAACGGTGTCGGGGTCCGAGGGAGGAACCGGGGCGTCGCCCCTGGTGTCGATCAAGCATGCCGGATCGCCCTGGGAGCTCGGTGTGGCCGAGGCTCATCAGGCCCTGGTGGCCAAGGGAATGAGGTCGAAGGTGACCCTCGAGACCGATGGTGGGCTGCGCACCGGCCGTGACGTAGTGGTCGCCGCCCTGCTCGGGGCCGAGCGATTTGGCTTCGGGACCCTTCCCCTGCTGGCTCTCGGCTGCAAGATGGTGCGCCAGTGCCACCTCAACACCTGTCCGGTGGGGATCACCACCCAGGATCTCGAGTTGCGTGCCAAATACACCGGGTCGGTCGACCAGGTGATCTCCCTCTTCCGTCATGTCGCCGAGGAGGTCCGCCACCACCTCGCCGCCATTGGCTCGAGGACGATGGAGGAGATCATCGGGTGCGCCGACCTGCTCCGCCCGGCGGACAGCTCACATCCCCTCGCCCCCGATCTCGCCGCACTCCTGGTTCGCGCCCAGGGGCGTCGACATCATGAGGGATATCAACCGATCCCCTTCTCGAGGCTCTCCGAGCTCATAGCCGTCGATGCCGCCGATGCGATCAGAGGCGGTCCCAGGGTCGAGTTGACCTATCCGATCGAGAACACCGACAGGACGATCGGGGCTGGGATCTCCGGCGAGATCGCCGCTCTCCACGGCGACGAGGGGCTGGCCGAGGATCAAGTGAGGATCCGGCTCAACGGCACCGCCGGTCAGAGCTTCGGCGCCTGGCTGTGCCCCGGTGTGACCCTCGAGCTGAGGGGCACCGCCAACGACTACGTGGCCAAGGGCATGGCGGGCGGGACCATCGCGGTGACCCCGGCGCGCACCGAAGGAGTGCCTCACGCCGCGGGCAACGCCGTCCTCTATGGGGCGACGGGAGGGAAACTGTTCCTGGCGGGGCGGGCCGGGCAGCGGTTCGCAGTCCGCAACTCCGGGGCCAGCACCGTGGTCGAGGGATGCTCGGACCACGGCTGTGAGTACATGACGGGTGGAGTCGTCGTGGTCATCGGTGACGTCGGCCGCAACTTCGCTGCGGGGATGACCGGGGGCAGGGCGCTGGTCTGGGACCCCAACCTCGGTCTGAAGGCCCGTCTCGCCGAGACCGCCCCGGCGACACGCCGCCCCTCCGCCGCGGAGATCGACCTGCTGCGCTCACTGCTCGAGGAGCACCACCAGCTCACCTCCAGTCCGACCGCGGGCCGCCTGCTCGAAGACGACGACCTCGACGACTTCTGGGTGATCGAGCCCAAGGGCGTTATCGATCATCCCAGTGAGGTGATCCTCGAGACCGCCGAAGCCGGGGACTGAGGGCCCCTCGCAATCAGTGGGACGCGGCCCCCGCCCTGGGCTCGATCCACAAGGCTGCGGCACTGGCGACGATCTCCCCCTCGGGTGTGGCGAGACCCGATCCGCAGTAGTGCTTCCGGCCTTCGGAGTGCCGGTGCCACCCGTAGGCGATGAGTTGCTCGCCGACTGCGGGGACCCGGGCTATGTCCGCGGTCAGGCTGGCGAGAAGTGCCAGAGGGGCGGTCTCGATGGCGAAGTAGGAGGGGCAGTCGAGAGCTGCCCAGACACTCCTCTGGTCGACCGACCCCGATCCCTGGGCGAGGGTCTCGTCGGGGACCCATGGCGACGCCACCAATTCGCGGCCGGCGACCTGCCCGGCGAACAGGCGCAGCCCATCCCCCGGTCGGCGGTCAGGCCCGCACACGAAACACTCGGGGAACGGGTGGCCTTCGAAGCCTCGGTAACGGGGAACCGCCTCTCTCCCCTGCTCGAGGGTCGGAGGCTCCGGGATGGACAGGTCGAGGACGTCGCCCTCGGCCTCACCGATGAGGAGATCACCGTGAGACAGACGCCCAGAAGCCCCGTCACCTTCGAGCGTCATCGGTGTGTCGAGAGGTGGCGGCACCCGAAGCCGCACCGTGGCCACACCGTCGATGGCCTCGGCGAGCACGCCACATGAATAGCCACCGTTCCCCGAGGCCGGCGGCCCCTTGAAGCGGGCATCGATGGTCACCTCGCGCCGCATCATTGCAACAGCCGTGGTCCCCTACCGGGACTCCAGGGCCTCGATCAGCCTGGGGAGCACTTTGTGGACGTCGCCGACGATGCCCAGGTCGGCCACCGAGAAGATAGGGGCGTCGGGGTCCTTGTTGATGGCGATGATGGTGGCCGAGTCTTTCATGCCGACCAGGTGCTGCATCGCCCCGGAGATGCCGGCGGCGATGTACACGTCGGGTTTGACCGTCCTCCCGGTCTGGCCGACCTGCTTGGCGTAGGGGACCCAGCCGGCGTCGACGATCGCCCTGGTCGCCCCGGTGGCGGCGCCGAGGGGCTTGGCCACCCTCTCGATCAACTCGTAGCTCTCCGCCGACCCGAGGCCCCTTCCCCCAGAGACAACGATCGAGGCGTCACCCAGTTGCGGGCCCTCACGCTCCTCGACGTGGGATTCGGTCACCTTCGCCTCCGAGCTGCCCACCTCTGGCAAGTCGACGACAGACACCGCCGGGGCCCCGCCGCCCGAAGGCTCGGCCGGGAACGACTTGGGCCGGGCGAGGACGATGGGCGGCCCCCCCGACATCGATGCGGTGGCGATCCGGGTGCCGCCGAAGATCTCGTGGTCGGTCTCGACACGGTCGTCGGCGAGTCTGACATCGGCCGCGTTGGAGAGAATCCCGACACCGAGACGGGCGGCGAGGCGCCCGGCGATGTCACGGTCGCTGTAGGCCTGGCCCAACAGAATGAGGTCGGGGGCGTCTGTCTCGGCTCTCTCGGCCAAGGCCGCAGCCACCGGGCCCGAGGGCAACCGATCCCCTGGGTCGACGTGCCAGACGTTGGTGGCACCGTGAGCCCCCAGAGTGGCGAAAGCATCGGCGCCACCCCCACCCAGGTAGATGGCGGTCACCTCACCCAGCTCGCGGCCCTTGCTCAGCAACTCGAGCCCCAGCGGTGAAGGCTCTGCCCCGTTGGTCTCCTCGACGAACACCCAGACATTGGCCATCTCAGATCACCTTCCTCTGCTCGAGCAGGGCGATGATCTCGGAGAAAGCCTCGCCTTCGTCCTCGATCTTGCGGCCCGCGGAGCGCTCGGGGGCATCGCTGATGGAGACGACTTCTTGGTCGATCAAAGGGTCCACGCCGAGATCGCCGAGGGTCATCGTCTCGACCGGCTTCTTCTTGGCGTCCATGATCCCCTTGAAGGTGGGGTACCTCGGCTCGACCACGCCGGCGGTGACCGAGACCACTGCCGGCAGCCGTGCGGTGACCACGTCGTATCCGGACAGGGTCTGACGGTGGATCGTGACACTCTCGCCGTCGGTGTCGATCGAGGTAGCGTAGGTGAGGGCCGGGGCATCGAGCAGCTCGGCCAGCATCTGGGGGACGACACCGGAATAGCCATCGGTCGACTCGGTCCCCGCGATCACCAGATCGAAGCCCTCCCCATCGATGGCCTTGGCCAGCACCCTGGCCGTGGTCAGGGCGTCGGAGCCACGTAGAGCGCCGTCGTCGACCATCACCGCCTTGTCGGCGCCCATGGCGAGGGCCTGACGAATTCCCTGGGCGTTTCCCTTTGGGCCCATGCTGACGAGGGTGACCGTTCCCTCGTGGGCCTGTGCGATCTGGAGACCCATCTCCACTCCGTAGCGGTCGGTGTCGTCGAGAACCTGGTCCGACGGCCTCACCAGCCAGAAGGTGGCATCTTCGAGGGTGTAGGGGGTGGCAGGGTCTGGAATCTGCTTCACGCAGACGACGACCTTCATTTACGCATTGCTCCTTGTGGTCGAATGGCGGGGGCGATGGTAACGGGTGAAAGAAGTGTTGACTCCGCACTCAAATTTGGGTGCGATCGATCCGCTCCACGACGAGGTCCCCCACAGTGGGTCGAGCCGTTTCGACGGTCCACGCCGAGGCCAGATCGTCTCGCTGGGCGACCCATCTCGACTCGTCGCGGTAGCGAACCGTTGCCAGGGGGTCCCCGGCAGACACCCGGTCACCGATCTTGGCATGGACGGTGATGCCGACTCCATGGTCGACCTCGTCTTCCATCTGCTCCCGACCCGCGCCGATCCTGGTGGCGGCTAGACCGATGACCAGGGCGTCACAACGGGTCACGTACCCCCCCTCCCCAGCTTCGATCGTGGCTTGGTGGGGCGCCTGAGGGAGAAGTGATGTGTCCTCGAGCACTGCCGGATCGCCACCGTGGGCGGCGGCGACTTCCCTGAGCTTTTGCAGCCCGGCACCGGTGTCGATCGCCTCTTGAAGACGTTCCCGCCCGTCGTCGATGCCCGCCAGATCCAGCATCACCTCCCCGAAGGTGAAGACGAGCTCGGTGACGTCGTCGGGCCCCGCCCCTCTGAGGACCTCGACCGATTCGCGGATCTCATTGGCGTTGCCCACCTCTCTGCCCAGCGGCTGATCCATCGCAGTGATGAGAGCGACCGTCTCGACATCGCTGCTCGACCCGATCCCGACCATGGTGCGGGCCAGCTCCCGGGCACTCGCCATGTCCTGCATGAAAGCGCCTGAACCGGTCTTGACGTCGAGCAACAGACCGTCGAGGCCCTCGGCGAGCTTTTTCGACATGATCGAGCTGGCGATCAGGGGGATGGAGGGGACGGTCCCGGTCGAGCCTCTCAACGCATAGAGCTTCCGGTCGGCGGGGACCATGGTGTCGGATTGACCGGCGAGGACCAGGTTGTGCTCGCCGAGGATCGCCCCGAACCGCTCTTTGTCGATCCGTGTGGTGAATCCGGGGATCGACTCCAGCTTGTCGAGGGTGCCTCCGGTGTGCCCCAGCCCGCGCCCCGACATCATCGGAACCGCCACCCCGCAGGAGGCGACCAGGGGGGCCAGCGGTATCGAGATCTTGTCCCCGACGCCGCCGGTGGAGTGCTTGTCGATTTTGGCGAAAGGGACGTTGGAGAAGTCGAGGATGTCGCCCGAGTTCAACATGGCATTGGTCCACGCGGCCAACTCCTCGGCATCGAGACCATTGAGGACGATCGCCATCGCCATCGCCGCCATCTGGTAGTCGGGCACCAATCCGTCGGTGTAGGCCGCGATGAGCCATTCGATGCCCGCGGCGGGGAGGGGGCGCCCGTCGCGTTTGAGCTCGATCAGTTCCACGGCGGTGCATGCCATGGCCGCCAAGCTAGTTGTGGGGTATAAAGGGAACGGTGTCATCGGATCTCCTCGACTCACTCGATTTCTCCAAGCGCGACCAGCCCGGGGCGAGCACCGACCTGCGTCGAGTGCTCACCGAATGGCTCGACTACCAGAGGTCCGAGTTCCAGAGGAAGCTGCGCGACTTGAGCCCGAACCGCCTGGTCGAGTGGTCGATCCCCCCGGTCGAGCTCTCCGTGCTCGGCCTGTTCCGGCACATGACCCAGATGGAGCACGTCTTTCTCGGCTGGGGTCTCGGTGGGGGAGAGCGGGCCGACCATTACGGGGACGACGACTACGCCGGAGGATCGGTCGAGACCATCGACGTCGACCTGGCCCTCTACCTCGCAGAGGTGGAGAAGGCGAATGCGTCCGTCGCCGCCCTCCCCTTGCTCGATTCCTTGGGCGTGGGCCACGGCAGGCCCCTTGGGGCGACCCTGGTGAAGATGATCGATGAGTACGCCCTGCACAGCGGGCAGGCGCACATGCTGCGCTACGCCGCTCTCGGCGAGATCATCCGCTGATCGCCGGTCTCAGCCGTCCAGGGAGAAGCGGACAGAGTCCTCGCGGCGGCTCATTCGATACCCGAGAGCTCCGGGACGCCCAGAGCCAGGTTGAGGTTCTGCACCGCCTGCACCGCAGCTCCCTTGAGGAGGTTGTCTTCGACGGCCACCACCGTGAGCCCGAGGCCGTCCTCACTGACGGTGGCTCCACCGATCAACACCCCGGTGAGGTCGGTCCCGTCGCGCAGCGTCGGGATCTCCTCTTGGACCTCGACGAGCGGCTCGTACTCGTAGGCGGTGCCAAGCCTGCCGAAGGCCTCATCGCCGTTCGATGCCGTCCTGAGCAACATGTGGGCGGTCACCAGCAGACCCCGGAAGGCGGGGTGGACATGGGGCATGAACCTCACGGTGTGCCCCAGGTGGCGGGTCGCCTCACGCTCATGGTGGTGACCGGTGAGACGGTAGGGGATGAGGTTGTCCCGCAGGTTCTCCGGGTCGTTTCGGGGCGACGGAGCGGTCCCCGCCCCGGAGTACCCGGAGACGCCGAACACCACCGGGGGACCGTCGAGTTGGTCGACGAAGGGAGCCACCGCCAGTTGCAGAGCGGTCGCATAGCAGCCCGGGTTGGCGATCCTTCGCGCCCCGGCGATCTTCTCCCGGTTGAGCTCGGGCAAGCCGTACACCCAGTCGTCGAAGCGATGGTCCGCGGAGATGTCGACGATCACGGTGTTCTCAGAGACCGCCTCCGCCCACGGTGCACCCACCCCATCGGGCAGGGCGAGGATGACAGCGTCCAGCCGGCGATCGGTCACCGCTGCGGGGCCGAGTGACTCGTATTCGAGCCCTGCGATCGAGGGCACGGGCTGTCCTGCCAATTCACGCGACCCGGCGAGCTCGACCCTCACCGACGGGTGATTGGAAAGGATCCGCATCAGCTCGGCACCGGTGTGTCCCCGGGCCCCGACCACACCGACGGCGAAGACGTCAGACACCGCTCGAGTCCCTCTCGAATGATGCCGGCATGTCGGAGAGGAGTTTGACCGCTCGCCCGATCACCTCGAAGTCGGTGATCCCCTTCCAAAAGATGGTCCAGTGGTTGACGGTCACCGAGCCATCCGCTTCCTGCTCGTAGAAGGCATTGAACCGGTTGTCCGATCGGGAGCGCCACACCAGCTCGGGGAAGTCTCTCGTCAGCAAGGTCCACACGGTCCTCGCCAGCCCCTCGCCACGGGCGCTCTCCTCGATGGCGAACTTGTCCAGGTAGACGAACTCGTCGAGCTCGGTGAGGACCGCAGCGGCGCGGTAGGTCTCGGATACGTAGGCGGCGAGCAGCTCGGTCTCCTCCCACCAATGGGGGAGCAGGGTCCTCTGGAAGGCGTCTTCTATCAGCTCGATGAGACGCCCGGAGTCGACGGCTCCCTTGTCGTCGAACTTGTGGATGTGCTCCCCCTTGCGCACCAAGGTGCCGTCGCCGCTGTGGGTGAAGAGCTCGCGGGCGAGGGCGGAGGGCGTGGTGATCGACACCGAGGTCGTCAGCGGGGCGTCGTCGAGGAGACGCTTGATCTCCCTCAGCTTGAGCCGCATCCCGGAGTGGACCCACTCCTCGGACATCAGCTCGTCGTAGTCGGTGGCGAGGTTGATCGAGTCGATCACCCTGCCGCGCTGGTCGAGGAGACCGCCGGCGTCGACTAGGAAGATGATCTTCATCGGTTGGATCTCATGGACCAGGATGCGGGTCGCCGAGTCGGCGTTGATGTTGACGAGCTGGCCCCCGGGGGCCACCCCGAGACAGGTGAGGATCGGCATCGCCCCCGACTTCACGATGGATTGCAGCAAGTCGAGGTGAACCGACGTCGGCTCGCCCACCAGGCGATAGCGATCAGCGTCAACCAGCTTGGCATCGAACACCCCCTGGGTGAGACCGTGTGCCTCGACTCCCTGGGCGCGCACCGCCTCGACGAGACGGATGTTCTGTGCGGTGAAGATCTCCCGGGCGGCGTCGAGGATCTGCGGCGTGGTGACCCGCAGACCGTCGACCTTCTCGCTGACGATCCCGTCTCGATCCAGCCTCTCGTCTAGCTGGGGCCCGCCTCCGTGGATCACTATTGGTGTGAGCCCGACCGTGTGCAGCAGCGCCAGGGAGGCGGCGGTCTCCTCGAGCCTGTCGCGGAGGATGCCGCCCCCGATCTTGATCACCGCGAAACGGGTCTTCTCCAACTCGGAGAAGCGGCGCAAGTAGGTGCGGATCTCCTTGCCCTCGCTCACGTTGGAGAGGAGCTGGACGATCGTCTGGCGAATGTCCTTGTTGGGGGCCATGATCAGCTGCCCCTCACCAGTCTCTTCATGATCGCCTTCTGCACGTGGAGACGGTTCTCCGCTTCCTCGTATGCGATGCACGCTGGGCTGTCGAAGACCCCGTCGGTCATGATCACGTTGCGTCGCATGGGGAGACAGTGGCTGACCAGGGCGCCGTCGGTCTTCGCCATCTTCTTCTCGTCCACGATGAAGTGCCGGTAACCGTCACGCATCGGCTTCTCTTCGTCCCATCGGCCGAAGTAGGGGAGAGCGCCCCAGCTCTTGGCGTACACGACGTCGGCGCCATCGTATGCCGCCTCGATGTCGTGGGTGATGCTGAGCCGGCGCCCGTGGGCCAAGGTGTCGGCGGTCGCGATGTCGAGGTAGCGCTGGTCGAGCAGGTACTCGGCATTGGGGCAGAGCAGGGTGACGTCCATGCCGAACTTGGCCGCCATCACCAGCGCCGAGTTGGCAACGGCGCTGTTCAATGGCTTGGGGTGATAGCTCCAGGTCAGCACGAATTCCTTGCCATCGAGCTCGCCGAGCTGCTCCTGGAGTGTCATCGCCAGCGCCATCTCCTGGCACGGGTGGGTGATGGTCTCCATGTTGATGACGGGGACTTCGGCGTGCTCGGCGAAGGCGTTGAGGATCAGGTCCTTGCGGTCCTCTTCCCAGCTCTCGAACTTGGGAAAAGCCCTAATCCCGATGAGGTCGCAGTAGCGGGAGAGCACCTTGGCTGCCTCGGTGACATGTTCCTCGGCATCGCCCAACATGATCGAGCCCTTCTCGAACTCGAGGGGCCACATGCCGCCCGACGGGCTCAATACCACCGCATGACCGCCGAGTTGGTAGGCACCTACGTCGAAGGACGTCCTGGTGCGCAGGGAGTTGTCGAGGAAGAGGAGGGCGATGGTCTGTCCGGCGAGGTCATCGGCGAGGGGTGACTCCTTGAGGGCATGGGCATCATCGAGCATGCCTTCGAGCTCGGGACGTGACCAATCGTAGGTGTTGAGGAAGTGCCTGATCGGCACCAGTGTCGTGGCCCGGGGCGGGCGCGGTCAAGTCAGATGATGCGTACTTCATCGTGTGCGTCATCTGGGGTTTCCTCGCCTTTGAACAACACCCGGTCGAGGATGAGGAACTTGCTCACCCAGACCACGCCGAAAGCAGCCAGGTTGGTCAGGTTGATGACCAGTGGGCCCGGGTCCCACTGACTGGAGACCTTCCAAACCGCCAGCGAGGAGATGGCAAAGCCGATCAGAGCGAGAGTCCAGAAGGGGACCACCTCCCGCATCAGCTGGTTCCGTCCTCTCCTCTCCCACACCCAGTAACGGCTGAGGAAGTAGGCCGGTACCGCGCCGACACTGACCGAGAAGGTGTTCGAGGCCAATGGGCTCCAGCCGAGCGCGGTCTGCGCTGAGAAGAGCAGGATCTGGCCGACGACGACGTTGAACGCGCTGACCGCTCCGAAACGGGCCAGCTTGGCGCCGTGGCGTCGGCGAACGGCTCGGGCCGAGTTGGTGAGGGTGGCAAGCACTGAGCCAACCTATCGGCCAAACCCGGTGATTCCTGAGGGCGAGGATTTGTCGCGGATGAGCCCACCCGACATCGTGACATGCCTCCACGCCAGACTTGGCTCCAAAGCATGGAAGGTCTCAGGAGGAATGACATGAACTCTCCATGGGAAGGCTTCTGGCAGGTTCTGTATCAGCCAGGGGATGAATCGATCGTGCGATTCCGGGACACGACGACCGCGGTCAGACCGGCTCTCGGCTTCTCCGTTTACGCCGGGGGACACTTCATCGAACTCCGGGCCACGGCGGCACGCCGTCCGCCCGAGGGGTGGCCTCCGACCCGGGTCGAGGCGGTGGAGATGTTGCGAGCATTCCGTGCCCTCGCCGGACGATCCTCCTGGCGAGAAGAAGGGGACCGATGGGAGGGGACGAACACCACCACCATGGCGAGCGATCCACGTCTCGAGGGTGGTGTCGCGTCGTGCGTGCTGGAGATCGTCGGCGACCATGCCAGCTGCCAGAGAACCATGCCGGATGGCACCTCGGGCATCGAGGCGTGGCGCAGGTTGAGCGGAGCAGGTAGCTCGCCCCTGGCGGGTGCGTGGGAGAGCGGGGACCCGGACGATCTTTGGATGTATCTGGTCACCGCCGGTCACTTCGGTGTGATTCGGACGAGCTCGGATCGCCCCAGGTCACCTGCGAGCGGAGAGACGTTCACCGACGACGAGATCTACGCCCTGTGGGGTGGATTCGGCGCCAACGCCGGTGCCCGCCTCGAAACCGATGCCAGCTTCGACCATTGGCCGTTTCTCGGCCAGGTGGCCGGGTATGAGGTGCGCAAGCACGAGACGTTCCGTATCGAGGGTGTCGAGACCGACAGATTCGTCGCCAACCTCCCCCCTTACGAGGATCCCGGTGATGGGTGGCGGCGCATCGGGTGATCCGGTGAGTGGTGTTCACGGGTCGTTTAGAGCGACCGAATGAATCCCTGCATCGCAGCAACCACGTCCACCGGTCGGGACAGCGTCGGGACGTGGCCGGCGTCAGGGATGACGTTGAGCTGCGCGCCTGGGATGGCGCCGGCCAATTCCTCGGCGGCGGCCAACGGGTTTACCGCGTCGAGGGCGCCGTGGACGATCAGAGTCGGGACGCGAATCTCGGAGAGCTTTGGGCGGATCTGGACGTCGTAGAAGGACTCCACCAGATCAGCTGCCCGATCCCCGCCCGTTCGGGCAATGATGTCGGTGAGCCATGCTCGAAGATGACCGGAGTGGTCCTCGGGCAGACACAAGCGGACAAAGGCCTCCAGGGTGGCGTCGAAGGATCTCCGAAGGCCGTTGACGAACCTGGTGGCCCTTTCGTTGGGCGCATAGTCGATACCTCCAGAGACCAGGATCAGACCATCCACGCGTCCGGGATGGCGATGAGCAACTTCGAGCGCCACTGCGCTCATGTTGGAATCCCCGGCGAGGATGCAGCGCTCGATGTCGTAGGCGTCGAGCATGTTGACGAGCAGCACAGTCTGCTGCTCAAAGGTGACCAGCTCACGGGGAACCCGGGTCTGACCGGTGCCGAAGTGGTCGTAGCCGACGGTGCGGTGCATCGAGCTCAAGAGCTCGAACGGCTGTTGCCAGACCTCCCAGGTGCCGAAGGCGCCAGCGATGCCGACCACCGTCATCCCTCCCTGCCCGAACGAAACGGTGTTGATGACCTGACCCTGGATCTCCAGAAACATGAAACTGCCTTTCGCCGATGTCCGCCCAAACCGGTTCATCCAGAGCCGCGGCCAACATCGTGCCACCTTTTCCTACCCCTCGGGACCCGCTCGACTAGGGAAGGCTGCTCAACCGGCAACCCGCCCATTCACTATGAGGACACCCTCATCCGCAAGCAGACGGGCCTGACGAACCGGGTCAGGAGTCCGGAGACGACCCCCGGCACCGACGACTCGCCACCACGGCAATCCCTCCGAGGTTCTCAGGATCCCGCCCACCGCCCGCGCCGCTCCCGGGTAGCCGGCCTCGGCGGCCACCTCTCCATAGGTCACCACGTCTCCTGGCTCGAGAGCGGAGATGACCGCGATGACGGCGTCCGCGAATGCGGTCACAGAGTCCCGAAGAGACGGTCTCCCATGTCACCAAGTCCCGGTGCGATGTAGAAGCTCGGGTTGAGCTCACGATCGAGGGCTGCGGACACGATGCGGACATCGGGATGACCCTCCTCGATCGCCTTGACCCCCTCGGGGGCGGCCACCACGCACACTGACACGATGTCGCGTGCACCGTTCTCCTTCACCTTGCCGATCGCCCATGACAGAGACCCGCCGGTGGCAAGCATCGGCTCGAGGATCAGGACTCTGGCTGAGTCGAGGGCGGGGAACTTGGTGTAGTACTCCATCGGCTCCGCCGTCTCCTCGTTGCGCTGCACCCCGGCGAAGCCGATGGCGGCATCTGGGACCAGGGTGAGCACCGAGTGGAGCAGGCCCAACCCGGCGCGCAACACCGCGACTGCCACCACCGGACGATCGATTCGCTTTCCGGTCGTCGGCTCCAAAGGAGTGGTGATCTCGACGTCGTCCGTGCCCATGTCGGAGAGCGCCTCGGCCACCAGCAGATACCCGAGACGCTCTGCGATCTGGCGGAACTGAGGGGGTTCGGTCCGTTCGTCCCGGAGAATGGTGAGGAGGTCACCAGCTAGGGGATGGTCGAGGATGGTGATGGACATGCCTCCCGGACAATACGGCGCTCGGTCAGCCCGTGTTGCGCATGCCGGCTGCGATGCCGTTGACCGTGAGCAAGAGGGCGCGATCGAGCTCGGGCGACTCCTCACCGGCCCGGCTGCGAGACAGCAGCGAGACCTGGAGGTAGTTGATCGGGTCGAGGTAGATGTCTCTCACGTCGAGGGTCCGACGCAACGAGGGTGCGTCTTCGAGCAGTTGTGAGAAGCCACGCAGCGACAGCACCGCATCGATGGTCGTCTCGTACTCGTCGCGTATCTTCCCGAGAAGCTCCTGGTGATCAGGGTGGACCAACTCCTTCACGTAGGAGGCCGAGATGTCCAGATCGGTCTTCGAGAGCGTCATCTCGACGTTGGAGAGGAAGGTGGCCATGAAGCTCCACTCGCCGGCCATCTCCGAGAGCGTCTCCCCGTATCCGGCCTCCCGACCCCTCACCAGGCCCGAGCCCACCCCGTACCAGCCGGGGACGATCTGTCTCGTCTGGGTCCATCCGAACACCCAGGGGATGGCGCGCAGGTCGTCGACGCCACCCACACCCCCGGGGCGGCGAGAGGGGCGGCTCCCGATGTTCATCTTCCCCAGCTCCTCGACCGGTGTGGAGGAGAGGAAGTAGGGCACCAGGCTGGGATCGGTCGCCAGCTGCCGATAGGCGGCATACGCCTCCTCGGCAAAGCAGTCCATCGCGTCGGTCCACCGGTCGAGGGTCTCCTTCGATCGGCGCGACTGACGGTGCATCAGAGAGCTCTCCAACACCGAGGCCACCATCAGCTCGATGTTTCTGGCCGCGATCTCCGGGTTCCCGTACTTCTCGGAGATGACTTCGCCCTGTTCGGTGATCTTGATCGTCCCGTCGACAGTCCCGAAAGGCTGGGCGAGGATGGCGGCGTGGGTGGGCCCGCCTCCACGTCCGATGGTCCCTCCACGCCCATGGAACAGCCTGAGCCGCACACCGTGTCCTGCGGCGACGTTGCGCATGACCCACTGGGCCTTGTAGATCTCCCACTGAGAAGCGGTTATGCCCCCCATCTTGTTCGAATCGGAGTATCCGAGCATGACCTCTTGCACGTCGCCACGCAGCGACACCAGCCTGCGATAGCTCGAGTCGGCCAACAGCCCGTCGAGGAGTTGGCCCGAGTCCCGGAGGTCCTCGATCGTCTCGATCAGTGGTACCAGCCCGATGTCGGCGATTCCCCTGTTGAGGTCGATCAGCCCGGCCTCTCGTGCCAGGACCGCCGCCTCCAGGACATGACCCGGAGACTCGGTCATGGAGATGATGTAACTCTCGATGACCTCGCTCCCGTATCGACGCTGTGCTTCGCGGATCGAATGAAAGGTGGCCAGGGTCTCCTCGTTGTCGGGAGTCAGCGAGGTGGTCGGGCCGGAGAGTGGCCGTGTCCCGGTGAGCTCGTCTGACAGGACCCTGAGCCTCTGGGAGTCTCCCATCGCGGCCAGGTCCACGCCCACGTTCGAGAACAATTCCGTTGTCGCCGCGGTGTGTCTCGTCGAATGCTGGCGGACGTCGAGTACCGCCATCTGGAAGCCGAGCATCCTTGCGGCGCGACGGACCCGTGCCACCACCCCCGATGCGATGAGGGCACCCCGCGATCGGGTGAGCGAGGCGGCGATCACATCGAGCTCGGCAATGAACTCAGAGGGGTGGGCATAGTCGGTTCCCGGCACGTGAGGAGACCCGCTTCTGATCCGTGCCCGTGTGTTGATCAGGCGGGCGTGGGCAAAGGAGCACTTGAGACGATAGGGAGCCTCGGCGGTGCGGGCTCGCTCCCGCTGCCAGACGTCGGGAAGATGGAGACGGTCGACTGCCAGGGAGTCGGTGAGCTCGGTGCTCGGGTCGGTCAGCTCGCTCGACATCGACAGCTCCTCGCTCAGCTCTTCGACCAGCTCGATCAGATGGGTGAGGCCGCGGTCGTGTTGCAGCGCCAGAGCCTCGAGGGTGCCGGCTGCGGTCACTTCGGGGTTCCCGTCGCGGTCACCGCCCACCCAGGTCCCAAATCGCAGCGGGACCGGGTGCGAGCCGGGCGACAGTCTGTGCAACTGGGTGTCGATGATCTCGGTGAGGGCAGGCAGGACATCCTCGGCAAGGGCGACCAGGTAGTACAGGGCCGAGCGGGCCTCGTCGACGACCGTGGGCCGCTCCGTCCTCAGCTCGTCGGTCTGCCAGATCTGGTCGATCACCTCGGCGGACCTTCGATCGATCAGCTCGACGCGGTCGGGCTTGGTCGTCTGGAGCCGTCGTGTGATCAGGTTGGCCAGGTCGCCCCGCTTGGTCAGGATGCTCCTCCGGGCCGCTTCGGTGGGATGGGCGGTGAACACCGGCCGAACCTCGAATCGGGCGATGACCTCGTCCGTGAGGTCCTGGTCGAGACCCGCCTCGAGGATCCGGTCGACGGTGTCGCGCAGATACCGGTCGTCACCCGCCATCTCCTCGATCCGATGGACCTGCTCGGCCACATTCGCCAGGTAGAAGTAGGTGGTGAAGGCCCGGACGAGAGGGATGACCTCGACGGTCTCCAGCTTGGTCAGGAGGGCATGAAGATCCTCGGCGGCCTCCTGGCTTCCCCCACGACGGGCCGATTTGCCCAACGACCGCACCTCCTCGACGAGATCCAGCAGGCCCTGTCCCTGCTGGCGCACCAATGCCTCCCCGAGCTGGTTGCCGAGTCGGCGGATGTCTGATCGAAGGGCGTCGTCCCTCGTGGTCACCCCGAGGAGGCTAGGTGTGCTGTCAACATCCCTCGCCGGCGGTTGTGACCCCGAGCGCCGCTGCCGCCGACGGGTCCTCGATCGTCTGTCTCACCGCTTCCCGGATCCGCTCCACATCGGGGATGGCGTAGCCGGTGGCGGTCCTCCCCGCCCTCCAGGTGGGATCGAAGCCGACCAGCCTGATCTCGCCTGCGGAGATCCGCGGGGTGAGGCGGATCAGCTCCGGCACCAACCCCACCGGGAGATCGGTTACGAGGTTGGTTTCCACCACGGTGAGGAGGTCTGAGATCCTCCCCATCAGGGTGAGGAGATCGGCCTCGGCCGCCATCGAGGCGAGGATGCAGCGCTGCCGTCCCATGCGGACGTAGTCGGTGGAGCCATAGCGTGCCCGCGCATAGGCCAGGGCGTGGCCGCCGTCGAGCTTCTGTCGCCCGGCCTCGATGTGAACCATCTCATAGCCACCGGTGGCCTTGTCGTAGAGCGGACCGTCCACGGGCTCGGCCACGTTCACGCTCACCCCGCCGAAGGCATCGACGAGATCGGCGAAACCGGTCAGGTCGACGAGCATGAAGTAGTCGATTTGGAGCCCGGTGATGTTCTGGATGACGTCACGGACCGCAGATGCCCCGGGGTCGATGCCCCCGAACGCCTCGGGGATCCTCCGCCCGTACCCATAGACGGCATTGAGGATCGAGACCGGCACCGGCGTGCCGTCGGTGAACGCCACTCCTCCGAAGTTGCGGGGGAGCCCGAACAGGGCGGCGTCACCGGTGAGTGGGTCGATCGAAGCCACGATCATCGTGTCGGTGCGCAAACCGGAGCGCCCCGGGCCGGCATCGCCGCCGAGCAGCAAGATGTTGAGTCGTTCCTCACCGAAAGGTTGCCAGGGGGCGGCATCGGCGACCTCGATGACATCCTCTGCGAACTGGCCCGGTGCGGTGACTATCGGGCTGAGGTCGATGTCGAGAGTCGTAGTGGTGCTGGTCGTCGAAGGGGACGTGGTAGTGGTGGGGGCGGCGGCGATCGGCGTTGAGGTGGGGAACACCTTCATCAGCGAATCGCGGGTCTCCATCCCCACCCAACCGATGGCAACATGGGGGATGGCGACGATACCGGCGAGAACGAGTGCGGCGAACCAGCGATGACCGCCCCCCACCAGCCACGCATGTCCGGTCGAGAAGAGCCGGATCACCGCAAGCATCAGGTTGAACAGGATCAAGGCCAGCAGCACGTCGGGGTCCACCAGCCAGGCGGTGATCGCCAGAGGCTCGACGAAGAGGAAGACCGTGAGGCATGCGATCGCCATGAGCCCGCTGAAGAAGACGAGGGCCTTTCCGATGACGCGTTGATTCGTGGCGAGCTGTCCCCAACCGGGAACCAGTGTGGAGCGGAGGCCGGCCCCGAACGACGACGGGCGACGTGTCACGGTCACGCGCAGACAACGACTCTCGGGTCTTCGTGGTTCCGGGCGCGATCAGTGTGGGCTCTGGGACCCTTCAGACGTCGTCGCTGCGCTGCTTGTGGACCCGGCCCTCGACGCCTCTCAGGGAGATCCCGGTTCCCCCGCCGTATCTGATCAATGTCATCTCCGCGAGGATCGACACCGCCACCTCCTGAGGTGTCTCGGCCCCGATGTCGAGGCCGATCGGGGAGTGGATGCGAGCGATCTCGGCATCGCCGAAGCCAAGCTCTTGCAGACGCTCGACCCTGAGGCTGTGGGTCCGCCGGCTACCCATCGCCCCGATGTACCGGGCCTCGGATTTGAGGGCGGCGGCCAGAGGGGGGGTCTCGTGCCTGGGGTCGTGGGAGAGGACGACCACCCAGGTGCGGCGATCGAACCCGATCTGGTCCATCAGGTCTGCCGGCCAGCCCACCAGCACTCGGTTGGCATCGGGGAAGCGCTCGTCGGTGGCGAAAGCCGGGCGGGAGTCGACCACGGTGACCCGGTAGCCCATTTGAGACCCGAACGAGCAGAGCGCCTGCCCGATGTGCACGGCTCCGAAGACGAGCAGGTCCGGAGGGGGCGCCAGGGTCTCGATGAAGACCGAGTGGTCGCTGTAGTCGAGTGCGCGATGCTGCTCGTGGCGCATGAGTGTCTGGGCATCTGCGAGGACGTCGGCTGAAATCCCCCCCGGTATCGACCCGGCAACGATGGCCCCGGTGTCGTCGATGACGGCCTTGTCTCCGATCGCCGGACCTTCGACCACGGTGACCACCGCTCCGAAGACCTCAGCGTCGAGCAAGGCCTGGATCGCCTGGTTGGTCTCGTTCACCAGGGCTCGATGAACACGTCGATGGTGCCGCCACAGGACATCCCGACCTCGAAGGCGTCCTCGTCGGCTATCCCGTAGGTGACCGTTTTCGGCTTGCCGGTCTCGATGACCGTCTGGGCGTGCAAGAACACGTCGTTCTCGACACAGCCGCCGCTGACCGAGCCCTCCATGTCGCCCTCGGAGGAGACCAAGAACTTCGAGCCCTCGGGTCGTGGAGCGCTGCCGTGCACCTTGATGACGGTGGCCACGGCCACCTTCTTGCCCTCGTCGGCCCACTTGTTGCGGAGTGCCAGCTGGCTTCTCATGTCACCGTTGTATCACACACCCGCATACTCCGCAGGAGTCTTGTCGAAGGCGGTCTTGCACCCGGGGGCGCAGAAGTAATAGGTCTCACCCTGGTGCTCGGATATCCAGCGTGCGCTGGCGACCTCGACCTCCATCCCACACACCGGGTCGATGGCGAGGTGGGGCTTGTCTGCTGGGCTCGGCCACCCCCGCAACTCCCCGGCGGCGCGCCGCTCGACCAGCTCGGCAACGATGGAGACACCGATCTCGCGGTGGGCGATGTGGCCCAGATCGATTCCTGCCGGAGCGACGATCCTCTCCAGCTGATCGTCGGTCACCCCGCGGTCGGTGAGATACCCGAGAACGGTCTCGGCACGCTTCCTCGAGGCGATCATGCCGATATACCCGGCGGCGGTGCCCAGCGCAGCTTCGACCGCCGGCTCGTCATAGTGACCTTGAGTGGCGATGACGACCGCGGTGCTCGCGCCGATCTCCGGCAGGGCGAGATCCTCTCCGACGACCTCGACCCGCCAGTCGAGGGCGGCGGCAAGGGTCACCAACGTCTCGACGGCCGGCGACTCGCCGATGACCACGAGATGTGGTTGGGGCAGCATCGGCTCCAAGAAGACCTCGAGTGCACCTTCGGAGGTGCAGGATATCGGGACGGTTATCACATCCGACCGGCTCCCGGCCGAGGCGATGTCGGCCTCGGTTCCGAGGAAGAGCAGCCGCGGCTTGCCATCGGCCATGGCGTCCCGGGCCTCCCTCAGTACTACCGGCTCCGCACATGCCCCGCCGATCCAGCCAGACACCGTCCCGTCGGGTTGGATGATCGCGGTGGATCCCCGCTTGCCCGATGAGGGGCCCCTCGCCCAGACAACGGTGGCGGTGAGGAACGGCTGGTGGCGGCGACTCAAGTCGGCCGCCAGCCCCAGCAGCTCCCGGTCCATCAGGCCCTCGCTTGCTCCATGGCCGCCCACACCCTGTCTGCTGAGACCGGCATGTCGATGTTGCGGACGCCCAGGTGGGCAAGGGCGTCGATCACCGCATTCACGAATGCGGCGGGTGACCCCACGGTGGCCGACTCGCCCACCCCCTTGGCCCCGATGGGATGGTGGGGAGAGGGGGTCACCGTCTCACCCAGCTCGAAGCGAGGGGTCTCCCACGCGGTGGGTATCAGATAGTCCATGAAGTTCGAGCCGATGCAGTTGCCCGCCTCGTCGAAGGTGATGTACTGCATCGACGACATGGCGTATCCCTCGGCGAGACCACCGTGGATCTGGCCTTCGACGATCATCGGATTGATGCGCACCCCACAGTCGTCGACCGCAACCATGCGACGCACCTTCCACTGACCCGACTCGGGGTCGACATCGACGACCACCATGTAGGTCCCGAACGGGTAGGTCATGTTGGGTGGGTCGTAGTAGTTGACCCCCTCCAGTCCTGCCTCGAGGTCGGGCGGTGGGTTTGTGTAGGCGGCGAACGCCACGTCCTGGATGGTCACCGAGCTGTCGGGGTCGCCGGCCACCGAGAACTTGCCTGGCTCCCACTCCAGGTCATCCTCGGACGCCTCGAGGAGATGCGCGGCGATCTTCCTCGCCTTGTCCCGGAGCTTGCGTGCGATCATGGCGGTGGCGGCACCGGCCACGGGTGTGCTCCGAGAGGCGTAGGTGCCCAGACCGTACGGCGTGTTGTCGGTGTCGCCCTCCACCACCTTGATGTCCGAGGCGGGGATCCCCAGCTCCTCGGCGACGATCTGGGCGAAGGTGGTCTCATGGCCCTGTCCCTGGCTGCGCACACCCAGCTTGAGGATGGCCTTCCCCGTGGGGTGAACCCGCAACTCGGCGGAGTCGAACATCTTCAGACCGAGGATGTCGTACTCCTCACCGTGACCGGCGCCAACCACCTCGGTGAAGCTGGCCATGCCGATGCCGACGAGTCTGCCTTCGGCCCGAGCCGATTCCTTCTCCGCCTGGATGTCGTCGTATCCGACCATTTCCATGGCGAGACGCATCGCCTTCTCGTAGTCGCCCGAGTCGTAGACGAACCCGGTAGGCGACAGGTAGGGGAATTGTTCGGGCTGGATGAAGTTTCTCGCCCTGAACTCGGCGGGGTCCATGCCGATCTCGTAGGCGGCATTCTGTACCAGCCGCTCGATCAGGTAGGAGGCCTCGGTCACCCGGAAAGAGCACCGGTAGGCGACACCGCCCGGGGCCTTGTTGGTGTAGGCCCCGCGGGTAGTCACGTGTGCCGCCGGGTAGTCGTAGGACCCGGTCACGATATGGAAAAGCCCGGCGCGGAACTTGGTGGGCTGAGCGTCGGCGAAGAAGGCGCCCTGGTCGGAGAGCATGTCGACTCGCAGCGCCAGGATCCTCCCCTCCTCGGAGACGGCCAGCTCTCCTTTCATGTGGTAGTCGCGGGCAAACCCGGTGGAGATGAGGTTCTCGGTGCGGGTCTCGACCCACTTCACCGGCTTTCCGATGACCAGCGATGCGGCGGTGGCGACGACATACCCGGGATACACCGGCACTTTGTTGCCGAACCCGCCGCCGATGTCGGGGGAGATGATCCTGATGTTCTGCTCGGGGAGACCGGCGACCAGCGCGAACACCGTCCGGTGGGCATGCGGCGCCTGGGACGTCATGTAGATCGTGGCCTGGCCGGTGACCGAGTCGACGTCGGCCACCACACCGCAGGTCTCCAGCGGGGCGGGGTGAGAGCGCGGGTAGAACGTCTCGAGGGAGACCACCTTGGCTGCCGCGGCGAAGGCATCGTCGACGGCTGCCTTGTCACCCGACTCCCACTCGTAACAGAGGTTGGAGTCCTGGCCCTCCTTGTCGTCGCGGATGAGGGGGGCGTCCCGCTCCAGCGCCCGTTGCGGGTTCACGATGGGCTCCAGGTCGTCGTACTCGACCTGGATGAGCTCGGCGGCGTCCTCGGCGATGTAGCGATCGGTGGCGATGACCGCTGCGATCTCCTGGCCCTGGAATCGGACCTTGTCGGTGGCGAGGACCGCCTGGGTGTCACCGGACAATGTCGGCATCCAGGCGAGGTTGTAGCCGGCGAGCAGCTCACCGGTCACCACCGCCACCACTCCTTCGACGGCCTCGGCCTCCGAGGTGTCGATGGACACGATCCGAGCATGCGCCAGCGGGCTGCGGTGGATGACCATGTGGAGCATGCTGGGCAGCTCGATGTCGTCGACGTAGTGGCCCTGTCCCTCGATGAAGCGTGCATCCTCGACCCGTCTCCGGCTGTGCCCGAGCCCTCCTATCTCCGCAGATGTCCTTGGTTGGTGAACCGTGGTGGTCATGACGTTGCTCCCTGGCTGGTCGCCTCGGCGGCGGCCCGTATGGACTTGACGATGTTGACGTATCCCGTGCACCGGCACAGGTTCCCCGAGATCGCCCAGCGAACGTCGTCCTCGGACGGGCTCGGGTTCTCGGCGATCAGGGCACTGCCGACCAGCATCATCGCCGGTGTGCAGAACCCGCATTGCAGGCCGTGATGCTCCTTGAACGCTTCCTGTATCGGAGCGAGCTGTCCGTTCTGCTTGAGCCCTTCGACGGTGGTTATCGACCGGCCGTTGGCTTGGACGGCAAAGACCGTGCAGGACTTGACCGGGGTCCCGTCGAGGAGCACCGTGCAGACACCGCAACTAGTGGTGTCACACCCGATGTGGGTGCCGGTCAGTTTGAGCGTCGACCTGATGAAGTCGACCAGCAGGCGTCGTGGCTCGATGTCGGCGGTGTGCTCGGTCCCGTTGACCACCAGCGTGATGTTCATGACGCACCTCCCTGGGCGATGGTGAGCGACTCGGCAAGCGCTCGTCTCGTGAAGACATCCACGATGTGACGCTTGAAATCTGCGCTGCCTCTGACGTCGCCGGCCGGGTCGCATGCGTTCCTGGCGATCTGGGCCGCCTCGGCGAAGAGCTCGTCGCTGGGGGATTCACCAACCAGCAGGTCCTCGGCCTCCCTGACCTTCAGGTTCGAGGCGTAGACGGAGGTGAGTGCCAGACCGGCCTTACCGATCCGGTCGTCGCCATCGAGCTCGAGGTGAGCCGCGACGCCAACTGTCGCATAGTCGCCGATCTTTCGTTCCAGCTTCTGGTAATTGCCCCCGCCACGCTCATAGCGGGGGACCCGGATCTCGGCGACCAGCTCCGAAGGGTGGAGAAGGGTGGTGAACATGTCGACGAGGAATTGGTTGATCGGGATGACTCGCGTGCCGCCGGTGTGCCTCTCCCCATCGGCACCCGGATGGAAGTGAGCGTGACCCTCCTTGGATACCGCAACCACTTCCGCATCGAGAGCGAGCATCACCGAGGCCCAATCCCCCTCGGGATCGTGGTGGGCCACCGAACCACACACGGTGCCCAGGTTGCGAACGATGGGGTCGGCAACCCAAGGCGCCGCGGAGGCCATGAGGGCGTTCTCGGACTTCACCACGTCTGATCTGACCACGTCCGCATGACGGGCGAGTGCTTGGACCCGGAGATGACTGTTCTGGACATCGATCGCGTCGAGGTCGGGGAGGCGATTGATGTCCACGAGCGTGGAGGGCCGAGCGAGACGGAGCTTCATCATCGGAATCAGACTCTGGCCCCCCGCGAGGATCTTCACCTCGTCCCCTCGCTCGGCCAGGATTGCCAGGGCCTCACCCATCGATTCGGGTGCCAGGTAGTCGAACTTGGCGGGATACACGCAACCTCCTCGGATATGGAGTGACACTTAACATACCGAACCGCCTGCCCGTTGTGTGAGGGAAACGGCCGGTCTCGTCGGGATCAGCGGGTCATCGAGTCGAGCAGGCGGACCACTCCGCGCAGGTCGGTGACGCTCGCCGCCGGGAGGAGGTGGTCGAGATGGGGGAGCACGGTCCTCATGCCTCGGGTCGCAGGTCGGTAGTCGGCCCTCGCCGCCAGGGGATTGAGCCAGATGATGCTGTGCACCGTGCGGGACAACCGTGCGATCTCACGGCTGAGTAACTCGGGATCCCCACAGTCCCAGCCGTCGGAGAGGATCAGGGCGACCGGCCCGCCTCGCGAAAGACGACGGCTCCAGGATCGGTTCCAGGCGGCCAGGGCTTCCCCGATCTTGGTCCCACCAGACCAATCGCGGACCGTGGCGGAGACCCTCGCCAGTGCCGACCTGGTGTCCCTCCGCTTGAGATCGTCGGTGATCCTGGTCAGCTCGGTGGAGAAGGTGAACACCTCGACATCGTCGATTCGACGTTGGGCGGCGTGGGCGAAGACCAGGAACAGGTCGGCGTACTTCTCCATCGAACCGGAGATGTCGGCGATGATTATCAAGGGCCGCTGCCGCTTCCTCCGTCGTTTGCGGACGATGGGCATCAGGTCGCCCTCGGGTCGGGTCGAGCCGCGCAGCGTCCTCCTCAGGTCGGGCACCGGTCCTCCGGGGGCCCAGCGTCTCGTCCTCACATCGGAGGGCTGCCAGGTCATCGCCATGACCAGACGTCGTGCCTCCGCCAGCTCGTCCTCGTCGAGGTCGGCGAAGTCCCGGTTCTGGATTTTCTCCACCGCCGAGGCGCCGGCATGTGACTCGGTGTCCACAGTCGAGCTCTGCCCGAGCGATTGGAGGATCGGTTTCACTGCCGATGTCGAGCCGAGACGGGAGTGCTGTTCGACACCAGGGCGAATAGAGACCAGCCGGTCGAAAAACCGACTGAACTCCTCATCGAAGAGGGCACGCTGATCGGGGTCGGTTATCGCCAGGGACCGGAGGGCGGCATAGACATGAGCCCTCTCCGTGGGGTCGACCATGGTGATCGCCCTGGCCATGTCACCGACCTGGTCCGGAGTGACGGTCATGCCACGGAGACGTAGCGCATCGGCGAACGAGGCGAGATCGCGGACGGGGCCGGTGCTCATCCGACCAGGGCTTCGACCCCGGCTTCCCGAACGGCGTCGATGTCGTCTTTGTACTTGAGGACCACACCGAGCGTCCGGTCGGCCAGCGCCGGGGTCAGCTCGCCGTCGTGCAACAGCTGCAAGGACTCGGCCCAGTCGAGGGTCTCGGCCACGCCCGGGGGCTTGAACAGGTCCATGGCGCGCAGCTTCTCCATGGCCGAGGCGAGGCTGGCGGCCAGGTCGGCCTCCACGCCGGGGACCTTCCTGGTGACGATCGTCGCCTCCAGGGCGGAGGTGGGGTAGTCGATCCAGTGGTAGATGCAACGCCGCTTGAGCGCGTCGTGGATCTCCCTCGTACGGTTCGAGGTGAGGATGACGATCGGCGGGTCATCGGCTTTGATGGTGCCGATCTCGGGGATGGACACCTGGAAATCGGACAGCAACTCGAGGAGGAACGCCTCGAACTCCTCGTCGGCGCGGTCCAGCTCGTCGATGAGCAGGACGGGACGCCGCCCTCCCCGGGCTGCCTCGATCGCCTGGAGCAAGGGCCTGGCGATGAGGAAATCACGGCTCATGATGTCCCGGGCGGTCGCCTTGGAGCCTTCACCCCTGGCCTCGAGGAGCCGGATCTCCATCATCTGGAGGGCATAGTCCCACTCGTAGAGGGCGTGGCTCACGTCGAGACCCTCGTAACACTGGAGGCGGATGAGCTCCTCACCGGCGATCGAGGCCAGCACCTTGGCCACCTCGGTCTTACCCACACCGGCCTCACCCTCGAGGAACAGGGGTTTGCCCAACTGCAGTGCGAGGTGGATGGCGACGATCAGGTCCTCACCGGCGAAGTAATCCTGGCCGTCAAGCGCCGCCTCGAGCTCGTCGATCGTGTTGGGGATCACGGACTACAGGTTACGGGCTGTCCGCCGCCAAAGCCGATCGAGAGTCCGCTCCGCAGGGCAGTGGATTGCCGTTACGGTGCTTCCCGGCCCTACCGATCGGCTCCAGGCGAAGACGGTGTGCGCTTGGAGACCCATCAGCCATAACCTATAGATCCGATGTTCGACACGCTGACCCAACGATTCGAGTCTGTCTTCTCCGAGCTGAGGGGAAAGGGCAAGCTGTCCGGGAAGGACATCGACGCCGCTTTGCGTGAGGTGCGTCTCGCCCTGCTCGAGGCCGATGTCAACGTCTCAGTGGTCAAGAGGTTCTTGGGGAGAGTCAAAGAGCGGGCCGCGGGCGAGGACGTGTCCAGGTCGATGACACCGGGCCAGCAGGTCATCAGGATCGTCCACGAGGAGTTGGTCAGCACCCTCGGCTCCAGCACGGCTGACCTGGTCAAGACCTCGCCACCTCTCGTCATCCTCGTGGTGGGGTTGCAGGGCTCCGGCAAGACGACCACCGCCGCCAAGCTGGCGAGCTTGCTGAAGGCTCGGGGCAGACGCCCCCTCCTCGTGGCCGCAGACCTCCAGCGACCGGCCGCGATCGACCAGTTGGAGACCCTGGGTCGTCGAGCGGACGTCCCGGTCGCCGTCGACCGCAAGGGCAAGGCGCCCAAGCTCGCCAAGTCGGCGCTCAAAGAGGCGACGAGCTCGGGTCGCGACGTTGTGATCATCGACACCGCCGGTCGGCTCCAGATCGACGACGCCCTGATGGCGGAGCTGGCCGCGGTGCGCAAAGCCGCCGATCCCGACGAAGTGCTGCTGGTGGTAGACGCCATGACCGGTCAGGACGCGGTCAACGTCGCCGCCGGATTCCAATCCAAGATCGGTTTGACCGGTGTGGTCCTCTCCAAACTCGACGGGGACGCCAGGGGAGGCGCCGCCATCTCGGTGCGCGAGGTCACCGGTGCGCCCGTCAAGTTCGCCGGTGTCGGGGAGGGGCTGGCCGACATCGAGGCCTTCCATCCCGAGCGCATGGCGAGCCGCATCCTCGGGATGGGCGACGTGCTCACTCTGATCGAGAAGGCCGAGTCGGCGTTCGATGAGAAGGAGGCGGAGAAGGCGGCACAGCGTCTCCAAAAAGGGGAGTTCACCCTCGAGGACTTTCGGGCCCAGTTCGAGGCGATGAAGTCGATGGGGCCTCTCAAGGACATCCTTGCTATGCTCCCCGGGTCCGGATCGCTCCTACGAGAGGTCGATGTTGACGATCGCGACCTCAAGCGGGTCGAGGCCATCATCCAGTCGATGACACCCGAAGAGCGCCGGACTCCCAAGATCATCGGCGGGAGTCGCAAACGCCGGATCGCGTCGGGTTCGGGTACAACGCCCCAGGACGTGAATCGGGTCCTCAAGCAGTTCGCCGAGACGCAGAAGATGATGAAGACGTTGGCCGGAGGAAAGGGCATGCCGTCACTCGATGCCCTCACCGGTGGTCGACGACCCAGAAGGTGACACCAAGAGGTGAGGTAGATGGCAGTAAGGATGAGGTTGATGCGGATGGGCAAGAAGAAACAGCCCGTATACCGCGTCGTCGTCATGGACCAGCGCGCGCCCCGCGATGGGCGCTATATCGAGCAGATCGGGAGGTACGACGCCCGTCAGGATCCCTCGATCGTCGAGATCGACAATGAGCGGGCCGCCGACTGGCTGGCCAAGGGCGCCCAGCCCTCCGAGACCGTT
>Ga0256867_10000029_pt1 | contig 49828 bp, 44 predicted proteins | sample RVTome_15_FD_185939 | JGI IMG/M metagenome (GOLD analysis project Ga0256867, IMG submission 185939) | Soil microbial communities from uranium-contaminated site in the Upper Colorado River Basin, Wyoming, United States - RVT150D86 (HiSeq) ... | reverse complement strand
CCTGGTGCTGATGTCCGCTCTGCGCCGGAGACGGAGGAAGCGTCGGGAGGCCACGCCGATCCGGATCGAGCGGCCGGTTGTTCACGTCGTGCCCGAGGCCACGGCCGAGCGGGTCTCGGCGGCGCTGTCCGACGGCCGGTGGAAGCCGTGGGTGGCCGCGGGGGCGGGGGTCTGGCTGGCCATGCGGCTCCTGGAGGTCCGCCAGCTTCGCCAGCTGAATCGTCGACTGGTCGACGCCCGGGTCTAGCGCGGCGGAAGGTAGCATCGCCCGGATGTCCCGTCGGGGCGTGTTCGTCGTGGCCGCGCTGGTGGCTTCCGCGTGCACCACCGACGCGGGCGGAGGGCCCGGTCGAGCGCCTCCCGCTCCTCCGCCGGAACGTCTGGTGCGGCCAGGGGCTACCGCGGTGGAGACCGCGGCCGGAGACCTGGACGGCGACGGCGTAGAGGAGGTGGCGATCTCGTCCGTGTCGGTCGCCACCGGCGAGCTCGGGATCGCCACCCCCTATCTCGAGGTGTTCGACGTTCGGGGCGGCCGGTGGATCCGGGTGTTCGACGCCACCGGTTCCGCGCCCCCCGGGGGAGGGGCGCCGCCGCACATGCTGGCAGCGGCAGATGGGTTCGTGGGGCAGTCGGTTCGGGCCCTCGAGATGGTCGACTTCGCGGCCGACGGGCGCCCGGAGCTGGTCGTGGGGATCGCTAACTTCGGGGCCTCGGCCGGGCCGCTGGAGCTGTGGGTCGTGTCGATGGCGGACGGGGGCAGCCTGACCTCCCAACTCTACCGAGCCTCCGCTCGGGGCGGGGAGATAGTCGTGCAGGGCGACCGACTGAGGTTCGAGTACGGGAGGTACCGGAGGCAGGACCCGGGGTGCTGCCCCAGCATTCGCGCGGTGGAGACGATCGGCTGGAACCCGGAGACCGGAGCGATCGAGGTGCTCTCGCTACGCCGCACCGGCCCCTAGCCAAGTCGGCGGGCCGTCATACGATGGCCGCACCATGATCGACGCGTCCTCAGTCCTCGGTGACCTGGCGGGGATCTGGTTCCGGGAGACCTTCGGCGAGCCCACCCCGGCCCAGGAGCTGGCCTGGCCGGCCCTGGCCGGGGGCGAGTCGGCCCTGGTGGTGGCCCCCACAGGCTCGGGGAAGACCCTGGCCGCGTTCTTGGTGTTCCTGGACCGCCTGGCCCGTGAGCCACGCGAGGGCACCGGGGTCAGGCTCCTGTACGTCACCCCCCTGAAGGCCCTGGGCAACGACATCCATCGCAACCTCGAGGTGCCGCTGGCCGGCATGGAGGAGATCGCGTCACGCCTCGGCCTCCCGGCTCCGGGGATCTCCACGGGGATCCGGACCGGGGACACGCCCCAGCGGGAGCGGGAGCGGATGGTCCGCCGGCCGCCGGACGTGCTCATCACCACCCCGGAATCGCTCTACCTGATGCTCACGTCCGAGCGGGCAGCGGCCACATTGTCCGGGGTCGAGGCCGTGATCGTGGACGAGGTCCACGCGCTGGCCCCGAACAAGCGAGGCGCCCACCTGGCCGTGTCGCTGGAGAGGCTGGCGTGGCTCACGGGGCGGCCGATCCAGCGCGTAGGCCTGTCCGCCACCGTGAAGCCTTCCGATCGGGTGGCCGCTTGGCTGGGAGGCCGTGAGCGGGGAGCGCCTCGTCCGGTCCGGGTCCTGGACTCCGGCGGGCGGAAGGAGATCGATCTCACGGTGGAGGCCCCGGTGGAGGACTTCCGTGAGCTCCCGGGGGAGAGCGTGTGGCCCAGCGTGTGGGACGAGCTCCACGACCTGGTCCGGAGCCACCGCTCTACGCTGATCTTCGTCAACAACCGGCGCCTGGCCGAACGGACCGCCCGACAGATCAACGAGCGGGCCGGCGAGGTCCTATGCCGGGTCCACCACGGCAGCATCTCGCGGGAGAAGCGGTTCGAGGTGGAGGAGCAGCTCAAGCGGGGGGAGCTCCCCGGGCTCGTGGCCACGTCCTCACTGGAGCTCGGTATCGACATCGGGGCCATCGACCTCGTCGTGCAGATCGAGAGCCCCAAGAGCGTGACGGCCGGCCTCCAGCGCGTGGGACGGGCCGGCCATCTCGTCGGCGAGGTGGCCACCGGGCGGGTGATCCCGAAGTACCGACCGGACCTCCTGGACGCCGCGGCGGTGGCCCGGGGGATGCTCCGCCGCGAGGTCGAGACCACGGAGATCCCGGAGGGCTGCCTCGACGTGCTGGCCCAGCACCTGGCCAGCGCCGCCAGCGCGGGATCCTGGACCGCCCCGGCGCTTTACGACCTTGCCCGAGGGGCGTACCCGTTCCGCGATCTCGACCGGGGCCGGTTCGAGGCCGTCCTGGCGATGCTGTCGGGGCGCTACCCCGCGGCCCGGTTCGGGGAGCTCCGTCCCCGCCTGGTGTGGAACCGGGAGACCGGCGAGGTACGTCCCCGGCCGGGGACCAGGATGCTGGCGGTGACGAACGCCGGGACCATCCCCGATCGCGGCTACTACCGGGTGATCCACGGCGGGACCGGGGTACGGCTCGGCGAGCTCGACGAGGAGTTCGTGTTCGAGGCCCGTCCCGGAGATTCGTTCGTCCTGGGATCGTCGGTGTGGCGGATCGAGCGGATCGACCGCGACGAGATCGTGGTGCACGAGGCCCCCGGCGCCATGCCGTCGATCCCGTTCTGGCACGGCGAGCAGCCCGGCCGCCCGTACGAGACCGGGGTGAAGGTTGGGGAGTTCCTCCGGGAGGCAGCGGACCGGCTGGAGGACCCCGACGAGTTCCAGGCATGGGCTCGGGAGGAGTGCGCCCTGGGGGAGCGGGCGGCCCGCAACCTCCACGCGTTCCTCGCCGAGCAGCGCGAGGTGGCGGGGGAGCTTCCGTCCGACCGGGCGGTGGTGATCGAGGAGTTCGACGACGAGCTGGGGGACCGCCGTGTGGTGGTTCACTCGCCGTTCGGAGCCCGGGTCCATCACGCCTGGACCCTGGTGGTGCGGGCCCGGATCCGCGATGCCGAGAACCTCGACGTAGAGGCCGTGGCCATCGACGACGGCTTCATGCTCCGATTCCCCGGGCGGGACTCGCCGGTGCCGATCGAGCTGATCGCCGATCTCCCCGATGACGAGGAGCTCGACGAGCTGCTTCTCCGCGAGCTCCAGGTCTCGCCGCTGTTCGGGGTGCTGTTCCGGGAGTGCGCGGCCCGCGCTCTCCTCCTGCCTCGTCGCGGGCCGGGCCAGCGGACGCCGCTGTGGCTCCAGCGGATCCGGGCCCAGGACCTGATGCAGCTGGTCCGACGGTACGGCGAGTTCCCGATCCTTCTGGAGGCGTACCGGGAAGCCTGGGACGACCTCCTGCGGGTTCGGGACTTCCGGAAGGTCGCCGACGGGGTGCGGTCTGGAGATATCGCGGTGCGGAGGATCGCCACCGAGGTGCCCACGCCGTTCGCCATGCACTTCCTGTTCGACTACAACATGGCTTTCCAGTACGTGGGCGACTACCCGCGGGCGGAGTGGCGCAGCCAGCTGCTGGCGGTGGACCGAGACCTCCTGGCCCGGGTGGTCCGCCCGGACGCCCTGCGGGAGCTTCTCGAAGACCGGGCCATCGAACGGGTCGAGCGGCTCCTCCAGCGGATCGACGATCGGTCCAAGCCTCGGGGGCCAGATGAGCTCGCCGACGCCCTGGACGCGCTGGGGGACCTGTCGGGGCGGGAGCTGTCGGTCCGGTGCGGGCCCCGGTGGCGGGAGTGGATCGATGAGCTCGAGGCCGACCGGCGGGCCGCCCGCATCGAGGTGGGCGGCGAGGCCCGGTGGGTCGCGCTCGAGCACGTCGAGGACTACCGGGCCATGGCCGGGGGCGACCTCGAAGCCGCGGGTCGGGTGCTTCGACGGCACCTGGCCGGGCGGGGGCCGGTGACCGAGGCCGAGGTGGCGGTCCGTTTCGGGCTCCGCCCGGCCGACGCCGCCGCGATCCTCCTCGACCTGCGGGCCACCGGCGAGGTGGCCGCCGGGGAGTTCCGGCCTGCCGGGTCGGGCCGGGAGTGGGTGGACGCCGACAACCTCCGTCGGATCCACCGCGAGACGCTCCAGATCCTCCGACAGGAGGTCGAGCCGGTGGACCCAGACCGGTACGCGGACTTCCTGGCCGACCGGCACCTGCCGCCGGTGCCGGCCACCGAGGTGGCCGCCCGGGGGGTGCTGGAGCGGCTGGCCGGCATCCCGGTGCCGGCCGCTTCCCTCGTCCCCGAGGTGCTGTCCCCCCGGTTCCGGGACGGCGACACGTCCGCGCTGGAGCGGGTGATCGGATCCGGGGCGTTCGTGTGGCAGGGCCTCCCTGGGCGGCGGGTGGCGGTGATCCCCAGGGATGGCGCCGATCGGCTGCTGCGGCCTCCCGGCCCGGCCCGCGGCGGGGCGGCCCTGGTCGAGGAAGTCCTCCGGGGCCGGGGGGCCTCGTTCCTCACCGAAGTGGCCTCGGCGGGTGAGCTCCCGGAGAAGGACGCGCTGGCGGCTCTGTTCGAGCTGGTGTGGGCGGGGAGGGTCACGAACGACGCTCTGGCGGGGATCCAGGAGCCGCCCCGGGCCACCCGGCGGGGTCGGGGCCCAAGGATGCCGCTCTACGGCAGGTGGAGCTTCCTCCCCGAGGCCGAGGAGGACCCCACGATCCGGGCCGAGACCTGGGCCGAGCGGCTACTCGACGCATACGGCGTGGTGGCCAGGGAGACTGCTTCGGCGGCTGAGGTCCCGGTGCCGTGGCCGCTCCTGGTGGACGCGCTGGTCACCATGGAGGCTCAGGGCCGGGCCCGGCGGGGGTACTTCGTGCGGGGCCTGTCGGGTGTGCAGTTCGCGCTCCCCTCGGCTGTGGACCGCCTCCGGCGGCCACCCTCGGGGAGGCTGTGGTCGGTGGCCGCGTCCGATCCGGCCAACGCGGTCGGCCCGCTGGTCCCGGCCGCGGCAGACGTCCCGGTGCGGATCTCGCGGGTGCCGGGGTCGTGGCTGGTGCTGGCGGGCGGCCGTCCCGTGCTGGCGGTGGAGGCCAGGGGACGCCGGCTCGTTCCCCTGGCGACCGCGGGGCTGGCGGAGGCGGTGGCCGCCCTCGGCGAGCTGGCGGGCCGGTGGCCTCGGGGCCGCGTCGCCGTGGAACGATGGGGGGACGAGCCCGTCATCGGGAGCGAGGGAGAGGACCTGCTGCGGACCGCGGGGTTCGCCGCCGGGCCGCGGAGGATGACCTACCGGGCCCCGGTGCGCTGATCCGCCGGGCGCTGCACCAGGCGCCGGACGTGGCGCTGGGTGTCCCCGTCCTGGATCCACCGCGCGCCGCACGCGGAGCACAGGCCACGACGGGTGGCGCTCAGCACGATGACCACTCGCGGCGAGTCACAGACGGGACACCTGGGCACGAGGCCTCCTCTCCGAGGGATACAGATGGTCGCGCCACCGTGCGGCGGCCCGGAGGCCTTTCGATGACGGTTCGGTGAAGAACGCGGCCGCGTTCCGCGGTCATCACGCCGGTCCGGCCAGGGCCTCCACCTCGGCCCGGTCGGCGAGCCCGGCCCGGGCGCCCAGGGCCCGGCATGCCAGGGCCCCGGCGGCGCAGGCCAGCCGGACCCCTCGCTCGAGCGGCGCTCCCTCCAGAAGGGACCAGGCCAGGGCGGCCACGAACGCGTCCCCGGCCCCCGTGGTGTCGACCACCTCGACCGGGAACCCAGCCTGTCGGTGAAACTGTTGTCCGGGTCGGTGGAGGTCGGCGCCCTGCAGGCCGCGGGTCACGATGGCCGAGCCCGGGCCCCGGAGCGAGCCCGGGAGGCCCAGGGCCTCGGCCTCGATCTCGTTGGCGATCACGACGGTGCAACGCTCCGACAGGCCGTCGGGGAGCGGGCGGGCCGGGGCAGGGTTGAGGACGAACGGCCACCCGCGTCGTTCCGCGTGGTCGGCGGCCGCCCATACGGCCTCGTCCGGGATCTCCAGGTTCACCACCACCACCGCGCGATCGGTCTCGATGGCCGAGAGCGAGTCCCCGACGTGGTCAGCCGTAAGCTCGGCGTTCGCGCCCGGCGCCACCGCGATGACGTTCCGGCCCTCGGCGTCCACCAGGATGGAGGCCACGCCGGTGGGCGCCCGCCCGGTCCCCAGCGAACCGACGTCCACGCCCGCCGCCTCCAGGTCCCGGCGGGCCTCCTGGCCGAGGTCGTCCGGTCCGACCAGGCCGACGATCCGTGTCCGGGCGCCCAGTCGGGCCGCGGCCGCCGCCGCGTTCCCGCCCTTGCCACCCGGGACGCGGTGGAACGATCCGCCGGTGACGGTTTCGCCGGGCTCCGGAAGCCGATCGATACTCACGACCAGGTCCACGTTGACCGAGCCGACCACCACCGCCTCGGTTTCCATCACACCGGGTACCGGCCGAACAGCCGGGTGCACAGGAGCTCGATGAATCGCTCGGCGTCAACGTCGAGGGCCACCGTGGCGTTCGGCTCGCCCCACGGCTCCGGGATGTGCCAGAAGTCGGCCACGGTGGCCCCCGCCGTAAGCTCCCCGCCGGTCTCCACCGAGACCCACAGCTCCTGGGTCGTCACCAGGCTCGGGTCGATGGTCACTCCCACCGCCAGGGGATCGTGCAGGGCGAAGCCGTCGATCCCGTAGTACGTCCGGTACACGGCGCTGACGAAGCAGCCGAGCTCCCCCACGGCCCGCTCCACCGGGACGTCCGAGGTCGCGAGCCTGGCCGCGGCCTGGCCGGGGAAGATGGCCCCCATCGTGGCGTCCAACGGTACGAGCGTGATCGGCACGCCGGCGCGGAGGACGATGGCCGCGGCCTCGGGATCGGCGTAGATGTTGAACTCCGCCGCCGGGGTCACGTTGCCCTCACGGCGGATGGCGCCCCCCATGGCCACGATCCGGTCGAGCCGCTCCGTCACGCCGGGGGTGGCCAGGATCGCGGTGGCCACGTTCGTGAGGGGCCCCAGGGCGATCAGGGTCGTGGGCTCGCCGGCCTCGTCGAGGGCCTCGGCGATGAACGCGGCCGCGTCCGCGGCGAATGGGTGGGCATCGTCGGGCGGGGGGAACAACCCGGCGAGGCCATCCTCTCCGTGAACGACCTGGGCGTGACGAGCCGGGCGGATCAAGGGGGCCGCGGCACCCATGACAACCGGGACGTCCCGCCGCCCGGCCAGTTCGAGCACCTTGAGGGCGTTCAGCGTGCACGCCTCGACCGGGACGTTGCCGTGGACCACGGTGATGCCCCGGACGTCGAGCTCCGGCGAGGCCAGGGCCAGGAGGATGGCGATGGCGTCGTCGATGCCCGGGTCGGTGTCGAGGAGGACCCGCATCAGCAGCGCTCCGCCACCCGGGCGGCCAGGGCCGCGTTGTCCTCCAGCAGGGCCAGGTTCGCCTCCAGGGTCCGGCCGCCGGTCTCCTCGGACAGGCAGGCCAGGAGGGCCGGCGTCAGAGCCTTACCGCCCACCCCCTCGGCCCGGGCCAGGTCCGAGCACCGCTCCACGGCTGAGGCCACCTCATCGAGGGGGAGCGCGGCCTCCTCGGGGCAGGGGTTGCACACCAGGAGCGCGGACCGGACGCCGAGGTCCCGCCGGGCCCTGGCGGCGGCGGCGATCCCGGCGGCGTCGTCGACCCGGTGCTCAAGGGGGAGCCCCGAGTCCCGGACGACGAAGAACGGGAGACGATCCGTCCGGTGCCCGATCACGGCCACGCCGAGCTCCTCCAGTCGCTCCAGCGTGGCGGCGGGGTCCAGGATCGACTTCGGCCCCGAGCACACAACGGTGCCGGCCGTCCGGGCCAGCTCGAGCAGGTCCGCCGACACGTCCCCGGAGCCGGGATGGACGCCGCCGATTCCCCCGGTGGCCATCACTTCTATCCCGGCCCGGTTCGCCGCCCACAGCGTCGCGGAGACGGTGGTCCCGCCCATCCCTCCCGTCGCCAGGGCCATCGGGAGGTCCCGCCGGGCCACCTTGGCGGCGTCCCCGTTGAGGAGCCGGTCGAGATCACGGTCCGTGGCCCCCACCCGGAGGCTTCCCCCGTCCGTCCACACCCAGGCCGGCTCGGCCCCGCCGCCCCGGATGGCCCGGATCATCGATTCGGCGGCCCGTCGGTTCGCCGGCTCAGGGAGGCCGTGGGTCAGCACGCTGGTCTCCAGGGCCACCACCGGCCGTCGGCCTCCGATGGCGGACCGAACCTCTGGGGCGATCTCCACCGTCATGGGCCCTTCGGCCAGCTCGACGGGCTGGCGGCCACCAGGGCTCCCGCGGCGCAGGCCCGCCGGATGGCGTCCTCGAGCGGGGCGCCGAGGGCCAGCGCCGCCAGTAGGACGCCGTCGAAGGCGTCGCCGGCGCCGGTGGGATCGTCCTCCTCCACGGGCTCTACCGGGAACCGCTCAACGCCGTCCGCGGTGGCCACCACCGCCCCCTCGGCCCCCAGCTTCACCGCCACGATGGCGAACCGCTCCGCCAGCCGCTCCGCGGCCGCCGCGGGGTCGGGGCCCGCCAGCGTCTCCGCCTCCCTACCGTTGGCCAGGAGCATGGTGGCCGGGCCTACGGCGTCGAGGAACTTCCCCGGGCCGATGTCGCGGAGGAGCGGCCACGAGGCGGCGTCAACGGCCACGTGCTCGGCCCGGGCCCGCTCCAGGGCGGCTCGGGCGGCGGCCTCGGAGCCGGGGTGGAACAGGAGGTAACCGGAGACGAGCACCGCTCCCGCCTCGATCGGGTCGGGCAGGTCGTCCGGGGCCAACCGCGCGTTCGCCCCCCGGTCGGCCACCATGGATCGCTCCCAGGCCTCCCGGGCCACCATGACCGCGCCGGTTCGGGCCTCGGGGTCCACGACGAGGGCCGCCTCCACTCCGCGTTCCTCCACGGCCTCGTGGAGGAGGCGACCGGCTAGGTCGTCGCCGACCCGCCCGTACAGTCGGACCCGGGCTCCCTCCGTGGCCGCCCACACGGCCGCGTTCGTGGCCGAGCCCCCGGGCCGGACCACGACCTCCCCGTGGACGTCCCCGCCCCGGGCCAGCTCCTCGGCGTCCACGGTGACGTCGAGCATGACGTCACCTACCGCGATCAGGTCCGGGCGCACGGCGGGAGTCTGGCACGGGGCCGGTTGCCACGCTCGGCCCGGATGGGCAGGATGGAGCGGCCCATGACCACCGACGCTTCCCCACCATGATCCCCGAACGGCTTTCGGGCAGCCGGATCCTGATCACCGGCGTGACCGGGTTCCTCGGCCAGGCCGCTCTCGAGCGCATGCTCGGGGATGTCCCGGATCCTCGGCTGGTCCTGCTGGTCCGGGCTCAGGGCGGGCTCTCCGGCCGGGACCGGGTGGAGTCCCTCCTGGCCGGCCCGGCCTTCAACACGCTTCGCGACCGGGTCGGCGCCTCGGCGCTCCGAGGGATGCTCGAGGACCGGATCGAGGTGATCGAGGCCGACGTCGCCGAGGGCCCTCCGGACCTGCCGGCCGACCTCGACGTGGTGTTCCACTGCGCCGCTTCCGTGGCCTTCGACCCGCCGATCGACCAGGGATTCCGGTCGAACGTTCTGGGTGCCGCGAACCTGTACCAGGCGATCCGGGGCAGCGCGTCGTCACCCCACGTCGTGCACGTGTCCACTGCCTATGTCGCCGGGGTGGCCAGAGGCATCGTGGCGGAGGAGACGCTCGGCCACGCTGTGGACTGGCGGGCCGAGCGCGAAGCGGCCGAGGCGGCCCGGAGCGACGTGGACGCGGCCTCCCGGAAGCCGGAGATGCTCGATGCGTTCCTCCGGAGGGCCGGGAAGGAACACTCCCGTGCCGGCCCCCAGACCGTAGCCGACGACGCCGAGCGCCGGCGACGCGAGTGGGTGGACCGCCGGCTGGTGCAGTACGGGCGGGCCCGAGCTCAGACGCTCGGCTGGCCCGACGTGTACGCCCTCACGAAGGCACTCAGCGAGCGGGTGGCCGAGGAGGCCGCCCGGGACGGCATCCCGGTATCGATCGTCCGCCCCTCGATCATCGAGAGCGCGCTCCGGCATCCGTTCCCGGGATGGATCGAGGGATTCAAGATGGCCGAGCCGATCATCCTGGCCTACGGTCGCGGCAACATCCCCGAGTTCCCCGGGATCCCCGAGGGGATCGTCGACCTCATCCCGGTCGACCTGGTGGTGAACGCGATGCTGGCCGTGGCGGCGAACGGACCTAAGCCTGAGCCCGGCTACTACCACGTGTGCTCGGGCTCGCGGAACCCGCTGCGGTACCGGGAGCTCTTCGGGCACGTCCGATCGTTCTTCCGCGAGCACCCCCTGTCCCAGCGCGGCCGGGGGGAGATCGACGTCCCCGACTGGAGGTTCCCGGGGCGGGCCAGGGTCGAGCGGATGATCCGGGGCGCGGAGCGGGCGATGAACGCCGCAGACCGCGTGGTCCGCCGCCTGCCGAGGTCGAGCCGGGTGCGGGGCTGGGTTCGCCGCCTCGACCAAGAGCGTGGCCGCCTCGACTTCGTACGGAAGTACTCGGACCTGTACGGCGCCTATGCCGAGGCCGAGGTGATCTACACGGACGAACGGACCGTGGCGCTGTGGGATTCGCTGCCGGCCGAGGACCGCGAGAGGTTCCCGTTCGATGCCGGGGCGATCGACTGGCGGTACTACATGGAGGAGGTGCACTGCCCAGCCGTGACCCGCACGCTGCGGCTCGAGCGGCCCCGCCGGCCCGAGGCCCGGGTCGAGGTGCGGCCCCGGGAGAACGGCGTGCTGGCGGTGTTCGACCTAGAGGGGACGGTGGTGGCGTCGAACGTCGTCGAGTCGTTCCTGTGGGTCCGGCTGGCCGACCTCGAGCCGGGGCGGTGGCCGGGGGCGATCGCATCGCTGGCCCGATCGATGCCGAGGTACCTGGCCGCGGAGCGGCGGGACCGAGGCGCGTTCCTCCGGGCTTTCTACCGGCGCTACGAGGGCGCGTCGTTCGACTCGATGCGCCGGCTGGTGGACGAGGTCGTGGCGCCGTTCATCCTTCGGCGGATCTCGCCGGCCGCGGTTAGAAGGATCCGCGAGCACCGAGCCGCCGGGCACCGGACCGTCCTGGTGACCGGGGCGCTGGAGCCGTTCGTCTCGCCCCTTCGCCCTCTGTTCGACGACGTGGTGGCGGCCCGGGTGGTGGTCGAGGACGGCCGGCTGACCGGGTACCTGGAGCGGCCGCCGCTCGTGGGCGAGGCCCGGGCGCCGTGGCTCCGCCGGTACGCCGCTCGGCAGGGGGCGGATCTCCGGGCGTCCTACGCGTACGCGGACAGCCACTCCGACCTTCCGCTGCTGGGGGCGGCCGGGAACCCCGTGGCGGTCAACCCCGACGTGGCCCTGTACCGGGTGGCCCGGCGCCGAGGATGGCCGGTGGAGGAGTGGCCCCAGGCGGAGGGGACGCCGCGCCTGCTGCTGCCGGCCGGGGTGGCGGGATGACGGTCGCCCTGGAGCTGTTCCGCTCGGTCCCTCGGTACCTGGCCGCTCGCGCCGTCGGCGACCGCGTCCCCGGCCTGGTGGCGGGACCCCTGGCGCCGCTCAGGCTGGTGAATCGCGACGAGCCGGTTACGCCAGCCGACGGGTGGGGACGGGTGGCCCCCCGGCTGGCGGGGATCTGCGGCTCGGACCTGGCCACGATCTCCGGACGCACCTCGTTCTACTTCTCTCCGCTCGTTTCGATGCCGTTCGTCCCGGGCCACGAGGTGGTCGGCGACCTCTTCGATGACGTCGAGGACCTCCGCGCCGGGACGCGGGTAGTGCTCGACCCCGTCCTGTCCTGTGCCGCCCGAGGGCTGCCCCTTTGTCCGTCTTGCCAGGAGGGGGCTACGGGGCGATGCGACCGGGTCACCGTGGGGCACGTGTCGCCGGGCCTCCAGACCGGTTACTGCGCGGATACCGGCGGGGGGTGGAGCGAGATGCTGGTGGCCCATCGCTCCCAGCTTCACCCCGTACCCGACGATGTCCCCGACCAGCGGGCCGTGCTCGTTGAGCCGCTGGCTTGCGCCATCCACGCCGCGCTCCGGGGTCGGCCCGAGCAGGGCGCCTCGGTGCTCGTGGTCGGTGCCGGGACCGTTGGCATCCTCACGCTGCTGGCCCTCCGAGAATTCACCGACGCCGGGACGATCGTTGTGGTGGCCAAGCACCCGGGCCAGCGGGACCTGGCCCGCCGGTACGGGGCCACCGACGTGGTGGGTCCACGCGAGGCGGTCTCGGCGGTCCGCCGCGCGTCCCGCGCGTTCCGGCTGCAGCCCGAGCGCGGAGGCGCGTTCCTCCTGGGGGGCGTTGACCTGGCGGTGGAGTGCGCGGGGACGCGGGACTCGCTGGAGCTGGCCCTCCGGACCACCCGGGCGGGCGGCCGGGTGGTGCTGGCCGGTCTCCCCGTGGCGGGGGCCGACCTCACCCCGGTATGGTTCCGGGAGCTCGAGGTCGTGGGCGCGTACGCCTCGGGGACGGAGCGGGTGAACGGCGACCGACGTTCGGCGTTCGACATGGCTCTCTCCCTGTCGGCCGAGGTGGACCTCGACGGTGTGTTGGGGGCCACGTATCCGCTGGGGAGCTGGCGGGAGGCCATCGACCACGCCATGAGTGCCGGGCGCCTCGGCACTCCAAAGGTGGCGTTCGACCCGAGGGAGGAAGGGTGAGCAGACCGGGCTTCGTGCTCGAGGTGGACGAGCGGACTCCGCCGCTCCTGGTGCACCGGGGTGAAGGCTTCGGCGTCCAGCGGTTCCCCCTGGGCACCCGGGTGGTGTACCCGCCCGACTCGCTCCCTCCGCTTCCGGACGTGCGCGGCACGATCCGCCACGCGTTGCTCAACCCGCTCGGCTCCGAGCCGCTGCCGGACCTGCTCCGTCCGGGGATGCGGCTGACCATCGCGTTCGACGACATCTCGCTCCCGCTCCCCCCGATGAAGCCGCCGGACGTGCGTCAGCTCGTCCTGGAGGAGGTGCTGGAGCTGGCGGCCCGCGCCGGGGTCGAGGACGTCGAGCTCGTGGTGGCGAACTCGCTCCACCGCCGGATGACCGCCAAGGAGATCGAGCGGGTTGTGGGCGAACGGGTATACCGATCCTTCTGGCCGGAGCGCCTCAGGAACTTCGACGCCGAGGATCCCGAGGGCCTCGCGTACATCGGCCAGACCGACAAGGGCGAGGACGTTGAGATCTCGCGGCGGGCAGCCGAGTCCGACCTCCTGGTGTACGTGAACGTCAACCTGGTGGCTATGGACGGCGGCCATAAGTCGGTCCCGGTGGGGCTCGGGTCGTACCGGAGCCTCCGCCACCACCACAACGTGAACACGATGCTGAACTCACGGTCGTACATGGATCCGCCGCAGTCGGCGCTCCACGGCTCGGCCGCGAGGATGGGGAGGCTCCTGGCGGGCCACCTTCGGATCTTCACGGTGGAGACCACGCTCAACAACGAGACGTTCCCGCGGGAGTTCGGGTTCCTGAACCGGCGCGAGTGGGAGTGGTCGGTGAAGGACCAGGCCGGCTACCTGGCGGCCAAGAAGGCTAACGACGCGGCCCCGTCGCGGATCCGCCGCGAGGTGTTCCGGCGCATCCGGGCTCCCTACGGCGTGACCGGGGTGCACGCGGGCGAGACCGATGCCGTGCACGAGCGCACGCTGGCAAGCGTGCACCGCCAGCAGAAGGTCGAGGTTAACGGCCAGTCGGACATCCTGGTGGTGGGGCTGCCTTACATCTGCCCCTACAACGTGAACTCGATCATGAACCCGATCCTGGCGATGTGCCTCGGCCTCGGGTACTTCTTCAACATGTACATGGGCCGGCCGCTGGTGCGGCCCGGCGGCGCCATGATCCTGTTCCACCCGGTGCCCTGGGAGTTTCACGCCGTCCACCATCCCTCGTACATCGATTTCTTCGAGGAGGTCCTGGCCGAGACCACGGACCCGGCCCAGATCGAGTCGAAGTTCGAGCAGCAGTACGCCACCGACCCGTGGTACGTGCATCTGTACCGGACCTCGAACGCCTACCACGGTGTGCACCCGTTCTACATGTGGTACTGGGGGGCCCACGCCCTGGATCACCTCGGCGACGTGATCTTCGTCGGCGGTGACCGCCGGTCGGTCCGGCGGATGGGGTTCCGGGCCGCGTCCACGTTCGCCGACGCGCTCGAGATGGCCCGGGAGCGAGTGGGGTCGAGCCCCACGATCACGTACCTGCACTCCCCGCCGCTGGCACTGGCCGAGGTGCGGTGATGGCCCCTCTCCTCGACGAGGTTCGGGAGGTGGCCCGGGGGTGGCGGTGGGGCCGCCGGCCCCTGGTCCCCAGGTCGGCCGAGCCGTTCTCCCCGCCCCCCGAGCCCCGTGAGTTCCCCACCGAGTGGGCCCGCACCCCGGTGGGGCGGGCCGCCCGGGCAGCCATCCAGCGCTTCGCCCTCAGGCCCCTGGTGTGGTCCGAGACGGATCCCAGGGTCCATGGGCTCGACCATCTCGACGGGCTCCGGGGCCCGGTCGTGTTCGTGGCCAACCACTCCAGCCATCTCGACGCGCCGCTGATCCTGTGCTCCCTTCCGGAGCGGTGGCGGCGGAGGACCGCGGTGGGGGCCGCGGCCGACTACTTCTTCGACGTGTGGTGGCGGGCCGCCGGCACCGCGCTCGTGTTCAACGCGTTCCCGGTGGAGCGTTCCGGCGGCCGACGGCTGTCCGACACGCCTTGGCGGCTGCTCCGGGAGGGGTGGAGCATCGTGGTGTTCCCGGAGGGGACCAGGTCGCAGGACGGCTGGGTGGGCCGGTTCCGTCCCGGGGTGGCCAGGCTGTGCGCCGGCGCCAACGTTCCGGCCGTGCCCGTGGCCATCCGGGGGTCCTTCGCCGCCATGCCCAGGGGACGGGGTTGGCCTCTGCCCGGTCGGTTCCCCGTCTCGGTGCGATACGGTCCGCCGCTCTTCCCGGAGCCGGGGGAGGGCACTCGGGCCTTCATGGATCGCCTGTCGGATGCCGTGGCCCGGCTCTGGGACGAAGACCGTCACGACTGGTGGGCGGCGCAGGTCCGGGCGGCCCGTGGACGGACCCCGCCGCCGGCGGGACCGAGCGGGCCCCGGTGGCTCCGCGTCTGGGAGGCTACCCGGCCGCTTCCTCGACCCCGGACCCGCCCCAGGGTCTGGTCCTGAACGCCACGGTCCTGCTCCTGGTTCGGCACGGCGTCACCGATGCCACCGGGAAGCGCCTGTACGGACGGTCGCCGGGAGTGCACCTATCCGACCGGGGGCGCGCCCAGGCCGAGGCGGTGGCGGAGCGGCTCAAGGCCCTCCCGATCCGGGCCGTGATCTCCAGCCCGCTGGAGCGCTGCCGGGAGACCGCGGCCCCGATCGCCCGAGCGCTCGGTCTCCGGGTCCGGAGGGAACGCGGAGTGCTGGAGACCGACATGGGCGCGTGGACCGGAAGGACGTTTGGCCAGATCCGCCGCTCCGGCCTGTGGAGCCGGATCCTGGCCATGCCGTCCTCGGCCCGGTTCCCGGAGGGGGAATCGCTGGCCGAGGTCCAGGCGCGAACGGTGAAGGCCCTGGAGGCCATCGCGTCACGACACCCGAAGGAGATCGTCGTGGTGGTGAGCCACGGCGACCCGATCCGGCTGGCGTTGGCCCACTACGCGGGGACCCACCTCGACCTCTTCCAGCGACTGGAGGTCGCCCCCGGCTCGGTGTCAGCCGTGACCCTCGGCGGTCGGGCTCCTGGCGTCCTCCGCGTGAACGACACCGGTGACCTCTCGGACCTGCTCCCTCGGGGGACGGGCCGCCGCTGACGGTGGGAGGATAGTGCGGTGATCGAGCTCGATCCCGTCGACCGCATCACCGCGGGAGCGGTCGGCCCGGCAGGGGAAAGGATCTTCTACCTCCAGGGCCGCCAGTCCGACCGGCTGGTGACCGTGCTCGTCGAGAAGCAGCAGGTCGAGCTGCTGTCCGCCTCGCTGGTGGAGATCCTGGCTCGCACGGGCAAGGAGACCGGGGAGGGTCCGGACGAGGAGGAGATGGGCCTGGATGACCCCGTCCTGCCAGAGTGGCGGGCCGGCCGGCTGTCGATCGGCTACGACGAGGCCCGGGACCTCGTCCTGCTCGAGTGCGAGGAGTACCTGGAGGGTTCGGGGGAAGAGGACGACGAGGAGGAAGAGGACGACGCCGTGGAGGCGGAGGGCCCCGAGCCGGGTCGGATCCGCTTCTGGATCTCCCGCGAGCAGGCCTTGGCCCTGGCTCGGCACGGCGCGGCGGTGGTTGCCGCCGGGCGGCCCCGGTGTGAGCTCTGCGGGAACCCGATCGATCCCGAGGGCCACATCTGCCCCGCGCTTAACGGCCACCGCGGAGCGGAGCAGGCGTGAGGACCGAGGACGACCTGGCGGCGCTCCTGGAGCACGGCGATCTCGAGGTGATCGGCCTCCTCCCCCGCGCTTCGAACTACACGTTCCTGGGCGAGGTTCGGGCCGGAGGGCGCTCCGTGCCGGTCGTCTACAAGCCCCGGGGCGGGGAGGCGCCGCTGTGGGACTTTCCAGACGGGACCCTGTGCAACCGGGAGGTCGCGGCGTCGGTCCTGGCCGACGCTCTCGGATGGCCGAACGTTCCCCCCACGGTCCTCCGGGACGGACCCCATGGGACGGGGTCCGTGCAGCGTTTCGTGGAGGCCGATCCCGCCCAGCACTACCTCACCCTCCGGGAGCGGCGGCTCGACGAGTTCCGCCCCGTGGCGGCGTTCGACGTTTTGATCGGTAACGGCGACCGGAAGTCGGGGCACTGCCTCCTCGGCGGGGACGGGCGCGTCTGGGTGGTCGACCACGGGTTGTGCTTCAACGTCGAGCCGGTTATCCGCACGGTGATCTGGGACTTCGCCGGACGCCCGGTGCCCGGCGACCTGCTCGCAGACCTCGGCCGGATCGCCGAGGAGCTTCGCCGGGGGCCTCTCCGGCGGCGGATGCTGGACCTGTTGGCCGAGGACGAGGTGGAGGCCACCGCCGCCCGGGCGGACGAGCTGCGTTCGGCCGGCGTGTTCCCCTCGCCGGGGCCGGGCCGGTCGATTCCCTGGCCGGCGATCTGAGTGGATCGGCTGCGGTTCGCCACGTACCTGGCCCCGAACGTGCTGCCCGTGTACCAGGCCGTGACCGAGGAGGTGGGGCGGCGGCTCGGGATCGCCACCGAGCTCGTGGTGGAGACGTCGTACGAGTCGTGCGAGCGAGACGAGTACGAGGTGTGCTTCGTGTGCAGCCTGCCGTACGTCACCCTCGAGCGTCGTGGGATCCGCCCGGCTGTCCCCGTAGCCGCGCCGGTCCTACGCGGGGAACGGTACGGGGGGAGGCCGATCTACTTCTCGGACGTGATCGTCCACCGCGACGCCCCGTTCCGGTCCTTCGAGGACCTCAGGGGAAGGTCGTGGGCGTTCAACGAGCCGCTCTCGCACTCGGGGTACGGGGTCACCAGGTATCACCTCCTGCGGCTCGAGGAGACGAACGGGTTCTTCGGCGAGGTGGTCGAGGCGGGGTTCCACGAGACCGCCATCCGGATGGTGGCCGGGAGAGCTGTCGACGGCTCGGCCATCGACTCTCAGGTGTTGGCCATCGCCATGCTCGAGGATCCAGGCCTGGGCCAGGCGCTCCGCGTCGTGGACGCGCTGGGGCCGTCCACGATCCAGCCGGTGGCCGTGTCGCGCCGGGTCCCGGAGCCGCTCCGCAACGGGGTCCGGGACACGCTGGTGGCTATGGCCGAGGATCCCGTTGGCCGGGAGCGGCTCGGGGCCGGCTTGGTGGAGCGGTTCGTACCCGTCGGCCCGGGGGACTACGACGACATCAGGATGATGGTCGACGCCTGCGAGGCCGCCGGCTTCACCGAGCTCCGCTAGGACACGCTCCGCGGGCGGTCCTTCAGCCGGTACACGAACCGGAGCGCCTGCCAGTCGGCGTCGATTGAGCACGACTTGTTGTCCACTAGGCCGGCGTCAAGCCCGACCCGCTGGACGACATCGAACGACAGGTCCGAGGCGATCGCGGAGGCTTTCTTCGGCCAGGCCACCCACAGCCCGCCAGCGGAGGTGAGCGTGGCCACGAGGGTAGGGAAGCGCCGAAGGAGCTCCGAGCGCTGGCTCGTGAAGAACACGATGACGTCGAGTTCGCCTCGCGGACGTGAGTGGATCCTGACGCCGTCGGCCAGCGGTTCCAGGGCCCCGCGGACTCCTTCCGGAGAGCCGATCAGCGCGACCTCGGCCCCGGGCTTGATGCCGAGCTTCGTGCTCAGAGGGGTGGCTGAGTGGTCCCCCGCCACCTCAGGACGCCCGGCGTCGGACGTAATCCCTGAGCACGAACTCGCCGGCCGACTCCGCCGACATCAGGAACACCCGACCCGACGTCAGCCGGGCCAGACGCTCCATGAACCGGGTCAAGCCGGGCGCCTCCTCGAGCATGAACACGTTGATGGTCACGCCGGCCCGGGCCAGGCGCATGGCCTCGGTGAGCGTCAGCCGGATCGTCTCGGGGACCGGCGGCCAGGAGAAGAACGCCTCCTCGCCCTCCAGGTGGGCGGTGGGCTCCCCGTCGGTGACCATGACGACCTGCCGCGACGCCCGGGGGTGCCGGGCCAGGAGCCGTCCGGCCAGGTTGAACGCGTGCTGCATGTTCGTCCCGTACACCCGCTCCCATCCCGCCACCGTGAGGTCCTCGGGCTCAAGGCGCCTCGCGTAATCGGAGAACCCGATCAGGTACAGCGTGTCGTGCGGGTACCGGCCCTCGATGAGCGCGTGGAGGGCCAGGGCCATCCGCTTCGCCGGGACGAAGTGGCCCCGGAGCGGCATGGAGAAGGACAGATCGAGGAGCAAGGCGGTGGCAGTCTCGGTGCGGGTCTCGGCCTCCTCCAGCTCGAGGTCGTCGGGGGCGATTCGGACGGCGCGGCCGGGGCCCTCGCGGAGCACGGCGTTGAACACCGTGCGCTGGACGGCCACGGCTCCGGCGTCGCCGAACCGCCACGGCCGGGTAGCCCCGGTCGGCTCGGCCAGGCCGCCCGGCTCCCTGGCCTCGTGGACACCCTCGCGGTCGCGGCGGAGCCTCTCGAACACCCGGACCAGGGCCCGCTCCCCGAGCTTCCGCGCGCCTCGCGGGGTCACCTCCAGCCGTCCCCGGTTCCGCGTCACCAGCCCCGCCTGCTCCAGGGCTCGCTCGATCGCCTTCAGCCGGCGAACATCGGCCGCGGCCGCCTCCCCGAGGGTCCGGCGGACGGCATCCTCGTCGACGTCTCCGATCGACGCGCCCGGGTAGTCCCCCCGGAGGGTCCGATCGAGCTCTTCGATGTCGTGGAGCCGCTCCAGCGCGTCCACGGTGGCCTGCAGCGGCATGGTCTCCCCCCCGCCCCCGAGGGCCGGCTCCCCCCACGGCATGTCGGGGAACAGGTCGGCCAGGTGCGAGGCCAACCGATCGGCCTCGAAGGCCAGGTCGAGGTCGCCCATCACCTGCCGGGCCAGCTCCTCGAGCTCCCGCCGTCGGTCGGGCGGGAGGGAGGCCAGGAGCCGGCTCATGGCGGCCATCCGCCGGGCCATGCCCTGCAGGAGGTCCTCGAGGGTCCGGGGGCGATCCGGGAACAGGTCCCCGTACCGCTCCATGAACCGATCGAAGTCCTCCTGGGTGTGCCCGCCCCGGTCGCGGGCCTCGATCATCGCGTTCAGCTCAGCGAGCATGTCCCTGACCCGCTGGAGCTGCTCTGAGGTGAGGTCTCGGAGCCCTTGGGCCAGGTCGCGGAACCGGGCCCCCAGGATCTGGCGGGCCAGCTCCTCCATCAGCTCCTCGAACCGACGACGGGCCTCCGGGTCGACGAAGCCATACTCGCGCAGGTCGCGGAGCCGGCCGGGGAGGTCGGGGGGGAGCGAGTCGAGGAACACCTCACGGGCCCGGGCATCGTCCTCGGTCCGGAAGGACAGGGAGGTCCGTTCCCGCTCCAGGATGTCGTCGAGCCGCCGGGAAAGGTCCTTCAGGGGCCCCTCGAGGTCAAGGTCGGCCTGCTCGCGCCGGCGGGCCTGCCGCAGGCGGGCGGCGAGCGCGTCGGTGCCCGTGAACCGGCCCTGGATCCCCCGCCGCATCAGGCCGCGCATGGCGCCCTCGGCACCCTCCCCGGCCAGGATCTCCTCGGACATCGCTTCCAGGAGGTCCCCGGCGGAAAGGTCCGGACCCAGCGGATCCTGGGTCCCGTCCCACCGCGAGTACCGGATCCGCACCCGACCAGCGTACCCTTCGGTCGACGGAAGGAGGATCGGTGCCCTGCGATCGCTGCGGCAACGAGACCGACGCGGACCTGACCCGATACGCGGCGTTCGAGTCAGACGAGGAATTGATGGGCTTCGCGCTGTGTCCGGGGTGCAGCTACGGGCTCAACACCCTGCTTCGCGCATACGTGGCGAACCGGGAGCTGACGCTCCGCCCCTAGCCCGAGGCTATCAACCGGTCGGCGGCTGGGTGGATGAAGCAGACCCGTACCGGACCTCGCCGGCTCGCTCCCCGGCGTCCTTGTTGAGGCGGCGGGACAGGTGGAGGCCCTCCAGGGCGAACTCGACGGCCGCGGCCGCCGACCCGGGGCTCTCCTCCTCGATCCCCAGCCTTCCCAGGAGCCGGGCTAGGCCCGGCAGCTCGCCGAACTGATCGAGGAACTCCCCGGCCGTGGTCAGGTCGGACGTCCCGGCGCTGAATCCGCCGTCGAACCGACCCAGAAGGGGAGCGAAGTCGAACCCCGGGAGTCGGCGTCGGAACACCCGGAGGACCGCTCCGGCCAGGGCCCGGTCCAGGATCTCCTCCTCCCGTCCCTCCTCCACGGTCTCGAGCTCGATCCGGCCCACCGAGCCCGCCAGGACCGAGGGGAGGTCACAGGGACGGGGCACCGCCTCGGGCTCGCCGGACCGCCCGGCCCGGCGAACGGCGGCCGCGGCCAGCGCCTCGAGGTTGCCGATCGAGAACCGCACCGAGACGCCCGACCGCTGGTTCACGTGCGGCGAGCGCCGGAGCTCCTGGGTCAGCGAGGCCAGGACCTCCTTCATGAAGGCCGGAACCCGAACAGGGAGGTCGCCTGCCGGGGGCCGGGCCTCCTGGTCCATGATCAGGACCTCCTCGTCGATCGTCTCCGGGTAGTGGGTCCGGACCTGCGTCCCGAAACGGTCCTTCAAGGGTGAGACGATCCGGCCCCTGTGCGTGTAGTCCTCGGGGTTCGCCGTGGCCACCAGGAGGAGATCGAGGGGGAGCCGGATCCGGTACCCGCGGATCTGCACGTCGCGCTCCTCCAGGATGTTGAACAGGGCGACCTGGATCCGCTCGGGGAGGTCCGGCAACTCGTTGATCGCCACGATCCCCCTGTTCGTCCGGGGGACCAGCCCGTAGTGGATCGTCATCTCGTCGCTCAGGTACCGGCCCTCGGCCACTCGGATTGGGTCCACGTCGCCGATCAGGTCGGCCACCGACGTGTCCGGGGTGGCCAGCTTCTCCGCGTAGCGCCGGTCCGGGCCGATCCAGGCCACCGGCGTCTCCTCGCCGCGCTCCGCCACCAGGGCCCGGCACCGGGCGCAGATCGGGCGGAAGGGGTGGTCGTTCACCTCGCAGCCGCTGATCACCGGTGTCGCCTCGTCCATGAGGTCCACCAGGTGGCGGATCAGGCGGGTCTTGGCCTGGCCGCGCTCGCCGAGGAGGATCAGGTCGTGCCCGGCCAGGATCCCCCGCTCCAGCGCGGGGAGGACCCGCTCGTCGAACCCGACGATCGAGGGGAACATGGGCCGGGCCCCGGCCAGCCTGGCCAGCAGGTTCGCCCGGAGCTCCTCCTTGACGGTCCGATCTACGTGTCCGGAGGCGCGGAGCTCCCGCAGTGTGCTCGGTGGGGCCACCATCCCACCCTACTCCAGGCCGGCCGGGACGCCGGTTGACGCACGGCATGACCGGCTTTACGGTTGAGTCCACCCATGTCCAGAACCCCTTTCTTTGGCGTGCTCGTTGCGTTCGCGCTCGTGGCAGGCCTGGTGGCGGCCTCGTCACCGGCGGGCGCCCAGGCGAACGAGGACATCGTGTTCACCACCGGCCGGGGGACCGAGGTCTTCGAGATCTGGTCCATGACACAGGACGGCTCCGGGGCCAAGCAGCTGATCGGCGGGCCCCCCGGCTCGATCGAGGTGGACCCGGCGGTGACGCCCCCGTTCGATTCGGGCGCTCTCCAGGTCGCGTTCGCCCGGAAGTCAGGCAACGACGAGACGTTCGATCTCATGGTGAAGACGCTCGGCACGCCCGGCGATGCCACCCGGATCACCGACGAGAACGGCACGGTCTCGAACGACCGACAGCCGGACTGGGCGCCCACCCAGAGCAAGATCGCCTTCACCAGGATGATCCGGGCCCAGAACACCTCGAACATCTGGGCCGTGAACGGCGACGGGACCGGCCTGACCCAGCTGACGGAGACCCCGGCCCCCGGGTACGACGCCAGCCCTACCTGGTCGGACGACGCCGAGAGGATCGCCTTCGTCAGCAATCGCTCGGGGATCTCCCAGGTCTACGTCATGGACGCCGGCGGGGTGACCGAGACCCAGCTCACCATCGATCCGTGCTTCCACGCCGACCCGGCCTGGCATCCGACCCCGGACACGGATCGGCTCCTGTTCGCCCGGCTCTGCCCCGGCACCCCGACGGGGTGGGATCTCTACTCGATCGACCTCTCCGTCCCGGGAGGTGTCCCCACGCCGGTGTTGGCAACCACCGACAACGAGCTGCAGCCCGGGTGGTCGCCCGACGGGCTGGAGATCGTGTTCACCCGCTACCCGGCGGGCGGAGGCGACAAACAGCTGTTCACGGCGGATGCGAACGGCGGCGGGGAGTCCTCTCCCCTGGCCGACCACCCCGCGGTGGACATGTCCGCGGACTGGACCACGGCCACGACCGTGACCTCTGGCAGAGCGGAGGTCGGGGAGGCCGAAGCGGACCAGTCCCGCGGCGTGGCCGCCCCGGATCGGCGGGCTCCGAAGAAGAAGGGAAAGAAGAAGAAGAAGCAGGAGATCCCCAAGCGCGTAATCAAGGGCGTTCGCTATCGCCAGATGCGGATGTTCAAGAGCGACGTGTACGTGCTGAAGGTGAACGCCAAGCGGATCCCCCGACTAGACGTGTCCCTCTCCAACGATCGGCTCCCCGGCCACGAGAAGACCAGGAACATGGCCAAGCGACACAAGGCCGTGGCCGCCATCAACGGGGACTTCGGGTTGCCCTCGGGACGGCCATCGCACACGTTCGCCGAGGACGGCGACCTCAAGCAGATCTCGTTCGCGGTGGCGCCGAACTTCGCCATGACCCAGGACGAGGCCACCACCCGTATCGCCCGGCCGTTCGAGACCGTGACGGCCGCCGAGCACGACGATTGGCCGGTGGACCGGTGGAACTTCGGGCCGCCGGGTGCCACCGATATCTCGGCCTACACGCCCGCGGCCGGCTCGCTGGATCTGCCTCCGGCCAACGCCTGCTCGGCGCGGCTCCAGGCCCAAGGGGGCCAGCGGTGGGCCCCCGGCCTGGCCGGAGTGCAGGTGGACTATGGCGTGACCGAGGTGACCTGCGCCACCACGGCCGTGGCCGCGCCGGGCCCGGGCCAGGTGGTCCTGTCGGGCCACCCGGGGACCGAGGGCGGCACGCTGGTGGGCTCGTTGAGCATCGGCGAGACTGTCACCCTGACCTGGTCGGTCGGGTTCGCCGGCGTCCTCGATACCGTCGGCGGTAATCCCCTCCTGGTGGAGAACGGCGTGGCCGCGGTCCCGAAGCCGTGCACCACCTCCATCTGCAAGACCCACCCACGCACCGGGATCGGCGTGACCCCCTCCGGCAGGATCCTGATGGTGGTGGTGGACGGCCGCCGCGAGGGCTCCAGGGGCGTCACCCTCGTTCGGTTCGCCAAGGTCTTCCTGAAGCTCCGCGCATCGATCGCCCTCAATCTCGACGGCGGTGGTTCCAGCACGATGGTGGTCAGGGGGAAGAGGGGCGGCCTCAAGGTGGTGAACCGCCCGTCAGACGGGAAGCAGCGCAAGGTCAGCTCGGCGGTGCTCGTCCTCAAGGGCAAGGATCCCGGCGAGTCGATCGGGGGGCCGCTGGCGGCGCCGCTGGCGCCGGCTCCGCCCCCGGCGAAGGACCGCGCCGGGGAGATCGCGGCCAAGGACCCGGCTTCCACCGGTGGGCTGGCCGAGGCCCTGGTCTCCGGGACGTTCGGCCCCCGCCTCGACCTGCCCCGGGAGCTCCGGCGGGTCCTGCGGATATTCAGGTCCGCGCGCTGACCTCCTCGGGAACCTCCCACTCGACCACGGGCCGCTCTTGGGTCACCTGAGGCGGGGTGCCACGCCATCGGCCACCGAGGAACAGCACGCCCGCGAGGGCGATCGCGGCCGCGGCGAACAGCGCCGTGGACCAGGGCAGTCCGCCGCGCTCCGGTTCCGCCGCCAGCGCCGCCCGGAGGCGATCCTCGAGCTCGGTCAGTCGGAGCTCGACCGAGCCCTCCAGCCGGTCCAGCCGGGCATGGAGGTTCCCGAGAGGCCGTTCCACGTCCAGGACCCGTCGAGCGAGCCGGTACCGGATCCGATGAAGCTGTCCCACGGTCTGGTCGAGCTGTCTCAGGAGGGCCGCACCCTCCTCGGTCCGGGCGATCGAGAGCCACCCGCCGCCGAGGTCGCCCACGAACGATTCCGTGCAGGGGATGTTGCACAGACCCAGGTGGTAGCCGCCGGTCCTCACGTCCGGCACCGTGAACGTGACGGATGCGAGCGCCCTGCCATCTCCCTGGTCCTCGATGGCGATCGGACCGAGATCGATGGCGTTCTCCGGGATGGATGGAGGCTCGACCCACGTCCCCGCGGGGATCAGGTACGCGTGCCACGGGCCGTTCTCGATCCGTCCCGTGCCTCGCGCCTCCGTGTAGAAGCTGGCGCGACCGGTCACGCTCTCACCCACCAGGGCGTAGTCGTCCTGGAAGTCGAAAGACGTCATCCCTCCCGCCGTCGAGGGGGTGGCGGGAAAGGCAACCAGCAAGCAGGCCGTGGCGGCCACGATCGTCCGTCGCATCGCGTCTCCTTCGTCCACGGGTATGACGGAGCCGGTCGGGGATCGGTTCATGGGATAGTCTCGGCATGGCGGACCGGGTCTCCGTTCGGGTCGTGGAGCTCAGGGTCCTGGAAGGGCCGAACCTCTACTTCACCCGCCCCGCCATCAAGCTCACGCTGGCGGTCCCGGGCTGGCTCGCGGCGAACGAGGCCCGGGCCGCCTCCATCGCCCGTCGGATCAAGATGCCGGGCGGCGCCCGCCCAGGCGCTCCCCGGAGCGAACAGCGGAGGCGCTTCGTGGCCCGGGTGGCCGCCCACGTCACCAGGTCGCTGGCCGACGCAGCCGGCTTCCGCATCGGCGTCCGCAGCAGGCGCGGTCACGACCCCGAGCACATCGTGGTGGCCTACCCGTGGCGCCGGCGTGGGGCCGCTGAGGCCCTGGGGTGGGAGGTGGCGGACCTGCTCGGCTCGGTGCTCCGTTCCCGTCGGCCGTTCAGGGCCCTGCTGTCCGAGCGGGCCGCCCGGCTGGCCGCCGTGGAACCGGGACCCGGCCCGTCCGTGGCCGATCCTCACATCCCCGTGATCGCCGTGACCGGCACGAACGGCAAGACCAGTACCGTCCGCCTCCTGGCTCACCTGGCCGCCACGGCCGGGCGAAGGGTCGCGTACACGTCGACGGACGGCGTGTACGTCGATGGAGCGCTCGTCGAGGAGGGTGACTACTCGGGCCCCAGCGGCGCGGAGATGGCCCTGGCCCAGCCCGGGGTCGATGTGGCCGTGCTCGAGGTGGCCCGAGGGGGGATCCTGCTCAAGGGCATCGGCACCACGCACGCCGACGTGGCCGTGGTCACGAACGTGTCGGCCGACCACCTGGGGCTCCACGGGATCTTCACCCTCGACCAACTGGCGGAGGTGAAGGCCGCCATCACCCGAATCGTCCGTCCGGACGGATGGTACGTGCTCAACGCCGATGATCCCAGGGTCCTGGCCATGCGCAGAACCGCACGGGGCCGGCCGTTCCTGTTCTCGATGGATCCCGACCACCCCGCCCTCCGGTCCGTCCTGGCGGAGCGGGGCCGGGCCATGGCCCCCATCGACGGATGGATGGCCCTGTTGCGACCGGGATCCTCGATCGATCCGCTGGTGAAGCTGGAGGACGTGCCGGCCACGCTCGCCGGCATCTCCAGTGCCCACGTCCAGAACGCCATGGCCGCGGCAGCGGCGGCGCTGGGCATCGGCCTTCCCCGGGACGACGTCGTGCGGGGCCTGCGGACGTTCGTCCTCGACCCCGAGCGCAACCCAGGCCGGGCCAACCTGTTCGAGGTGGACGGCCGGGTCGTGGTGATCGACTACGCCCACAACGAAGCGGGCATGCGGGGGCTGGTGGAGATCTGCAGGGGGCTCCGGGCTCCCGGCGCGGCCGTGTGGATGGCGTTCGGCTCGGCGGGTGACCGGAGCGACGAGATCATGCACGCGATGGGCTACGAAGCCGCCCGGGGCGCGGACCGGACGGTCGTGGTGGAGCTGCCCCGATACCTGCGGGGCCGCGACCCCCGGGAGGTGGTGGAGCGCCTCCGGGCCGGGGCGGTGGACGGGGGGGCCGCGGACGTGCCCAACTTCCCAGACGAGATGGCCGGCCTGCGGTGGATGCTGGAGCAGTCCCGGGAGTCCGACGTGGTGGCCATCACCGCCCTTGGTCAGAGGTCGGAGCTCTTCGAGCTGCTGCGGGGCCGCGGCGTCACCCCGGTCGGACCGGCCCGGTGCCGGCAGCTGGTCCGCCGGGCCGGGGGCGCGCCGGCCTAGCCGTCGAGGGCCGCCCGGAGCCGCCCCACCGGCCCGGTGAGGCCCCACCGCTCGGCCAGCTCGTCGAGCCTGGAGTCGTCCCGCTCGCCCGGCTCCAGCTCCAGCTCGAGGTCTTCCCGGATCGGCACGACCTCGCGCATCGCCTCGAGGTACTCGGCCGCCTCCCGGATCCGGGCCTTCAGGGTGGGGGAGCCGCGCAGGGGCCCGGCCCCGGCCCGCTCGGCCCGGGCGTCCTCCTCCATCGCCTCCAGCGAGGCATAGGCCTTGACCAGGGCCCGAGCGGTCTTTTCCCCGACCCCGCGAACGCCCGGCAGCTCGTCCGAGGGATCCCCACGGAGGATGGCGAAGTCCACGTATCGGCTCGCCGGCACGCCGTACTTCGCCTCCACGCCCGCCTCGTCGAGCGCGTCGAGCTCGGAGACCCCTCGCCTGGTGAACAGCACCCGGACCCCGGGGTCCCGAACGCACTGGATCAGGTCCCGGTCCCCGGTGACGATGTCGATCCGGTCCCGGCGGGCCGCCCCGGCGCACAGCGTCCCGATGGCGTCCTCGGCCTCCCACCCCGGGGCCGAGGCCACGGTCATCCCCGTGGCTGGCAGGATGTCGAGCAGCACGTCGAACTGTTCCGGGAGCCCTTCGGGGTCCACCGCCCGCGTCGCCTTGTAGCCATCATAGGAAGCCACCCGTGGCGCAGGCCGCCAGTCGTCGTCGAAGCAGTGCACCACCTCGTCCGGTCCCCGGTCACGGATCAGGCGTGCGCACATGTCCAGGTACCCGTGTAGGGCGTTCACCGGCCCACCCGCCGGGGACGCGATGGATCCCGGGAGGGCGAAGAACGCCCGGTACATCAGGCTCGAAGTGTCCAGGAGCATACGGTGGACCACCACGACGACGATTATGCTTGAGGTATGGAGCGCGAGGCGGCCAGGTCCGAGGAGGAGTGGCGCCGGGAGCTGACCCCGGAGCAGTACCGCGTGCTCAGGGAGCAGGGGACCGAGCCCCCGTTCAGCCACGAGTACGCGGTCACCAAGGACCACGGCAGGTTCAAGTGCGCGGCCTGCGGGGCGGCGCTGTTCAGCTCGGATGCGAAGTTCGACTCCGGGACGGGATGGCCGAGCTTCACGGAGCCCGCCATGGCGGAGGCGGTGGAGCTCCGGGAGGACCGGTCCCACGGGATGGTCCGCACCGAAGTGGTGTGTCGTCGTTGCGGCAGCCACCTCGGCCACGTGTTCGACGACGGGCCCGGGCCGACGGGACTGCGGTACTGCATCAACGGCGTGTGCCTGGTCCTGGAGAAGTGAGCATCACCACGCCCGGGCCGGTGACCACCGTGGCCGACCTGATGAGCAGCCCAGTGATCACCGCGTTGGCGGACGAGACCGTGGCCGCCGCCGCGGCTCGGATGGTGGAGGCCGGGGTGGGCTCGGTCGTGGTCGTCGAGGGCGACCGGCCGGTGGGCATCCTCACCGAGCGAGACCTGATCCGGCTGGCCGCGGACCCCACCCCCTCGTCCGAGGCCCGGCTGTCGGACTGGGCCACCCCGGACCCCGACACGATCCCCCCGGACGAGGATCCCTCGGACGCCATGGAACGGATGGAGCGGCGGGGTTACCGGCACCTCCCGGTGGTCGAGGACGGCCGGCTGGTGGGCGTGGTGTCGCTACGGGACCTGGTTCGGGTGGCCAGGATCCAGCCTGTGGACCGCCCCGCTGCCGAGGTCCCGCCGGGACTGGAGGGCGTGGCGGTGGCGGAGACGACCGTCGGGGACGTCCGAGGCCGAGAGGGCTTCTTCCACTACAGGGAGTACAGCGCCCCGGAGCTGGCGGCCAAGCGAGACTTCGAGGACGCCTGGCACCTCCTGTTCGAGGGCCACCTGCCCGACCGGGCCGCCCGCCGTGCGTTCCTCGACGAGGTCCGGCCGCTGCGGGCCATCCCCGACGAGGTCGTGCCGGTCCTCCCCGAGATCGCCGGGGCCGGGGAGCGGTTCGATCCCCTGGACGCCCTCCGGGCCGCCTACTCCGTGCTGTCTCTGGGGTTCCGCCCGTGGCTGGACGTGGATGCGGCGGAGCTCCGGTCACAGGCCATGCGCACGTGCGCGGTGTTCCCCACGCTCACCGCCGCCCTGTACCGGCTGCGGAACGGAGAGAAGCCGATCGAGCCCCACGACGACCTCGGCCACGCCGCCAACTACCTGTACATGATGCGCGGCGAGGTGCCCTCGGAGGTGCACGCCCGGGCGCTGGAGCAGTATCTGGTCCTCACCATCGACCATGGCTTCAACGCCTCAACGTTCGCGGCCCGGGTCATCACGTCCACGGGGGCAGATCTTGGCTCGGCCGTGGTCGGCGCCCTGGGGGCTCTGTCCGGACCGCTGCACGGCGGGGCGCCCAGCCGGGCTCTCGACATGCTCGACGAGATCGGCACGCCGGCCCGGGCGGAGGCGTGGCTTCGCGACGCCGTGGAGTCCGGGAAGCGACTCATGGGCTTCGGCCACCGGGTGTACCGGACCGACGACCCCCGGTCGGTGATGCTCCGGGAGGTCGCCGAGCGGCTCGACGGAGAGCGAGTCGAGTTCGCCCGCGAGGTCGAGGTCAAGGCGGTCGAGGTGCTCCGCGAGCTGAAGCCGGGCCGGGAGCTGTACCCGAACGTCGAGTTCTACGCGGGGATCGTCATGGACCTCATCGGGATGCCGCGGGAGCTGTTCACGCCGACGTTCGCCTGCAGCCGTGTGGTCGGTTGGTGCGCGCACGTGATGGAACAGGCCGCAGACAACCGCCTCATCCGTCCCGGCGCCCGGTACGTGGGGCCGGAGCCCCCCCAGCCGGTCCCCGACTGAGACTTATCCGCCGAGCTCGGGTATCGACACGATCGCACGGGCGTCCCTGTCCCCGGCCCGCCGGCCGTTGGTGACCCGCCGGCCCTCCAGCTCAGTTAGGGCTTGCTGGGCGTGGTCCACGCACACCACCACGAGGTCGCCGGGCCGGCTCCTGTCGAGTGCCCGCCGGACCGCCTCTCGCTCGTCGAGCACGATCTCCGCGCTGCCGGCCCTGGCGCCCTCCTGCATGGCCTCCCGGACCCCCTCCATGACCAGGTCGGCGGTCTCGCCACGCTTCCGGCCACGGGTCCCTTCGTCCTCCCGGATCACGATGTCGTCGAAGTACCGGGCCGCCACCCGGCCGAGCGCTCGCATGTCTTCGTCGCGGCGGTCTCCGGGCGTGGCGATCACGGCCACCCGGAGGTTCGCCGACCACGACGCCGCGCCCGTGGCGCCCGGTCCCGTGGGCGCCGTCGAGGTCACCTGCTCCACGAACTCGCCCACCGCCTCCAGCCCGTGGGCGTTGTGGGCGTAGTCGATCAGGACCTTCATCCCGTTCACCTCGACGAGGTTGAGCCGCCCGGGGGCCTGGAAGATCGACGTGGTGAAGGTCCTGAGGCCCTGCCGGATGTCGTGGAGGTGCGCGCCGGTGGCGTGCGCTGCGGCCGCGGCGGCCATGGCGTTCTGCACCATCATGCGGGCCCGGCCCTCGAAAGTGGCCGGCAGGAGGTGGGTGTGGGCGATCGGCAACGTCCGCCGCCCCTCCCGGATGGCGATGCGCTCCCCCCGCTCGTCGCGGTCGAGCACGACGGCCTTGCGGCCCCGGCGGACCCACCGCTCCACCAGCGGGTTCGACTCCTGCATGGTGAACAGGATCACCGAGCCCGAGCAGTGCCGCCGCATCTCGGCGACCAGTGGGTCGTCGGCGTTCAGCACGGCCGCGCCGGTCCTGGGGACGGCCTCCACCACCACCCGCTTCACCTCGGCGAGCTGCTCCAGCGAGTCGATCTCCTTCAGCCCGATATGGTCGCCGGTCACGTTCAGCACCACGGCCACGTCGTTCCGCCCGTAGCCCAGGCCCTCCCGCAGGATCCCCCCTCGGGCCACCTCGAATACGGCGAAGTCGACCCGCGGGTTCTGGAGTACTTTCTGGGCCGACTTCGGCCCGCTGGCGTCGACCTTCCGCACCAGCCGCTCATCGATGTAGATCCCGTCGGTTGTGGTCATGCCGACCTTCCGCCCCATCCGCGTGAAGATGTGGGAGATCATCCGGACCGTTGTGGTCTTGCCGTTCGAGCCGGTGACCGCGACGATCGGAATCCTGGAGGGTTCCCCCGGCGGGAAGAGCAAGTCCACCACGGGCTTGGCCACGTACTGGGCCTCGCCCTCCGTGGGATGGGTGTGCATCCGGAAGCCGGGAGCCGCGTTCACCTCGACGATGGCCCCGCCGGTCTCCCGGACCGGCTGGGAGATGTCCGGGGTGAGGAAGTCGATGCCGGCCACGTCGAGCCCGACCACCCGGGCCGCCTCTTCGGCGATCTCGACGTTCTCCTCGTGAGCCTCCCATGTCCGGTCGATCGAGATCCCGCCGGTCGACATGTTCCCGGTCTCGGCGAGCTTCACCATCTCCCCGTCCGGGGGCACGTCGTCAAGGCCGTACCCCTGCTTGAGGACCAGCTCCTCGGCGGCCCGGTCCACCTTGATGCGGGTGAGCACCTTCTCGTGCCCGATCCCCCGGCGGGGGTCCTGGTTGGTGATCTCCACGAGCTCGCTGACCGTGTGCTCCCCGTCGCCGGTGATGTGAGCGGGCACCCGCTGGGCCACCGCCACCATGTGCCCCCCGACGACCAGGACGCGGTAGTCGTTCCCGTCGACGAAGGACTCCACGACCACGATCTTCCGCCGGGCCTCGGCCGCGGCACGATCGAACGCGGCGCGCACAGCCGCCTCGTCCCGGAGCTCGAGGCCCACACCCCGGCCGTGGTTCCCGTCGAGGGGCTTGACGACGACCGGAAAGCCGATCCTCTTGGCGGCGGACAACGTGTCCTCTTCGCTCCGGACGATCTCGGACCTAGGCACAGGCAGACCCGCCGCGGCCAAGAGCCGGTTCGTGAGATTCTTGTCCGAGGCGATATCCACGGCCAGGGCCGGGGTGTTCGACGTCATGGTGGCCCTGATGCGGCGCTGGTACCGGCCCTGGCCCAGCTGGACCAGGGACTGCTCGTTCAGCCGGATGAACGGGATGTCGCGGCCCACCGCTTCGTCCACTAGGGCCTGGGTGGACGGCCCGAACGCCCGCTGCTCCGCCAGGAGGATGAGGGCCTCCAGCTCCGCCAGGAAGTCGAAAGCCGGGTCCGCCTCCACCAGGTGGTTGACGAGGCGAACGGCCAGCCCCCCCGCCTCCAGGCCGACGCGCTCCTCCCCGTAGCCGTAGATGACGTTGTATGTGCCGGGCTCCGTGGCCCCACGGGTCTTCCCCCGGTACACGTGCGCCCCCGTCTCCCGCTGGAGCGCGATGGCCACGTGCTCGGCCACGTGCCCCAGCCACGTCCCGTCCTCGAGGCGCTCCACGAAGCCCCCCGGTCGGCCCAGGGAGCACGAGTGATCGCGGAGGCCGGGCAGGAGATCGAGCAGGGCCTCGTTGAACCCCGCCAGCGAATGCGACGGCCAGTGCTCCAGGGAGCCGAGGTCGACCAGCAGGCGGATGCAGAAGTCGTAGGACCAGAAGTTCGGTCCCCGGAATACCTGAGTCTCCAGGATCCTGAGGTCGGGCCGGGGCGCGGGCTTCTCCGAGGACGGCTCCCGACGTACGCGCTCCCGGTCGGCCCTGCTCAGGGTCACTCCGAGGCCTCCAGCTCCCGGTCCTCGGGGGGCTGGATGAGGCTCCGGGCCCGGAGGTCGAACCACGAGCCGGTCGGAAGCGCGTGGACCACGGCCCCAGAGACCATCATGGGCCGGTGGCCCTTGATCTGGTGGGCGTCGGTGACCACGTTGCGCCCGTCGACGACCGTCACCGCGCCACGGCCCAGCACCTCGAGCGTGCGATCCGGATGGATGATGGCCGCGGTGTCCTCGTCGAGACCGATGCCCAGGAGCCTGGGCGACAGCGCCACCGCCGCCAGCAGCCGGCCCCACCGCCCACGTTGCTCGAAGTGCTGGTCCACGACCACGCCCTCGACCAGGCCCAGGCCGGCGGAGAGATGGATCATCCGGTGTTTCGGGCTGGCCCCCGACCGCCCGAACGCCACCATGTGAGCGGCCACGGCGCTGGCCCCCGCCGAGGTCCCGGCCACCACGACGCCCCGATCGTGCGCCGAGGCCAAGGCGTCCTCCAGGCGAGTGCCGCCCACCACCGACACCAGCCGGAGCTGGTTCCCGCCGGTGAGGAACACGCCTGTGGCCTCGGTCACCCGCCCGCTCGTGGCGGGATCGTTGGCCTCCTGGCGGGACAGGGGGCTCAGGCCGGCGACCTCGCCCGCCCCGAGCTCTGAGAACAGCTCCGCGTACCGGTCGTTGGCCCGCTGGCCGAATGTCGAGGCGGTGGCGATGACCACGATCCGGGCGTCGCCGCCCCCGGCGAGCTCGACGAACCGCGAGAGGATGGCCCGATCCCGACGCTTGTCCTCCGCGCCGCCGATGATCATTACGGACCCGGCGGTGCTCCGGACCCGCCGGGGAGAGGAAGGGTCGGCGAAGGTCATCGAACCATTCTAGCCCCGGGGTCTCCAGGAACCGGCCCTAAACGCCCAGCCCGCCCGTCACGTCATCTCGGATTTCGCCGAGGTCGTCGACCACATCTCCGACCGTGTCCACGGTCTCATCCACGACATCCTCGACCGTGTCGACGGTGTCATCGACCACTCCGCCCGCGCCGTCCACGAGATCCTCCACGGGATCCCCGGAGCTATTGCCGCCCCCGCCGCCTCCTCCCCCGCCCGAGCTGCCCGACCCGCCCGACCCCCCGCCGCCGTCGTTGGGGCCCGTCTCCTGGTCGCCCGAGTCGGGACCGCCGTCTCCGGAGGGGCCCTCGTCGGGCCCCTCGGGTCGTGGGTCGGCGGCCGGACCCGGCCCGCCGGCTTCCGTGGTCTGGTCGGTCGCGGTGTCGACCGTGATCGCGGTCCGGGCCGGCTGGTGAGCAGGCGGCGCGGGCACGAATGCGCTGGCGGCCAGGGCCACGATACCGACCGAGGCCTGGGTGACGGCGGCGGCTCCGGCGCGGGCCGCCCCGGCCAGCGACGTGCCCGCCGACCGCAGCGAGATGAACGGGAGCTGGGCGGCCCAGGAGACGGGCCCGACCTTCCACCACAGCCGTCCCAGCGAAACGGCTATGAAAGCCCGGACGACATCGGGGTCGAACTGGCCGCCGGCGCACCTGGTGAGCTCTCGGCGGGCCGCGGCGATGCCCATGGGCTTCTTGTAGGAGCGTGATGCGGTCATGGTCTCGAACGAGTCGGTGACGGCCAGGATGCGGCCTCCCTGGGAGATGCTCACCCCCGAGCGCCCCGCCGGGTAACCGTCGCCGTCGAAGCGCTCGTGGTGCTCGCTGATCGCCGATCCCCACTCTCCGAGCCAGGGGAGCAGCGGCCCGGCCAGCCGGGCCCCGGCCTCGGGATGGCGCTTCAGCGCCTCCCACTCTTGCGGCTCTGGTTTCCCCGGTTTGTTGAGGATCTCGGTGGACACCTCGAGCTTGCCGATGTCGTGGAGGAGGGCGGCCCATCGCAGCCGGTCCCGATCGGCTCGAGGGAGCTTCAGCGCTGCCGCCAGGAGGTCGGTGAGCACGCGGACTCGCTCCGAGTGTCCCCGGGTCTGCCGGTCGTGGGCGTTGAGCGTGGCCACGAGCTCCAGGATCCTGACCGCGGCCCGGGTGGGGTCATCTTCCTCCCCGGCCTCGCGGGCCGTCCGGACGCGCTCCTCGAGGCTCCTGGTGGTGCCGACCCGGCGGGCCACGGCGAACCGTGACGGCGCCCGGTCGGGGAACAGCATGGTCAGCTGAAGCAGCACGGCAAGGGGGAGGAGCCGCCTGGCCACGCGGTCGACCGCCCAGGCCGTGGCCGCCGAGGCCGCGAACAGCCCCGCCCACCACAGGACGGCCTCGCCCCCGGTGGGCCTGGGGACGGCTCGAGAGAGGAACGCGGCGATCCCGACTCCCGCGGCGATCGGGACCAGCAGGACCACGCCCCTGAGGGCCAAGCTGAGGATGGGCCGGGCCTCCCACCGATCCGTGTGATCTTCCACTCCCACCCCCTCGGCCGATCGACTGACGCCTCCTAGGAGTGAGGTATCGGTCGAAAGTGCTACTGACTTGACCGCGGAGCGCGGTCAGGTTGAGGGGTTGGCCCGGCCTGCTCGACCGATTCGACCTGATACGCGCGGGCAAGGCGCGAGGGCCCTCGGGCTGGGCCCGTGCCAGGCTCCGCCGCCGGGGTTCGAGAAGGGGCTCAGCGACACCCTGCTGACCGCGCTGTTCCAGGATCTCCTCGAGGCGCCGGCGATGTTCCCGGAGGCATTCACGCCCCACTATTCCTGACGCTGTTGGGCGTGGGGATCCGAGTCGGAGCTATCGGGGAGTCGGTTCCGGGCTCGGCCCCACTGAAGCAGAAGGCCAAGGAGCTGCTCGATGGGTTCGAGGCGGGCCTGGAACAGAAGCTGGATGAAGCGACCGCCGCTGGCGATGCCCCTACGATCATCGACATCCTGATCGGGGCACAGCAGTTCGGGCTGGACGCCCTGGCGGCCAATGCCCAGGGCGCGTTGGCGCAGGTGCAGCCGTGAGGCGGCTGCGCCTGTTCACGCTGGCGGGGCTGGTGCTTCTGGGGGAGTGCACCGGGGGCGGGGCCGGGGAGGGGGGAATGGCCGGGGACGGGGGGAACGTGGACGAGCCGATCGGCGAGGGCGCCGTCGAGGCGGCCATCGAGCCGACGTCCCCGCCGGAGGAGGGAGGCGGCGAGACGCCACGTTCGAATGGGAGCCCGTGGAGGGCGCCGCCGCATATTGCCTGGTGGTGCTCGACGCCGAGGGCCAGGCGGTGTGGGCCTGGGAGGGTCCGGACACCTCCGTGGCCCTCGGCGGGGTTCTCGACAGGCCGGAGGCGAGCGAGGGCCCGGTGCTGGCCCCCGGCTCGGCCTGGAGCGTGGCCGCCCTCGACGCCGATGGGCACGTCGTGGCCGCCAGCCCGCTCCGTTCGGCCTCCCCCTGAGGTTCGGTAGACTGGCCATGGAGGCGTCGCCTAGTCAGGCCTATGGCGCGGGATTGCTAATCCCGTTGGGGCGCAAGCCCCTCGCGCGTTCAAATCGCGCCGCCTCCGCGTGGCGCCCGTAGCTCAATTTGGACAGAGCGTCTGACTACGGATCAGAAGGCTGGGGGTTCGAGTCCCTCCGGGCGCACGACCCGCGAAAACGCGTTTCGGCCTGGACGCACAGCGTTCCTGGCCTGCCCGCCTGCGAGGCCCTCCATCAGGTCCTTCAGGCGATGTCGGTGGCGGTTCGCTTCTCCTCGTACTTCTTCGCCGTCGCATCGAGCCTTCCCAGGTACATGAGGATGCCGTCCCGAGCCTCCTCGGCCTCCTCCGTGAGGCCGGTCAGCTGGTCGAGCTTCCAGTGGCGGAACAAGACAGTGAGAAGCACATCGTCGTGGTGGATGCGAAGGTCGTAGATGCCGGCCTTCGCAACCTGACTGGCTTTCTCTCGGAAGTCGGGGATTCCCCGCCCCGGCATGGCGAACCCCGTTACCTGCCGGTGCATGGCCAGAGCCATCGCGGAGGGATCGAGCTCGACCGCTGCCTTCCCGAGTTCCCGGTAGAAGATGTAGTGAAGGTTCTCATCGACGGCGATGCGGGTGGTGAGCTTCTCGATGAGCGGATCACGGGTGAATCGTCCGGTGTTGCGGTGCGATATGCGGGTGGCCAGCTCCTGCAGGGTGGTGTAGACGACCCCATCGAGCGGGCTCGTGAGAGACCCGCCCTGACCGTCCGGGTAGTAGCCTCGGGAGACCTGGTCCATGCGTCCTTGCTCTAGCGCGACCGGGTCCACGCCGCGGGTCACCGTGAGGAAGTCCCGCAGAACGATGGAGTGGCGTCCCTCCTCGGCCGTCCACCGCCTGACCCACTCTCCCCAGGGGCCCTCCCTGCCAAATGTTTCCCACAGCGCCAGGTGGTAGTAGGGCAGGTTGTCCTCGGTCAGCAGGTTGATCTCCAGGGCCGCCCTCGCCACCGGGCTCAGATCGCTGTCCTCCAGATCCCACGGCTCCTCGACATAGTTGCGGCCGACCTCGTAGGGCACGTACTCGTGCGGGAACCACTCCCTCGATGCTGAGAGGTGGCGGTCGAGCCCTGAGCGAACCGCAGGTTCGAGCTCGCGAAGCATGTCCCGGGGGTGGTCGGCTAGTGTGCTCATGGCTACTCCTTCCGGGAGCTCAGGGCCCTCCCTCACGCGACTACCCACGCTACCGTAACTTACGCATGCATAGCCGATTTCGCAGGGTCGGCCGAACGAGGAAGCAAGCGGACTTCACCAAGGTGCCTGGTCACGGACCCAACCCGAGTCTCTGCACCCCTCACGCCCAAGGTGAAGCTGACGGCCTTGTAGGCGAGAGCGACTCTCCCCCGCACAGGCGGGCTTTGCCGCACCTTCCCCTATAATCGATCCTGACGGGAGGAGCGACCATGCAGGTGACGGAGACCGCCGCAGCAAGGGTGAAGGAACTGCTCCAAGAGGAGGGCAAGCCGGAGGTTGCCCTCCGCGTGGCCGCGCAGCCCGGAGGCTGCTGCGGGTTCCAGTACTCCATGCTCCTCACCGACAGCGTCTCCGATCAGGACCGCACGGAGGAGCATTACGGGGTTCGCGTGGTAATCGACAAGGACAGCGCTCCGCTCCTCTCCGAGGCCACAATCGACTTCGATGACTCCCTCGAGCGCTCAGGCTTCGCGATCGAGAACCCCCTAGGGGGCGGAGGCTGCACCTGCGGCCACTAGATACGACGGTCGCGAGGACCGATCCGAGGCCACACGCCCCGCCATGGGGGGCCGCCAGTGACGATATGCTCGCCACATGCTCGGGGACCGGGAAGCAGTGGTGACCGAGGTCAAACCGTTCGACCTCCACGGCGTCACCTACTACGACCTGGCGCTGATCCTCTCTGACGGAAGCACACAGAGCGCACGGCTTGGTCCGGAGAGTGTGCCCGACGGGCTCAAGGCAGGGGATCGGGTGCTGGTCACGATGGCCGCCAACATGGTGGTCTCTCTCCGTCAGCCCTAGCGCGGGAACGGCCCGCTCTGCCCCGGCTCGTACGCCGCCAGTTCGAATAGCCCCTCGTAGGAGACCACCAGGTCCCCGGCGATCCACAGCGAGCGGGTCCACCCCGTGCGAAGCGCCGTGTAGCGCCAGCGACGAGCCGAGAACCGGCCAACCGGCGTGGCGATCTCCTCCTCCCCGAGGAGCTCGTATCGCTGCCGCTCCCTCCGAGGGCGGCAGGTCACCGGTTCGAGGTACACAACCTCGATGTCCGCGGTACCTCCCAGCCGATTGGCAGTAGCCGCGCTGAACGCAGGAGAGAGATAGTCGAGGTACAGGTCCGGTCCCCACTCGATCTCCACCGGATCCCCGTCCAGGGTTCCAGAGAGGCTTCCCTCCCACGCGGCCAGCAGGATCGCATGCGAGCCGGTATCGATACGTACGCGAACGGGGCGGGAGGCGCCGTCGGAGACGATGTCGATCACCTCACGGCGCGGCTCCGGCTGGCGGGTGTCGACCGTGGAGAAGTACCGCCGCCCGGCGGGGCCCGCCGCGGCACGGAACTCCTCTGTCCCTACGGCGTTTCCTGCCCCGTCCATGACCCTGTAAGAACCGACCGGCACGACCCGAGTATGACCGGTGGGGTTGCCGAAGCCCGGCGGCGAGATTGCGGTACTGATTCACCACCTTGGAGCCCTCCGGCGGTGGCGCCAGTTGTTCGGGTTCGGAACTCCTCGGGCGCCCTCTCGCCGGTCCGCATGGAGCAGGCAGTTGATGTAGTCAGGTCAATCAAGGCGCAGGGGCCCGATGGCCCTAACCACCGCCTGCCCGTGCGACTCCTCGGCCTCGTACAGCAGGCCCAGCCCCAGAATCAGGTTGAAGATCCACATCTCCGCCACCGCGAACGACCCGAGCCGCTCGAACACCACCGCCCAGGGGAAGAGGAAGACGCTCTTCACGTCGAAGATGCCGATGGTTTCACACCGCCGCAGCGGAAACGCCAACCCGATGATTTCAGTTGACCGACTTGATCGCGTTTACCATGAAGAAGTGGGCCGAGTCCAAGGCGGGCTTCGGGAACAGCTGGCCCATGGCCGCCCAAACCTTTTCCAACACTGTCACGACCTGGCCTAGGATCGAGTCGAGTTCAAGATGCTCAGGTTCAACAAACAAGCGGTGCCCGGCGACTTCACGGACAACGTCAAAGACATCCGGCGGCTCCCGTAGAGGTCAGCGGGAACTCGCGACTCTTGCCGGATTGAGCCTACCGAGCCTAGGAAACCGAGAGCCTTAGTGACGAGACGTCTCGCGGAAGAGGCGTAACCTTCTGGCGGTTGAGCCATCGAGGAGGACTGGAATGAGGGCTGTGGAGATCGAGCGCCGCCGCGCGAAGCTGGATCAGATTCGTCGCGCTTCGGATCTCGACGAAGACCAGCAGAAGCTGTGGGCCCAGGGGGACATCGACCGTGCTGCGCGCGGGGGCGAAGCGCTCGAGTTCCTCGAAAGGCTCCGAGCCCTTCGGGAACGTCCTCTCCCCTCGCGTCGGACGCTCATCCGACAGGTTCCACAGCTTGGAGCTGCGAGTCTAGGCACTCATGGTCGCACTGAAGTCCGTGCGGATCGTCCCGACGGCGCGTTCTCCTGCGAGATAAGCTCAGCCATCGGAGAGCATCGGCAAGTGGCAACGGAGGTAAGGCTCACGTCTGAGCCCGCGGCCTATCAGTGTGTGCCTCACGGAGCGGAGTCTGGAGCTCTAATAGTCCGCCGGACCCGTTCCCGAGGACGCCCAAGCGCCGCGGCAGGAAGGAGGGCGCGTGGCCAGGAAGGGTGATCTCATCGTCGTCAATCCGCGGCGAGTCGGCGGGCCGGCCCGGGAGGGAGAGATCATCGAGGTGATCGAAGGCGATCTTCGGGTCCAATACCGGGTCCGGTGGAACGACGGACACGAGAGCTTGTTTGCCCCTGGTGCGGGTGCGGCAAGGATCAAGCCCGCCCGAGACAGGAAAAAGACCGGGTCCGAGGGGACCGAGCCCAAGAAGTCACCTGCCAAGGCGTCGACCGCCAAGAAGTCGGCTGCCAGGAAGTCGACGGTGAGAAAGGTCGCATCCAGGAAGGCCGCGTCGCGAGGGCCGAGCGGCAGGCGGTGAATCAGATGGCGGAATCTCGCCATCATCGATCCACACCTGACACCCTCGCTACTCGAGGCGCTCGGCAAGCGCACGTGCGAGGTGCTTGTCCTCGTGCGAGTAACTGAAGACACGGGCACGACGTGGCCCGCCCTCCGCGACGCTGTGGTCTGGGTCGACCACGCCGACTTCGATCCGCTGTGGACGTGTTATCACATGATGGGGACCCAGTCATCTCCGAACGCCCCCGCCGTGATGAGCTTTGGATGAGGACGCGATAAAGGCTGCGGAGAGAACTTGGAGGCGCCGCAGGTTGCGGGGTTCTCCCTGGGCGTCGACGATGTCCACGATCCTCCGGAGGGATTAGGAATGCCCCGAACCAGTCGATCCGCCGGGTGCTCGTTCGTCGTGAGGGTGAGGGCGCGTCGTCCGTTCTCGTTATCGGCCGCGGGATCACGGGCGGCGCGGTCGCCCTGGACCAGCTCGAATAGCGACCGTGAGACCGCTACGCAGCTACCGCTTCCCGCTGCTGCCGCCCTTGCCCAACGCGGCGCGTTCGCCCCGCCTGCCCCCTGGCTCCCTCTTCTCCTTCGATCGTCGCTGGTCCATCTTTTTGCGGCCACTGTCGTGCTTCTGCTTCGCCACGAGGACTCCTATCTCCGGAGGACAGAACCCTAGCACCCTCGGCTCTTGTACCCCTCGCCCTGGATTGCACCACCCTGGCGGAGAGGAGGAGGTTCTCACGGATCACCGCGCGGATGTCCCCTCAGCTCCTCCGATCGGTGCCAGAGCCTGTACCCACCCTCCCATGACGGTGCCGTCACACCCAACCGGGGGCGTCCCGTCCGGCGGCCCGGTGGAACTCGGCGACCACACGGCGGGCCGTCTCCACCGCCCACCGGGCTTCTTCGGCTCCGACCGCCCGGGGTGCCTCGGGAGGAGGGGAGGTGGACCGGCGGTCCAGCCGCTCGGGGTCGCCGCGGAATCCAACCACCGCGTCACGGAGGGCCTGGAGCCGCTCGAGGTCAGGAGCGGCCTCCAGCTGGCGTCCGATGGCTCGCTCGCAGAGGTCGTGCCACTTCGGGAGGAACCGGGCCCGGTAGTTGAAGCTGCCGATGGTCTCGCCCCCCAGGCGGTTGACCGTCGCCTCCAGGGCGGCGTGGGCGGCGAGGACCGCCAGGGCCGCGTGGCCAGCCTCTTCCTCCCGGGCCCGGGTGGCCATCTCCTCGGCCAGCCCCAACAGGCGCCCCGGCTCAATCGCCATCTCCGTCATCCCCTCGACCGTCGTCACCGCATTCTCGCAAGAGGGACGGATCCAGGTTCGGTTTCAGGAGCCGTCCCGGAGCCCCGTGATCACGTCGATGCCCGCGCTCCGGGCGCTCGGCCCAGAGAATGTGAAGGAAACAGGTGTCTCGGGGGGGGTCTCGCCCTGCGGCCCCCAATCCAACTTCAGGCGGAAGCGTGGCTGAGGATCTGGTCAAGCAGCTCGACGCGGCCGTGCTCGATGCAGGGGAGACCGAAGGGCGAACCCACCTCGTGCTCCGCGCCCAGTGCGCCGAGTAGGAGCGGGGACCCGGACCACCCGAACCGATCGAGTGAGGGGGGATTACCCGCCCCCTCGGACCGCCGGACCTGCGGTTTCGCCTCCGCGGGGGGGTCGCCACACATCGCGAACCCGTACAGCTGGGGGAAACTGATCTCGACCATGGAGGGGGCCTGAGGAGAGTGCCTGACGCGCGGCTCGTAGTAGGCGCTCCCCTGTCGCTCACCGGTCGGTACGGCTTCCTCGGGGGGCTCGCCGCTGCGGGTCTCCGCCAGGTTGTGCAGGGCGCCCGGACGCTCGGCGGGATCCGGATAGGCCGGGAGCGGCTCGCCCCGGAGCTCCACGTCGTCGACGATGGCGGGACCCGAGCGGGGGTCGGCAGGGCCCTCGAGGAGGTGGCGGAAGCGGGCCTCCTGGTCGGCCCCTATGGGAGCGACCTGGTCGATGAGGCCGCTCGGTGGGCCGCCGAACGCGGACGGGTCCTGTGGAACCAGGGGGGAAGCGCCGACGAGGTCGAGCGGCTCCCCGGCGTCGTGTCGGTCCCCTCGCCGGCGAGTCGGTACCTCGGACCGGTGCTCGAAGCGTTGGCGGACTCCCTACCCGGGGCACGGGTGCTCGTCGCCGCCGGGCGGCGGCCGTTCGGGCGAAGCGCCGCCCTGGGGGCCCGCGAAGCCGCGGACCGGCTGGGGATGACGCTCGTCGGAACCGTGGCACCGAAGGAGGTGCCCGAGGCCTCCGACGCGGATGTGGTCCTCGCAGCGGGGACCTTCGCGGAAGATGTCGAGCTCGTCCGCCATCTTCGGGCCAGGCCGGCCGCGGTCGCCGCGGTGGCCGCCGGGATCAGCCTCTTCGGCCCGACCCTCGGGCCAGGCGCCGAAGGGATCCTGGGCCCGTCCCAGTGGGAGGAGGGCGCCCGGTTCCCCGTCGACCTCGGACCGAGGCAGGCAGATGCGGTCCGGGCTCTCCGGGCCGAGGTCCTGCCGACGCTGCGGCCCGGGCCCGGCGGCGTCGACTACCCGGCGGCGCAGGCGTACGCAGCCGGCCTCGTCGCCATGCGCTGCGCCGAGGAGGCCGGAACGACGGAGGATGAGGCGCTGCTGGAGACCGCCCGGGGGCTCCGGTGCACCACGTTCTTCGGCCGGTTCGGCCTCGGGGAGGACGGTCGACAGGAGGATCACGAGATCCTGGTGGTCCAGTGGCAGCAAGGAGTCAAGAGGATCGTGTGGCCGCCATCGCTTGCGGAGGCTTCCCCCATCCTCTGAAATGGCGCGGCCGGCCAAGTCCGGGTCTCTCGGCCGGCGGAAGAAGGGCGGGGCGGGCGCACACCTATCAGAGCATAGCGAGCCCCTCCTCGCGGAGCGGGCCGTTGCCCTCTGGGGAGGAAATGGGGAGCGCGGCCACCCTGGAGGAGTTAACGAGGAGGTCCACCTTGCGCAGGGGAGTAATGGGGAGGCCAGGTTTCTCCACGGACTCGCCCGGCCTCGTTGACGCAACAGGAACGTCAAGTGCCACTCCGCCGGTAGCCAGTGGCCAGGGACTGTCCGGGGAAGAAGGTGACCCCCCCTTCCGCCCGGCCCGCGGGTCAGAAAATCCGCCGCAGAGGTTCCTCTGGTCAAGTAAGGACCGGAACTGCTTCGTCTAGATCTCCTGGGCCGCTTCCTGGGCCCAGCGACCGAAGGCCTCCCAAAACGGGTCGAGACCGGGGTGTTCGAGTGGCCGTTCCTCTCCGTCTACGACGAGGAACGTCCCTCGTTCCGCTTCCGTCATCTCACCGACGTCCGCAGCCTCGATCCCCTCCTCCCGAAGCGCGGCCAGGAACCCCCGGGTGTGGTCCGGCCGGACCGTGGCGATCAAGGTTCCCTCGGAGATCGAGATGTACGGGTCGATGCCCACCTGGTCCGACACCGCCCGAACCTCGGGCCTGATGGGGATGGATTCGAGCTGGATCCGCATGCCCAGCTTCGACGCGGCCGCGACCTCGGCCAGTCCGCCGATCACTCCCCCTTCGGTGGCGTCGTGCATGGCGGTCACCCCCCGCTCGCGCAGCCCGTACGCGGCGGCCACCCGGGCCTCGGGGACCACGGTCATCTGCTCGAACAGCGCGTCCGCCGCCGCCCACGTCTCCTCGCCGAGCTCGCGCTTCATCCGGTCGGGGAAGGTTGCCGCGAACAGGGCCGTGGTCTCGATGGCAGGGCCCTTGGTGACCACCACCCGATCACCGGGGCGGGCCATCGGCGGCGTGACATAGGCGTCCTCGGGACCGAGGGCGAGGCACGTGGCGCCTCCGACCATGGGCCAGTTGCAGCCCTCGTAGCGGCCGGTGTGTCCGGTGACGATGCCGATACCGAGGTCCTCGCACGCCTTGGCGTAGGCGTTCCACAGCGTCTCCAGATCCTCGTCCGAGAGGTCCAGGGGCAGGTTCAGGTCGACTGTCATCCACCGGAGGGGAAGACCGCTCGTCGCGGCGTCCGAAGCGAGGATGTGGACGGCGAACCACGCGGCCCGCTCCCACCCGTACGCCGGCACGACGAACACCGGGTCGGCCGTGAGGGCCATGACCACTCCGGGCGCCACCCGCGCGACACCGACGTCCACCCCGTGCTGGGGTCCGACCAGGACGTCCTCGTCACGCGCCCCGAGGTTCCCGAGGATCACGCGGGCGAACGTCTCCGGGGTCACCTTGCCCGGTCGCTGGAGGTTCAAGTCGCTCCTTCCCGTTCGAACGCCTCGACCACGGCTACCAGGTCCCTGGTGGCAGTCACCGGGTCGGGGGCCGCACCCACCGTCGACACGACCGCCACCCCCGCGACGCCCGCCTCGAGGACCTGCCGGGCGTTGGAGGAGTCGACCCCCCCGATCCCCACCACTGGGAGCCTCGTAGCCGCGACGATCTCGCGCAGCCCATAAAGGCCCACCGGGACGGCCTCGGGCTTGGTCGACGTCCTCCACACCGTCACCCCCAGATAGTCGGCCCCCAGCTCCTCGGCCCGGCGGGCCTGGAACGGCGTCTTCACGCTGATCCCCAGCACCGGATCCGGGCCCAGGCGCTCACGAGCGCCCGCCAGATCGTCGCCCTGGCCCAGATGCACGCCGTCGGCGCCGCTCTTCAGGGCCACCCCCACAACATCATTCACCATGAATAGAATCCCCCGGCCCCGGCAGAGGGCCGCGAGGTCCGAGGCGAGGAGGACGAGCTCCTCGGGCCGAAGCTCGGGGGCCCGGAGCTGGACCACCGTGGCTCCGCCCTCGACGGCCGCCCGGGCCACCTCGACGTGGCTCCGTCCGAGCACGAGGCCGGTGGAGGTGACCACGTACACCCGGAGCCTGCGGCGGAGTTCCACCCGATCGATGCCATCATGCATACCGCAATGATGCCCGGTCCGGGGCCCGCCGCTCCATCGCATCGCATGCGGGCCGGCCATCGGTAGGGCGTCACCAGCGGACTGAGGCGAGGTGAGACGATCACTGATGCCATGAGCAAGGGCTTCGATCCAATCGCCGAGGATCCTCCCCCCGAACTCCAGCATCCGGCCTCGATGGCTCAGGTCACGACCGGAAGCCACGGCGAGCGGTAGAACGGCGCAACTGTACTTGGCGAGCGGGGCGGGACCGCACCGCACCTGCAGGGTGCGCTTATCCCGATCGGTAGACTGACCAGGTTTCTCCCACCGCTGGCGGGCAGTCCCCACAAACCTGGAATCCCACTCTCGTTCGAAGGACTCGAGGTTCTGACACGTCGCCGACGAGCGAATCGCCTGCGAGATCATACCGAGCGTTCCGCTGGGCGCGATCGGCACGCGGTAGAGGAACGGCTTGAGCGAGTCGGTGAAGTACGCGCCGTCCCGTGTCACGACGCCGTCGTTGACCCCGAGCGGCGGCGTGCGGCCGAGCCACACCGACTAGATGTTGACGTTGAACAGCAGGATGGCGCCGACGACGATCAGGTCACATTGCGAGGCCCTGTCCTGCCTCGGAGCCTCCGCATCCACATTCCGGGCATCTCACCGAGCCCCTCCCGCGGGTCCCTCAACAGATGATGGCTAATCAGCGCCGTCTTTGACGCCAGCGCCATTCTCTGACCCTCATCCTCCGCCACCAGCGCCGAAACAGACCGTTGCCTCGCCGGCGCCGGTAGCGCCCCGCCGGCCGCATGCTTCCCTCCCGGACCGACCGTAGACCCGGGCCACAAGAAGGGCAAGGGAGGACTCAGACGGCAATCCAGCGGCGGGACCGTTTAGCGGCACTCCGCCAGCGCTGCGGCGATCAGCACCCCGTAGCGTCAGACGGCCGGTATTTCTGGTGAGTCAACTCGGGGACTTGACAGCCGGGCCGGGCCCCGGCGAGAATGTGGGTGAATCCGACTAGAGAAGTAGGAATTGATCAGGACGCGCTGCTTTGGGCTCGTGGGGGTGATGATCCCCAACCGGATGTGCTGTTCGGGGCCGTGCGCCCGCCCGGCGGGCGCCGATGCCCCGGTGCGGCCCTAAGAGCAGCCGGAAGAACGGACCACGGGGCCGCCGAGGGGCGGCCCCGTTTGCATTCCCGGAAGGCGGTGGTGCAGGAGCGGGGGTTCGGACCGGTAGCGGAGCGAGCTGGGTCAGAAACGGAGGGAGGCAGGCCATGGCGGAGTACGCCAACCCCAAGACACTGGTCGAGACGGGCTGGCTCGAGCAGCACCTGGACGATCCGGACTTCCGGATCGTGGAGGTCGACGAGGACACCACGGCCTACGAGAAGGGCCACATCCGGAACGCCGCGGCCTGGCACTGGGTCAAGGACCTCCACCACCCTGTCAGGCGGGACTTCGTGGACCAGGCCGGGCTCGCCCACCTGCTGCGGCGGTTCGGAGTGGGGCCGGACGCCACGGTGATCCTCTACGGCGGCAACAACAACTGGTTCGCCGCGTACGCCTACTGGCTGCTGCGCTACCTGGGCTTCGACGCGGTGAAGCTCCTGAACGGGGGGCGCAAGAAGTGGGAGCTCGAGAGCCGGGAGCTCGTCCAACATGTCCCCTCCTTCCCCGAGACCGACATCGAGCTGACTGAGCCGGTCCGGGCGGAGTTCCGGGCCCTCCGGGACGAGGTCCTCGCCAAGCTGGAGGAGGCCACGTTCGTGGACGTCCGGTCCCCCGAGGAGTACCGGGGGGAGAAGCTGGCCCCCGACCACCTGCCCCAGGAGCAAGCCCAGGTGCCGGGCCACATCCCCGGGGCGGTGAACATCACCTGGTCCAAGGCGGCGAACGAGGACGGGACCTTCAAGTCCGCCGACGAGCTTCTGACCCTCTACGAGGGCGAGGGCGTCACCGGGGACGGGGAGACAATCGCCTACTGCCGCATCGGCGAGCGGTCCTCCCACACCTGGCTCGTCCTCAAGGAGCTGCTCGGGTTCGGCAACGTGAAGAACTACGACGGCAGCTGGACCGAGTACGGCTCACTGGTGGGGATCCCGGTGGAGCGCTGAGCGCAAACCAGGAGGAGTCAGCACGGAGGGCCGAAGGAGGAGCACGGATGGTGAATCCAGCGGTCGGAGGAGGCCATCGGGCCGGCGTCACGAGGAGGAGGAGGTGAGGCGGCAGGTGTCGGCCGGTCCAGCCCCGATAATCGCCGTCCTCTATGAGCATCCAGAGTGGTTCAGGCCGCTGTTCGCGGAGCTGGACCGGCGAGGCCTGCCCCACCAGCCGATCCACGCCGCGGCCCTCCGGTTCGACCCCGGAGAGCTGGCTTCACGCCACCTTCTACCAAGTGCGCGCCCCGTGCCCGCCGTGATGCCGGCCGCGACCCGGTTGGATGATGGCCAGGCGCTCATCCGATGCCGCCGAGGGAGGAGAGCATGATCGCTGCGTACATCCTCATCCAGACCGAGGTGGGCGTGGTCGGCCCGGTAGCCGCGGAGGTGACGGGGACCAAGGGAGTGACATCGGCAGAGGCGGTAACCGGTCCCTACGACGTGATCGCCCGGGCGGAGGCACGCAGCCTGGACGAGCTGGGGAAGCTCGTGGTCCGACGGGTCCAGGACGTCCCAGGTATCACCCGCACGCTTACCTGTCCTGTAGTCCACCTATAGAGGCCCGCCTCGCCCCGCCGATCCGCACCGCGGAGCGGGGAGTCTGCCACACTGTGGGCAGCGTTTGAAGAGACTCGCCACGTCTGCCGGCCGCGCAGCCGCCCCCTACCTCGAGGTCGGCCAATGACCAGCGCCACCTACGACCCCGTCCGCATGTACCTCCGGGAGATCAGGAAGGTGCCGCTGCTGACCGCGGCGGAGGAGGTCGACCTGGCGATGCGGATCGAGGGCGGCGAGCTGGCCGCCGAGCTGCTGGCCTTTGTGGAGCGGACCGATAGGCTCGACCGGCGGCGCTTTCACCAGGTCGTCCAGGACGTGGTCCGGATCCGGGCGCACCAGCTCGACCCGGAGCAGAAGTTGGGCCGTGAGGGGATCGGGGCCGAGACCATCTCGCGAGGCTACCTGCCCCGGTCCCGCACCGACGCTACCTCCTTCCTCCGCCGCGTGGCCGCCGACGTGGACCGCGCCCGGGGGAAGCTGATCGAGGCGAACCTCCGGCTGGTGGTGTCGATGGCCAAGCGGTACGCGCACCGGGGGATGTTGTTCCTCGACCTGGCTCAGGAGGGGAACCTGGGCCTGATCCGGGCCGTCGACAAATTCGACTACACCAAGGGTTACAAGTTCTCCACCTTCGCAGTGTGGTGGATTCGGCAGGCCCTCACCCGGGCCATCGCCGCCCAGTCCCGGACGATCCGCATCCCCGTGCACATGACGGAGTACATGAACAAGGTCGCTCGGGCCCAGCGGGACCTGGTCCAGATCCTGGGGCGGGACCCGGATCCCGAAGAGATCGGCAGGCGCGTCGACATCCCGGCCGAACGGGTCCGGGAGATCCTCGAGCTGTACCGAGATCCCATCTCCTTGGAGACGGTCGTCGGCGACGAGGAGGACACCACCCTCGGCGACTTCATCGAGGACCCGAACGCGGTGCCGCTCCCCGACGCGGCAACCAGGACCCTGCTCCAGGAGCAGCTCGAAAGGGTCCTGCACACCCTCGACGACCGGGAGAGGCGGATCATCGAGATGCGGTTCGGTCTGCTCGGCGGAGAGCCGGAGACGCTCGAGGAAGTCGGGCGGGCCTTCGGCGTGACGCGGGAGCGGATCCGTCAGATCGAGTCCAAGACGCTGTGCAAGCTCCGCCACCCGTCGAGAGCGCAGCAGCTACGCGAATACCCGGAGTAGGGGCCTTCCTGGGATCGATCGCGGAAATAGTTGCGCGACACCCGCGCCATCAGTCGGCGAGCCCAAACGATCAAGATCCAGGCCGAGGCTTTCGCCTGCTGACGTTATGGATGCATTGCCATGTGGCCATGAGACATGGCGCCCAGTGTCGCCAGAGACCGCTACCAGGTGGCTGATCTCCTCGGGTTAAGCGTTCCGATCCCGGAGCGGACGGTGCCGACTGTCTCGTAGGAGAGCCGCCACTTTCCTGATCACGACGGGATCCCTGACCTTCGCGGGCAGCCCTTGAGCAGCGACTCTCCCTGGCGAGCCGGCGGGCAGACTGCTTGAGATTAGTCTCATCTGCGTTCATCTCAGCTCTATTCTGCATCTGTCACGCGTCGATATCGCGTCGACGGAGCTGGACTGCTTCCTCCGCAGCGACCTCCGGCCCTATCAGCTTCCGTTCGGGGCCGGAAGGGGCCCCGTCGCAGGTGATCCTGGGGGGTTCGCAGCTGCCTCACGATGGACATGCGTTCTTAGCCGTTCCGAGACGACCTCCGCCCAGGTGGGGCGGGAAACGGTGATGGGCAAGTCGGTGACCAGGACTTTCGCAGACGCGAAGGAGGCCAAGGGCCGCATTTTCACAATCTCTCGCGGAATCTGTGCGGAATCTGGGGGAGGGTTTGGGGTCCTCCTCGAGTCGAAAAACGGCCACTGACGTGCTGCGATGCTGGTGGGCGCTGGTGGTATCGAACCACCGACCTCCGCCTTGTAAGGGCGGCGCTCTCCCCCTGAGCTAAGCGCCCCAGAGGCCCTATGGTACCGTGACCCGGCCATGGCCGACTTCGAGACGCTCCGCTACGGCGTCCACGACGGGGTGGCCACCATCGAGCTGGCTCGGCCCGACAAGCGGAACGCGATCAGCGCCCAGATGTTCTCCGAGCTGGGGGACGCGGCCGAGGCGGCCGCTTCGGATCCCGGCATCCGGGCCGTGCTGGTGCGGGGAGCCGGCCCCTCCTTCTGCTCGGGGATCGACGTCACCCTGCTCGGCCAGCTCGCCGGCACCCGGGGCGCCCGGCTCCGCTCGTTCATCCGGACGGCCCAGCGACCC
>Ga0256867_10000028_pt1 | contig 50959 bp, 44 predicted proteins | sample RVTome_15_FD_185939 | JGI IMG/M metagenome (GOLD analysis project Ga0256867, IMG submission 185939) | Soil microbial communities from uranium-contaminated site in the Upper Colorado River Basin, Wyoming, United States - RVT150D86 (HiSeq) ... | reverse complement strand
GTGCTCGGCGAGCTAACGGGCGCCGAGACGCCGGCGCTGCTCGGGGGCGATTTCAACGTGAGCCGTCACGAGTCGCTGCTGCGGCAGTTCGCCGATGCGGGATACCGCACCGTGCAGGCGAAGGAGGTCACCTGGCGCCGGCGGCCGTACGTGCTCGATCATGTCTTCTACAGCGGACATCTGCGTCCCTTGCGATATTCAGTACGGCCGACGCCCGCGTCCGACCATCACATGGTGATCGCGGACTTCGAATTCACGGACGGGCCGATCACGAGAGCGGGGCGCGGGCGGCCGGCGCGCGGATAGGCGCGGACGCGATCACGCGTCTTGCATCGAATTGAATGGCCTTAACCGGGAGCGAGGGCTCTATGGCCGCGACTGACCGTCCCCATCCATTGCTCAAGGCTGCCCAGATCGAGGCGATGCCCGAGGAGGCGCGCGTGCATGCGCTCGATCCGGGGGTGGTCCGTCACAACCGATCGCTCGGTGATGCGGTCGGATTGCGGAGCCTCGGCGTGCACCTCGTTCGCCTGCGGCCGGGGCACGTCAGCACGGTGTACCATCTCCATCACCAGGATGAGGAATGGATCTACATTCTCTCGGGCCGTGGCGTTGCGGAGATCGGGGACGAGACGATGGAAGTCGGCCCGGGGGATTTCATGGGCTTCGTTGCGGGGTCCGTTCCGCACCTGCTGCGCAATCCCAACGAGGAAATTCTCGCCTACCTGGTCGGAGGCAATCGGTTGCCCTTCGACGTTTGCGACTACCCGCGCCTGCGCAAACGGCGCTATCGCGTTGACGGGAAGAGCGAATTCGTGAGCTGGGATCACCTCGAGAAAGCCGGGCGTTGACGAAACAGTCGGGGCGGCAGATCGCCGCCCCGTTTTTTTTCAGAAGGGCAGCGCCATTCCGGGCTTTGCGGCGAGGAGGGCGCGCCGGAAGTCTTCCTGAATGCGCTTGATGGCGGCCTCGTTGTCCGCTTCGAAGCGCAGAACGACTACGGGCGTCGTGTTGGACGGCCGCGCGAGACCGAAGCCGTCCGCGTACTCGACGCGCAGCCCGTCGATCGTGATGACTTCCTTTGCCTGCTCGAAGCGTGCCGATTCCCTGAGCTTGTCCATCAGCTGGTAGTTCTCGCCCTCGTTCAACTTGATGTGCAGCTCGGGCGTGCTGATCGCGTCCGGCAGCCCTTCGAGCACCGCGCTTGGATCGGCCTCGCGTGACAGGATTTCCAGCAGGCGGGCGCCCGCGTAGAGCGCATCGTCGAAGCCGTACCAGCGCTCCTTGAAGAAGGTGTGGCCGCTCATCTCACCGGCGAGCAGCGCCCCCGTCTCCTTGAGCTTCTGCTTGATGAGCGAGTGCCCGGTCTTCCACAGCACGGGCTTCCCGCCGTGCTCGCGGATCCACGAAAAAAGGTGCCGGGTGGATTTCACGTCGAAGATGATCTGCGCGCCGGGGTGTCGTTTCAGGACATCGGCCGCAAAGAGCATCAGCTGGCGGTCGGGATAGATGATCTTGCCGCTCCTCGTCACCACGCCGAGGCGGTCCCCGTCGCCGTCGAACGCGAATGCGAGCTCGCCCTTGCCCGCCGCCAGCGCCTTTTGCGCGTCCTCGAGGTTCTTCGGCTGCGAGGGATCCGGATGGTGATTGGGAAAGCTGCCGTCCACTTCGCAGAAGAGCTCCGTCACCTCGCAGCCGAGCCGGCGATAGAGCTCGGGGGCGGTCGCGCCGGCGACGCCGTTCCCGCAGTCCACGACGAGACGCATCGGGCGCGCGAGCTTCACGTCGCCCGTGATGCGCTTCAAGTAGGCCTCGCGAATGTCCTCGCTGCGGTAGCCGCCGCTGCCAACGGCGAGCTTCCCCTGCACGATACGCTCGCGCAGCGCCTGGATCGCCTCGCCCGAGAGCGTGTCCCCGGCGATCATGATCTTCAAGCCGTTGTACTCGGGCGGGTTGTGCGATCCGGTGACGGCGACGCCGGAGAGCGTGTCGAAGTGGTGCGCGGCGAAGTAGAGCATCGGCGTAGCAGCCTGGCCGATATCGATCACGTCGACACCGCTTGCCTGCATGCCGCGGGCGAGCGCGGCCGCAAGCTCGGGGCCGGAATGGCGTCCGTCGCGGCCGATGACGACGGTCCTGCGTCCGCGCGCAATCGCCTCCGAACCCACGGCCCGGCCGATTGCGTCGACGATGTCCGGCGTCAGCGTGCGCCCGACGACGCCGCGAATGTCATAAGCCTTGAAAATTTCCGGAGGTATCGATTCCAGCATGGGAAACCAGGGATTGTGGAGTCAGCGGTTTTTCTCACCCTATACACTATACCCGGAAATTTTCTATGAAGGCCAACGACGCCCAGGTCAGGATCGTCGGGCTTCATGCGCTGAAAAACTCGAGGATGCGTCGCGGGAGCCAGAGGAGATTGCCGGGAAACGGCCCGCTGACGAACCCGACGTGACCGCCCTCGTCCGGCTGCTCAAGCACGACCGCGTGAGCGACCTCATCCGGCAACGGCATTGCCTCGAAAGGCAGAAAGGGGTCATTGCGCGCGTTGATCATGAGCGTGGGCAACGCGATGTGCCGCAGCCACGGCTTGCTGCTGGCGCGCGTCCAGTAGTCATCGACGCCCGCAAAGCCGTGCAACGGCGCCGTGACCACGTCATCGAATGCCCGCAATGTGCGGGCGGCGCGCACGATGCGGGCGTCGTAGAGGCCCGGGAAGCGCGAGAGCTTCGCCAGGCTCTTCTCCTTCATCGTCCGCAGGAAATTCCGTGCGTACAGGAGATTGAATCCACGTCCCAGGGTGTCGCCCGCCGCCATCAGGTCAACCGGCGCCGACACGGCAGCGGCGCGCTCGACCACTTTACATGCGGAGGCGCCGGTTTCGCCCAGCCATTTGAGCAGCACGTTGCCGCCCAGCGAGACGCCGGCCGCGTAGAGCGGAGCGCCCGCCTGAGCCGCGGCGAGGCGCCGCAGGATCCAGTCCATCTCGGCGCTGTCGCCCGAATGATAGGCGCGCGGAAGGCGGTTTGGCTCGCCGCCGCAACCACGAAAGTGGACGACGGCGCCGCGCCACCCCCGATGCGCGACTGCCGCCATCAGCGCGAGCGCGTAATGGCTCCCCGAGCCGCCCTCCAGTCCGTGAAACAAGACTACTAACGGTACTAACGGGGACAGACCACGTTTTCTCTGCCTGGCTGGCTCCTGCGCCTGAGAGGGTGAAAACGTGGTCTGTCCCCCATTTACCCAGTCGAGCTCGATGCAGTCGCCGTCGGGCGTGTCCCAGCGCTCGCGCCGGTAGGGGACGACCGGGCGCGCCGCGAAACGGGCTGCATAAATCGTCTGCGCGTGGCCGCCCGGAAGCCAGGCCGGGGCGCGATACGGGGCGCCCGTCACGATGCAGGTGTTAAGGGTCAGACTCGACTTTCCGACGGTGAGCTGACTTCTCGAGCGTGAGTGAACGGAAAGTCGAGTCTGACCCTCCACGGGTTTGCTGAACGCAGAACTACTTCCGTTTGACGTAGGCGGCGGCGCTCGTGCCGGCGAGCTTGCCGAAGACCGAACCGGAGGTAAGCCCCGTGCCGCCGGGGTAATTGTGATAGAAGATGCCGCCCACCATTTCTCCCGCCGCGAAGAGGCCGGGAATGGGCTTCCCCGCGGTGTCCTCGACCTCGCCGCTCTTGCTCACCTTCACGCCGCCGAAGCTGAACGTGACGCCGCAGGTGACGGCAAAGGCCTCGAAGGGCGGCTCGTCGATCCGGTTCGCCCAGTTGCTCTTGTTGATCCTGAGGCCTTCCGTGCAGCGGCCGTCCTTGATCGCCATGTTGAACGGGATGTCGGTGCGCACCGCCTTGTTGTACTCCTGTATCTCGCGCAGGCAGTTTGCGCCGTTCACGCCGTCCAGCTTTTTCACGAGCTCCTCGAGCGTGTCGGCACGCGCCTTCGTCACCTGCTTGATGCGGTACTCGTCGCGCAGCACCGGGATGATCTTCTTGTCGAAGATCTGCCATGCGAACATGCCCGGCTGCTCCAGTATGACCCGCCCGTACTTGGCATAGGTGTAGTTTCGGAAATCGGCGCCCTCATCCACGAAACGCTCGCCGCGGGCGTTCACCATGATGCCCCACGGATAGCTGTGCTTCTGGAACTGGTCGCCCACCGCGAGATCGCCGAAGGGCGGGGCGTTCATGTCCCAGCCGACGGCATGACAGCCCGACCAGTGGCCGTAGGGCATGGCGCCGGCGTCGAGCGCCATCTTGATTCCCTGGCCCGTGTTGTAACGGGTGCCGCGCACCTTTGCCAGGTCCCAGCCCGGGCCGAGATAACGGGCGCGCATCTCCGCGTTGGACTCGAAGCCGCCGCAGGCGAGCACGACGGCGTTCGAGTGAATCTGCACGTTCCTGCCGCGGTGCCTCGCCCGCACGCCCAGCACGCGACCGTCGTCATCGGTGATGAGCGAGACGGCGGGAGTCTCGTAGAAGATCCTGATGCCCTCACGCTCGCACGCCTTGTGCTCGTTCTCGACGAGGCCGGGGCCGCCGCCCCACGTCTCCGCCGCGAGACCGCCCCAGAACTTGTAGCGCTTGTCGTCGATCTTGTAGGACTGGCGGCCGTAGCTCGGCTGGAAGCGAACGCCCTTCTTGCGCATCCACACCAGGGTCTCGAAGCTGCGTGAGATCAGGATCTCGCAGAGATCGGGATCGGTGCTGTACTGCGTGATGCGGCCCATGTCGTCGTAGTAGGCCTCGGCGGTGTAGCTGCCGAAGTCATGGGTCTTCTTTTCATCCTCCGTAAGATCGGGGATGAGTTGCGCCAGATCATCGACGCCGTCGAAGGCCACCCGCATCAAACCGGCGGTGTAGCGGCTGTTGCCGCCGCAGTCCTCGATCGGCGCGGCTTCCAGCATGATGACGGACGCGCCGTTCTCGCGCGCGGCGAGCGCCGCGCAGGCGGCCGCGTTGCCCGCGCCGACCACGATCACGTCGGGTTTTCCAAAATCGGTAGTGCTCATTGCTCTCCTTCAGCTTCGTGAAACGTCAAACGTCAAACGTGAAACGCAAGCGATGTGCGAAGACGACCGAAAGACTCGCGTTTCACGTTTTACGTTTCACGGAGTCAGTGCAGCGTCTTCGGCTCCCGCCTTCGCTCGGAGTCGGCGGTGGTCGCCGCAGCGGGCGCCGGCGAGGCATGATGCGCCACCATCCGCCAGCCCCGCTCGGTCCGCAGGTAGATGTTGGTCGCGATCATCGGCGCGCGCGGGCGGGATTCGCCCGCGATCATGATGTGCTCGTAAACACTGTGCACGGACAACATCATGCCCCGGACGTACTGCTGGTCGCGCAGCTGAAAACGCAACGTCTGGCCGCCCGCGAATACCTGGCGCCAGGATTCGCGCACGCGCTCGACGCCCGCGACCCGGGGCCCCTGCGGGTGGATGCAGTAGATGTCGTCGTCATCGGCCCACACGGCCATCATCGCCTCGAGGTCCGATCTGGTGAATGCGTCGTAAAACGCAGCCTCGGCGTCCTGCGGCGTGGGATACAGCGCCTTCTTCATAGCAGCCTGTCGAGCGCGGCCTCAATCGCCGCGATTCGTAGCGTGGCCCGATGGCTTCGATCGATGCCCAGGCGACAGGCTGCTTACAATGAAGCCAATCAGGCATCCACACGATGTGCCGGCTGGAATAGACCGCATCTGCACAGCATTCCTCCCGCACCCGCCCCATTCGCTGGTGTTCTTCATGTCAGGAGTTTGCCGGACCTTGGCCCGGCAAACTCCTAGATTCTATCAAAGTCGATCTCCTCCAGAACGCGGTCCGGCGCGAGCTGGTTCATGCAGTTGAAATGCCCCAGGGGGCACTCGCGCTTGAAGCACGGGCTGCACGGCAGGTCGAGCTTCAGGATCCGGGCATTGGGCGAGAGCGGCGGCGTGAACTCGGGGCTGCTCGAGCCGTAAAGGGCGACCTGCGGCTTGCCGAGCGCGGCGGCGATGTGCATCAGGCCGGAATCGTTGGTCACCACGAACGCCGTCGCAGAGAGGAGGTCGATCGCCTCGCCGAGCGTGGTTTGCCCGCACAGATTGCGGCAGACGCCGCCCGCGGCGCGGGCTATCTCGGAGCCCAGTTGCGAATCCTTTGGCGAGCCGATCAGCCAGACCGCACAGCCGCGCGCGGCGATGCCCTGCGCCAGCTCGGCAAAATGGCGCGCCGGCCAGCGCTTGGCAGGGCCGTATTCCGCGCCCGGACATAACGCTGCTGCGGGGCGCTGCCGGTCGAGGTCGAGCCGGGCGAGGAGCGCGCGGCGCGCTGCTTCATCGACGCGCAGGCCGAGAGGCGGCAGCGGCAGGCGAAGCGTGTCCCCGCGGGCAAGCGCGAGCTCGCCGTAGCGCTGGGCGAGTTGCAGCAGCCGTTCCGGCGCGGGCCGGCGCGCGTCCGTCAGGAGCGCGTATCGGGCCTCGCCGATATAGCCGGTGCGCACGGGGATGCCGGCAAAAAGAGGCACCAGCGCGGACTTGAAGGTATTGGGCAGGACGATGGCCTGGTCATAGCTTTCGCTCCGCAGCCCTCGCGCAAGCTTCCAGCGCGCGGCGATCCGGAGCTCGCCGTGGCCAACCGGCATGTCGATCGCGCGCCGCACCTCGGGCATGCGCTCCACCAGCGGCCGCGTCCAGCCCGGCGCAAGGACATCGATGACGGGCTCTCCGTGCCGCGCGCGCAGCAGCTTCAGCATCGGCTGCGCGAGGACCATGTCCCCGATCCACGACGGCCCGACGACCAGGATCTTCATCACCGCGAATGGCGGATGGCGGACGGCGGAAGGAGAACGACTAAGCGGGTCTTCCTTTCCGCCTTCATCCTTCCGCCTTCATCCTTCAGAGGCGGCTAGTGCCCGCCGCCGGTGGCGCCGCCTTTGAGCGTGTAGCGGGTTCCGCAATAGGGGCAGAGCGCCTCGCCGGTCTTCTCGATTGGCAGGAACACGCGTGGATGCGCGTTCCAGAGCAGCATCGAGTCCATCGGGCAATGCAGCGGGAGGTCCTTTGCCGTGACCTCGATGTGGCGCGACCTGTTAGCCGTTTGCTCGGTCATGGATCAGCCGCTGTGGCTTACCCGGCCACCGGCGTCAGCCACTCGCTGTAGCGGTCCGATTTTCCGGTCACGCAATCGAAAAACGCCTTCTGCAGCTTTGCTGTTACCGGCCCGCGCTGGCCCGCGCCGATCACGCGGTTGTCGAGCTCGCGGATCGGCGTCACTTCCGCCGCAGTGCCGGTAAAGAAGGCCTCGTCCGCGGTATAGACCTCGTCGCGCGTTATGCGTTTGGCAACGATGGACATTCCGAAGTCGCTGGCGATGCGAATGACGGAATCGCGGGTGATGCCCTCGAGCGCCGACGTGAGCTCGGGCTCGTAGAGCGCTCCATTGCGCACGATGAAGATGTTCTCGCCCGCACCCTCGGCGACGAAGCCGTCGACGTCCAGCAGCAGCGCCTCGTCGTAGCCATCCTGCGCGACCTCGTGATGCGCCAGGATCGAATTCATGTAGGTGCCCACCGACTTGGCCTTGCACATGGTCACGTTGACGTGATGGCGGGTGTACGACGAAGTCTTGACCCGTATGCCGCGCTCGATGGCGTCGGCTCCAAGGTAAGCGCCCCACGACCACGCTGCGATAGCCACGTGGACGGTTATGTTCTTGGCCGAGATCCCCATGGCTTCGGAGCCGTAGAACGCGATCGGACGGATGTAGCAAGCCTCCAGACGGTTCGCGCGCACGACCTCCTTCTGCGCCTCGATCAGCGTCTCCTTGTCGTAGGGAATCTTCATGCCGTTGATGTGCGCCGATCGCAGCAGCCGGTCGGTGTGCTCGCGCAAGCGGAAGATCGCAGTGCCGGCGGGGGTCTTGTACGCGCGCACTCCCTCGAACACGCCCATACCGTAATGAAGTGTATGCGTGAGGACGTGCGTGGTGGCGTTGCGCCAGGGCACGAGCCGGCCGTCGTACCAGATCTGACCATCGCGATCGGCCATCGAAGACATTGCGGGACCCATAGGAGGAAAGTGCCATTCTAGCGCATGTCCGAACGCGAGTTTGAGCCGGGCCTCGCATCGGGGAGCGCGAGCGCAGCAACTTGTGTTCGGGTGCGCATTTTGGCACGCGTTGCCGGTGGTATACTCCGCCGCCTCTGAGTAAAATGAGCCGGTTTCCGCGACCGCTGCTCACGCGCGGGTTTTATCGCGGGCTAGGGAGCGTTCATGGCGGTCGGTTTGCGGGAAATGCTGCAGCGGCTCGGCCAGCGCGTCATCAGCGACCAGGACAGCGAGCAGGAACGATTAAACAAGACGCTCGCGATCTTCGCCGCCGGCCTGATGGGCTTCGGAGCGATGCTGTGGCTGCTCATCTACCAGGCGATGGGCATCAAGTTCTCCTCGACGGTGCCCTTCACCTACATCTTCGTCTCTGCCGCCTCGCTCGCGCTTTTTCTCTGGAACCGCAACTTCGCGCTTTTCCGCTTCATCCAGACGAGCCTCTTTCTCTTCGTGCCGTTCGTGATGCAGTGGAGCATCGGCAGCTACGTGAGCTCCTCGGGCGTCATGCTCTGGGCGCTGCTCGCGCCGGTTGGCGTCATGATGTTCCAGGGCCCGCGCGAATCCCTGCCGTGGTTCTTCGCCTACCTTGTCATGACCGCCGTGTCGGGATTCTTCGACTACTTTCTCACCGAAGGCACCGAGTCGGGCGTCTCGGCGCAGTCGATCGCCGTGTTCTTCGCGCTCAATTTCGCGGCGATGTCCACCATCGTGTATCTCCTCATCAGCTTCTTCGTGCGCCAGCGCGACCGGCTGCAGGCGCGGGTGGACGAGCAGTACCGGCTGCTGCAGGACGAGCAGGAAAAGTCGGAACGGCTGCTGCTCAACATCCTGCCCGGACCGATCGCGGAGCGCCTCAAGGCAAGCCAGACGACGATCGCCGACGGGTTCTCGGACGTGACCGTGATGTTCGCCGACATCATCAATTTCACCCGCCTTGCCGAGGAGATGCCGCCCAAGTTCATGGTCACGCTGCTGAACGAGGTGTTCTCGCATTTCGATCAGCTGGCGGAGAAGTTCGGCCTGGAGAAGATCAAGACCATCGGCGACGCCTACATGGTGGCGGGCGGTCTTGATGAGCACCACGGATCGGCGGATGGCGCCGGGGAAGAGCGCGAGTACTGCAGCGCCATCTGCGGCATGGCGATCGAGATGCGTGACTACATGGAGGCGTTGTCCGGCATCAGGCGGGCGCGGCTGCAGATCCACGTCGGCATCGGCACGGGGCCCGTCGTCGCGGGCGTGATCGGCATGAAGAAGTTCATCTACGACCTGTGGGGCGACACGGTCAATATCGCGAGCCGCGTGACCGAGCAGGCCGGCCCGAGCGTCATTCTCGTCGATGCCACCACCTACCGGCGGGCGCGCAACCGGTTCGACTTCGACGGACCGCACGAGATCCAGGTGAAGGGCAAGGGCAGCCTGACGGTCTACCGCCTGCTCGGGCAGCGCGCCGCAGCGGCCACTCCTGCCGCCTCCGCGACCGCCGGATAGCCGAAGGATCGGCTGGCCTTCTCCGCGCGGGCCCGCCAACGCGCCGCCGCCCGCGCACCCGTTGCCGCTACTTCGGCTCTCCAAGTACATCCGCCCATAGCGCTTCCACTGCCTGCCGCTCCGCCGCGACGCTCTCGGGCGCCACGCGCGCGTAGCGTTCTCCCTGCAGCCGCACGGCGTGCTGCAGCTGCCTGAAGCGGCGATAGGCGTCGTGCGCCGCCTGCGCGCGCTCCGCCGTGAGCAGACCGAGCCGCGCTGCGAGCTTCAGGAGCGCGAGGTTGCCGATGTTCCCCGTAAGCTCGGCGTAGCGATGGGCGTAGCCGAGCACGAGGAACTGCACCGCGAACTCGACATCGATCAACCCCCCGCGATCGTGCTTGAGGTCAAAGAGCGACGAGCGGTTGGGATGGCCGTCGAGGAGCTTCTGCCGCATGGCGAGGACTTCGCGGCGAAGCGTATCGAGGTCACGGGGCTGCTTGAGGATGTCCACGCGCAGCGCTTCGAACGCGCTGCCGATCTTGCGGTCGCCGGCAACGAAGCGCGCGCGCGTGAGCGCCTGGTGCTCCCAGACCCACGCGTGCTTTGCCTGGTATTCCCGGAAGCTCTCGAGCGGACTCACCAGCAGCCCGCCCGCACCGTCGGGCCGAAGGCGCAGATCCGTTTCGTAGAGCACGCCCGCCGCCGTCACCGTCGTCAGCCAGGCGTTCACGCGCTGCGCGTAGCGCGCGTAGATTTCCGGGGCCTCGGGGGCGTCGTCGTCGTAGAGAAACACGATGTCGAGATCGCCTGCATAGCCCAGCTCCTTGCCCCCGAGCTTGCCGTAGCCGATGATCGCAAAGCGTGGATCCGGGCGATGCGCGTGGCGTATCGTCGGCCAGGTGATGCGCAGCACTTCGTCGAGCAGCACGCACGCGAGATCGCTCAGGTGATCGCTCAGGGTCTCGATCGGAAGGAGCCCGGCGAGGTCCTGGGCGATGAGGCGCATCGTGTGGGCGTGCTTGAAATGCCGCAGCAGGTCCATCTGCTTCTCGGTGTCGCTCCCGGCGTCGGTGAGCTGCGCGCGCAGGTGCTCGAGGGCGGCCGGCCAGTCGGGCGCGGTGTAGAGCGCGCGGGCATCGAGCAGCTCATCGAGCAGGATCGGATGTTGCGTGAGGTACTGCGCGACCCAGGGACTGGCGCTCATCATCGTCGCGAGCCGGGTGAGCGCCTGGGGGTACTCCTCGAGGAGAGCCAGGTAGGCGCTGCGGCGGCTCACGGATTCGAGCAGATCGAGCATGCGCTCGAGCGTGGCGTCCGGTTCGGGCTCCGCCGCCGCGCTCTCGACCGTCAGGGGTATCAGCCGGTCGAGCTGCGCCTGGCTTGCTGCCGGCATCTCCCGGTAGCGGCTGCCCGCGCGCATGGCTTTCAGGCGCTTGCCGATGTCCTCCGGATGCCTGTAGCCGAGCTGCGCGAGGGCCTGCGAGCAGGCTTCCACGTCCGTGCTGTCCTGCCATACGTGCGCGAGCGGATGCTCCCCGCCGGCGGCCGAGGCAAAGATGCCGTCGAATACCGCGGCAACCCGCGCGCGATGTGCATCGAGGAGGCTCGCGAGCACTGCAGCGTCTGCGCAGCCCATCGCTTCGGCGATGAGGGCCCGGTCGCCCTCTGCAGAGGGCAGAACATGGGTCTGCTGGTCGTCGAGGTACTGCAGCCGGTGTTCGAGCTTGCGCAGAAACGCGTAGGACTCCTCCAGTTCCCGCACCGCCAACGCCGGCAGGAGGTTGCGCGCGGCGAGCAGGGGCAGCACGGCCAGCGTCGGCTGCGTGCGCAACGCGGGGTCGCGACCACCGCGGATGAGCTGAAAGACCTGCACGACGAACTCGACTTCGCGGATGCCGCCGCGCCCGAGCTTGATGTTGCCGGCGAGATCGCGCCGCTCGACCTCTCTGCGAATCTGCCGGTGCAGCTCGCGCAACGAGGCGAGCGCGTTGTAGTCGAGATGACGGCGATAGACAAACGGGCGCACGAGCTCGGTCAACTCTGCGCCGCGGTCTCCGGTAAGCGCCCGGGCCTTGATCCAGGCATAGCGCTCCCACTCGCGCCCCTGCGTGACGAAGTAGTTCTCGAGCATCTCGAAGCTCGCGACGAGCGGGCTGCCATCGCCGTAGGGGCGCAGGCGCATGTCCACGCGGAAAACGCTGCCCTCCGCGGTGATCTCGGAGAGCGCGGCGATCAGGCGCCGCGCGAGGCGCGAGAAGAATTCATGGTTGCTCACCGGCTTCGCGCCGTCGGTCTCGCCATCCTCAGGGTAGACGAAGACGAGGTCGATATCCGACGACACGTTGAGCTCGGCCCCGCCGAGCTTGCCCATCCCCACGATGTGAAGCTCCTGGGGTGCGCCACTTGCGGCGCCCACCGGCCGGCCGTGGCGCGCGGCGAGCCACTGGTGCAGATGCCTGAGGGCATGCTCGATCGTGACCTCGGCGAGCGCCGTGGTGGTCTCGAACACCTCGGAGAGCGGCGCGAGACCTCCCAGATCGCGGGCGATGAGGCGCAGCATGGCGCGTTGACGCAGGATGCGGAGAGAGCGCCACAGCGATTCTTCATCCTTCGCCGGCCGGGCCGCGAGCGCGGCCCGCATCTCATCGCGGCTGAACGCCTGATCGAGGCCCGCGTCCAAAGACCATGCAGGCTCGGCCTCGATGAGGCGTCGGGCGTAATGGCTGAGGTGCGCGGCCTGTGCAAGCAACGGCGCGGCCACGATCCCGCCAGCGGCGCTTTGGGATTCCATCGCCAATTGAGGTTAGAATACGTAAATCCTTGAAGCAATATCGCATTTTTTTGAACCTCAGGCAAAAAGTGGCCTCGCGCGAATCGCTGAAATGGGTACGAGTCAGCTCGCTCTGGACCTACCGTGTGCTCACCTGGGGCGTGCTCGCGGCCGGATTTGCGTTTGCCGCCGCAGTGCTGGGCATGCGCTACTGGATCCTGCCCAACATCGGGGAGTATCGCGCGGACATCGAGCGCGTCGTCAGCGAGGCGGCGGGCCGGAAAATCGCAATCGGTGATATTCGTGCAAGCTGGGACGGATTGCGTCCGAAGCTTGTGCTCGAGCGGGTCCGGGTCCTCGACGCCGAAGGCCGCTCCGCGCTCGAGCTCCCGCGCGTCGACAATACACTGTCGTGGCTGTCGCTGCTCACGCTGCAGCTGCGCTTCTATGCGCTCGACATTCATCGCCCCGCCCTGGAGGTGCGGCGCGACCCGGCAGGGAGGATCACCGTTGCCGGCGTCGCGCTCCCCGGTGGGGTCGGGGGCAAAGAGTTTGCCGGCTGGCTGCTGCGCCAGAGAGACATTGAGATCATCGACGCCACCGTGGCGTGGACCGACGAGGAGCGCGCCGCGCCGCGTATCGAGTTCAAGCACGTCAACCTGCACATCATCAACCGCGGCTCGCAGCATCGCTTCGGGCTCCAGGCGATGCCGCCGAGCGAGCTTGCGGCCCCGCTCGATCTTCGCGGTGATCTCGTGGGCGGCAGCGTGGAGTCGCTTGCCCGGTGGAACGGGAAGCTTTTCCTGCAACTCGAATACGCGGACATTGCGGCGTGGCGCCAGTGGATCTCTTTCCCGGTCAGGTTTCCCCGGGGCCAGGGTGCGCTCCGCGCGTGGCTCGCCTTCAGCGATCGGCAGTTGACCGGCGCGACGGCCGACGTGCATCTCGTCGACGTGCAGACGCAGCTTGCGGCGGATCTGCCCGAGCTCGACCTGACAGAGCTCTCGGGGCGACTCGGCTGGAAATCATCGCGAGAGGGCTTCGAGTTCACTACCTCGAAGCTCGCGATGACGACCACAGGCGGCTTGAAGCTCCCTCCGAGCAGCCTGCGACTCAGGGTGGCTGCCAGTGCCAGGGGCGCCGCGCCGCACGGCGAGCTCCAGGTCGACGAGTTGAGCCTCGAGCCGCTCGTGGCCCTCGCGGACCGCTTGCCGCTTGGCGAGGAAACGCGGAAGCAGCTCGCACGGTTTTCGCCCAGGGGCGGGTTGCGCGACGTCGCCGTGCAGTGGCGCGGTGACTGGCGAAGACCGGTCGAGTACGGAGTCAAGGGGCGCTTCGCGGGGCTTGCGCTCGGGCACGTGGACAAGATGCCCGGCTTCAGAGGCATCAGCGGGAGCGTGGAAGCAAGTGAGCGCGGCGGCACGCTCTATGTGAACTCCCAGAAGGCGGTGATCGAGCTGCCCAGGCTGTTCAAGGAATCCCTGCCCCTCGACGTGCTCACTGCACACGTAAGGTGGGAGCGCCTCGCGGGCGAGACCGAAGTGCGGCTCAACTCGGTCGCGTTTTCCAATTCGCATGCGGCCGGCACGCTGTTCGGAAGATACCGCACCACGGCAGGCGAGCGCGGACATATCGATCTCACGGGCCGTCTCACCCGCGCGGACGCCCGATTCATGCCCCTTTACGTTCCGCTCACGATATCGGGGGGCACGCGCGAGTGGCTCGACGCGGCGATCATCGCGGGCGGGTCGACGGACGTCAGCCTGCGGCTGAAGGGCAATCTCGACGAGTTTCCCTTCACAGACGGCAGTGGCGGCATCTTCCAGGTGGTTGCCAAGGTGACCGGAGGAACCGTCAACTACGCGACGGACTGGCCGGGAATCGAGGACCTCTCAGGGGATCTCATCTTTCGTGGCAAGCGCATGGACATCAACGTCCGGCGCGGGACGCTTTCCGGCGTTGCGCTCGAGCGCGTGCGCGTCGAGATCCCCGACCTCGTCGTACATGATGAGTTGCTGCGCGTCGCGGGGCGGGCACAAGGTCCGACAGCCGATTTCCTGGCTTTCGTCGAGAAGACCCCGGTGAACGAGACCATCGGGCGTTTTACCGAGGGCTGGCAGGCGACCGGGGCCGCCGCGCTCGAGCTCAAGCTCGAGATGCCGTTGCGCGCGCCCGCCAGGAGCAAGGTGGAGGGCGTTTTCCGGTTCGATCGCAACACGATCAGAGTCCACTCCAGTGTTCCCCCCGTCGAGCAAGCGAGCGGTCGGGTCGAATTCACCGAGTCGTCGGTGGCGGCGCGCAACGTGCGCGGGGTCGCGCTGGGCGGTCCCGTCACGATCACGACGACTTCCAAGGAAGGCGGCGCTGCCCTCGTCAGCGTCAACGGGCGCATCGACACGGACAGCATGCAGGGCGGGAAGGACCAGCCCGCCTGGGTGCAATATCTGCGAGGGAGCACGGATTGGCGCGCGTCGATTACCGTGCGGGGGCGCGAGGCGGACATCATGGCTCATTCGGATCTCAAGGGGATGGCCGTCTACCTGCCGCCGCCGCTGCTCAAGCCGCCGGCTGAATCCTGGCCCCTTCGCGTGGAGAGCCGCGCCATCGGGCCCGGCGAAGAGCATCTCGGCGTCTCAGTGGGCAAGGTCCTCAACATGAAGCTCGTGCGCCGGACGGACGGCGCGGTGGCCTCGATACCGCGGGGCGTCGTGAGTTTTGGTGGCCCGGCGGCCGAGCCGCAGCGCGATGGCATCTGGTTGAACGGAACGATCCCGGCTCTCGATGTCGACGGCTGGCTCGCTCTGCTGCGGCGGCCGGCGCAGCCCGTCGACACCCGGTGGGGCGGCATCGACCTCAAGCTCAACACCGTGGACGCGTTGGGGCGCCGCTACAGCGACCTCGCCATCCACGCCGTATCCCAGACAGATGGAACCTGGAGGAGCAGCCTGGTGGGCAAGGAGTTCGAGGGAACGCTGCTGTGGCAGCCCCAGGGGCGCGGACGGGTGACCGCGCGCATGAAAAGGCTCGCGATTCCGGCGCCATCGCCCGCGACCCTTCGTGCGCCCGCCGAAGCCGCGAAGAATCCGCGCGATCTCGACCTGCCGGCGCTCGACATCACGGCGGACGAATTCACGCTGAGCGGCAACAACCTGGGCAGCCTCGAGGTCGCGGCGTTGCCCGAGGGCTCGGACTGGCGCATCGAGCGGCTGCGAATCGCCAACCCGGAAAGCACCTTTACCCTCGATGGGGTCTGGCAGGGATGGCTCGCCGCCCCGCGCACGCGGGTGAACATTCGCCTCGACGCGAACGATGCCGGCAAGCTTCTCGCCCGTCTCGGCTACCCCGATGGATTGAAACGGGGAACCGCCAAGCTCGAGGGCACGCTCAACTGGCAAGGCAGCCCGTACTCGATCGACTATCCCACGTTGTCGGGCCATCTGGTGCTCGATGCGCAAAAAGGCCAGTTCGACAAGATCAACCCCGGCGTGGGCAAGCTGCTGGGCGTCGTGAGCCTGCAGTCCCTGCCGCGCCGTGTCTCCCTCGACTTCCGCGACATCTTCAGCGAGGGCTTCGCCTTCGACGAGATCGTCGGGCCGGTGAAGATCGAGCACGGGATTGCGGTCACCGACAACTTCAGGATCCAGGGCCCGTCTGCCCGCGTCGTGATGAAAGGCAAGGTCGATCTCGCGCGGGAGACCCAGGACCTGCGCGTGCGGGTAACGCCGTTTCTGAGCGAGAGCGTGTCCATCGCGGGCGCCCTGATCGGAGGGCCAGTGGCCGGTGTCGCAACCTTCCTCGCCCAGAAGATGCTGAAGGACCCGATCGACAAGATGAGCGCCTTCGAGTACGACGTGACGGGCACCTGGAAGGACCCGGAGGTTGCCAAGGTGCCGGTGAAAAGCCGGAACGATGGCGAGGCTGCGGGGGACGGCTCATGAGCGCCTGGAAATCGCTCGCTCTGTTGGCGTCGCTGTCTGTCGTTGCCGGGGGGGCAGCTGCCCAGAGTTTCGTCGTGTCGCAGGCGTTGTGGGACCGTCCGCGCACGGGCCGCGCCGTGCTGGAGCAGGCCGCGATCCGCGACGCGGTGAGGGCGCACCTCGAGCACGAGGGTTCGCGCCTGGTGCTTCATCACGGCCCCACGCAGGAAGCGCTCCTGCAGGCCGAGGAATTGCGCGCCTGGCTGATGGCGCTGGCGCTCGACTCGCCGCGAATCACGCTGCAGAACGATCTCAGGAGCGACGATCCGTTGCGAATCGAGGTGGTGCGCCAATGACGAGCCGTGACAGGGGGCGTGGCACCGGTAGAATCCGCCTGACGGGATTGCGCCGCCTCGCGCCTGGAGGGTTTCAGCGATGAATACACGTTCAATGATCGGCAAGGCCGCGCCGCCGGGCGCGGGATCTCCGGGCGGTGCGGCCGCTCCTGCCCGGTTGGCGGCCGTGCAAATGGCGTCGGGGCCCAACGTCGAGGGAAATCTTCGCGAGGCCGCGCGCCTCATCCAGCGGGCCGCCGAGCAGGGCGCGCAGCTCGTCGCGCTGCCCGAGCATTTCGGCATCATGGGCATGCGCGAGGAGGACAAGGTCGCCGTGCGCGAGAAGGAGGGAAGCGGCCCCATCCAGGCGTTCCTTTCCGAAACGGCGAGGAAACACGGAATCTGGCTCGTCGGGGGGTCCGTGCCGCTCGAGTGCCGGGCGCCCGACAAGGTCCGAAACAGCTCCCTGGTCTACGACGCGACCGGCAGGCTTGTCGCGCGCTACGACAAGATGCACCTCTTCGGATTCGAGATGGGCGAGGAGCGCTATTCGGAGGAGCGCACAATTGAGCCCGGCGACCGGGTCGTCGTGATCGACTCGCCCTTCGGGCGCATCGGGCTCTCCGTCTGCTACGACCTGCGCTTCCCCGAGCTTTATCGCGCCATGAAGGGAGTCGAAATCATCCTGGTGCCCTCTGCGTTTACGGAAACCACCGGGCGCGCGCATTGGGAGCCGCTGATACGCGCCCGGGCGATCGAGAATCTCGCCTACGTGGTGGCGCCCGCGCAGGGCGGCTATCACGTCAACGGGCGCGAGACGCACGGCGACAGCATGATCGTTGACCCGTGGGGCGTCGTGCTTGACCGCCTGCACCGCGGCTCCGGCGTGGTGGCGGCGCGCATCGACCTGCGGCATCTCCAGCGCCTGCGGCAGAGCCTGCCGGCGCTCAGGCATCGCACGCTCGGCCGGGCGCCCGAGGACCTGCAAAGTCCTGCGGTCGAGGTTCAAGCCGCAAAGCTCGAGGTGACATGACGGACAAGGCGCGGCCCGGGGCGGGAAGGCCCCAACGCGAGACGAGAAGCGCGAAGCGGGACGCTTCGTTCGCTGCGGCGAACGAGATCCTGCTCGCGCCGTATGCGCTCGACAGCCGTCGGCTGCAGGGCGTCTTCGGCGAGATCATGGCGCATCGCGTCGACTACGCCGACATCTATTTTCAGTACAACCGCAGCGAGAGCTGGAGCCTCGAGGAAAGCATCGTCAAGTCCGGCAGCTTCAACATCGATCAGGGCGTGGGCGTGCGCTCCGTGAGCGGAGAGAAAACTGCCTTCGCGTACTCGGACGACATCAGTCTGACGGCGCTCGAGGCTGCGGCACGCGCCACCCGCGCGATCGCGCGCCAGGGCGAGACCGGCAGGACCCGCGTGGCGAAGCGGGCGGCGGGACACAATCTCTATTCCCCGCGTGATCCGCTGGCAAGCCTTGACGACAAGGCCAAGGTGGTCCTGCTCGAGCGCCTGGAGCGCAAGGCGCGCGCCCTCGATCCGCGCATTACCCAGGTCATGGCCTATCTCGCGGGCGAGTACGAGGTCATCCTCGTCGCGCGCGCCGACGGGATGCTCGGTGCCGACGTGCGACCGCTGGTGCGCCTGTCGCTGCAGGTCATCGTAGAGGCGAACGGCCAGCGCGAGCAGGGCAGTTCGGGCGGCGGTGGGCGCTTCGACTACGGCTACTTCACCGATGAGGTGCTCGACGAATACGCCAGGAAGGCGGTGGACCAGGCGCTCATCAATCTCGAGGCGCGGCCGGCGCCGGCGGGAACACTCAACGTGGTGCTCGGACCTGGATGGCCGGGTGTGCTGCTGCACGAGGCGGTAGGGCACGGCCTGGAAGGCGATTTCAACCGCAAGGGGACGTCGGCTTTCAGCGGGCGCCTGGGCGAGCGCGTTGCGGCGCCGGGCGTGACGGTCGTCGATGACGGCACGATCGCGCGCCGCCGCGGCTCGCTCAACATCGATGATGAGGGCCAGCCCACGCAGCGCAACGTGCTGATCGAGAACGGCGTGCTCCGGCGCTACATGCAGGACAGCCTGAATGCGCGGCTGATGAAGGTCGCCCCCACGGGCAACGGCCGGCGCGAGTCCTATGCGCACATCCCGATGCCGCGCATGACGAATACCTACATGCTGAACGGGACGATGCCCGCGGAAGAGATCATCGCCTCGTTGAAGCACGGCCTCTATGCCGTGAACTTCGGCGGCGGGCAGGTCGACATCACGAGCGGCAAGTTTGTGTTCTCGGCCTCCGAGGCGTATGTGATCGAGAACGGGAAGCTCTCCTATCCGGTCAAGGGCGCGACCCTGATCGGAAACGGGCCCGACGTGTTGACGCGCGTCGCCTTGATCGGCAACGACATGGCGCTCGACCCGGGGGTAGGAACCTGCGGCAAGGAAGGACAAAGCGTCCCGGTCGGCGTCGGCCAGCCGACGCTGCGCATCGATGGACTTACGGTCGGCGGCACTGTCTAGTGCCGTGCCAACTTGTTCAGACAAAGGGAAAGTTACGGATGCGCGGTGGTAGGCATCTCGAGCAGAGACTCGATACGCGGCTAGCGCGGATTCGGCACAACAAGTTGGAACGGCACTAGAAGCGGTAAGTGGTAAGCGGTAAGCACTGGCGGTTTTCCGCGCCGCCGCTCTGAATCCACCCTCCCGTTATTTCCGCGTTAACCTCGTTTACCGTTCGGCGTCCGCCGCTCACCGTTCACCGCTTACCGCTTTTCCCTGACTGCTTGCCGTTCACGGGCAGCGCGTGCTGCTATAATGCGTTGATTCCTTGGAAATAGAAGACATGCAATACCAGACCGACGACATCCGCATCAAAGAGGTGAAAGAGCTCGTGCCGCCGTCGCACGTGCTGCGCGAGCTCCCGCTCTCGGAGGCTGCAGCAAAGACGACGTACGAGGCGCGGCAGGCGATCCACCGCGTGCTCCATGGCGCCGATGACCGCCTGATCGTGATCATGGGGCCCTGCTCGATCCACGACGTCAAGGCGGCGCTCGACTACGCCGGAAGGCTTCGTGGTGCCCGAGACGAGCTCGCGAACGATCTGCTCATCGTGATGCGCGTTTATTTCGAGAAGCCGCGCACGACGGTGGGCTGGAAGGGGCTCATCAACGACCCCCGGCTCGACGGCAGCTTCAGCATCAATGAAGGGCTGCGTATTGCCCGCCGGCTGCTGCTCGATCTCGACGAGAGCGGCATGCCCGTGGCATGCGAGTTCCTGGACATGATCACGCCACAATACGTCGCGGATCTTGTCGCGTGGGGCGCCATCGGGGCGCGCACGACGGAGAGCCAGGTCCATCGCGAGCTGGCCTCGGGGCTGTCGTGCCCGGTCGGGTTCAAGAACGGCACCGACGGCAACGTGAAGATAGCCATCGATGCCATACGCGCCGCCCAGGCCCCGCACCATTTCCTGTCGGTGACGAAGGGCGGCCATTCGGCGATCGTCTCGACACTTGGCAACGAGGACTGCCACATCATCCTGCGCGGGGGCGTGAGACCCAACTACGACGCTGCGAGCGTGGACGCGGCCGGTCGCATGCTGGCCGAGGCTGGCATTCCCGCGCGGCTCATGGTCGACTTCAGCCACGGCAACTCGAGCAAGAAGCCCGAGAAGCAAATCGAGGTGGGGGAGGAGATCGCCCGCCAGATTGCGAGCGGCGATGCACGGATCGTGGGGATCATGGCGGAAAGCCATCTCAAGCCGGGCCGCCAGGATCTGGTGCCGGGCAAGGAACTCGTCTACGGAGTGAGCATTACGGACGGCTGCATCGGCTGGGAGGAGAGCCGCAAGATGCTCGATGTGATGGCTGCCGCGGTGCGCAGCCGGCGGCTGAAGGCCGAGGCGGAACAATGACCGGTTTGCCCCGCACCGGCGCAGGCGGGCGCGCGCCGGTCGTGGGATAATGGGCCCCGGATCCCCGGGGAGGACGGCGGAACGACAACGATGGCTCAGTACGAAACGGATGTCGCGACCGGCCGGGCCGTCCTTGAGAATCTCGAGCGCGTCGGCAAGGGCACGGCGATCGCCGAGACCATTTTCGGACTGGTCGGCAAGTCGCCCTTCTTCGCCGAGTTCTCGCGCGAGGACATCTCCATTCTTGCAAGCTATATGGACGTCTACCGCGCCGAAGCGGGGCGGACCATCATCCGCGAGCGCGACGGCGGTGATTTCATGCTGCTCGTCGTCGAAGGCCACGTCGACATCTTCAAGCGCACCCTGCGCCACGAGATGCAGCACATGACCACCGTGGGGCCGGGAATGACGCTGGGGGAGATGTCGATGATCGACGGCGAGCCGCGGTTTGCAAACTGCGTCGCGACCGAGCCGGTCGTGTTCGCGGTCCTTCACCGCGACGACATGGCGAAGATCATTCTCGATTACCCCAGTCTCGGCTCAAAGATCCTGGTGAAGCTCGTTTCCATGCTCTCCGCGCGGCTGCGACACACCAGCGCCAAGCTGTTGCAACTGATGGACAAGTATTAGCCATCCGTGAAACGTGAAACGTGAAACGTGGATCGTAATTGTGAGTGGTGTCAGGGTTCTCTGCGCGTCTCTGCGGTTCAATATTGAAGTCATTGTCCTGGCGATTCGACATTGAATGAGCTTTCTTGGCGTGCTTGGCGTCTTGGCGGTTAAATCCTAGGCCTGCTTCTCTCCGCGTCTCCGCGGTTCAAGTATTTTCCCTGTTGTTCCTGATGCTCTCGGCGACATGCCCGGCCGCCCGGGCCGACGGCGTCGAGCTGCGGGACGATCGCGGCGTGTTCGTGCGCCTTCCGGCTCCCGCGCAGCGCATTGTGACGCTCGCCCCCAATCTTGCCGAGCTCGCGCATTCCGCAGGCGCCGGGCGCCATCTCGTCGGCGTCGCGCGCTTCAGCGATTATCCGGAGGCCGCGCGGCACGTGACCGAGGTGGGCGACGCCGCCCGGGTGGAGCTCGAGCGCATCTTGGCGCTCAGGCCGGATCTCGTGCTCGCCTGGAAGAGCGGAAACCAGGTGGGCGACATCGAGAAGCTGGAGCGACTGGGACAGGCCGTCTTCGTCACCGAACCGGTGCGGCTGGCGGACGTCCCGCGCCTGGTTCGCGCGATCGGCGCTCTGGCAGGAACCGGCGGCGCCGCGGAGCGCGCTGCGCGGTCCTTCGAGGAAGAAGTGCGGTCGCTGCGCGAACGATATGCGCGGGCTCGCAAGGTGCGCGTGCACTACGAAGTCTGGCACCGCCCGCTCATCACCGTGAGTGGGGGCCACATGATCAATGATGTCATCGCCCTTTGCGGCGGGTTGAACGTGTTCGCCTCAGCCCCGGGTTTGACGCCCACCGTCTCGCTGGAAGCGGTCGTCGCGGCGCGCCCGGAGGCAGTGCTGGGCGGGGCCAGGACGGGTGGCGAGGCCGAGCTCAGGCGTGATTGGCGCGAGGGCCCTATCGGCAGGTTGCGCACGCTGCCCGTGTTTTACGTGGATCCGGACCTGATCCAGCGGCAGACGCCGCGCATCCTGGAAGGCGCCCGGATCGTCTGCGCGGCGCTGGAGAGCGTCAGAAACCGCAAATGAACCGCCGAGATGGCAAGAGAAAACATTTAACCGCCAAGACGCCAAGCACGCCAAGAGAACCTTTTTCCTTGAACCCCTGAGAAAACTGGAATTCGATGTCCTTCGTCTCCGGGTTCTATATTGAAGTTGCTTTTCTTGGCGATCTTGGCGTCTTGGCGGTTCGATATTGAATGAGCTTTCTTGGCGTGCTTGGCGTCTTGGCGGTGAAAGATTCTGGCCGACGAATTACGAGGCCGGGGGCTTCACTTCGCGGATGAGCAGGCCCGTGTTCGAGACGCGCAGCTCGAACTCCGCGGGGCGGGTCACGGGGACGAACGTGGCCGATCCGTACTCGGCGTCGAGGAGCGGAGAGAGGAACTCATAGCGCCGCCGCAGCCCATAGAGGTCCACGGGCCGCTCCGGACCGAGCGAATGGACCGTGCGGGTGCCCGCGCGCTCCTCGTTGATCGCGTGATAGCGTCCTGCAACGCGATCGAGCTCATAGGCCGTGTGCAGCCCGAGCGCGTTTGCGAGCGGCTTCCACTTGAGGACATGCGCGTCGACGTAGATCTCGTCTCCCGCAAGCTCGTAGGTGGCCTGGCGCCCGTCGGGGTAGCGGAACGTCGCGCTGAAGCGCTGCGCGCCCGCGGGCCGGACGAGGATCCTGGCCGCGACTTCCTCGTGGGTGAGGGCGCGGTAGCCCTGCATGCCCACCGCAATGCTGCCGGCGAACGCGCCCAGGGCGATAAGGAGCAAGCCGAACACCATGCGGCCGGCGAAGCGCAGCAGTCGCGCGCGCCAGAGCGCGGCGAGGCCGGCCAGGACGAGGATGACGCCGAGAACTCCGCACGCAGCGGCGATGATGAAGAGCGGAGAGGCCAGGAGCTCGCCGACGTTCACGCTGACATCCCGTGCGCCTGCGGGCGCGGCATGCGCGATCGGCCTGGGGAGCTGGCGCTATTTGGCAGGGGCGGGAGCACCGCGCTGGTAGATGATCTTCCTGGTTCCGCCGTCACAGCTGCCGACCACGTGCTGATCCCTGACCTCGGCATTCGGGACGATGATCAGGGTGAAATGCTCCACGCCGTTCTTCCGGACCTTGGCCGCGATCTCTTCCTTGAGCTCCTCGCACGGCTTCCGCTGGGCGTACGCGGGAGCGGCCGCCAATGCCAGGGCGATGACAGCGATCAGCGTTTTCATCACGGTCTCCTCGTCGCTTCGGGCTCACATCGCGCCCGCGGCACGCTTGCGCGGCCGCAGTTTCATTCCGACATGATACGCCGGGCAAACGCTGGAAGCAGCCGGCGTCGAGCGAAACACGGGGCGGGACCGTTTGCACCTCGAAAAGATGCCGCCGGCAGCGCTCACCGGTCACGAATCACAGCTTGACGCACAGTCCCTTCATGACCACGGGCCCCGTGGGCTTGCCGGTGGGCGATCCGCCCTCGGGCTCGACGCTCATGGCGATGCCCCATGCGCTGTGGATTCGCGCAGCAAGCTCCGGCTTGAGTGGCATCATCTGATCGACGTCGGTCGTGATGAGCCCGAGGGAGACCGGGTTGCCTCCTGGCCTCGGCAGCATCCAGAGCTCCCACGCCGTGCCGGGTGCCATGACGGGATGCTCCTGCGTCACCTTGATCCGGATGTGCGGGCGCTCGCGCATGGCCTGCATCGAGGGCCAGGACACGGTCATGGCCGGCTGTCCCTGCGTGTCGTTCATGACCGCGACCATCGACATCGGCGGTTCGGCCTCCGGCGCGAAGCCGGTTACGATCGCGAGCACCAGCGCAAACGCAGCGCCGGTCGCCGCCAGCCCACGCCACAGCGCAAGGCTTTCCCACCAGCGCGGCTTGCGCCGCTCGCCCGTCAGGCGCTGCGCCAATGCGTGCCACACGCGCGCTGGCGGGGCGACATCCGCCCCCGCACGCGCGAGCGGCGTCAGCTTGCCTTCCCAGTCCGCGACCAGCGACCTCAAGCCAACGTCGTAGCGCATGAGTGACTGGAACCGCGCGCGTGCGGCACCCTGGAGCGTTCCCAGCACGTATTCCGCGGCGAGCTTGTCGCGCAGCTGCGGGTCGTCGTATTTCATGAGTTCTCAGCCCCTTGCAGGCAGCCCTTCAAGCGCTCCAGCCCGCGCCTTACCCAGGTTTTCACTGTGCCGAGCGGCTCCTTCATGTGTCCTGCCACCTGAGAGTGGCTCATGCCGTGAAAAAACGCGAGCATGATGCTCTGGCGCTGCCGGCCTTCGAGCAGCTCGAGGCACCGCGCCAGCGCCGCGGCGTCGCCCGCGGCCATCAGCTGCTCGACCGGCCCCGGCTTCTCGTCTCGCCACGCATCGACGGCGATCTCGTATTCGTCCCCGGTCGCCTCCTGTTGCGGGCGGCGCAGCCAGTCGAGACACCGATTGCGCACGATGCTCGTCATCCACGTGAGCGGCGCGCTCTTTCCAACGGCGTAGTCGCCCGCATGGTTCCACACGCTCATGTAGCACTCCTGCAGCACCTCCTCGGCCCAATCCTGCCGTCTCAATATACGTAGCGCGACACCAAACAGTTTCGGGGCAGTCAGAGCATATAACTCGCTGAATGCACGTTGATTTCTAAGTGCACACTGCCCCAGGAGCCCGGCCAGCTGCGCGGCCTGCGCATCTCGGGACGACTCGCTCATCGATTCTTCCCCTGCTGCCACAGCACATCGGGGCGCCCCGCTTCCCGGTTGAGTGCGCGAGCCACGACGAACAGGAGATCGGAGAGGCGGTTGAGATACTGCGGTCCGGCGGCGGCCACGGATTCCCGGGAGGACAATGCGACCAGCCGGCGCTCGGCGCGGCGGCAGACGGCTCTCGCGACGTGGGCGAGCGCGGAAGGGCTAGAGCCTCCCGGGAGCACGAAGTCCGCGAGCGGCGGAAGGGCGGCGTTGTAGCGCTCGAGCGACGCCTCGAGCCGCGCGACGTGCGCTTTGGACATGATCGTGTGGCCCGGGCGGCTCAGCTCCCCGCCGAGGTCGAAGAGGTCGTGTTGCACGCCGGCAAGGCAGTCCCGCATGTCCTCGGGCAGCGCTTCGGCGAGGAGCGCGCCGAGGACGCTGTTCAACTCATCGACCGCCCCCATTGCCTCGATCCGCAGGGAGTCCTTGGCGACTCGTGAGCCGTCGGCAAGGCCCGTTGTGCCGTCATCTCCCGTACGTGTATAGATCCTGGTCAGCCGATTGGCCATGCGCGAGAACCCCGGCCCATTATAGCGGGGCGGCACAGACGCAGCGCCCGTCGCCGCTTCCCGGATGGCGTCGATCCATCTCCTTTATCATGGCGCCATAACGAGTTCCGGGGTCCCATGTCACTTCCTCCCCTTCCCGATGCGCACGGCGTGGCCGTGATGGCGCTTGTCGTCATCGCGCTCGCGCTGTTTGCCTCCGGCCGGATCGCGCTCGAGACCTCTTCGCTCGTGGTTCTCGGCTTGCTGGCGGTCGGATTCGAGCTCTTTCCCTACAGCGCCGGGGGCGCGACGCTCCATCCGGCCGAATTCTTCTATGGCTTCGGCCACGAGGCGCTGGTCGCGGTCTGCGCGCTGATGATCCTCGGTCGCGGGCTCGAGACGACAGGCGCGCTGCAGCCGCTGGCGACGGCTCTCGCGCGGCTGTGGACGCGGTGGCCCGTGTTCTCCTTCCTGGCGACGCTCGTGTCCGCGGCATTCTTCAGCGCTTTCGTCAACAACACGCCGATCGTCATTCTGCTGCTGCCGATCCTGGTCGGCGTTTCGCTCCGCAGCGAGGTGCGGGCGTCCTCGGTGCTGATGCCCATGGGCTTCGCGACGATCATCGGCGGCATGGCCACCACCATCGGCACCTCGACCAACCTGCTCGTGGTATCGGTTGCCGCCGACATCGGCGTCAAGCACTTCGAGATGTTCGATTTCGCGCTGCCCGTCGTCGCGGCCAGCGTCGTCGGGTTCGCGTACCTGTGGCTCGTCGCGCCACGCTTGCTGCCCGAGCGCACACCGCTCCTCAAGGACACCTCGCCGCGCGTCTTCGAGGCCTTGCTGCATGTGGAGGAGAAGAGCGCGGCCAACGGGATGACGATCGATGAGCTTCGCGAGAAGACCGGGAAGAAGATTCGGGTGCGCTCGGTCGAGCGCGAGGGCGGGCTGGTGGTGTCCCCGCTCTCGGGCCTCACGGTGCGCGCTGGCGACCGCCTGCGCGTCCGGGACACCCCGGACGAGCTGAAGGAATTCGAGCGCCAGCTGGGCGCCAAGCTGCACAATGTCGGGGACGAGGCCGGGCCCGTCACCGAAGAGCATCCGCTGTCGGCCGAAGATCAGCAGATCGCGGAGATCGTGGTGACCGAGGGCTCGCCGCTGCACCGTCGCACCCTCGCGGAGCTGCGCTTCGTGGATCGCTTCAACCTGATTGCGCTCGCGCTTCATCGCTCCGGGGCGGAGAGCCCCCCGGCAAGCGAAATATCCGACATCCGCCTGATGAGCGGCGACGTCCTGCTGGTGCAGGGGCCCGAGAAGAGCATCGCGGGGCTGCGCACGACGGGGCGGCTGCTCGTGCTCGACGCAACCGCCGACCTGCCCCGCACGCAGCGCGCCCCGGTGGCGCTCGCGATCATGTTCGGCGTCGTTGCCGCGGCCGCGCTCGGCGTTGTTCCGATCGCCGTCAGCTCGCTCGTCGGGGTGATCCTGATGCTCGCAACGCGCTGCCTCGAGTGGGACGATCTGACGTCCGCGTTGAGCGTGCAGGTGGTGATGATCGTCGTGGCGAGCCTCGCGCTCGGGCTCGCTCTCATGCGCACCGGGGGCGCGGACTACGTTGCGCACCTCTACGTGGCTCTCGCGTCGGGCCTGCCGCCGGCGGCCGTGATGAGCGGGCTCATGGCCGTCATGGCCGTGCTGACCAATGTGGTGTCGAACAATGCCGCCGCCGTCATCGGCACGCCGATCGCCGTCAGCATCGCCCGCCAGCTCGATCTCCCGCTCGAGCCCTTTGTCCTGGCGGTCCTTTTCGGAGCGAACCTGAGCTTCGCGACGCCGATGGCGTACAAGACCAATCTCCTGATCATGTCGGCGGGAGGCTACACGTTCTCCGATTTCCTGCGCGCCGGCATACCGCTCACGGTGGTCATGTGGGCGGCGCTGTCGGCCGCGCTCGTGATCCTCTACGGGTTGTAGCCGGCGCTTCTCCGCCGGACTCTGGTAGCATTCGGAAAAGCCACGGGTATTTGTCGTGACGAAAGGCCGCTTGTACCTGAAGCTGGGCGTCTCGGGCGCGGTCTCGGCCTCGCATTACTTCGTGCTCTACCTCTACGAGCGGGAGGTTCTCGAGAGCTTCACGCGGACGGACGGGCTCTATCCCGCGCTGCCGATCGTCGCAGCGTTCGTTTTCTCGTTCGCCCATGGCGCTTTCACCGCTTATTTCTGGGAGGCGCTGGGCGTGACTCCCAGGCGCCCGGAAGCGTAACGCCGCATGGAACAGATCGCGCCCCATTTCGTCGAGCTTGCCGCATCCAACGTAGTCGGGCTGCTGCTGATCGGGTTCGTCGGCGGCCTCGTGAGCGGGTTCATCGGCTCCGGAGGCGCGTTTGTGCTGACGCCGGCCATGATGAGCCTGGGCGTGCCCGCCGTCGTGGCGGTCGCGAGCAACATCTGCCACAAGTTTCCCAAGGCCCTGGTTGGCGCCTACCGGCGCCACCGGTTCGGCCAGGTCGACGTCAAGCTGGGGCTCGTGATGTCCGCCTCGGCCGCGGCCGGGGTGTGGGTGGGCGCCGATGTCCAGAACGCGATCAAGGAGAGCTTCGGCGAGGCCGGCTCCAATCTCTACGTGAGCCTGGCGTTCGTGATCGTGCTGGTCCTGGTAGGCAGCTTCGTTCTGCACGATGCGATCGGAAGCCTGCGCTCCGACGCGCGCGGCGCGCAGGAGGTGACCTCGCGCCTCGCGCGGTGGGTGCAGTCGATCGAGATCCCCTACACGATGATGCATTTCAAGACGTCGAAGGTGCGGGTTTCGGCCCTTTTCACGATTCCGCTCGGCTTTGCGACCGGGATGCTCGCGGCGACGATCGCGGTGGGCGGCTTCATCGGGGTGCCCGGCATGATGTACGTGCTCGGCGCGCCGGCGCTTGTCGCAAGCGCGACCGAGCTGGTGATCGCGTTCGTCATGGGGCTCGGCGGCACCATCAAGTACGCATTGCACGGCCTGGTCGACATCCGGCTCGCGCTGATACTGCTTGCGGGCTCGCTCTTCGGGGTGCAGCTCGGCGCGATCGGCACGACCTATGTCAAGCCCTACGTCATCAAGCTCGTGATGGCCGCGATCATGCTGATCGTCGCGGTGAGCCGCGGGCTCGTCGCTCCGGTTTACCTGGCGCAGCTCGGGGTCATCGACCTCGGCGGGGCCATGATGAGATGGCTGCCCATGCTGAGCTTTGCGTTCATGGTGCTTGGCTTGTGCGTGGGCGGATTCATCATCATCGGCGCGATGTTGCGCGGGCACCGCGCCATGCTGCTTCAGGACCGGCAGCAGGCCGTAGAGATCAAGTGACCGAAAGGCGCTAGACTAGGGGACGGCGCGCGAAGGGGGCCGCGGCTCGCCGTTGGGCAGCTCGTCCTGGCATTCCCGGAAGATGCGCACGGTGCAGTGGCGGCAGATCTCCGAATCGAGGCGGCGGTAGATCGCCGACACCGGGCGCGTCTTTACCGGGAAGATGTTCTCCTCGGGAATGTCCTCCAGGTAGCCGCCGCGCTTGAGGAACGCGCGCACCGCATCCTTCATGCGGTAGAAGTAGAGCCCGCCCCCCATGCGCTTGCGGCGCTGCGCCTCGTGCGCGAGCATCTCGGCGCCGGCCATGTCCACAAAGTTGATCCCGCTCGCGACGATGAGCAAGTGCTTCTGCCGGGGATCGAATCTGTCGATCTCCTCGAGATGTCGCTGCACATGGTCGACCGCGCCGAAGAAGAGCGAGCCGTTGACGCGCACCATTTTCAACTGCGGGCAGTCGGGCAGCCCGCTGTCCGCGGTGAAGTGGTAGCTGTCGGGGGCCGGATCGGGCTTGACGTCCAGCAGGAGCGGGCGCGATGTCCGGGTGAGATAGATCATCAGGGACATCAGCACGCCGGCGTAGATCGCGAATTCGAGGTCGCCAACGAGCACCGCGAAAAACGTAATCGCCATCACCACCGTTTCCTGGCGGCTGGTGCGGAACACCGCGCGAATGTACGCCGCGTCGATCAGGCTGTAGGCGACCATGAACAGTATGGCGGCCATCACCGCGAGGGGAAGGTAGGCAACGAGCGGCGCCACCAGCAACAGCACCGCGACGAGAAACACGGCGGAGAGGGCCGCCGCCAGCGGCGTGCGGGCGCCGGCTTCGTAGTTCAACCCGCTGCGGTTGAACGAGCCGCTGCTTGCATACGCGGAGAAAAAGCTGCCCACGACGTTCGACAGCCCCTGGCCGATGAATTCCTGGTTGCCGTCGATGCGCTGGCCGGACTTGACGGCGATCGAGCGCGCGATCGACACGGCCTCGGTGAGCGCCAGTATGGTCACGGCAAATGCGACGGGAATGGTCTTCTTGAGCGTGTCGGCTGTCAGGTCCGGATACGAGAGGGCGGGCAGGCTCCCCGGTATCGCCCCGACGGTGGCGATGCCCGTTGTCGCATTGCCGAAAATCTGGTCGAGCGCGACGGCGCACGCCGTGCCGAAGACCATCGCCGTGATCATGTAGGGAAAGGCCGGGAAGAAGCGCCGGGAGGCGATGGCCGAAGCAAGCGTTACCGCGCCGACCGCCGTTACATACGGGTTGATCGTGCCGGCCGCCAGCGCCAGGTGATGCCAGGTGGCGGCGAACGAGGCGCCGCGCGGAATGCCCACTCCGAAGAAGTTATTGACCTGCGCCGCGACGATGAGGCACGCGGCGCCTGCGGTAAAGGCGACGATCACCGTATGCGAAATGAAATTGACGAGCGCGCCCATGCGCGCGAGACCCATCGCGAGCTGAAAGAGGCCCGTGAGAAAGGTGAGCGTCAGCACGAGCTTGATGTACTCGGGCGAGCCGGGTATTGCCAGGGTGCTGATGCTGGCAAAGACGAAGATCGAAATGACGTTGGTGGGGCCCGACACGAGATGCCACGATGAGCCGAACAGCGCCGCGATGATCGCCGGAACGATGGCCGCATAGAGGCCGTATTGCGGCGGCAGCCCGGCGAGCGTCGCAAACGCGACGCCTTGCGGGAGCACGACAACGGCTCCTATGATCCCCGCGAGCGCGTCGGCCCGCAGTGTTTCGCGACTGACCTGCGGCCACCAGCGCAGGAGAGGGAACACGCGGATCGCCCAGGCGCGGGGGCCGCGCGAGGACGGTGTCACGCCGTGACCGGGAATGAATTCATGCGGCGATTATCCGGCACGCCGCGCTCCGGTGGCAACGCGCCGCCGGGCAAGAGGAAATCCAAGCCCTGCGCGGCGTGCCACGGGCCCGATGGAAACAGCGTCTCCCCCGAGTTCCCGAAAATTGCCGGGCAGCATTACGACTACCTGGTCGAGTCGCTCCAGCGCTACAAGAGCGGTGAGCGCAAGAACCCGATCATGGCCCCGCTGGCGGCGAACCTCACCCGGCGCGACATCGAGGACCTGGCGGCCTATTACTCGCAGCAGAAGGGCCTCTACACCAAATACTGATGAAGCGTGATCGGTGATGATCACGCATCACTCGACCTTGTGCTTGAAGGCGCACAGGTCTCGGATTGCGCAGGATGGGCACCGCGGTTTGCGGGCGGTGCAGACGTAACGCCCGTGCAGGATCAGCCAGTGGTGCGCGCCAAGGCGGAACTCGTCCGGCACGACCTTCATCAGTTTCTGCTCGACCGCCAGCACATCCTTGCCGGGCGCGAGCCCTGTGCGGTTCGCGACCCGGAAAATATGCGTGTCCACCGCAATCGTCGGCTCGCCAAACGCCGTGTTGAGTATGACATTCGCGGTCTTGCGCCCGACCCCCGGCAGGCGCTCGAGCGCTTCGCGCGTGCGCGGCACTTCGCCGCCGTGTTCCTTGACCAGCAGCTTGCACGCCTCCCAGAGATTCTTCGCCTTGGTGCGGTAAAGTCCGATGCGCCGGATATGGCGCTCGATCCCCTTGCGCCCCAGGCGCACCATCGCGGCAGGCGAAGGGGCCGCGGCGAAGAGCCCCGGTGTCGCAAGGTTTACGCTCTTGTCGGTGGCCTGCGCCGAGAGCACGACGGCCACCAGCAGCTGATACGGCGTGGCGAACGCAAGCTCGCTGCGGGGATCCGGGTTCGCCGCTCGCAGCCGCTCGAACATGCTTTGTATGGCGGAAGGCTTCACGCTGGGGCGATTTGCCGGTCGGGAAAGCAGCGAATTCTACCCGGTTTCCGCGTCGTTAAACGGCGGAGGCTTGCCGGGGCTGCGCCGGCGATCAGGAATGTGAGCGCAGCTGCACGGGCGCCGGCCGCGGCCAAGCCGTAACGACTTCACCGTAAAGGCGCTGAGGCGAAAAGAAATTCACGCAAGGGGAAAAATCCTTTGTGCACTCTCTGCGCCTCTGCGTCTCTGCGGTTAAATCTTCAGCGGCTTCGGGCGCGAAGGCGCTGGCGGGCGCGTTCCATCACTCTCGCGATCGTCACGCGCTTGCGGCGCTCGTTGACCCGGGCGGCTGATGCCGCCATGCGCTCCTTTCGATCGCGCTCCAGGCGCATCTCTCGCGCCAGGTAACGCTGCTTGTAGCGGGCAGCGCGTTGAAGGGAATTCTCCTGTGCGGTCGGCGTTGCAGTCTCGACCATCGCGATGCAGTCGACGGGACAGAGCGGCAGGCACAGCTCGCAGCCGGAGCATTCGGCGGCGATCACGGTGTGCATGGCGTTGGCCGCGCCCACAATCGCGTCGACGGGGCACGCCTGGATGCACAAGGTGCAACCGATGCACGCGGGCTCGTCGATTCGTGCCACCGCAGGCGGCTTCTGGTGGCCCAGGAGGGGCACGACCGGGCGTCCCGTCAGGAGCGAAAGCGCGCGCAGCGTCTCGGGCCCGCCCGGCGGGCAGCGGTTGATATCAGCGCGACCCGCGGCGACTGCCTCCGCATAGGGGCGGCAGCCCGCATATCCGCACTGGCGGCACTGCGTCTGGGGCAGGAGGGCGTCGATGCGATCGGCGAGCGCGTCCATCGTTAGAACTCTAACCGCCGATGAACGCAGATGCACACAGATTATTCAGTTATTGAACCGCCAGGGCGCCAAGGGTAGCAAAAGCCTAGACACGAAGGACACCAAGGACACCAAGGACACCAAGGACACCAAGGACACGAATGTTGACCGATCATGAATCCTGTAGATGTTTTCCTTTGTGTCCATGCAGCTCCTTCACCTTGATGACGAGCCCGGCGCGGTACGCTTCGGCCGCGCGCGGGATGATTTTCGCGCCGGCCGCCCGGCCCCGGCATTCGTGCCTTCGGGGTGTCGACGGCGCGATGACGGGGTGGCAATCTCCCCGATCAACCGGGCACGGCACGACGATTGACAACGAGAGATACGAATACTCATACTGCCGCTGACTGGAAGCACGTACAAGAGAACAAGCAGGCGCCGCCCGAGGTGGCGAGTCGTCATCCCGGATGAGAGCGCGATTGTCGTCGTGGCGGCGCGGATCGGGCGGGATTCGGGGCGAGGAAGACCGGGCGCCGGCTGTGCGAATCCTGATCGGCACCGGGCTTTACGCAGCTAGGGAGGAGGCGCATATGTTTCGCAGACTGCTGGCAGGTATTCTGGTTCTATTTCCCGTCGCGGGTTATGTCTCGGCCCAGGCGTTTCCCGCGCGTCCCGTCACCCTGGTGTCCCCGTATCCGCCGGGCGGCGCGGCCGATCTTACGGCCCGGCCGCTCGCCCCGGCCCTGGAGAAGGTCCTGAAGCAGCCCGTGATCGTGGTCAACCGCACGGGCGCCGGCGGCGCGGTGGGCACCCAATTCGTATCGCAGGCGCCGGCGGACGGCTACACGCTGGTTATCACCGTGTTCTCCATCTGCACGATTCCGGAGGCGGACCGCGTGGCGGGGCGCAAGCCGCGCTTCACCCGAGAGCAATTCGTCCCGATCGGCCGGATCAATGCCGACCCGACGCTCGTGATCGTGCACCCGAGCACGCCGTGGAAGTCCGTAAAGGAGCTGGTCGCGGAAGCCAAGAGGAAGCCGAATGAAGTTCTCTACGTCTCCGCCGGTCCCTACTCGGTGGCCCACATGTCGATGGAGATCTTCCAGCAGGTCACCGGCGTCAAGATGCGCCATCTGCCCACGACCGGAGGCGGCCCCGCGATGACGGCGATCGTGGGCGGGCACGCGTTCGTATCGGCACTTTCGACCGGGGCGGTTACGCCGCAGGCGAAGGCGGGCAAGCTCCGGGTAATCGCCAACACGGGCGCGTCCAGGCTCGCTGCCTACCCGCAGATTCCCACGATGAAGGAGCTCGGCTACGACATGGAGGTTTACCTCTGGGTCGGGATGTTCGCGCGCAGGGAAGTGCCGGGCGATGTGCTCGGCGTCATCCGGAAGGCGGTGAAGCAGGCGGTGACCGATCCCCAGTTCACGAATGCGTCCATAAAGATGCAGATGCCGCCCGCCTACCTGGATGCGGACGCGTTCCAGAAATGGTGGGACAACGACTGCGAGAGGCTCGCCAGCGCCATCCGGCGCATTCCGCAGCCCAAATAGCCCGGGCGTCCCCCAGGGGAATCAGGGGCCGAGCGTGCGGTCGCTGACGATCGACCAGGTGGCGGGGGCGTTTTTCACCGCGTTCTCGCTCCTGGTACTCTGGGAAGGCCGCAAGATTCCATTTGGATTCCTCGCCGAGCCCGGGCCGGGCGCGATGCCGACGCTCCTCGCCTCCACGCTGCTCGTGTGCAGCATTGGGCTGGTGATCGGGGGGCGCCGCGGTAAACCGGCGGCCACGGTGCAATGGACCGAATGGCGGCACGCAGTGTTCATTCTGGGCACCTGCGCTTTCATGGCGCTTGCGCTCGAGCGCCTCGGATACCGCCTCACGATTTTCATCGCGCTGCTCACGCTGGTGAGCGTTCTCGAGAAAAAGGGCTGGATCGCGGGGCTGGTGTTCGCGGGCGGCTTCTCATTCGGCACCTACTATCTCTTCAACGCGCTGCTTAACGTGCCCCTGCCTCTGGGCCCGTTCGGGTTCTAGGCCATCCGGGAACCCCACGTCTGATGGTCGAAATCCTGCAGAACCTTTCAACCGGCTTCGCCACGGCCCTGTCGCCGGACGTGCTGGTGTACGCGTTCGCGGGCTGCCTGGTGGGAACGCTGGTGGGCGTTCTGCCCGGTGTGGGGCCCCTCGCGGGCATCAGCCTCCTCCTGCCCGTCACCTTCGGGCTGAACCCGACCAGCGCCATCGTGCTGCTCGCCGGCATCTACTACGGGGCGATGTACGGCGGCTCGACGACCTCCATCCTGATGCGCATTCCCGGCGAGGCGGCCTCGGTGATGACATGCATCGACGGCTATGCGATGACTCAGAAGGGACGGGGAGGCGCCGCGCTGGCCATCGCTGCGGTGGGTTCGTTCGTAGCCGGGACCTTGAGCATCGTCGCGCTCATGCTGCTCGCGCCGCCGCTTGCCGAGTTCGCGCTCCGCTTCGGCCCACCCGAACATTTCGCGCTGCTTATCCTCGGCCTGCTGGTGCTCGCGTACATGACCAGCGGACCGATCACCCGCTCGCTCACCATGGCGTCGCTCGGCCTGCTGCTCGGCATGGTCGGCATGGACACGATGACGGGCTTGTTCCGATTCGAGTACGGGTTGTCCGAGCTGGGCGACGGCCTCGGCATCGTGCCGGTGGCGGTCGGCCTCTTCGGAATTTCCGAGATCCTGCTTTCCGCGGGGCGGGCGACAAAGGTCGAGGTGCGCGCGCCCCGCCTCAGGGAATTGCTGCCCAACCGGGAGGAATGGCGGAGAAGCGCCGGGCCGATGGGCCGCGGCACCGTCCTGGGATTTCTCATCGGGATCATTCCGGGACCGGGCCACATCATCTCGTCGTTCGTCTCCTACTCGATCGAGCGGCGCATTTCCAGGCATCCGGAGCGCTTCGGCCAGGGCGCCGTCGAGGGCGTCGCCGGCCCCGAGTCGGCGAACAACTCGGCCACGTCCGGCGCGTTGGTGCCGATGCTTGCGCTGGGCCTGCCCTCGGGTGCGGTGCCGGCCATCATGCTCGCGGCGATGATGATCCACGGCATTGCCCCGGGCCCCATGCTCATCCAGGAGCAGCCCGAGATGTTCTGGGGCGTCATCGCCAGCATGTACGTGGGAAATGCCGTGCTGCTCGTCCTGAACCTGCCCATGGTCGGGCTCTTCGTGAATGTCCTGCGGGTTCCGTATTCGTACCTGTATCCGTCGCTTCTTGCCTTCGCGACGCTGGGTGTGTACGCCGTGAACAACAGCGTGGTGGATGTGTGGATCATGGCCGGCGCAGGAGTCGTGGGCTACATCCTGCGAAAGCTCGACTACGAGATCGCCCCGATCATCCTCGGGCTCGTGCTTGCTCCCATGCTCGAGCTCAATTTCCGCCAGTCGCTTGCCATATCGGCCGGGAGCTATTCAATCTTCTTCACGCGCCCGATTGCAACCACCATGTTGCTGATCGCGCTCGCGCTCCTGCTGCTGGGCATGCGCGCGCTCTTCGTCGGGCCCGCGGGCTCGCGCGGGCTCTCGGCCCTCGAGGCCGCCGCCGGGCCGGAACAGAAACAGCTCTAGAACACCGTTCTCCGGGACTCGACGCGAACGGCGGGCGCTCCGCGCTCCGTCCGCAACCGCTGATGCGGGTGTCATCCGCTGTCGTCACCTGCGGCTTATATCGGGTTTTCGCAAAGCGCGCGAACGCACTCGGTCACCAGCTTCGGTCCCCGGTAGATGAGCCCCGTGTAGAGCTGCACGAGCTGCGCTCCGGCATCGATCCTGCCCCGCGCGTCGTCCGCGCTGAGGATTCCGCCGACCCCGATGATCGGCACTTCGCCGCCGAGAGCGCCGGCGAGCTGCCGGATGACGGTAGTCGCGCGGGGCGCGAGCGGCGCACCCGAGAGGCCCCCGGCCTCCTCCGCGTTTGCAACGCCCGCGACGCGATCGCGCGCGGTGGTGGTATTGGTCGCGATCACAGCCTCAACCGAATGCCGGCGCAGCGCATCAGCGATCGCGCTCACTTGCCCGGCATCAAGATCCGGCGCGATCTTGACTGCCAGCGGCACATGCTTCCCGTGCGCGTCGGCAAGCTGCCGCTGCTCCGCTTTCAGCGCGCCCAGCAGCTGATCGAGCTCGTCCGCCTGCTGCAGCTCCCGCAGGTCCTTGGTGTTGGGCGAGGAGATATTGACGGTGCTATAGCTCGCCACGGAATAAACCTTGCGCAGGCACGCGACATAATCGTCGGCTGCGCGCTCCATCGGAGTATCAGCGTTCTTCCCGATATTGATGCCGAGCACTCCGCGGTACGCCGAGCTGCGCACGTTTTCAACCAGCCGATCCACGCCGTCGTTGTTGAAGCCGAGGCGGTTGATCACCGCTTGCGCTTTCGGCAGTCGAAACACGCGCGGTCGAGGATTGCCCGGCTGCGCGCGCGGTGTCACCGTGCCGATCTCGATGAAACCGAACCCGAGGCGCGCCAGCGCGTCGATGAACTCGCCGTTCTTGTCGAGCCCGGCGGCAAGCCCGACCGGGTTCGGGAAGTCGATTCCCATCACATGGCGCGCGCAATGCGCGGGTGCGGGCCTTGACCGTGGCGGAAAACCGGCCCGGTCGAGCACCTTCAGGGTCTGAAGCGTAACGCCATGCGCGGTCTCTGCGTCGAGCGCGAAGAGCAGCGGGCGCAGGAGTTGATATGACATGGCGCTATTCTAGCGCCACGGTCCAATGCCCAATATCAGAGCTCAGGCTGTGTCGCGCGCAATCGGGTTTTTCTTCCCGTTCGTGCCTGCTAGGGAGCGGTCCACGAGCCAGGGCGCGACGGCGTTGACACGCACGAAGAAGCGCTCCGGCCAACCGATATAAACCTCGGAGCGACCGTCCTCGATGGCATGGGCGATCATGTGTGCGACGGTATCGGGCGGATCCATGGCCGCACCGGACTGCGCGACGAATTCTCGTATCGCCGGAGTATTCATCGCGGTGTCCGTGGTGCGGGGCGCGACATAGGTCACCGTAACGCCGCTTCCGGCGAGCTCGCGGCGCAGGGCTTCCGAGAAGCCGCGCAGCGCGAACTTGGTCGTGGAGTACGCGGCGAAGCCCGGAAACGCGATCGAACCGAAGGCGGAGCCGACGTTGACAATTTGACCGTTCCCGCGCTTCAGCATGCCAGGCAGCGCCGCCCGCGCGAGCAGCATCGGCGCAGTGAGATTGACGTCGATCACGCGGCGGATCGCCGCCTCGTCCTCTTCGGCGAAAGGTCCGAAGCGGGAAACGCCGGCGTTGTTGACAAGCACGTCGATCGCACCGAGCGCGCGCTCGGCGCGATCGACGAGATCCGCATGTCCGCTCGGCGCCGACAGGTCGAAGGGCAGCGCCAGCGCGAAGCCGCCGTCGCTGACGGCGCGCTCCACCACGCTCGCAAGCTCCGTCTCATTGCGCCCGGCGAGCGCCATGCGGGCGCCGCGGCGCGTAAATTCGCGGGCGAGGCAGCGGCCGATCCCCCCGCTTGCACCGGTCAGCAGGACCGCCTTTCCATTGAGGTTCATAGAGCGGCCTCCTGCAAGTTCGCGGTTCCCAGCCGCCGGCTGTCGAGGGCGCGAAAAACATCCCCGTACAGGTGGTAGAAAACCCGGGCGCAATGGATGATTGCGGAGCGATCGTCGGCGGCGTCCAGGCGGTTGACCAGCGACTCGAAGAGGCGAGTATGGGCGATATCGAGCTCGCCGTGCGATGACAGATAGGTAAAGGCCGCCGGCGGCAATTCGAGCGAGCGCTGCAACGCGCGTGCGGCCTGCGAGGCAACCGCGGTGCTGGTGCCTTCCAGCACGAGCACCATGCCGAGGAAGCCGACGGGATCTCCTCGGGCGATGGTGTCGTAGGCGTACGAGACGAGGAGTTCGGCCGGGAGGCCGGGATTCCCGGTGCGCACCGCGCCGGGGTCCGCGCCGCAGGCACGGATATCGTTCAGTATCCATTCCTCGTGGCCGGTCTCCTCGCTGATGTATTCGCTCATCGCCGTCCGCAGCCACTCCAGTCGCGCGGGCAGGCGCGCCCCGCAGGCCATGAGCAGCGGCAGCGTGTGCTTCACATGGTGATAGGCCTGCGAAAGAAATGCGACGTAGTCGTTTTTCGTGAGTCTTCCCGCGGCGCCATCCCGGATGAAGGGGATGGCAAGAAGGTCTGAACGCTCGCCCTGCGTAGCGGCCAGCAGTTCATCGTAGAAGTTCATGCGTTCTTTCCAGGTAGAGAGTGTCAATCTGAGAGCGGTAGCGCTCGCGCAGCGCGTGGCGGCGCAGGCGGCCGTTGCCGGTGAGCTCTCCGGTCGCCGTCGAGAAGGGTTCACGCGAGCGGATCCAGCGTTGCACGCGTGCGTAATCGGGCAGCGATGCGTTGACCCGCTCAATGGCGGAGTTCACGGCGATATCGGGCGTCCCGTCTCTCGGGCTGACCACGGCGGCGATCCAGGGGCGCGCCTCGCCGCTGACCCATGCTTGCGCGATCTCGGGCTCCGCGTTGAGCGCGGTCTCGATCCATTCGGGAGATACGTTGCGGCCATAGGACGTGACGAAGAACTCCTTCTTGCGCCCCTCGAGGTAGACATAGCCGTCGCCATCGACCCGACCGATATCTCCCGTGGGCCACGGCGGGGTGACCGGCGCGCCGGCAGGACAGTAGCCGAGAAACAGGGCGCCTTCGGCGTGGATCTGGCCGTCGCCCGCAAACGAAAGCTTGACGTGAGGGAGGGGGCGTCCGACGCTCCCGTTGCGCTGCGCGCCGGGCCGGTTGAGCGTCAAGACCGACGCGCATTCCGACAGGCCGTAGCCCTCGTAGACCGGCAGCCCGAGCGTTCTCGCGTACTCGGGCAAGGCCGGTGCCACGGGTGCGCCACCCACTGCCAGAAAACGCAATGCGGCAGGTGCCGCTGCGCCGCTTGCCACCTGCTCGACCAGCGCCCGGAGCATCTGCGGCACCGTGATGGCTGTCGTTGCCCCCGTCTTGTGAAGGCTTTCAAGCATCCGGTCGGGCTCGACGCCCGCGGCGCCGAGCGTCCCGACGTCCGGCAGCGGAGGCAGCACGCAGCGTCCGCCAGCGAGCAGCGTGGCGTAGACGCCTACGTTCTCCAGAAGCGTGGCGAGGGGCAACAGGCTCAAGTGGCGGTCAGCCGCCGTCAGCGCGCAGGCCGCGGCCAGCGCTCCTGCGACGGTGCCGAGTGCCGCGCCGTCGAGGCAAACGCCTTTCGGCTGGCCGGTCGTGCCGGAGGTATACGTGATCTTCGTGGTGTAATGTGGTAGATGCGGCCGATCCGGCAGCACAGCCCTGATCTGCGCCACGCGGCGTCCGAACAGCTCCAGGTCGGGCGCCCGCGCCGAGGGGACGCCATTCCCTCTCAGGAGGCCGAGGAAAAAGTCCGGCCGGTCGGTTACGATCCAGTCGGCTCCAGCCTCCGTGATCGCGTGCCAATGCTGAAGGGGCGAGAAGAATCCGGGTAGCGGCAGGCACGGCACCCGTCCCGCGAGCAGCGCAAGGTCCACAACGACCCACTCGGGCGAGTTGTCGAGAGCAACAGCTACGACGCGCGGTTCCCTCACGCGAAGTTCGACGGCGGTCTCGCCGATGGCGCCGCTGAGAGCGCGATAGGTGACCGCGCGTCTGTGATCGGCAAGGGCCGGGCGATGCGGATGGGCGGCCGCGCATCGTCCGATTGCCGCGATCACCGGGTGCATGCAGCCTCGCATACCGCGCAGAACGCCGCGGCGACATTGACTGCCGTCACCACCGGTGAATGGTCGTAGTAAGTTCCCCAACGCGCACGCTCGTCCTCGCTCAGCCGGCCCGCATCGGCGGGCGCCAGCGTGACCAACGGAATCCCGATGCGCCGGAAGCTGTTACGCAGGGCGGGTACAGCGCTGAACACCACCCAGCGACACCCGCGAGCGTAGAGGCACGCCGCGAGATGGACGATCAGGCGCCGCGCATAGCCCGGACGCGAGATGACGAGGTTGCCGACTTCGATGATGTCCGTGCGCGCGACCGACGGATCGGATACGGTACCGATCGCAGTCTCGACCGGAGCATCGAGGTAGATCTCGAGAAACAGCCGGTCGGCGGCCGCCTGGCGCAGCCCGCACGCTGCGGCAATCTCCGGGCCATTGCGCAGGACCATGAGCTCAGGCATGAACTGCACGAGATGCGAACCGTAGGCATCCTCGAAGCCGCGCCTGATGAAGTCCTGGACGTCCGGGCGCTCCCGATCGCTCGCGCTGCTGAACGTCCATTGCGTCGCTGCCGCTCCCGGGCGCGCGGGTTGCCCGCTCGGGGCGGAAAACGCTGTTAGTTCTGCGACGGAATCGTCCATGGTCCTGCCTGACGCGCACCGGGTGCCGGCCGCCGGGCCGGCGTTAATCACGAGGCGAGCTTAAGCAGGGACGCGTCAAGAATCCGTCGTGGCGGCGTGAACAAATTGTGAAGTGCGGGCGGATTTAACGAAGACTGATGCTGAAGGCGGAGCCGCCACCCGGCGCGCTGTCGACTTCGATTGTCCACCCGTAGAGGTCGCATACGCGCTTGACGATGGCGAGACCCAAACCGAAGCCCTCGCGCTTGCTCGCGGCGCGATAAAAGCGCTCGAACAGGCGCCGTAGGTCTCCGGCTGCGATGCCTGCGCCCGAATCCGACACCTTGAGGCGCCCGGCTGCGTAGCTCACCGTGACGAACCCGCGCTCGGTGTGCTGCACGGCATTCCGGATCAGATTGGTCAGCACGATCTCGAGCGCCTGGCGGTTGAGCTGCACGGTCGCGGCGGGCTCGACCTCCATGGTGAACTGCAGTCCCTTGCGCGTCAGCTCCCCCCGGTACGGCTCCGCGGCCTCGCTCACGCATTCGGCCACGGAGACCGTCTCGGAGGCGCCGAGCGTCTGCTCGCGCGCCAGAAACAGCAACACCTGGATCTGCTCCGACATGCGCTCCGCCGCCGCCTCGATCATTTCGACCCGTAGACGCGCCTTCTCCGGCAACGATGAATCCGCGAGCAGCAGCTCGCAGCCCGTTCGGATCGCGGTGAGCGGTGTGCGCAGCTCGTGGCTGGCGTTGCCCGTGAATTCCTGTTCGCGCTGGATCATCCGCCCGATGCGCGCCCGGTAGTCGTCGAGCGCGGCAGCGAGCGATGCCACCTCGGGATCCTGGCCCGGCTGGGTGAGCGGCGGGTGCGCCGCTTCCGGTGCCAGCGAACTGAGCTTTGCCGCGAGGTCGGTGACCTGGCGCGTAAGCCGCCCCGCCAGCCAGTAACCGAGGGCAAGCGCCACCAGCACGACGACACCGAAGGCGATGAGGATCAATTGCTGAAAATCCTGCTCCCGCTGCTGGTGAGGGCCTTCGTCGTAGGCGACAATGAACGTGGTGTCGCCCACGCGCCGCACACGCACGTGGCGCTCGTCGAGCCCGCGGCCGATCTCGTGAGGTCCCTCCGCCAGCGCGCGCAGGGGCTGCGGGAGACGGGCCTCGTCGCTGGGACCACGCGCGACGTAGTAGGCGAGGTTCGGGCCGGCGGGTTGCGGAAGCGTGGGATCGCTGCGATGGCGCGCGATCAGCGCGTCGAGCTCCTCGGTCACGATCTGGTTGACCAGCGCGTCTTCCAGGCGCTCCGATGCGGTGTAAAGCACGGCGCCCACGGCGCCGACGACGGTAATGCAGGCGGCCGCGAACACCGCGGCCACTTTGAGCCTCAGCCCGGGCCTAATGATCACTGCGCGCTCCCAGCCGGTAGCCAATGCCATGTACGGTCCGGATCGGATCGTAGCCGCCCGCGCGCTGCAGCTCGCGCCGCAGCACATGCATGTGGCTGCGCAGGGTATCGCTCGTCTCCTGCTCCCCGCCCCATACGCCCGATTCCAGCTCCTTGCGGCTGAATACGCGATCGGGATCGGACATGAGCGTTTCGAGCAGGCGAATGCATTTCGGCGGGAGCTTCAACTCCTGCCCGCAGAAGCTCGCGGTCATGCTCCTGGGATCGAACACCAGATCGCCTACGGTCAGCTCCTGGCGGGAGACGCGCCCGGCATGGCGCTTGTGCAGGGCGACGAGCCGCGCCTCGACTTCCTTGAGGGCGAACGGCTTCACGAGATAATCATCCGTTCCGCCCGAAAACCCGTTGAGCTTGTCCTGCAGGGTATCGCGCGCAGTGAGCATCAGCACCGGCGTGTCTTTGTGCGCCTCCTCGCGCAGCTTGCGGCAGAGCGTGATGCCGTCCATGCCGGGAAGTCCGAGATCGAGCACGACCGCATCGAACTCGCCGGTCACCGCGAGGTGAAGCCCCGTTACGCCGTCGCCCGCCGCATCGACCGAATGCCCGCGCGCTTCCAGAAAATCATAGAGATTCGCGGCAATGGCCGGATCGTCTTCAATTATGAGTACGCGCACTTGACTCACCGGCTGGCGTTTCGCGGCCGGCGACTGGCGGGCAACTCCGGTCACCGGTCACGGGTCACCGGTCACGTTTTTCGGGTTTCCGTGACGGGCTGCCAGCGTCCGTCGATGAGACCCTGCATCGGCTGGAACTGGACCTTGTAGGCCATCTTGCGGCTCTGCGCGATCCAGTAGCCGAGATAGAGATAGGGAAGGTCGATCTTGCGGCACAGCTCGATCTGCCAGAGGATGTTGTAGGTCCCGAAGCTCGCGCCTTCGACGTCCGGATCGAAGAAGGTGTAGACGGAGGAGAGCCCGTCCTGGAGCTGATCGAGAATGGAGACCATGCGCAGCACCCCGTTCTCGCGAAACTCCACGAGGCGCGTCTCCACATTGCTCTGCAGCAGGAAATGGCGGTACTGCTCGCGGCTGTCCTGGTCCATGCCGCCGCCGGCGTGCCGGCGCGACTGGTAACGCAGGTAGAGCGCGTAGTGCTCGGGGCTGTACTTGAGCTCGAGCAGCTCGGACTTGAGGCCGCCGTGCCGCTTCACGGTGCGGCGCTGCGAGCGCGAGGGCTCGAACTCTTCGGCAAGGATCCGCACCGGGACGCACGCGCGGCAGTGATCGCAATAAGGGCGGTAGGTGAAGGCGCCGCTTCTGCGGAATCCCGCGCGCACGAGCTCGCTGTAGACCGGGCTGTCGATGAGATGACTGGGCGTCGCCACCTGGGAGCGCGCCATCCGGTCGGTAAGGTAGCTGCACGGATAGGGCGCCGTTGCGTAGAACTGCAGTACCGACAGCGGAAAGTCAGTCAAATAGGTCATCGTCGATACGCCACCTTGATGCCGGGTCGCGATAGTTTACCAAGGTTGCGAGCTTTCGGATGAATTCCGTGCGCGGAATCTCCCGGGCGCCGAACCGCGCCAGGTGCCCGGTCGTCATCTGGCAGTCGATCATGCCGTAATCCCAGCGCTCGAGCTGGCGCACGAGATGGGCGAGCGCGATCTTGGAGGCGTCCGCGACGTCGGCGAACATCGACTCCCCGTAGAACATGCGCCCGATCGCAACACCGTAGAGGCCGCCGGCAAGCGTCCCGCCGATCCAGGTCTCGACGCAATGCGCGTGCCCGGCGCGATGCAGCGCGCCGTAGGCGCGGATCATGTCCTGCGTGATCCAGGTGCCTTCCTGGCCGGGACGGGGTGCGGCGGCGCAGCCCCGCACGACCCCCTCGAACTCCGAGTCGGCCTTCACCACGTAGTCACGCCGGGCGATGCGCTTTCGCAACGAGCGCGAGAGCTTCAACTCGCGCGGGAAGAGCACCATGCGTGGATCGGGGCTCCACCACAGCACCGGCTGGCCTTCGCTGTACCAGGGAAAGATCCCCTGACGATAGGCGTCGATGAGACGCGCGGGCGCGAGATCGGCGCCTGCAGCGAGGAGCCCGTTCGGATCCGAGAGCGCGCGCTCCACCGGAGGAAAGGGGTCATCGGCGCGAAGCCACGGGATCATCACGCGATTCTACGGCTCTGGAGATCGCCAATGCCGCCCCGTCAATCACGTGTCCGGCCCACGCTCGCCGCGGCGCGACGCATTCGCGGGAGCTGCGCTCGCCGCTTGGCGGCATCGCGAAATATCCGCACGAGCTGCGCCCGGGGCTTAAGCAGGTCCGCGAGGGTCTGGCCGTCAAGCACCCCGAGAAACGCATTGAGGGCGCGCCCCAGCAGCCTGCGCAGCTCGCACTCGGGCGCGATGGGGCAATTGAAGTTGCCTGGCTCGAGGCATTCCACCACCGCCAGATCCTCCTCCGCGCTGCGCACGACCTCGCCTATGTTGATGGTTTCCGGCGCGCGGGCGAGCCGCATGCCGCCCCCTTTCCCCCGGGTGGTTTCCACGTAGCCCCGCCTGGCCAGGTGGTACACGATTTTCATCAGGTGATTTTCCGAAATGCCATAGGCAGTCGCGACGTCGCCGATCGTGGCGAGGCCGCCTTCGGGCTGCCGCGCTCCGAGGTAGATGAGCACGCGCAGCGTGTAGTCGGTAAAGATCGTGAGGCGCATGATCGATTCGGTGCGGGCCGATCCGCGGGCCCGGCTGGTGATGGCCTTGAGCACGATTCTGGACCGATTTCATGAAGATGGATGTGAGATACATCTTTTGTTGACTTAGATCAAGCGTGCCCGGCCACTGCCCTTTTAGCGTTCCCCCTGGCTATCCAGCGACGAGAGGGCGGGAGATGGCTTCGGTGCAGTACAAGCAATGGTCGGTGGTGACGTCGAGCACGATTGCTTTCACCGTCTGCTTCATGGTGTGGATGATGTTCGCCGTGATCGGCATCCCCATCAAGGCGACCCTGGGCCTAAATGAAACGCAGTTCGGGATCCTCGTGGCGACGCCGGTGCTTACCGGCTCGCTCATACGCCTGCCACTGGGCATGTGGACCGACCGCTACGGCGGGCGCATCGTGTTCTTCGTCCTGATGCTGTCCATCGTGTTCCCCATCTGGCTCATTTCCCGCGCCACGGAGTTCTGGCAGTTCCTCGTGACCGGTCTCTTCGTGGGGGTGGCGGGCGGCTCGTTTACGGTCGGCATCGCCTATTGCGCGCGGTGGTTCCCCCGGAACCGCCAGGGCCTTGCGATGGGCATTTTCGGCGTTGGCAATACCGGGGCGGCGGTCACCAAGCTCGTTGCGCCGACCATCGTGGTGGCCTACGGATGGACGATGGTTCCGCAGGTGTATGCCGTGCTCATGCTGGTGACGGCGGTGCTCTTCTGGGTGTTCAGTTACACCGATGAGCAGCACACCGCGGGCGCGTCCCGCGTGACGGTGAAGGAGCAGCTGAGGGCGTTGCAGGACCTCAGGGTATGGCGCTACAGTCAGTACTATTCGATCGTCTTCGGCGGTTACGTGGCGCTGTCGCTGTGGATGACCAAGTACTACATCTCCGAGTACGGCTTCGATATCCAGCTGGCGGCCGTGCTGGCCGCGGGATTCAGCATACCCGGAGGCCTTCTGCGCGCGGTCGGCGGCTGGTTTTCCGACAAGTACGGCGCGCATACCGTCACGTGGTGGGTGCTGTGGGTCGGCCTGGTGTGCCTCTTCTTCCTGTCCTATCCCCAGACCGATTTCACCATCCACACCGTGTCGGGGCCCCAAACCTTTCATGTGGGGCTCAATCCGACGGTATTCACCGTCATCATGTTCACCATGGGCGTTGCATTCGCGATCGGCAAGGCCTCGGTCTTCAAGTACATCTCCGATGACTACCCGCATAACATCGGCGTCGTGTCCGGAGTGGTGGGCCTTGCGGGCGGCATGGGCGGCTTCATCCTGCCCATCATGTTCGGCGCGCTCGTGGACCTGACCGGCGTGCGTTCTTCCGCCTTCATGCTGATGTTCGGCATCGTCTGGGTGTCGCTGATGTGGATGTACTTCACCGAGGTACGGCCGTTGAGCGCGGCGCAGAGCCGCCAGCATCCCGAGCCCACGCACTTCACCTGAAACGCGCCACAGGATCAATCATGCCAACGGATACAGCGAGAACTGCCAGAGCCGGCCGGGTGCTGACCCTCTGGACGCCCGAGGACAGGGCCTTCTGGGAGCAGCAGGGCCGGGCGATCGCCAACATCAACCTTTGGGTCTCGGTCCCGTGCCTGTTTCTTGCGTTCGCGGTATGGCAGCTCTGGAGCGTCGTAGCGGTGAACCTGCCCGCGCTCGGCTTCAAGTTCACGCCCAACGAGCTCTTCTGGCTCGCGGCGGCGCCCGGGCTCTCGGGCGCCACGCTGCGCATCTGCTATTCCTTCATGGTGCCGATCTTCGGCGGCCGGCGCTGGACTGCGATCTCGACGGCATCGCTCCTCATTCCCGCCCTCGGCATCGGCATCGCGATCCAGGATCCGTCGACGAGCTACGCGACGCTCCTCGTGCTGGCGCTGCTCTGCGGCTTCGGCGGCGGAAATTTCGCCTCGAGCATGGCGAACATCAACTTCTTCTTCCCGAAGGAGCGCAAGGGCTCGGCGCTCGGCGTCAACGCCGGCTTGGGCAACCTCGGCGTGTCGGGCGTGCAGTTCCTGGCGCCGCTCGTCGTTGCCGCGGGCGTGTACGGCCCCCTCGCGGGCAGCCCGCAGACCATCGTGACCGCCGCCGGGCAGCAGGTCACGATCTGGGCGCAGAACGCCGCTTTCGTGTGGGTGCCGTTCATCGTGATATTCTCGATTGCCGCCTGGATCGCCATGCACGACATTGCCGACGCACGGGCCTCCTTCCGCGAGCAGGCGGTCATCTTCAAGCGCAGGCACAACTGGATCATGTGCTGGCTCTACCTGGGGACCTTCGGCTCGTTCATCGGCTACGCGGCGGGATTCCCGCTGCTCATCAAGTCGCAGTTCCCCGGCGTCAACCCGCTGCAGTACGCATGGCTCGGGCCCCTGGTGGGCGCCGTCGTTCGCCCCTTCGGCGGCTGGCTGGCCGACAAGCTGGGCGGCGCTGTGGTGACGTTCTGGAATTTCATCGTCATGGCGCTGGCAGTCGGCGGCGTGCTCTACTTCCTGCCCTCGGGCGGCTCGGGCGGCAGCTTCGCCGGGTTCTTCGTCTGCTTCATGGTGCTCTTCTTCACCACCGGTATCGGCAACGGCTCCACGTTCCGCATGATTCCCGTGATTTTCCTGACCGAGCGCATGCGCGCGGCGGCGGGCAAGGGCGCCGAAGCCCAGGAGCAGGCGGTCAAGGATGCCAACAAGGAAGCGGCCGCGGTGCTGGGCTTCACCTCGGCCTTCGCCGCATACGGCGGCTTCTTCATTCCGAAGAGCTACGGCACTTCAATCAGCGTGACCGGCGGCCCTGAGGCGGCGCTCTGGATTTTCATCGTGTTCTACCTGACCTGCATTGCGATGACGTGGTGGTATTACGCGCGCCGCAACGCGGAGATGCCTTGCTAGCAACTCATCACCCATCACCCATCGCAGGGGTTTGATATGAGTCACTTTCTCGACCGCCTGACCTTCTTTGCCCGTGACCGGGAGCGCTTCGCGGGAGGCCACGGCGTGGTCACTCGCGAAGACCGTACCTGGGAGGACGCCTACCGCAACCGGTGGCAGCACGACAAGATCGTGCGCTCCACGCACGGCACCAACTGCACCGGATCGTGCAGCTGGAAGATCTACGTCAAGGGCGGCATCGTCACCTGGGAGACGCAGCAGACCGACTACCCGCGCACGCGTCCCGACATGCCGAACCACGAGCCGCGCGGGTGCTCGCGCGGGGCGAGCTACTCCTGGTATCTCTACAGCGGCAATCGCCTGAAGTACCCCATGGTGCGCGGACGGCTGCTGCGGCTGTGGCGCGGGGCGCGCCAAAACCTCGCGCCGGTGGAGGCCTGGGCATCCATCGTCGAGGACGCGCAGAAGCTGAAGTCGTACCAGTCCGTGCGCGGCCTGGGCGGGTTCGTGCGCTCCTCATGGGACGAAGTGAACGAGCTCGTGGCCGCGGCCAACGTCTACACCGTGAAGCGCCACGGCCCCGATCGTGTCATCGGATTCTCGCCGATCCCGGCGATGTCGATGGTCTCGTACGCCGCCGGCAGCCGCTATCTGTCGCTCATCGGCGGCGTGTGCATGAGCTTCTACGACTGGTACTGCGACCTTCCGCCCGCGAGCCCGCAGACCTGGGGCGAGCAGACCGACGTGCCGGAATCGGCCGACTGGTACAACTCGCACTACATCATCGCGTGGGGCTCCAACGTGCCGCAGACGCGCACGCCGGACGCGCATTTCTTCACCGAGGTGCGCTACAAGGGCGCCAAGACCGTTGCCATCACGCCGGACTACTCCGAGGTCGCCAAGCTCTGCGACCTGTGGCTCCATCCCAAGCAGGGTACCGACGCGGCGCTCGCGCTCGCGCTGGGGCACGTGATCCTCAAGGAGTACCACCTCGCGGGCAAGTCGTCGTACTTCGAGGACTATTGCCGGCGCTATTCGGACATGCCCATGCTCGTGCGGCTCGTGAAGCAGGGGGATGCCTATGTTCCCGAGCGGCTGCTGCGCGCGTCCGATTTCGAGGACAGGCTGGGGCAGGCCAACAACCCGGAATGGAAGACGGTGGCCCTCGATGAGGCGAGCGGGCGGATCGTGGCGCCGAACGGCGCGATCGGCTACCGCTGGGGCGAGAAGGGAAAGTGGAACCTCGAGCCCAGGGACGGCGCGGGCGGCGAGGTGAAGCTCAAGCTCACGCTTGCGGGCGCGCAGGACGCGGTCGTGCCCGTGGCGTTTCCCTATTTCGGCGGCCGCAGCCACGAGCATTTCACGGCGAATCCGCACGACGACGTGCTCAAGCGCAACGTCGCCGTGAAAAAGCTGCAAACGGCCGGCGGCGAGTGCCCGGTCGCGACGGTGTTCGATCTCATGGTGGCGAACTACGGGCTCGACCGCGGCCTGGGCGGCCCGAACGTCGCCCGGTCCTACGACGACGACGTGCCCTACACCCCGGCGTGGCAGGAGCGGATCACGGGCGTCAAGCGCGAGCAGGTGATCCGGCTCGCGCGCGAGTTCGCCGACAACGCGGACAAGACGCGCGGACGCTCGATGGTCATCATCGGCGCGGCGATGAATCACTGGTACCACATGGACATGAACTACCGCTCGATCATCAACATGCTGGTGATGTGCGGCTGCGTCGGGCAATCCGGCGGCGGCTGGGCCCACTACGTCGGCCAGGAGAAGCTGCGCCCGCAGACGGGCTGGACCGCGCTCGCGTTCGCGCTCGACTGGGCGCGCCCCCCGCGGCAGATGAACTCGACCTCGTTCTTCTACAACCACACCGACCAGTGGCGCTACGAGCAGCTGAAAGTCTCGGAGATCCTCTCGCCGCTTGCGCGGGGCGAGGACTATCCCGGCAGCTTGATCGATTTCAACGTGCGCGCCGAGCGCATGGGCTGGCTGCCCTCCGCGCCGCAGCTCGCGAAGAATCCTCTCGAGATCACACGGGCCGCCGCCGCCGCGGGCAAGGACCCGAAGGACTACGTTGTCGAGCAGTTGAAGAGCGGCGCTCTCAGGTTCTCGTGCGAGGACCCGGACAATCCGGTGAACTTCCCGCGCAACCTCTTCGTATGGCGCTCGAACCTCCTCGGTTCCTCGGGCAAGGGGCACGAGTACTTTCTCAAGCACCTGCTCGGCACGCAGCACGGTGTGCAGGGCAAGGACCTGGGCGAGATGGGTGGCGAGAAGCCGATCGAGGTCGCGTGGAGCGACCCGGCGCCGGAAGGCAAGCTCGATCTCCTGGTGACGATCGACTTCCGCATGTCGACGACCTGCCTCTATTCCGACGTGGTGCTGCCGACGGCTACCTGGTACGAGAAGAATGACCTCAATACCTCGGATATGCATCCCTTCATCCATCCGCTGTCGGCAGCCGTTGACCCGGTCTGGCAGTCGCGCAGCGACTGGGAAATCTACAAGGGGCTGGCGAAGACGTTCTCGGAGCTCGCGCCCGGCCATCTCGGCGTGGAGCAGGACCTGGTGCTCGTGCCGACGCTGCACGACACCCCGACCGAGCTCGCCCAGCCGATCGACGTCAAGGACTGGAAGAAGGGCGAGTGCGATCCGGTTCCCGGCAAGACCATGCCGCAGATGGTGGTGATCGAGCGCGATTATCCGAACACCTACCGCAAGTTCACCGCGCTCGGGCCTCTCATGTCGAAGGTCGGCAATGGCGGCAAGGGCATTGCGTGGAACACGCAGAAGGAGGTGGAGCTCCTCGCGCGGCTCAACTACACGGTCACGGAGGACGGCGTGGCGAAAGGCCTGCCGCGCATCGAGACCGACATCGACGCGGCGGAAGTGATCCTGGCGCTCGCGCCGGAAACCAACGGCGCGGTCGCGGTCAAGGCCTGGGAGGCGCTGTCCCAGATCACGGGGCGCGACCATGCCCACCTCGCGGTTCCGCGCGAAGAGGACAAGCTGCGCTTCCGCGACCTCCAGGCGCAGCCGCGCAAGATCATCTCCTCGCCCACCTGGAGCGGGCTCGAGTCGGAGCACGTCTCGTACAACGCGGGCTACACCAACGTGCACGAGCTCATCCCGTGGCGCACCCTCACCGGCCGCCAGCAGCTCTACCAGGACCATGCCTGGATGCGCGCCTTCGGCGAGGCGCTCTGCGTCTACCGCCCGCCGATCGACACCAAGACGGTGCGCCCGATCATCGGCAAGCGCGGGAACGGCAACCCCGAGG
>Ga0256867_10000027_pt1 | contig 52960 bp, 48 predicted proteins | sample RVTome_15_FD_185939 | JGI IMG/M metagenome (GOLD analysis project Ga0256867, IMG submission 185939) | Soil microbial communities from uranium-contaminated site in the Upper Colorado River Basin, Wyoming, United States - RVT150D86 (HiSeq) ... | reverse complement strand
AAATAAACGGTGAGCGCGCCCAGCGTTCGAGAGATCCCGGGCGTCCAGAGTAGCGAGACCAAGGCCCCGCCGATGAGGAGCACCCTGAGGATGCGTCCGAGGCCTCGCACCGCGAGCAACACCGCCGGAGACGGGCCTGAAGACATCGGTCTCACGGTAGACCCGACCTGGCAAATGGGAAGAGCTACGCCGCCGCGGCCGCCACGCTCGGCAGCAGCTCCCGCAGGAACTTCCCGGTGGAGCTCTCCTCCACCTCGGCGACCTGCTCGGGCGTGCCGCTGGCGATCACCTCGCCGCCGGCCTCGCCGCCCTCGGGGCCGAGGTCGACGAGCCAGTCCGCCTGCTTGATCACGTCGAGGTTGTGCTCGATCACGAGCACGGTGTTGCCCGCGTCCACGAGGCGCTGGAGGACCTCCAGCAGCTTCTCGATGTCGGCGAAGTGCAGGCCCGTCGTGGGCTCGTCCAGGATGTAGAGCGTCCGGCCGGTGGCCACCTTGGAGAGCTCGGAGGAGAGCTTCACGCGCTGCGCCTCGCCGCCGGAGAGCGTCGTCGCGGGCTGGCCGAGCTTGATGTAGTCGAGGCCGACGTCGTGCAGGGTCTGCAGCCGCCGGCGGATCTTGGGGATCTTGGCGAAGAAACCGAGCGCCTCCTCGATCGACATCTCGAGGACGTCCGCGATCGACTTCCCCTTGAAGCGCACCTCCAGCGTCTCGCGGTTGTAGCGCTTGCCGCCGCACGTCTCGCACGGGACGTAGACGTCCGGGAGGAAGTGCATCTCGATCTTGATCGTCCCGTCGCCCTTGCACGTCTCGCAGCGGCCGCCGCGGACGTTGAAGGAGAACCGTCCCGGCTTGTAGCCGCGCACCTTCGCGTCGGGCGTCTGCGAGTAGAGCTCGCGGATCGAGTCGAAGAGCTTCGTGTACGTCGCCGGGTTCGAGCGCGGCGTGCGGCCGATCGGCGACTGGTCGATGTCGATCACCTTGTCGAAGCAGTCGATCCCCTCGACCGCGTCGTGGTCGCCGGGCTTGACGCGCATGCGGTGCAGCCTGTTCGCGAGCGCCTTGTAGACGATCTCGTTCACCAGCGTGGACTTGCCCGAGCCGGACACGCCCGTGACGGCGATGAACTTCCCGACCGGGAACTCGACGTCGATGTCCTTGAGGTTGTGCATCCGCGCGCCGAGGACGCGGAACGCCCCCAAGTCCTGCGTGCGTCGCTCCGGCACCGCGATCTCGCGCGCGCGCGAGAGGAACTGGCCGGTGATGGACGCCTTGTTCTTCTCGACCTTCGCCGCCGGTCCCTCGGCGACGACGTGGCCGCCGTGCTCGCCGGCGCCCGGGCCCATGTCCACCAGCCAGTCGGCCGCGCGCATCATCTGCTCGTCGTGCTCGACGACGAGCACGGTGTTGCCCAGGTCGCGCAGGCGCTCGAGCGTCGTGATCAGCTTCGAGTTGTCGCGCTGATGGAGCCCGATCGAGGGCTCGTCCAGGATGTAGAGGACGCCGACGAGCTGCGAGCCGATCTGCGTCGCCAGCCGCAGCCTCTGCGCCTCGCCGCCCGAGAGCGTCGAGGCCGCCCGATCGAGCTGGAGGTAGCCGACGCCGACGTTGTCGAGGAACGTCAGCCGCTCGCGGATCTCCTTGATGATCCGCGCGCCGATCAGCGCCTCGGTCTCGGTCAGCTCGAGCCCGTCGAGGAACTCGATCGCGCGCGTCACGGAGAGCTGCGTCAGCTCGTGGATGTTGAGCCCGCCGACGGTGACCGCGAGCACCTCGGGCTTGAGCCGCGCGCCCCCGCACGCGGGACAGGGCCGGAAGCTCATGTACTCCTCGATCCGCTCGCGCTGCTGGGAGGAGTCGGTCTCCTTGTAGCGCCGCTCGAGGCTGGTCACGATGCCCTCGAACGCCAGCATGTACGCCCGCCGGCGACCCATGCGGTTGCGGTAGGTGACGTAGATCTTGTCGCCGTTCGTCCCGAAGAGGAAGAGGTTCTGCTGCTCCTCGGTCAGGTCCTGCCACGGCTTGTCGACGTCGATCTCGTAGCGCTCGGCGATCGCCTGGATGATCGACTCGTAGTAGCTCGAGCTCCCCACCGACCAGGGGACGAGCGCGCCCTCCGCAATGGAGAGGCTCGGGTCGGGGACGAGCAGGTCGGGGTCGATCTCCTGCTGCGCGCCGAGGCCGGTGCAGCGCGCGCAGGCGCCGTGCGGGGAGTTGAAGGAGAAGACGCGCGGCTGCAGCTCCGGCAGGCCGACGCCGTGCTCGGGGCAGGCGAAGCGCTCCGAGAAGGTCATGGTCTCGCCGTCGACGACGTCGATCGTCACGAGCCGGTCGGCGAGCTCGAGCGCCGTCTCGATCGAGTCCGTCAGCCGGTGGCGGAGGTCGTCCTTCATGACGAGCCGGTCGACGACGACCTCGATCGTGTGCTTGAGCTTCTTGTCGAGCTCGATCTCCTCGTCGAGGTCGCGCACCTCGCCGTCGACCTTCACGCGCGTGAAGCCCTCGCCGCGGAGCTGCTCGAGGAGGTCCTTGTACTCGCCCTTGCGGTCGCGGACGACCGGCGCGTTGACGGTGAACTTCGTCCGCTCGGGCAGCCGCAGCACCTGGTCGACGATCGCCTCGACCGACTGCCCCGCGATCGGCCGACCGCAGATGGGGCAGTGCGGCCGCCCGGCGCGCGCGTACAGCAGGCGGAGGTAGTCGTAGATCTCGGTGACGGTGCCGACGGTCGAGCGCGGGTTCCGCGAGGTCGTCTTCTGGTCGATCGAGATCGCCGGGGAGAGCCCGTCGATCGAGTCCACGTCGGGCTTCTCCATCATCTGCAGGAACTGGCGCGCGTAGGCGGAGAGCGACTCGACGTAGCGGCGCTGGCCCTCCGCGTAGATCGTGTCGAAGGCCAGCGAGGACTTCCCGGAGCCCGAGAGGCCAGTGACCGTGATCAGCGAGTTTCGCGGCAGCCGGACGCTGACGTCCTTGAGATTGTGCTCCCGCGCGCCGTGGACGACGAGCTCGTCTTGGGCCATCAGGTGAGTCTAGCCCTGAGCCCGGATAGAACAGACGTTCGTGTCGAGGGCGGTAGGCTCGCCCGATGATCGTGCGCCGAGCCGAGAACGTCGGCAGCCTGCTCCGGCCCGGATACCTCCTGGAGGCGCGCGAGCGGCATGCTCGCGGGGAGCTGGACGACCCCGGTCTCAGGGAGGTCGAGGACCGCGCCGTCGACGAGGCGGTCGCACTCCAGGAGCGGGCCGGGATCGACGTCCTCACCGACGGCGAGCAGCGGCGAAATGTCTTCGCGAGCCAGATCGTCCAGGCGGCGGACGGATTCGAGGCAGTCGAGGGCAACGAGGTGGACTGGTTCCGCCTGGACGGGTCCGTCGAGCGGAGCCCGGTCACGGTCGCGGTCACGGGGAAGATCCGGCCGCGGCGGTTCTTCTGCGCCGGCGAGCTTGCCTACCTCCGCACCCGCACGGCGAAGCCGGTCAAGGCGACCGTCCCCTCCCCCACGATGTACGCCTACTACTGGGCGCCGGGGATCTCCGAGGGCGCGTACCCCTCGCCGCAGGCCTACCTCGAGGACGTCACCGGGCTCCTGCGGGACGAGGTCGCCGAGCTGGCGCGGCAAGGCGCCGACTACGTCCAGATCGACGCGCCCGAGCTGGGCATGCTCCTCGACCCCCACCAGCAGGCGTGGTTCGCGGCGAAGGGCTTCGACCCGGACCGGCTGATCCACGACGCCGCGGAGCTGTCGAACGCGGCCGTGGACGGCTTCCCCGGCACGGTCGGGCTCCACGTCTGCCGTGGGAACGATGCCAACCGCTACATGGCTCGCGGGGGCTACGAGCGACTGGCGGAGGAGGTCTTCCCGCGAACGGCCGCCGACGTGCTCCTGCTCGAGTACGACGACGAGCGCTCCGGCGGCTTCGCCCCGCTCGCGCACGTCCCGGGCGACAAGGTCGTCGTCCTCGGCCTCGTCTCCACGAAGCGGCCGGAGCTGGAGAGCGAGGAGGAGCTGCGGGCGCGGATCGACGAGGCGAGCGCCTACGTTCCGCTCGAGCGCCTGGCGCTCTCCACGCAGTGCGGCTTCGCCTCGGTGGCGAAGGGCAACGACCTGACCCTGGAGCAGGAAGAGCGGAAGCTCGAGCTCGTCGCCCGCGTCGCGCGGGCGGTCTGGGCTAGCTGACGAGCCTGCGGATCCGCCTGGCGTCCGGGACGTACGGGACCTCGAAGTCGCCGGCGATGAGCGTCCCGTAGCCGAAGAGGCGGCCGAGGATGCCCTGCTCGAACTCGAGCGCCGGGGCATTCGCCAGGGCGACGGACGCCGAGCGCCTCCGGGCGACGCCGTACACGACCGTCAGCTTCCTCGACGTGAGGAGGAGCCGCGTCCGGTCCCAGCTCAGGACGGCCCGGAACGCGAGCAGGGCCCCGAGGACGAGGAGTGCCGCCCCCGCCACGCCCGCGATCCAGTACTCCTGGCCGACCGCGACGAGGACGAGGCCGGCGCCCACGACCGCGAGCGGCCGCAGGAGCGGCTGGACGAGCGCGATCCCGTGCGGGCGCGCGTCGAGGCGCACCTCCTCACCGGGCTCGATCGGCGGCATGCCGCGCTGTTCGGCGGGCGCCAAGCCTGTCCTGCGGCTAGGTCAAGCCCGGCGCCAGCGGCCGAAGATGAGGCCGCCGAGTGTGAAGCCGAGCCCGAACGTGCCGACCGCAAACGCCCCCACCGCCAGGGTCTTCCGCCAGGCCGAGAGGCGCTGCCAGCGGCCGAGGACCTCCTGCTCCTCGGCCGAGAGCGGCTCGCCGCGCCGCTTCTTGCGCTCTGCCGCACCGGCCCGGAGGCCGAGGTACATGTCGTCGAAGATCTCCGCAGGTTCGTCGACCATGCTCTCACTATAGTCTCCCGGCCCGATGCCAAACCTCCGCGTGCTGCACGTTTCCGACCTTCATGCGGGAACGCACGAGGAGCCGGAGGTTGAGGCGGACCTGCGGGCTCTCGTGCGCGACGCCGACCCCGAGCTCGTGATCGCCACGGGCGACCTCACGCACCGCAACCGCCCCGCGGAGCACGCCCGCGCGGCCGCGCTCCTGCGCTCGCTCGAGCGCCCACTCTGCGTCGTGCCGGGAAACCACGACATCCCACCGTGGTCGCCGGCCCGGTTCACTCGGACCTTCGCTGCCTTCCGGCGCGAATGGCCCGAGCTGGAGCCCGTCCACCGCTCGGAGCGGGTCGTCGTCTGCGGGCTCAACTCCGTCACGCCCTGGAAGCACCAGGGCGGGATGCTGCGGCAGGGCCAGCTCGAGCACGCCGCGCGCGTCCTCGCCGATGCGCCGCAGGGCGCTCTGCGCGTCGTCGCCCTGCACCACCACCTGATCGGGGCCCCGTGGCGGAGCGTCAAGCGGCCTGTCGCACGCCGCGGCGCGGTGCTCGGCGCCCTCGTCGATGCCGGCGCCGAGCTGATCCTCTCCGGCCACGTCCACCAGAGCGCCGTCGGCGAGCGGCGCGAGTTCGAGGTCGCCGAGGGCCCCCTGCCCGGCACGACGGTGGTGACGGCGCCGGGGCTCGGTCAGCCGAGGCCGCGCCGCCGCGGGGAGGCCCGCGGGCTCCACCTGGTCGAAGCGGACGAGCGCTCGCTGCGCGTGCTCACCTACGCGTGGGCCGGGCAGGGCTGGGCACAGATCGCCGACCGCCGCTTCCCGCGCGGAACCGAGCCGCTCGGCGCGATCGGCCGAGCGGCTCGGGAGCGCGACGAACCTAGCGGTTCCTGACGTCGATCCAGACGAGCCGGTGGTCCGAGCTCGGGAACGGGAAGACGCCCACGAGCGGGAAGAGCGGATTGGCCTGCACCGGCCAGAAGACGGCCGAGGCGACGATCTTCATGGACTTGCGCGGAAGGACGTAGTCCGCCCGCAGGTTGCCCGGCGCGGTATCGGAGAAGTCCGCGGTGTCGAACTTCGGGTTGCTCCGGTGCGTCGTGTTCGCGCCGCCCTGCAGGGCCGCGGCCTCGACGGCGCCCTTGCTCGCGGGCGTCATCTTCGTGTTCACCAGCGGATGGTCGAGAAGCTGCTGGATCGAGCCGGGGATGCTGTCCCCGTCCAGCGGGTCGGAGTTCTGATCGCCGGCGATGACGAAGCGCGAGTACGGGGCGAGCCCGCCGCGCTTCCCCGCGTCGTCGTAGATGTAGAAGCTCGCCGGGCCGGGAGTGATGTAGTCCGCCCAGAGGCGGATCTCGTCGGAGTTCCGCGTGCCGTTCCGGTCCTCGGGCCCGTCGAACACCGGCGGTGTCGGGTGGCTCACGAGGAAGTGGATCGTGTCGCCGTCGATCCGGATGGGGACGTCCCAGTGGCTCTTCGAGGAGAGCCGGAAGACGGCCAGCTCCTCCGGCGAGTACCAGTCCGCCGGCGCGGGCGTGGCCGGGTCGTCGGGCAGGAGCGCGCCGGGCATGTCCTTCCAGAGGAAGTGCTGGAAGGTACGGATCTTCGAGTAGAGGATCGGGTGCATCGAGTAGACGGCCATCCCGAACTGGCCCGGGAAGAACCCGAAGCCGAAGGCGTCGTCAGGGCCTCCGATGACGCCGTTGTTGTTGAAGTCGAAGCCCGACGGGATGCCGGTGTTCGACGGCGCCGTGTAGCGGTACGGGTAGACGATCGGCGCGGCGCCGTTCTGGCTCACGGACAGGTAGTTGTCCTGGAACAGGCCCAGCGCCACGTTGCCCGAGTCGAAGTCGAACTCGTTGATCAGGAGCACCTCGGGGCGCGTGCGCTGGATGATCTCCGCGACCGTGCGGGCCTGGGCGTTCGCCGGCGTCGAGAGGTCGGCGATCAGCTGGCCCTCGACGTTGCGGTTGAGCGAGGCGTTGAAGGTCGCGAAGCGGAAGCGCTCGCCGCTGCCCAGGGCCGTGGGCGCAAGCATGAGGACGGCGAGCGCGACAACGAAGACGACGACCCACGGCCGGCGGGTCGACGGACGGTTCAGAATCATCGGTCAGCTCCTTCCCGGGGGAACGACCGTATCGACCGCAGCCGCCGTTGGCAACCACGGCGCCCGGCCGGGCATCGGCGCTACGCGGCCGGCTCGGCCGTCGCCTGGAGCTCCCGCCGCAGCTCCTTGATCTCGTCCCGGAGCTTGGCCGCGTACTCGAAGCGGAGCTCCTCCGCGGCCGCGAACATCTCCTCCTCGAGCGTGACGACGAGCTTCTCCAGCTCCTCGTTCGACATTCCCTCGACCTGACGCTGGCCCCGGCGCCGGCGCCCGGGGACGTGCGGGGCCGACTCGAGCGAGAGGAACTCGGCGATGTCGGAGACGCCCTTCACGATCGACTCCGGCGTGATCCCGTGCTCCTCGTTGTAGCGGAGCTGGATCTCGCGCCTGCGGGTCGTCTCGTCGATCGCGCCCTTGATCGCCTCGGTCAGCTTGTCCGCGTACATGACGACCTTGCCGTTGACGTTCCGCGCCGCGCGGCCGATCGTCTGGATCAGCGCCGTCTGGCCGCGGAGGAAGCCCTCCTTGTCGGCGTCGAGGATGGCGACCAGCGAGACCTCCGGGAGGTCGAGGCCCTCCCGCAGGAGGTTGACGCCCACGAGCACGTCGTATTCGCCGAGGCGCAGCTCGCGGATGATCTTGATCCGGTCGAGCGTGTCCACCTCGGAGTGGAGGTAGCGCGTGCGCACGCCCGACTCGAGCAGGTAGTCGGTCAGGTCCTCGGCCATCTTCTTCGTCAGCGTCGTCACGAGGACGCGCTCGCCCGCCTCCTCGCGCCGGCGGATCTCGTTGAGGAGGTCGTCGATCTGGTTCTTCGTCGGGCGCAGCTCGACGTCGGGGTCGACGACGCCGGTCGGGCGGATGATCTGCTCGGCGACGTTCGTGGAGTTCCTGAGCTCGAACGGCCCGGGGGTGGCCGAGACGAACAGGAGCTGCGGCGCCCGCTCCAGGAACTCGTCGAAGCGCAGCGGGCGGTTGTCCAGGGCCGAGGGAAGCCGGAAGCCGTGCTCGACGAGCGTCTCCTTGCGCGAGCGGTCGCCCTCGTACATGCCGCCGATCTGCGGCACGGTCTGGTGGGACTCGTCGATCAGGACGAGGAAGTCGTCGCCGAAGAAGTCGAGAAGCGTGTGCGGCGGCGTCCCCGGCGCCCGGCCGTCGAGAATCCGCGAGTAGTTCTCGATCCCGTTGCAGTAGCCGAGCTCCTGGAGCATCTCCAGGTCGTACTCGGTGCGCTGGCGGATCCGGTGGGCCTCCAGCAGCTTGTTCTGGGACTCGAACAGCTTCACCTGCTCCTCGAGCTCGTGCCGGATCTCGCCGACCGCGCGCTCGATCGTGTCCCGGGAGGTCACGTACTGCGTCGCCGGGAAGATGGCCAGGTGCTCCAGGCGCGCGTAGATCTCGCCCGAGAGCGGGTCGAAGTGGGTGATCTGCTCGACCTCGTCGCCGAAGAACGAGAGGCGGTAGGCGGACTCCATGTGCGCCGGCTGCACCTCGACGACGTCGCCGCGCACCCGGAAGCGTCCGCGGCCGAGGAACGAGTCGTTCCGCGCGTACTGGATGTCGACGAGCTTGCGCAGCATCACATCGCGGTCGATCTCCTGGCCGATCCCGAGCGCGACGGTCTTCTCGCCGTACTCCTCCGGTGAGCCGATGCCGTAGATGCAGGACACGGACGCCACGATGAGCACGTCCTTCCGGGCGAGGAGCGCCGCCGTGGCCGCGTGCCTCAACCGGTCGATGTCGTCGTTGACGGAGGCGTCCTTCTCGATGTAGAGGTCGGCCTGCGGGACGTAGGCCTCCGGCTGGTAGTAGTCGTAGTAGGAGACGAAGTACTCCACCGCGCTCCCCGGCAGGAACTCGCGGAACTCGTTGCAGAGCTGCGCGGCGAGCGTCTTGTTGTGGGCGATCACGAGGGCCGGCTTCTGCGCCTGCTCGACGATCCAGGCCATCGTCGCCGTCTTCCCGGTGCCCGTCGCCCCGAGCAGGGTCTGGTAGCGGTCGCCGTGCCCGATCGACTCGCCCAGGGCGGCGATCGCCGTGGGCTGGTCGCCGGTCGGCCGATAGGCCTCGGAGACGCGGAAGTCGGCCATCGGGCCATCGTAGCTCCGGCCCACGCCGTCCCCGAGCTCCGCCGCGCCGGGTTCTCCCCGCCGGACGATGCCCGGCTTCACGAGATCCTGACGTTCGGCAGCAGCGGGCGAAGCTAGACTCGAGGCCGGTGGGTCGAAGCATGAAGGTTCTCCTGGCGACCGCCGGCGCGGTGTTCGCCCTTTCGGCCCCGGCGGCGGTGGCCGCCCCGAACGTCGTCCTGATCCTGACCGACGATCAGCGCTGGGACACGCTCTCGGCGATGCCGACCGTACGGTCCGAGCTCGTCGGGAAAGGGGTCAACTTCTCGAACGCCTTCGTCGTCAATCCACTCTGCTGCCCCAGCCGGGCCAGCATCCTCACGGGGCGCTACTCGCACTCGACCCGCGTCTATCGAAACGGATCTTTCAGCCTCTTCGACGACGACTCCACGATCGCGACCTGGCTGCGAGCGGCCGGCTACGAAACGGCGTTTCTCGGCAAGTACCTGAACTCGTACAGGGGGACGTACGTCCCGCCCGGGTGGAGCCGATGGCAGGCGTTCACGCCGGCGAACGTCGCCAACTTCTTCGACTACGAGCTGAACGTCGACGGCACGATCAGCGCATTCGGCAGCGCGCCGGAGGACTACTCCACCGATGTCCTGGCGACGAGAGCCGAGGAGTTCATCCGCCTGTCGGCGCGGCCGTTCCTCCTCGTCTTCGCGCCGTACGCTCCACACGCGCCCGCAACGCCGGCACCTCGCCACAGCACCGCGTTCCCCGGGCTGGCGCCGTGGCGGCCCGCAAGCTACGACGAGGCAGACGTCTCGGACAAGCCCGACTACGTCAAGTCGACCGGGCTGATCCCGGACCCGAGCGAGCTCGACGGCTTCAGGCGCTCGCAGTTTCGATCCCTCCTCGCGGTCGACGAGGCCGTGGAGCGCACGTTGGACGCCCTCGAGGACACCGGCCGGCTGGAGGACACCGTCATCATCTACACGTCCGACAACGGGTTCCTCTGGGGCGAGCACCGCCTGATCGGCAAGCAGGCGCCGTATGAGGAGAGCATCAGAGTCCCCCTCGTCGTCCGCTACGACGCCGAGATCGCGGCCCCGCGAACGGAGGGCCGCATCGTGGCCAACATCGACATCGCACCGACGATCGCGCACCTGGCGGGGATCGCGCCGCGAAGGACGAACGGAAGGACCCTTCGCCCGTTGCTTCGCGGCTCGCCGACGAGCTGGCGGAAGCAGCTCCTCGTCGAGGCGACGAGGACGGGCCCGAACACGCGCGTCCCGGGCTACTGCGCCGTGCGGGGGAAGCGATTTGCCTACGTGGTCTACGAAACGCGCGAGGAGGAGCTGTACGACCTCAGGAGGGACCCCGCCCAGCTCAGGAATCGCGTGCGCGACCCGGGCATGCACGAACAGCGGAACAGACTCCGCTCGCTCGCACTCGCGCTCTGCGACCCCCCGCCGCCGGGAGTCTCCCTCCGCTGGATCTGCACGAGGACCGGCACGCCGGGGCCCGACGTGATCCGCGGCGGAGCCGGGCTCGACGCGATCTGCGCCAGGGCAGGCCGCGACAGGGTGTTCGGGGGTCGAGGCGACGACCGCCTGACCGGCGGGCCGGGCCGCGACACGATCTTCGCCGGCCCCGGCGACGACCGGATGTTCGTCCGGGACGGCGCCAAGGACGCCATCACCTGCGGGCCCGGCCGCGATCGCGTCACCGCCGACAAGCGGGACGTCGTCGGCGACGATTGCGAGTGGGTCGGCCGCCCGGGCTAGGGCGCCTGCTCGAGGCCAAGCTCGTCCGCGTACGCGCGCGCGTAGACCTCGCGCGCCTCGATCACGTTCTCGACGAACTCCCGCGTCTCCGGGAAGGGGATCTCCTCCCGTCCCTCGGCGATCCAGCCGTCGACGTTGGCCTGGCCGGCGTTGTAGGCCGCGAGCGCGAGGCGCTCGTCGTCGTACTTGTTGAGGAGACGCCGGAGGTAGAAGGAGCCGTAGCGGACGTTGATCTCCGGGTCGTAGAGGTCGTCGACCTCGAAGCGGGTGCCCCCCGTGAGCTGAGCGATTCCCTCCGCCGTGTCGGGCAGGAGCTGCATCAGGCCGATCGCACCCGAGGAGGAGCGCGCGTCCGGATCGAACTTGCTCTCGCGGTAGATGACGGCGGCGAGGAGCGCGGGGTCGAGCTCGTACTGGCGGGCGTGCCCGCGGACGATGTGGTCGTACTCGAGCGGGTAGCGCAGGCGCGCGTACCACGACGGCTTCGTGTCCTCGACGTAGAAGAACCCGGCCGCGAGGGCCGCGAGGAGGATCACGCCGCTGAGGACCAGCTTCATTCCGAAAGCTTCGTCATCACGCCGGACACGAACTCGTCGAGGTCGGCGAGCGTGCCGTCGTTCACGTACACGAAGTCTGCCTGGCGGATCTTCTCCTCCTCGGGCACGAGCCGCTGCTCGCGCTCGCGCAGCGGCCCGATGCGGCGGGAGATGCGCACCTCCGGCGAGGCCGTGACGACGACGACCTTGTCGAAGCGCGACTCGCCGCCCACCTCGTAGAGGAGCGGCACCTCCGTCACGCAGACGGCCGGCGGCTCGGGCAGCGCCGCGAGCTCCTCGCGCCAGGACAGGTAGCGCGCGACGACGCGCGGGTGCAGAAGCTGCTCGAGCCAGAGGAGCGAGGGCCGGTCGGCGAAGACGATCCTCCCGACCGCGGCCCGGTCGATCTCGCCCTCGGGCCCAAGGACTTCCTCCCCGAAGCGCTCGACCACGGCGGCCTTGACCTCGGCGTCCTCGCGCAGGAGCTCGTGGACGATCTCGTCGCTCGAGATCGTCGCGGCGCCCTGGCGCGCGAACGCGCGCAGCGCCGTCGACTTGCCGGCGCCGATGCCGCCCGTGATCGCGACCGCGACGGGGCGGTTAGGACTGCTCGTCGTCAGGCTCGACGGAGGCCTCGCCCTCGGGCGCGGCCTCGTCCTGGGAGAGACCTTCGGCGGCGACCGCCGGCTCGGCCTCGGCAGCGGGCTCCGCGGCCTCCTCCACCTGCTCGACCTCGGCCTCGGCGACCGGCTCCGCGGTCTCCTCCGTCGGCTCGGCCTCCACCTCGACCTCGCCCCCGGCCTCGACGGGCGGGGCGGCCTCCGTCTCGACGGCCTCGACCTCGACCTCCTCGACGGCCGGAGCAGCCTCCGCCTCCACGTCCGCCTCGACGGCCTCGACCTCGCCCTCGACCACGTCGGCCTCGACGGCCTCGCCCTCGACGAAGACCTCCTCGGAAAGGCCCAGGTCGGGAGGCTCGCCGCCGACGCCCGGCCGCACCGCCTCGCCCTCCTCGACCCGCTTCAGGGAGAGCGACAGGCGCCGGCGCTCGGCGTCCATCTCGATGATCTTCGCGCGGAGGGTCTCGCCCTGCTGGACGACCTCGCGCGGATTCTCGACGTGGTGCGTGGCTAGCTCGGAGATGTGCACGAGCCCCTCGACCCCGGGAATGACTTCGACGAACGCGCCGAAGGTGACGACCTTCGTCACGCGACCCTCGACGACGTCGCCCTGCTCGTAGGTGTCGATCACCTGCTGCCAGGGGTCGGTCTGGGTCTGCTTGAGCCCGAGCGAGATCCGCTGGCGGTCGCGGTCGATGTCCAGAACCTTGACCTTCACCTCCTGCCCGATCTCGAGGAGCTCGGACGGATGGTTGACGTGGCTCCAGGAGAGCTCGGAGATGTGGATGAGGCCGTCGATCCCCTCGAGGTCGACGAACGCGCCGAAGTCGACGATGTTCGAGATCGTGCCGGTGACGATGTCCCCGGGCGAGAGCCGGTCGAGGATCGCCTGGCGCATCTCGCGCCGCTCCTCCTCCAGCACCGCGCGGCGCGAGAGGACGACATTGTTGCGGCTGCGGTTCAGCTCGATGACCTTGCAGCGGAGCGTCTGGCTCATGAACTCGTCGAGGTCCTGGACGCGGCGGATGTCGACGAGGGAGGCGGGCAGGAAGCCGCGCACGCCCAGGTCGAGGATCAGCCCGCCCTTCACGACCTCGATCACGGTGCCCTCCACGGGCTCGCCGCTCTCGGCCGCGGCCTCGATGCGCTTCCAGGCCATCTCGAAGCGCGCCCGCTTCTTGGAGAGGATCAGCCGTCCCTCGGCGTCCTCCTTCGTCATAACGAGCGCGTCGATCTCGTCGCCGAGGTTGACCTCGTCGGCGGGGTTGACCGACCGGCGGATGGAGAGCTCGGAGACGGGGATGACCCCCTCCGACTTGTAGCCGATGTCGACGAGCACCTCGTCCTTGTCCACCCGGACGACCTTGCCGCGCACGACCTCCCCCTCGTTGATGACGGGGAAGGTGGAGTCGTAGTCGGGGATCAGCTCGCCGTCAGGACCACGGGTCCAGACGCCGTCGTCTGCCTGCTCGATGTCTGCTTCGGTCGTCGTGTCGTTCGAAACCATGCGGGATCGCGCATTATAGCCAGCACTTCGTGAAAGGCCGCGACCTCCTCATCCTGTGCGCCGTCCTCCTCGTCGTCGGCTTCGCGGTGGCGGACTCGCTGCGCTCGGACGAGGCCCGCGTCGAGTCGCGCCCGGCCGAGACCGGCGAGGCGGAGCCGCCGGCGACGAGCACCGCGCCGGAGGCGAATGACGACCTCGGGCGGGAGTTCTTCGACACCGTCCGCGGCGCGCCGGGCTCGGTCGTGCTGGCGCAGGCGGGCTCCTGCGCCGTCCGTGAGTTCGACCTGCCGACCGGCCTCGAGCTTCCGAACGTCGTCCAGCGCTCGACGTGCGAGCTCTGGGCCGCGCCGGTGACCGCGAAGGTGGCCGTCGGGATCGGGGAGCCGGTCGGGGACGCCGTTCCCTTCCGATTCGTCGACCTGGGCCGGCCGAACCGCGACCTGGGCTCCTCGGAGGCGGCGTTCGGGTTCCTCGTCTGGAGCGACGACGGCCAGCGAGCGGCCTGGTGCACGCGGCGGCTCCAGGGGATCGACCTGGAGCTCGCGGGCAGACGGCGGGAGCTGCCCGACTGCCCGGCCGCGTATACGCCGGACGGTCAGGTCACCTTTGCGCTGGGCGACCGCCTGGTCACCGAGAGCCGCGAGCTGCTCCGGGCGACCGGGGGAATCACGCACGTCCACTTCGGGAACGACGGCTCGGTGGCGGTCGTCGTGGAAGGGCGCCGGATCGAGCGGTACTTCGAGGACCGCCGCGCGCACACGCTCGACCTCCCCGAGCGGCTCCAGGGCCGGCTTCCGAAGCTCTCGCCGGACAACTGCTCGGCCGCCTTCCGCGCCGGCGACCGCATCCGCATCGTCGACGTCGGCTGCTCCGTTTACGGGGGAGAGTCGTTCCGGGGCCACGTCGCCGCCTGGGCCCCCGACGGCGCCTGGCTCGCCGTCGGGGAGGCCGACCAGCTCACGTTCGTCAACCTCCCCACCGGCGACACCGTCGAGTGGCCGATCGGCGCCGCCGAGATCGTCTGGCGCCGCTCGTAGCCGACTCCGTCGCGGCTCCCACGGACGGGCCCCCGCCGGCCATGCCCCGGGGTCAGACCCCGAGACACGGCAGAAGCCCCCGCAGGCCGGCCAAAACGGCACGGTCCGTCACACTTTCGTGACACACATCCTGTCCCCGGCGGACGTGGCCCGGGGTCAGACCCCGGGCCGTGGCCGGAGGGGACGGTGCCGCCCTCCGTCGCCAGGCCCCCCACCACTCCCGGTCGAGCGCTCAGCCGGTCCGCAGCTCCGGGGCGATCACGACTTGGCTTCGTTCCAGTCGTCGCCGACGCCGACGTCGACGGCGAGCGCCGGGTCGAGCGGGTAGGCGCCGCACATCTCCTCGCGGACGAGGTCGCGCACCGCCGACGTCTCCACCTCGGGGACCTCGAGCAGGAGCTCGTCGTGCACCTGGAGGACGAGCCGGGCCGCGCGCCCCTCGTCGCGCAGGCGCCGGTGGATGGAGACCATGGCCGCCTTGATCACGTCCGCCGCCGTGCCCTGCATGACGAAGTTGACGGCCAGGCGCTCCCCGAAGCCGCGCGTCTGCCGGTTCCGCGCCTTCAGCTCCGGCACCGGCCGGCGCCGGCCGAGCAGGGTCGTGGCGTACCCGTCGAGCTCCGCCTGCTCGATCGTCCGCTGGATGAAGTCCTGCACGTGCGGGAACCGCGCCAGGTACGTGTCGATGTAGGTCTGGGCCTCGTCGCGGGGAATCCCGAGGTTCTCGGAGAGCCCGAACGCCGAGATGCCGTAGATGATCCCGAAGTTGACCATCTTGGCCACGTTCCGCTCGTCCTTCGTGAGCTCGGAGCGCTCCTTCCCGAGCACCTCCGCGGCCGTCGCCGCGTGGATGTCCTCGCCCGCCGCGAACGCGTCGCGGAGCTTCGGCTCGCCGGAGACGTGGGCGAGGATGCGCAGCTCGACCTGCGAGTAGTCGGCCGAGAGGAGCCGGAACCCCGGCTCGGCGACGAACGCGCTGCGGATCTCGCGCCCCAGCTCGGTGCGGATGGGGATGGACTGCAGGTTCGGGTTCGACGTCGAGAGCCGACCGGTCGAGGCCACCGCCTGGTTGAGGTGCGTGTGCAGCCGGCCGTCCTCCGGCGAGATCAGGCCGGGCAGCGGCTCCAGGTAGGTGTTGAGGAGCTTCGAGTACTCCCGCCACTCCTCGAGCACGGGAACGATCTCGTGCTCGTCCCGGATCGAGCGGAGCACGCGCGCGTCCGTCGAGTAGCCGGTCTTCCCCTTGCGCCCGGCGGTGAGGCCGAGCACCTCGAAGAGGACACGCGCCACCTGCTGGGTCGAGCCGAGCATGAACTCCTCGCCCGCCAGCTCGTGGGCCCGCGCCTCGAGCTCCTCCACCCGCTCCGCCAGCCGCGCGGTGATCTCCCCCATGCGGTACGTGTCGATGCGGACGCCGACGTCCTCCATCGCGGCGAGCACGTGGCTGAGCGGCAGCTCGATCGTCCGGTAGAGCGGGTCGAGGCCGCGCTCGGCGATCCGCGCGCGGAGCTGCGGGTCGAGCCGGAGCGTCGCCGCGGCGCGGCGGACGAGCGCCGAGGTCTCCTCGTCGGCCGCCGGGGCCGGGACGAGCTCCACCCCGTACTCGGCGGCCAGGTCGTCCAGGTGGTACGACGAGCGCCCCGGGTCGATCAGGTACGCCATGAGGAGCGTGTCGTCCACGGCCTCGAGCCGCGCGGCCTTGGCGTCGTGGACCACGAGTGCGGCGTCCCGGAGCCGCCCGGCCAGTGCGCGGCTCCAGGAGCCGACGACCACCTCGTCCCCTTCCCGCGCAAGCGCGAAACGGTCCTCCTCGAGGGCGAGCGCGGCCGGGCCGACGACCTGCTCCAGCTCGCCCTCGCGCCACGGCACCACGACGCCGGCCACCTCGACCGCCGCCGCGGGCAGCGCCTCGTCCAGCTCGTCCACGCGCCCGAGCAGGTTCCGGAACTCGAAACGGCGGAAGATCTCCTTCAGCTGCGAGCGGTCCGGGGGCGAGAGCACGAGCGCGGCCGGGTCGACGTCGAGGTCGAGGTCCCGGCGCATCGTCGCCAGCTCCTTGGAAGCGCGGGCCTGGTCGGCGTGCTCCCGCAGCGAGGTCGCCCGCGCGGGCGAGAGCTCGTCGACGTGCTCGAGCACGGCTTCGACCGACCCGTACTGCGAGATCAGCTGCCCCGCGGTCTTGTCCCCGATCCCCGGGACGCCGGGAATGTTGTCGGACGTGTCGCCCTTGAGGCCGATGAAGTCCGGCACCTGCTCAGGCGTGACCCCGTAGCGGGCGAGCACGCGCTCGGGCGTGTAGACGTGGACGTCCGCGACGCCGCGCGGCGTCATCATCAGGCAGACGTTCTCGGTGCAGAGCTGGAAGGCGTCGCGGTCGGTCGAGACGACGCACGTCTTCACGCCGGCCTCGTCGGCGCGCGTGGCGAGGGTGGCGATGACGTCGTCGGCCTCCCAGCCCTCGAACTCCAGGTTCCGGTACCCGAACGCCTCGACGATCGGGCGGAGGTGCGGGAACTGCTCGCGCAGAAGGTCGGGCATCGGCCGGCGCTCGACCTTGTACTCGGGCGAGAGCTCCTTCCGGTGCACCGGGCTCGTGTCCCAGGCGACCGCGACGCCCTTCGGCCGGTAGTCCGAGAGAAGCTTGAAGAGCATGTTCGTGAAGCCCAGGAGGGCGTTTGTGGGGAAGCCCTCCGTCGTCGCCAGCTCCTCCGGGAGCGCGAAGTACGCCCGGTACGCGAGGTTGTTGCCGTCGACGAGGAAGAGCTCGGAGGCGCGAGCGGGCGCGTCGTCGACCTGGAGCTCCGCCCCGGTCAGCGTCTTGGGCATGGCGACACTCTACGCCGCGCACCCGGGGTGTCAGGAGGGCTACTCCTCGCCCAGGTAAGCCTTGCGGACCTGCTCGTTCCTGGCGAGCGCCTTGGCGTCGTCCGTCAGGGCGATGTGGCCCGTCTCCATGACGTAGCCGCGGTTGGCCACGTCCAGCGCCATGAGGGCGTTCTGCTCGACGAGCAGGATCGGCGTGCCCTGGTGGTTGATCTCGACGACGATCTCGAAGATCTTCTCGACGAAGATCGGGGCGAGGCCCATGGACGGCTCGTCGAGCATGAGGAGCTGGGGTCGCGCCATCAGCGCACGGCCCATCGCGACCATCTGCTGCTCGCCGCCGGAGAGCGTCCCCGCCTTCTGCGTCTTGCGCTCGTTCAGGCGCGGGAAGAGCTCGTAGACCCGCTCGAGGTCCTCCTTGATCTCGGAGCGGTCGGTGCGCTGGAAGGCGCCCATCTCGAGATTCTCGAGGACGCTCATGCGCGGGAAGAGCTTGCGGCCCTCGGGCGACTGGGCGACGCCCATCTGGACGATCCTGTGCGGCGCCTCACTCGTGATGTTCCGGCCCTTGAACGTGATCGAGCCCTTCCGCGGCCGGTTGAGGCCGTTGATGGAGCGGAGGGTCGTCGACTTGCCGGCGCCGTTGGCGCCGATCAGGGTGACGATCTCGCCCTCGCGCACCTGGAGGGAGATGCCCTTGAGCGCGTGGATGGAGCCGTAGTACGTGTGGATGTCCTCGACGTCGAGGATGAGGCCGTCGCCGCCCGTGCGCGGGGCGGCCTGCGCCTGCGGCTCGGGCGGCGGTGCCGCCTGCTCCTGCGCCTGCTGCGGCTCTTCGGGAGGGACGCTCACGATGCTGCTCCTGTCGTCGCCGCCTTGCCGAGGTAGGCCTCGATGACGCGGTCGTCCTTCTGGATCTCCTGCGGGAGGCCCTCGGCGATCTTCTCGCCGTAGTCGAGGACGGTCACGCGGTCGGAGATCCCCATGACCACCTTCATGTCGTGCTCGATCATGAGCACGGTGAGGCCCTGCTCCTCCCGGAGCGTCCCCACGAACTGCGTGAACGTCGCCGACTCCTGCGGGTTCATGCCGGCCGTCGGCTCGTCCAGGAGGAGAAGCTTCGGATCGGTGGCGAGCGCCCGCGCGACCTCGAGCCGGCGCTGGTCGCCGTACGGAAGGTTCCGCGCCAGGGTGTCGTCGCGGTTCTTGAGCCCGCAGAACACGAGGAGCTCGCGCGCCATCTCGTGCGCGTCGGCCTCTTCGTGGCGCACCCGCGGCAGCTTGAAGATCGAGCCGATGATCCCGCCCTTGAGCCGGTGGTGCATCCCGACGAGGACGTTCTCCAGCGAGGTCATGTACTCGAACAGGCGAATGTTCTGGAACGTCCGCCCGACGCCGAGCTTCGTGATCTTGTGCGGCGGCTCGCCGGTGACGTCGTGGTCGTCGAAGACGATGATCCCCTCCGTCGGCTTGTAGACGCCGGTGAGCATGTTGAAGAACGTCGTCTTGCCGGCGCCGTTCGGCCCGATGAGGCTCACGATCGAGCCCTGCGGGATCGTGAAGTCGACGTCGTTGACGGCCACGAGTCCGCCGAACTCCTTCCGCACCTGCTGGGCAACGAGCAGGTCCGCCATTACTCGTGCCTCTCCCCGTAGAGGGTGTCCGTCGCCGTCCCCTCCTCGATCTCGCGCTTGCGGCGGGCCTCGGGGATCAACCCCTCGGGCCGGAAGAGCATCATCAGCACGATGATCAAACCGTAGATACCGAACTGGTACTTCGCCACCTCGAAGTCGAGCGGCGTCTCGTTGTTGAGCCAGCCCCCGATGTTCGAGAGGCCCTCCTGGTTCAGGTACGTGAGGATCGCGCCGGCCACGACCGCGCCCCAGACGCTTCCCATCCCTCCGAGGATGACCATGCAGAGCAGGAAGACCGAGATGTTGAAGAAGAACTCGCTCGGGAAGGCGCCGCCCTTGAAGCTCGCGTAGAAGGCCCCGGCGACCCCGCCGAAGAACGCGCCGAGCGCGTAGGCGGCGGTCTTGGTCCGCATGAGGGGCACGCCCATCGCCGCCGCGGCCGTCTCGTCCTCGCGGATGGCGATCCAGGCCCGGCCAAGCCGGGAGTCGCGCAGGCGGATCGAGCAGTAGATCGTGATCAGGAGCAGCGCAAAGGCGCTCCAGTAGAAGAGGTTGACCTTGTCGAACGACTGCTGGAAGCTGACGGGCAGCCCGAGCGAGTCGTTGAGCGCCTGCCCGAACCCGGGCGAGTCGATCGGGTTGATGCCGAAGGTGCCCGCGGTGAGGTTGAAGCCGCCCAGGTTGTCTGCGTTCCGCACGAACTGCGGGATGATCTCGCCGAACCCGAGCGTCACGATGGCCAGGTAGTCACCGCGCAGGCGCAGCGTCGGCAGGCCGATGAGGATGCCCGCGACCGCCGTGATCGTGCCCGCGATCAGGAGGACGATCCACAGGTTGATGTGGATGCCCCTGAGCCCCTCGGCCACGCCGGACGAGAAGACGTGCACCTTCACCTGCTGGAAGTGGCCCGAGGCCAGCCAGCCGGCCGTATACGCGCCGACCGCGTAGAAGGCCACGTAGCCGAGGTCGAGCAGGCCCGCGTAGCCGACGACGATGTTCAGGCCGACGGCCATCATGACGAAGACGATCATGATCACGCCGGTGCTGACGCTCGGCCACTCGCGCAGGACCGGAATCGTCATGTCGCCGAGGAACTCCTCGTAGAGCACCGGGTAGAGCGCCGCCAGGCAGAGCGCGACGATCCCGATGATCGCGCCGGTCGAGAGGCGCGGCCGCCGCGACCTGGCTGCCGCCGGCGCCGGTCCCTCGGTGCTCTCGGTGGCGGCCATCAGACGCCCTCGGGGGTCCGCTCGCCGAGGAGGCCCTCGGGCCGGAAGACGAGGGTGGCGATGAGGATCCCGAACACGATCGACCGGGTCCAGTCGCTGCCCGGCACACCGATCGCAAGCCCCTCGTTGAACGCCTGGATGAAGCCGATGAGCAGGCCGCCCAGCGTGGCGCCGGCGAGGTTGCCGATGCCGCCGACCACGGCCGCCGTGAACGCGATCAGCCCCAGTTCGAATCCTGTGTCGTACCGCATCTGGAACTGGAGCAGGTAGTTGACGCCCGCCGCGCCGGCCAAGGCCCCGGCGAGCACGAACGTGAACGAGATCGTGCGGTTGACGTTGATGCCCATCATCGCGGCCGCGTCCTGGTCCTGGGCCGTCGCCCGCATCGCCTTGCCCTGCTTCGTCGAGCGGACGAGCCACGTCAGCAGGACGAGCACGGGGATCGTGATCAGGACGACCACTACCTTGTTCCAGCTCATTGAGACTCCGCCGATCGTGAACGCGGCCCCCGTCGAGATGAGCGGCGGCGAGCTCCTGTAGTTCACGTCGTAGAGCGCGAGCGAGATGTTCTGCACGATGAAGGACATCCCGACCGCGCTGATCAGCATGGTCAAGCGCGGCTGGCTCCGCAGCCTGCGGTAGCCGAGAAACTCGATGGTCGCGTTGAGGGACGCCCCGAAGAGCATCGTGAGCACGATCGTGCCCAGGAGCCCTGCGGCGATCACGACGACCGCCTCGTCCCCGCTCAGGTCGAAGAGGGAGATCATGATCGTGCTGGCGATCAGCCCGCAGAGGGCGAAAACGTCGCCGTGCGCGAAGTTGATCAGCTGCAGGATCCCGTAGACGAGCGTGTAGCCGAGGGCGACGAGCGCGTAGACCGATCCGGTCGTCAGGCCGATCAGCGCGACGTTGGCGAACTGCTCGGGGTCGTCGATCAGGTTGACGAGCAGGATCCCCACGATCAGGACGACGAAGAGGATCCCGAGGATCGACATCACGTCCGGGCGCTTGCGCCGGGCCGGCAGCCGCTCTCTGCTCGTCTCGACCGTCACTGGAAGTTGTCGCCTCCTGAGAGATTCGGGGGAGGGCCGGTGCCCTCCCCCGAATCGTCAACTGCGGGTGTTACTCGCTCGTGCCTCTCGCGGCGTTGACTACGTCCTCCTGCGGGGAGAACACCGTCTCGACCTCGAGCTGGTCCTCACCCCGGAAGATGGTGAACCCGATGACCGCGCCGCTCGCGAGCGTCGGGTCGCCGTCCGGGCTGAACGAGAAGTCGCCGAGGAAGCCGCCCGTGACCTGCGTGGCGAACATCTGCTCGATGACGCTCGCCCGCGTGTAGTCCGAGTTGGCGATCGCGTCGAGCAGGATCTGGGCGGCCTGCGCGCCGTAGATGGCGTACGGGTCGACCGGGTCGCCGCCGAGCGTCGGCTCGAACTCTGCGATGAACTCCTCCGCCGCGCCCGTGAACTCGTCGACGGGCACGCCGGCAACCGAGAAGAAGGCGCCGCGCGTGTTGTCAGCGCCCGCCTCGTCGATCGTCTGCTGCGTCGTGAAGCCGTCAGGCATGTAGAGCTTGACGGTCTCGTTGTCGCCCAGGACCCTGACCTTGTCCTTGATGACCTGGGCGCCGTTCTCGTCGATCAGGCCGCCGAGGAACAGACCGTCTGCCCCGGAGTTCTTGACCTTGTTCATCAGCGCTTCGTAGTTCGAGGCCTTCGGATCCCACGCCTCGAAGCCGACGACCTCGATGCCGAGGTGCTCGGCCGCGCTGCGCGTGTTGGTGGCGACGCCGAGGCCGTAGGCCTCCTTGTCGTTGAGGATGTACACCTTGGTCGAGCCCTGCGCCTGCATGAACTCGGCGAGGGCCGCGCCCTGGTAGGCGTCGTGCGCGACCACGCGGACGTAGTTGCGACTGCCTGTCGGGTAGTACTTGTCGGGCTCGTCGTCGGCGCAGCCGGGGCCGCCCTCGGTCAGGCAGACGTACGTGTTCGCCGGCGAGATCATCGCCAGACCGCCGCCCGGAGCCTGGTTGAGCACCGGGATCGCGATCGCGGCGGCGCCCGAGTTGAATGTGCCGATCATGCCGAGGACGCTCTGGTTCTCGGCGTACGCGTTCGCGTTCTGGCTCGTCTTGCCCGGATCCCACTTCCCGGCCTGAGCCGTCGAGTCGTCACAGGACTGGTAGCCCACGTTGACCGCACCGGCCTTCCAGCCGTTCGTCTCCAGCACCTGCCGGATCGCCGCCGTCATCTGCAGGGTCTGCGTCCGCGAGGACCCCTGCAGCGGCAGGTCGGAGGCGACCAGGACCTGCGGCTCGCCTTCGCCCTCGTACTCGATGTCGGTGCACGACGCCGACGGCAGCGGCGTGACGTCCGGAAGGTCCGGAGCCGCCTCGCCTTCGGTGTCCTCCCCGCCCGTCTCGGCCGGAGCCGGCTCGTCGGCATCGTCGTCGTCGTCGCCGCCGCAACCCACGGCGGCGAACGCGAACGCGCCGATGAGCAGCACGAGTAACGCCAAAATCGTCCTTCGTTTCACCACTCCTCCTCTTCGCCCGATTCCTGTTTCGGCGCTGCACCCGGCGAGCACCGTCAGAAGGTGCCCGCGATTATGAACGCGGATTCAACGCCCTTGCAACCCCCTGCCGATACGATGACCACCGACGAGCGGGCCGAAGTGGCGGAACTGGTAGACGCGCTGGACTCAAAATCCAGTGGGGCCACGCCCCGTGCGGGTTCGATCCCCGCCTTCGGCATCAGTTCACCACCTCCTCACCACGCTCCAGGGGTCGCATCGATCAGAATGGGTTCGTCCAAAGAGACGACCGTGGGAAGCTGAAGTTAGACGAATGGGCAAACAAGTTGCACTCCTGACCGGCGGAGGCGACTGTCCCGGTCTGAACGCGGTCATCCGGGCGGTCACCAGGCGCTCGCTCGACCGCGGCTACGGAGTGGTCGGCGTCCGCGAGGGCTGGCGGGGGCTGGTCGAGGGCAAGTTCCAGGAGCTCGACGACCGGGCGATCTCGGGGATCCTCCCGCGCGGCGGCACGATCCTGGGCACGACCCGCACGAACCCCTACAAGGTCGAGGGCGGCGTCGAGCGCGTGCTCGAGAACTTCGCGGCGCGGGAGCTCGACGCCCTCGTCGCCATCGGCGGCGAGGACACCCTGGGAGTCGCCTCGCAGCTCTTCGAGGAACAGGGGTTTCCGGTCGTGGGCGTGCCGAAGACGATCGACAACGACCTCTCGGCCACCGACTACACGTTCGGGTTCGACACGGCCGTGACGGTGGCCACGGAGGCGATCGACCGCCTGCACACGACCGCCGAGTCCCACAACCGCGTCATGGTCGTGGAGGTCATGGGCCGCCACACCGGCTGGATCGCGGTCATGAGCGGCATGGCCGGCGGCGCCGACGTCATCCTCATCCCCGAGCATCCGATCACGATCGAGGAGGCCTGCTCCGACATCCAGCGCCGCCACGCGCGCGGCAAGGACTTCTCCATCGTCGTCGTCAGCGAGGGCTACGAGCTCACCTACGCCTCCGGCGAGAGGCAGCAGGTCGCCCAGGCGGCCCCCACCGACCAGTTCGGCCACGTCCGCCTGGGCGGCGTCGGCGACGTCCTCGCCGCCGAGATCGAGGAGCGCACCGGCTTCGAGACGCGGGTCACGGTGCTCGGCCACGTCCAGCGCGGCGGCACGCCGACCCCGCACGACCGCATCCTCGCCACCCGCTACGGACTGAAGGCGGCCGACCTCGTCCACGAGCAGCAGTGGGGGACGATGGCCGCCCTGAAGGGCGACGACGTCGTCGCGGTCACGCTCAAGGACGCGGTCGCCGAGCTGAAGACGGTGCCGCCGGAGTTCTACGAGGCCGCGAAGACCTTCTTCGGGTAGGGGACGAACCGGCACGCTTCCGGCACGCTCCGGTCTCCAACCGGTGCGCTTCTTTTCGTTACGGTTGCAGCGGAGGGAGGCCAGCGGCCGGCCCCTCCGCGGGCGCGCGGGTATGAGTGTCGGTTAGCACACCCTCCCGGCGCCGGCACTTGCCCAGCGGCATCACTCCGTCTCGCTTCGGTGGCCCGGGCGCCGCCCAGAGCTTGCGAGTGTCGTCCGCTGTCCGGCGCTCCAACCGGAAGAGCCACTGAACCCAGGCCGAAAGCGGACGAAGCACCGACGGACGCTCCTCCCGCGGTATTCGAGACGGGCCGTCCTTGACGAACCGATCGCCCACGGCCGTCACTGGAACAGGAGCAGCAGCGCGTCCGTAGGGGCGTAGTCGTCCGTGAGGACGGGCACGTCGTCCGTCGGGATCAGGGCGTCGTGGCGGTCGAGGATCGCCTGGCGCAGGTCCGGGGCCGTCGGGGCCGACTCCCGGAGCTCGTCCCAGCGCTGCGCGAGGAAGGTCGGCTGCGGCGACGCGCCCTCGGTGGCCACGAGGATGAGGTTCCTGAACGTCTCGTCGCCCTGGTCGCCCGGGAGGATCGCCGGATGGACGAGGACGGTGGGGAACGCCGTGCGGTACGTGCGGTAGATCGACCGGAAGAGCCGGGAGCTCGGCCCGGCGATCGCACCGATCGCGTTCGTCACCACGACCCCGCCGGGCTCGAGGCGCGAGCGGGCGAGCTGGAGGAACTCCTGGGTCACCAGGTGGAAGGGGATCGCGTCCGCGAAGAACGCGTCGATGACGATCGCGTCCCAGCGCTCCTCGCGGTCGGCGAGGAACCGCCGCCCGTCTCCCACCGAGATCTCCAGGCGCGGGTCGTCGCGCGGCAGCTCGAAGTAGTCGTGCGCGACCTCGGCGACGACCGGGTCGATCTCGACCGCGTGCAGCTGCGCCTCGTCGAAGTCCTGGAGCATGCGCTTCTCCGAGGAGCCGGCCCCGAGGCCGATGAAGAGGATCCGCTGTGCGTCGGCGTTGTACGCCTTGGCTAGGTGGAAGTAGTCGGTGTAGGCGAAGCGCGTGCGCAGGGGGTCGTCGAGGTACATCGCGCTCTGCAGCGAGTTGTCGAAGCGGAGGTAGCGCGAGTCCGCGTCCTCCACGACCGAGAGCCGGTGGTACTGGGTGTCCTGCGAGAAGACGACCCGGAGCTCAGGCTGGGCGATGGCGGCGCGCGGGTCCCTCGCGTCGAGGACCGTCTCCGAGCCGCGCAGGCGGTAGAGGGGAGACCAGTTCTGCGCCGCCGCGCCCGAGAGCGTCCCGCCGGTCTCCGGGGCGAGCGAGACGGCCGCGACCACCGCGCCTACGGTCGCCAGCGCGGCCAGGACGGCCGCGGCCGCCTGACGCTCCGCCGCGGCGACGACCACGACCGCCGCGAGGAGCGCCACCGCGCCGGTGGCGATCAGCTGGTCGACGCCGAGCTCCGGGATGAGGAAGAACGCCGTCGCCAGCGTCCCGGCGATGCTGCCGGCGGTCGAGACCGAGAAGAGTCGGCCGGCCGTCCTCCCCACCCGCGCCAGCGAGCGGGCGCGCAGGCGCACGGCGATCGGCGTCACGCAGGCCATGGCGACGCTCATCGGGCCGAAGAGGATGACGGAGGCGATCAGCGGGTTGAGCCGCGGGCCCGCGTCCCGGCCGACGACCCACTCGAGGACGGCCTCGTCCACGAACGGGATCGCCAGCACGAGGAGGGCGGAGAGCCCCATCACCCCGAGCAGGAGCCTCGTCACGGGCACCCGGTCGGCGAGGACGCCTCCGAGCCAGTAGCCGATCGCGAGCCCGGTGAGGACGACGCCGATCAGCGAGCCCCAGACGTAGAGGGAGTTGCCGAAGAACGGCGCCAGCACGCGGCTCGCGGCGATCTCGACGCCGAGGAGGACGGCGCCGGAGACGAAGACCGCGGCCATGATCGCCGCGCCGTCGAGGCGGTCGGCGAGACCGCGCCCCTCCGGCGCGGGCAGGCTCCCCGGCAGGCCGTCGCCGTCGCGGCCGTTGCCGCCCGGGGCCTCGCCGGTGACGACCGGGCTACGGCGCGGCGTGCGGTCCACGGACGAGCTCCTCGAGAACGGCTCCGAATTCGGCGTCGCGCGGCAGGCCGTGCACGAGGATCGCGTCGACCCCCGCGCGCTCGAGCGCCAGGACCTGCTCGTGGGAGACGACTGCCGCCTCCGAGACGACGAGCTTGCCCGCGGGCACGTCCGCGAGCAGGTCGAGGGTGAGCTCGAGATCCTCCTCGTCGTCGTCGACCTCGCGCTCGGAGATGAGCACGATGTCCGGGTCGATGCGTTCCAGCGCGTCCTCGAGCTCCTCCTCCTCGCGCACGTCGACGGCGAAGTCGAGGCCGAGGTCGGAGGCAGCTCCGTAGATCCCTTCCAGCACTCCCTCCTCGGAGACCGCGTCGTAGTGGACGACGACCGCGTCCGCGCCTGCTGCCGCGAGCGCCGCGGGATCGCCGTCCCGGGCGAGGATCGGCAGGGCCGTGAGCGCCCGCACGCGCGTCACGTCCGCGGCGGGGACCGCCACGGCCTCGGCCCCGGCCGCCTCCGCGATCGCGGCCAGCTCCTCGACGTCACCCTCGAGCACGGGGATGACGGAGATGCCGTCACCCTCGGAGATCGCCTCGCTGAAACGGCCCACGAACGCGTAAGACTAGACGCCGATCGGGTGCCAGACCGTCTTCAGCTCGAGGAAGGCGGCCGCGTGCCACGGCGACTGGCCCTCGCCGTTCCTGACGATCCGCTTGACGTTGTCCGCGGCGAGCCGCTCGAGCTCGGCCGCGTCGCCGTCGGCGCCGGCCAGGTCGAGGGCGTTCACGTCCATGTGGGCGGCGAGTACCGGCGCGAGCTCCCGCTTGCGGCCGGTGAGGAGGTTGACGACGCCGCCGGGGACGTCCGAGGTCGCCAGCACCTCGGCCAGGGTCACCGCGGCGAGCGGGCGGTGCTCCGAGGCGAGGACGACGGCGACGTTCCCGCCGACGAGCGCGGGCGCGAGCCGCGAGACGAGGCCGGCCAGCGGCGGCTCTTCCGGGGCGACGATCCCCGCGATGCCCGTCGGCTCGGGCACCGTGAAGTTGAAGTACGGGCCGGCGACCGGGTTCGAGGAGCCGAGCACCTGCGCGAGCTTGTCCGCCCAGCCCGCGTACCAGACCCAGCGGTCGATCGCGGCGTCGACCTCCGCCGCGTCCCCCGTCAGCTCGGCGAACTCCGCCTTGCGGCCCTCCATCATCTCGGCCACCCGGTAGAGCACCTGGCCGCGGTTGTAGGCGGTCGCGCCGGCCCAGCCGGGGAACGCGCCTCGCGCGGCCCGCACGGCGTCGCGAACGTCCTTGCGCGAGGCGAGCGCGACGTTCGCGCCCTCGACCTCGTACGTCCGCCCGGATTCCGAGCGCGGGAACTTCCCGCCGACGTAGAGCTTGTACGTCTTCCGGACGGGGAGGCGGCTCACTCGTCGAGCTCCAGGTACGGCCCGAGCCCGTGCAGGCCGCCCTCGCGGCCGAAGCCGGACTCCTTGTAGCCGCCGAACGGGGAGGTCGGGTCGAAGCGGTTGTACGTGTTCGCCCAGATCACGCCGGCGCGGAGGCGCTGGGCCAGGGAGAGGATCCGCGAGCCCTTCTCCGTCCAGACCCCGGCGGAGAGGCCGTACGGCGTGTTGTTCGCCTTCTCGACCGCCTCGTCGGGCGTGCGGAACGTGAGCACGGAGAGCACGGGCCCGAAGATCTCCTCCTGCGCGATCCGGTAGCTCTGCGCGACGTTCGTGAAGACCGTCGGGGGGAACCACCAGCCCTTCTCCGGCAGCCGGCAGGGCGGCTGGTAGACCTCCGCGCCCTCCTCCTCGCCGGCCGCCACGAGCTCCTTGATCTTCTCGAGCTGCGCGCTCGAGTTGATAGCGCCGACGTCGGTGTTCTTGTCGAGCGGATCCCCGACCCGGAGCGTGCCCATCCGGCGCTTCAGCTTCGCGAGAACCTCCTCGTACACGGACTCCTGCACGAAAAGCCGCGAGCCGGCGCAGCAGACGTGGCCCTGGTTGAAGTAGATGCCGTTGATGATCCCCTCGACCGCCTGGTCGAGCGGCGCGTCGTCGAAGATGATGTTCGCCGCCTTGCCGCCCAGCTCGAGGGTGAGCTTCTTCCCGGTGCCGGCGACGGCGCGCATGATCTCCTTGCCGACCTCGGTCGAGCCCGTGAACGCGATCTTGTCCACGTCCGGGTGCTTGACGAGCTCGGCGCCCGCGCGCCCGTCGCCGGTGACGATGTTCACGACGCCCGGCGGCAGCTCCGCCTGCCGGAGGACGTCGGCGAAGAGGAGCGCCGTCAGCGGCGTGGACTCGGCCGGCTTGAGGACGACCGTGTTCCCCGCGGCGAGCGCGGGCGCGATCTTCCAGGACAGCATGAGGAGCGGGAAGTTCCACGGGATGATCTGCCCGGCGACGCCGACCGGCCGCGGCCGCCGGTTGGGGAAGGCGTACTCGAGCTTGTCGGCCCACCCCGCGTAGTAGAAGAAGTGCGCGGCCGAGAGGGGCAGGTCGACGTCCCGCGACTCCCGGATCGGCTTGCCGCCGTCGAGCGACTCGAGCACGGCGAACTCGCGCGAGCGCTCCTGCAGGATGCGCGCGATGCGGAAGAGGTACTTCGCGCGCTCGCTCTGCGCGAGGTCGGACCAGCCGTCGGCGAAGGCGTCGCGCGCGGCCCGGACGGCGAAGTCGACGTCCTCCGGGCCGGCGTAGGCGACCTCGGCGAGCGGCTCCTCGTCCCTCGGGGCGACGCTCGCCTGGAACTCGCCCGAGCTCGGCTCCACCCACTCCCCGCCAACGAACAACGGGTAGCGCTCCTCCAGCCGGACGATCTCGCGCGACTCGGGCGCCTCGGCGTACTCGAACGCGGAGGGGACCGGCGAACGGTCCTGGCGCTTCTCGACCTCGGCCATCAGTCCACCGTGAAGTAGTCGGGGCTCTGGTAGGCGCCGGTCTTCTGCTTGCGGATCTGCATGAGCACGTCGTTCAAAAGCGAGGAGGCGCCGAAGCGGAAGAGGTCGGGAGTGAGCCACTCCGGCCCCAGCGTCTCGTTCACGAGGACGAGGTACTGCACAGCCTGCTTGGCGTGGCGGATGCCGCCGGCCGGCTTCATGCCGATCTTCCGGCCCGTCTCCTCGTGGACGTCGCGGATCGCCTCGAGCATGACGAGGGTGACGGGCAGCGTCGCGGCCGGCTGGATCTTTCCCGTGGAGGTCTTGATGAAGTCGGCCCCGCCGGCGACCGCCAGCAGGCTCGCGCGGCGGACGTTGTCGTACGTGCCCAGCTCGCCGGTCTCGAGGATGACCTTCAGGTGCGCCCGCCCGCACACCTCTTTCACGCGCCGCACCTCGTCGTACACCTTCGCGTAGTGCCCGGAGAGGAAGGCGCCGCGGTCGATGACCATGTCGATCTCGTCGGCGCCCAGCTCGGCGACGCGCGCGGCCTCCTCCACCTTCAGCTCGGTCGGCGACTGGCCGGAGGGGAACGCGGTCGCCACGGACGCGACCTTGACGCCGCTCCCGCGCAGGCGCTCGAGCGCGTGCGGGACCATGTTCGGGTAGACGCAGACCGCCGCCACCGGCGGCACGGTCAGGTCGGCGGGGTCGGGGCGCATCGCCTTCGAGGAAAGCGCGGCGACCTTGCCGGGCGTGTCGGCGCCCTCGAGCGTGGTCAGGTCCATCATCCGCACGGCGAGGTCGAGCGCGAAGAGCTTCGACTCGCGCTTGATCGACCGGGTGGCGAGCGCTGCGGCTCGCTGCTCGACCGCGACCTGGTCGACGGAGCCGATGCGCGGGAGCCGGGGCTCGAGCGGCAGCTCGAACCCGCTCGGCAGGGCGGGCGCTTGCGCCATGGCGAGAAGTGTAGCCCTCGCGTAGTCTCGTCCCGTGGCCCCGCTCGCCTTCGCCGCCGGCCTCGCCCAGGGCGCCAACGTCCTCCGCGAGACCGGGAACCGCGTCGTCAGGATCCCGGAGATCGCGGGCAGCCTCGCGGGCTCCCGCGGCCTGCGGAAGCTGCGGATCCGCGTCGCCATCCTCCGCGACGAGCAGGGCACTCCTGTGGCGACGCCGGAGCAGGTCGAGCCGAGCCTGGCCGAGGCCCGGCGTGTGCTGCGGGAGACGCTGGCGATCGACCTGCTCCCGGCCGCCCCGCCGCTCGTGCGCACGATCGACGGGCCCGCGCCGCCCGCCGCGCTCGACTCGCCCTGCGCGGAGGGCTCCTACCGCGCGGACTTCGGCGACGGCGGCGCCTTCTTCCGCCGCCACCGCGAGCGCGGCGGGGTGACCGGGTCCGGCTCGCCGATCACGGTCTTCGTGGTCCGCGACGTCCTCGGCAAGGCCGGCTGCTCCCTCGGCCCGCTCGTCGACTACGTCACCGTCGACATGACCGCGCTCAAGGGCCGGCGGCTCCGCGTCCTCGCGCACGAGCTCGGCCACGCCTGCGGGCTCCCCCACTCCAGCGCGCCCGAGAACCTCATGCTCCCGAGCCGCATGGGCGACGGGCTGCAGCCGTGGCAGGTGGCGGTCTTCCGCAGCTCCCGGCACGTCACCGCCCGCTAGGAAAGGCTCAGGCCCGCCGGCGTTCGTGCCGATGGACCCGGCATGAAGCGCACGATGAGCACGAAGGCCGCGGTCGTCGGCCTCGCGGCCTCCCTCGCCGGGTTCGCGGTCGCGTCGGTCGCCTTCTTCGGCCCGCGGCGCTAGCCCGATCCCGTCTGGCCCTTCCGTAGGATGGCTCGGGATCTCCGCGCTCGTCGCCGCGTCGGAGACGGCGTTCCTCGCTCTCAAGGTCGCCGGCGTCGTCGTCCTCGTCTGGTTCGGCGTGCAGGCGCTCCGCGGCCGGAAGCGCGCCTCGGCGCCCGGCCCGGCCCGTGACCAGGCCTTCTCGAGCGGCCTCCTGACCGCCCTCGCGAACCCGAAGCTCGCCGTCTTCTTCGTCGCGCTCCTGCCGCAGTTCCTGCCGCGGGGCGCGCCGGTCCTGTCGTACGCGCTGGCAAGGGCGGCGATCCTCGTCCCCGCCGACTTCTCGATCTACGTCTCGCTGCGCGCGGCCGTGTCGCGGACGAGGTGCCTGGTCGCGAGCACCAGCTTCGTCCGCCGGTGGAGCAGGTCACCGGGGTCGTGCTGCTCGCGCTCGCCGGGCGCCTCGCCTCGAGTCCCGCTAGGCCTCAGAGCACCTGGGCCAGGAACTGGCGGCAGCGCTCCTCGCGCGGGTTCGCGAACAACGCACGCGGCTCGCCCTCCTCGACGATCCGGCCATGGTCGATGAAGAGGAGCCGCGTGCCGACCTCGCGCGCGAAGCCCATCTCGTGGGTGACGATCACCATCGTCATCCCTTCGGAGGCGAGCCGCTGCATGACGTCGAGCACCTCCTTCACCAGCTCCGGGTCGAGCGCCGAGGTGACCTCGTCGAAGAGCATGAGCTTCGGCCGCATCGCCAGGGCGCGGGCGATCGCGACCCGCTGCTGCTGGCCACCCGAGAGCTGGGCGGGGTACGAGTCGGCCTTGTCCTCGAGGCCGACCTCGCGGAGCTGCTCGAGCGCCCGCTCGCGCGCCTCGCTCCTGGAGAGCCCGAGCACGTTCCGCAGCGCGAGCGTGATGTTCCCGAGCACGGTCTTGTGCGGGAAGAGGTTGAACTGCTGGAAGACGATGCCGATGGCGGTACGCGCGGCGTCGAGGTTCGTCCTGATGTCGGTGAGGTCGAGGCCGTCGACAAAGACGCGGCCCTCGGTGGGCTCCTCGAGCATGTTCACCGTCCTGAGGAGGGTCGACTTCCCCGAGCCGGAGGGCCCGATGACGACGACGACCTCGCCGGGCGAGATGGCGAGGTCGATGCCGCGCAGCACGTAGAGCTCGCCGAACCACTTGTGGATCCCCTCGAGCCTGACGATCGGCTCCGGCGCCATCAGGCGCCGATCCCGGTGAGCCCGCTCCGGAGCCGCCGCTCGAGCCGGTTGACCAGCCAGATCATCGGCAGCGTGATCGCCAGGTAGCCCGCTGCGGCGGCGAGGAAGGGCGTCGCGTTGAACGTCTGCGCGTAGATGTCCCGCGCCGTCGAGAGGAGCTCCTGCTGCGACAGGGTCAGGCCGAGCACGACCACGAGCGACGTGTCCTTCACGAGGATCACGAACTCGTTGGTGAGCGGGGGGATGACCCGGCGGAAGGCCTGCGGCAGAACCACGAGCCGGAGCGCCTTCAGGTAGCTCATCCCCAGTGAGCGGGCCGCCTCGATCTGCCCCCGCTCGATCGACTGGATGCCCGCGCGGAAGATCTCCGCCGAGTAGGCGCCGGCGTTCAGCCCGAAGACGGCGATCGCCACCGTGTAGACGCCGACGTTCAGCTGGAGCCCGAGCACGATCCCGAAGAAGAAGAAGCTGAGCTGCCAGAGCATCGGCGTCCCGCGGAAGAAGTTGATGTAGACGCGGGCCGGCGCCCGGACGACCGCCCGGTTCGAGAGCGCGAAGACCGCGAAGAGCAACCCGAGCACGATGCCGATCAGCTCGCCGCTCAGGGCCAGGATCAGCGTGTTCCCCGCCGCGCGCAGGAACCGCCCCGGGAACTCACCGAGCAGCGCAAAGTCGAAGAACTGGCGGGCGAAGCGCTCCACGTCGCCGTTTCGAAACCAGAGGAGGAAGCTCGCGAGCACGATCGCCTGGAGGCCGAGCACCGCTCCGGAGATCGAGCCCTCCCGGGCCACCTTGGTCAGCGCCCGGCGCGCGCCGACGAGCCCGATGAGGGCCGCGCCCGCGCCGAGCGCGATCGCCAGCAGGAGCACCGCGAGCTCCGCGTCGCTCGTGATCGCGGCGGCGAGACTGGTCGTCGGCGTCCAGCCATACGCGGTCGCGATCGCCACCGAGCCGGCGAAGATGAGCGCGAGGGCTCCGCCTCCGGCCGCCAGAGCGACCAGGGAGAGCGGAGTCTGCTCGCGGGCCGTGCGGCGGAAGCCCCGGTCGGGGGCCTGCCGGTCGTCGTCGGCCGGTGGCCCGGCGGCCGACGCTTCCTGGATCGTATTCATCGAACCTCCTGCAGGTCGCGCCCGGGGAGCCCAGCCGGTGGCGGGCTCCCCGGGCTTCACTCCACGCCTATGAGGCTTCGGCGACGCTGCCGCCCGGCGGCAGATCCGGATAGTTGCCGTAGATCTGCGCGTACGTGCCGTCCTCGATCATCGCGGCGAGCACGGTGTTGATCGCCTCGAGGAGCGGCTCGTTCTCCGGGTTGACGGGGAAGCCGTACCGCTCACCGGTGTCGATGGTCTCCACGACCTCGAGGTCGGCACGGCGCTCGGCCTCCGTCAGCGCCGACGGCTCGTCGAAGACGACGGCCGTGACGTTCCCGGCCTCGAGGGCCGTGTACGTGTCGGGCGCCTCCGGGAACGACCGGATGTCGACCCCGTCGGGCAGGTTGTCACGGGCCCAGATCTCGCCGGTCGTCCCCTGCTGCACGGCGACGACGTCGCCCGAGCCCAGGTCCGCGACCGTCGCGATGTCGGGGGTCTCGGCGGTGTTGACCGTCAAGGCCTGCTGAGCGAGGTAGTAGGGCTCCGAGAAGGGGACGATCTCCTCACGTTCCTCCGTGATCGTCGTCGCAGAGGCGACGGCGTCGAACCGGCCGCCGGCCAGCTGCGTGAAGATCGTGTCGAAGCTCGTGTCGACCCAGCGAACCTCGGAGATGCCGAGGCGGCCGGCGATCTCCTCCATCAGCTCGACGTCGAAGCCTGTCAGCTCGTCGCCCTCACGGAACTCGAAGGGCGGGAAGGGCACGTCGGAGCCGACGGTCAGGACCCCGTCCTCGACCGTCGAGAAGTCGGGAAGGCCGGCGGTCGTGTCGGTCTCGACCGCCTCGGTTCCCGTGTCTTCGGTTGCCGCTTCGTCGTCGTCGTCGCCGCCGCAGCCGACGGCGAGCGTGAACACCAGAAGCACCGCGATGAGCGGGGCCCACTTGCGGACGGACATGTGTTCAATCCTCCTTCCGATACCGCAGTCCCACGTATGGGCTCTCCGCCGGGAAGAGTATGCAAACAGGCGCGCGGGCTGCCGACGCCGGTTCGGCCCGGCTACGCGGTGACGAGCTCGTCGACGAGCGGCGCGGTGTCGAGCGGGTCGTAGCCGATGCGGTCGGCGATCTCCTCGCTCGTCGGGCGCGTGCCCTCGGCGAAGAGCGCCTGCAGGAGCTCGCCCGTCTCGGGACGGCGCCACCAGTCCTCGCCGATCGTGCGGCGCAGGTGCGTCCGGAGCTGCGCCGCCCGGATCCAGGCGCGCAGGTAGTCGGCCGAGTAGAAGTCGCCGTCCATGTCGGCCAGGTAGCCGTCCGCGCGGTAGCGGAAGCCGACCGCGGCCCGCAGGTTGTCCTCGTAGGTCCGCGCGTAGTCGTTCGCGTTCTCGAAGTCGCCCCAGAACTCGAGCTCGTAGGCGAGCTTGGCCGCGTAGCGGCGGAAGAGGAGCACCTCGAGAAAGCGCGCGGCCGCGGCTCGCTCCGCAGCCTCCTCCTCGGCGGCGCCGAAGTGGAGCACGTGCCACGCGGGCTCGCGCGTGATCGACTCGATCAGGAACGAGTAGATCTCCGTCAGCGCGTGGTCGCGGGAGAGCCGGCGGAACGTGTACGGGAGCTCGGGGTCGAGCCCGGCGTAGTGCAGCGCGTGCCCGGCCTCGTGCAGGAAGGCCTGGTAGTCGTGCAAGCCGCCCTGCGCGCGGGTGATCAGGTGGACGACGGCCGGCGGGTCGGACGCGATGACGCACGCGCGCGGGCTCTTCTGCGGCCGGTCGTCGAGGTCGAGCCGGATGCCCTCGTTCGCCGCCAGGTCGAAGCCGAGGCTCGCCAGCGTGTCCAGGCAGACCGGCACGCAGCGATCCTTGGGATAGAGGTCGGCGAACGGCGACATCCGGCGGAGGTAGGAGACGTGGTAGGAGGCCGGCTCGGCGTCGCGCCGCGGGCCGAGGATGCGGTCGAGCCACTCCTCGCGCAGCGGCGTCCACGACTCGTCCTGCCGGCGCGACGCCTCCCCGAGGGAGTCCGAGAGCGCATGGAGGTCGATGTTCTTGCGTGCCGCGCTCCGCGCCACCGGATCCGGGTCACCCGAGAGCTCCGCGTCGAGCGCCTCACCCTTCTGCATGAGCCCGTAGCGCTGGCAGTTGAAGCGCGCGGAGGCGTCGGCGGCGAGGTCGCCGAGCTCGTCCCGCGCCGCGTAGTCGTCGAGGATCGCGAGCTTCGCCTGGGCGGAGCGGAGCGGCAGCGACTCGCCGCGGAACTCGACCCGCTCGGCGAGGATGGCGTTCTCCAGCTTGTCGGACTCCTCGGCGAGCTCGCGGACGACGACGCCGCCGGCCGCGGCCTCGCGGAGCCGGTAGAGGCGCTCGCGCTCCTCGCCGCGCGCGCCCGCTTCGGCCTCGCGCAGCGCGTCGTGCTGCTCGCGCGTGAAGAGGTCGTCGTAGCGCGCGACGATCGCGGCCTGCTCGCTCGTCTCCTTCTCGCCCACCCGGACTGCGCGGCCTTCCTCGGAGCGCTCGTACAGGTAGCGCGCGAGCTCCGCCTCGAAACCGTCCGGTGTCCTCACGACCCCCATGGTGAACCCCCAAGCGACTAGATACCGAGTCTTTCCAACGCTGCCTCGTCACGGCGCCACCTCGGCCTCACCTTGACGCGAAGATCGAGGAAGACGGAACGCCCCAGAAGCGATTCGATCTCCGGTCTGGCGCGCGTGCCGATGGCGCGGATCATACCCCCGCCCTTCCCGACGACGATGCCCTTCTGCGACTCCGTCTCGACCCAGAGGTGGACGCTGACACGGCCGGCCGCGAGATCGAGCTCGTCGACCTCGACCGAGATGGCGTGGGGCACTTCCTCGCGCGTGAGCTGGAGCGCCTTCTCGCGGACGATCTCGGCGACGCGCGCCTCGAGCGGGAGGTCGGTGCGCTGCCCCTCGTCGAAGTAGCGCGGGCCCTCGGGCAGGAGACCGGCGAGGTCGGTGCGCAGCGCTCCGAGCCCGTCGCCGGTGAGCCCGCTGACCGGGTGGAGGGCGTGGAAGTCCCCGAGTGCCGCAGCCGCGACGATCTGGGCGGCGATCCTGGCCGGGTCGACCCGGTCGACCTTGTTGACGGCCACGACGACCGGCGGGCCCGCCGCGTAGATCCGCTCGGCGATGAAGCGGTCGCCCGCTCCGATCGCCTCGTCCGCCGCCAGGACGAAGAGGTAGCCGTCGACGTCGCCCAGCGCCTCGTCCACGGTGCGCTGCATCCGCTCGGTCAGCGCGTCACGCGGCCGCTGGAAGCCGGGAAGGTCGACGAGGACGAGCTGGTACGGCTCACCCTCGAGCTCGCCGTCGACGACGGCCGAGATCCGGCGCCGCGTCGTCTGCGGCTTGTCCGAGACGATCGCCACCTTGCCGCCGGCGAGCGCGTTCACGATGGTCGACTTCCCGACGTTCGGGCGCCCGGCAACGGCCACGAAGCCGGACTTCACAGGACGAAGGAGTCCGGAAGCAGCTCGTCCGGCCGGCGCGTGAGCACCTCGCCCTCGTGCTCGAAGACCACGCGGTCGACCCTGAACTCCGCGAGCCACTGGCGGCAGCCTCCGCAGGGAGACGCGGTGACGGCCACCACCTCGACGTCTCCCGGCCTGACGCCCTCTGCGGCCGCCCGCGCGAGCACGCAGCGCTCGGCGCAGACGCCGAGGGGATAGGCGGCGTTCTCGACGTTCACGCCGGTGACCACGCTCCCGTCGCGCAGGAGCGCCGCCGCGCCGACGTGGAACTTCGAGTAGGGCGCGTAGGCGTTGGCCGACGCCGCCCTGGCCAGCTCGAGCAGCTCGAGGTCGGTCACGCGAGCACCTGGAAGAGGATCATCGTGACGAGCGTACCGATGACGGCGCCGAGCACGACCTCCGTGACGGAGTGGATCCCGGACTCGACCCGCGTCTGCGCGACAAGGAGCGCCATGATCAGGGCGACGAAGCTGACGACGACGCGCTCCTCCTCGACGATGAACGCGATCGCGGTGAAGCCGCCGAACGCGAGCGCTGCGTGACCGGAGGGGAGCCCGCCGGAGAGCGGTGTCCCCCGCCCGGTCAGGGCCTTCGAGGCGATCACGATCAGGAGGATGAGGACGAGCGCGATCACCGTGAGGTTGCTCGGCGCCTCGCGCAGGCGCTCGACCAGGCGCGAGCTCGGCTGCGAGAGCCGGTCGGCGAAGACGAGGTAGCCGATGACGACCGCGTTGACCGCGGCGATCAGCACCGCCCCGGCGGCGATGTCCTTGGCGACCTTCGCCAGCGGGTCGAAGGACGTCGTGGCCAGGTCGATGGTCGCCTCGACCGCGGTGTTGACCATCTCCGCGATCAGCACGAAGGAGATGGCGATGAGAAGCGCCATCAGCTCGAGCTTCGTGACGCCGTACGAGAACGCGAGGACGAGGACGATCGTCGCCACCGCGAAGTGGATGCGCATGTTGCGCTCGTGGCGCAGGACGTGGATGACGCCCTCGAACGCCCAGTTGAAGCTCTGGAGGATCCGCGGCGTCCGCCGCGTCCGCGGAGTCTCCTGCTCGGGAGGCGCGGTCATTGCAGGTGAGTTCGCTCCCGGCGCTCCATCTCCGGCCCGTGCTCGTAGCCGAGCAGGTGGAGAAGGCCGTGGACGAGCGGCGCCCGCCAGGCCTCGCCGACGACCTGCGGGCAGAGGACGACGTCGCCGAGCTGGCGCGGCATGCCCTCCGGGAGCTCATCGCGCCCGTCGATCGGGAAGGAGAGGACGTCGGTCGACTCGTCGATGCCGAGGTGCTCACGCTTCAGCTCGCGCATCCGCTCGGGGCCGACGAAGACGAGCCCGAGGTCGCCCTCCTCGATCCCCTCGGCGGCGAGCGCGCCGCGCGCCAGCTGGGCGGCGGCGGCCTCGTCGACCGCGGCGCCGCTCTCGTTGGCGACCTCGACCCGGATCACCGGCGGCGCTGCGTGCCCGTCTGCTCGGCGTGGCGCTTGTACGCCTCGACGATGCGCTGCACGAGCACGTGGCGCACGACGTCCTGGTTCCCGAACTCGACGAACTCGATCCCGTCGATGTCGCCCAGGATCTGCCGCACGTGGATGAGGCCCGACGCCTGGTCCTGCGGGAGGTCGACCTGCGTGACGTCGCCGGTCACGACCACCTTGGAGCCGAAGCCGAGCCGCGTCAGGAACATCTGCATCTGCTCCGGCGTCGTGTTCTGCGCCTCGTCGAGGATGATGAAGGAGTCGTTCAGGGTCCGCCCGCGCATGAAGGCGAGCGGCGCGACCTCGATCGTGCCCCGCTCCATGAACGTGTTCAGCCGGTCGGCGTCGAGCATGTCGTAGAGCGCGTCGAAGAGCGGGCGCAGGTACGGGTCGACCTTGGCCAGCATGTCCCCGGGGAGAAAGCCCAGCCGCTCCCCCGCCTCGACTGCCGGGCGAGTGAGGATGAGCCGGTTCACGTCCCGGTCCGCGAGGGCCGCCACGGCGAGCGCCATCGCCAGGTACGTCTTCCCGGTGCCGGCCGGGCCGATCCCGAACGTGATGGTTCCGGAGCGGATCGCGTCGACGTAGCGTTTCTGGTTGACCGTCTTCGGCGTGATCTTCTTGCCGCGGTGCCGCCAGACGACGTCCTCGAAGATCTCGCGCGGGTCCTTGGCCGCGTCGAGCGCCGCGAGCACGGCGTCGACCGTGCTCGGCCCGATCGCGTGCCCGCCCTCGACCAGGTCGACCAGCTCGTCGATGACGAGCCGCGCCTCGTCCACCTTGCCGTCGTCGCCCTCGAGCGTGAGCTGGTTGCCGCGCAGCCGGATTGCGCAGCCCATCCGGTCGCGCAGGGCCTCCAGGATTCCGTCGTCGACGGTGGCGAGCTCGGCCGCGACCTCGTTGGAGACGGAGAGAACCTGCTGCTGCAACGCCTCGAATTCTAGTCTCCGGGACGGCAGCGCCCGAGCGTGCGGGCCGCACGCACCGACCTACCGAGCGGCCGTCGCGAGCGATCGCGCCGAGCGGAGACGCGGCCAGCCGGCCGACGGACCGCGCGCGGCCCCGGCGCACGCAAGGGGCGGCGGGCCGGGGCGCGCCCGGCCGGAGGCGTGCGGCCGGGGGCGGGCATTCGCGAACGCCCCGCTGCGACCCGGGTCCCCCCACCGGGGGTCCTACCACCCTCCAGCGCGTGAATGGCTCGCGGATCGTGCCGGAAGCTGCGCGGGTCAGGCGAGCTTCTCGCGCACGAGCTGGCTCACCTCGGAGCCGTCGGCGCGGCCGGCGACCTGCGGCATCACGTCGGCCATCACGCGCCCGAGGTCCCGGAGCGAGGTCGCCCCGGTCTCGGCGATCGCGTCGTCCACAATCCGCTCCAGCTCGTCGTCGTCGAGCGGCTCGGGCATGAACTCCTCGATCACGTCGAGCTCGTCCTCTTCCTTCTCCGCCTGCTCCTCCCGCCCGGCCGCGCGGAACGCGTCCGCCGCCTCGGCGCGCCGCTTCCGCTCCCGCTGCAGGACCTGGAGCTCCTCGTCGTCCTTGAGCGGCCGGCCGAGCTCCTTCTCCGCGGCCCGCAGGGCCGTCAGGGTGAGACGAAGGGTGTCGGTGCGCAGCTGGTCGCGCGCACGCATCGACTCCTTGATCTCGTCCTCGATCTCCGCGATCAGGCTCATTCGAATCCCGCCAGCGTCGACGTGCCGCCCAGGATATGCCAGTGGAGGTGGAACACGGTCTGCCCGCCGCCCCGGCCGACGTTGGCGATCACGCGGTAGTCCTCGAGCCCCGCCGCCCGCGCCGTGCCGGCGACGAAGTCGAGCATCGCCTTTGCCTCGTCCGCCTCGAACTCGCCGACGTCCCGGAAGGTGTCAACGTGACGCCCGGGGATGACGAGCAGGTGCACGGGCGCCTTCGGATTGATGTCCCTGACCGCGGCGAAGCCGCCCTCCTTGCACACGTGGTCGCCCTCGGCGTAGAGGCGGCAGAAGAGACATTCAGACTGCGACACCGACGACTCCCTCTTCGCTCACGTCCGCCGCCCTCACGCGCACGACCCCGCCCACGGGAGCGTCCACGAGCCAGGGAGTGTAATCGTCCCCGTAGCCACGGCCCGGCCGGTCGACCAGCACCGCATCCTCGGTCCCGAGCTTCGCGCGCCACGCCCGCCGACACGCCTCGGCCGAGGCGGCTCGCAGCCGCGCGCCCCGGTCGCGCTTCACGTCCGGAGGCACCGTGTCCGCGGCCGCCGTGCGCGTTCCCGGGCGCGGCGAGTACGGGAAGACGTGCACCTTTGTGATCCCCGCCTCGGCGACGACCGCGAGCGTCCGCTGGAACGCGGCCTCGTCCTCGGCCGGAAAGCCGACGATCACGTCCGCCGTCAGGTTGAACCCCTCCGCGCGAGCGACTCGCCGGAGGTACGTCGTGCTCGTGTACCGCCTTCCCATCGCCGCGAGCACCGCGTCGTCGCCCGACTGGAGCGGCACGTGGAGGTGCGGCGAGACCGCCGGGGTCTCGCGCATCGCCGCGAGCAGGCGCTCGTCGAGGTGGTTCACCTCGATCGACGAGAGCCGGAGCCGCTCGAGGCCCGGCGTCGACCCGGCCTGGCGGACGAGCTCGGCCAGGTCGAATCCGGCGGCGCGGTCGCGGAAGCAGCCGAGGTTGATCCCGGTGAGCACGACCTCGCGGTGGCCCTGGTCGACACGGCGCCTGACCTCGCCGAGGACGGCGTCCGCGGCCCGGCTCCGCGAGGCGCCGCGCACCTGCGGGATCACGCAGAACGCGCACGAGAAGCTGCAGCCGTCCTGGACCTTCACGAACGCGCGGACGCGGCCGAGCCCGACGTCGGCGCGGACGCAGCCGATCGCGCCGACGTCGCGCGCCACGAACTCCGGCGTCCGCTCCCCCGGCAGGCGCACGACGGCGACGTTCTCCGGCAGGCCAGCGAAGGCGTCCCCCGCGAGGTTCGCGCCGCAGCCGGTGACGTAGACGCGCGTCGCCCTCCGGGCCGCGCGCCGGGCGGCCTGCCGCGACTTGCGCACGGCCTCGTGGGTCACGCAGCACGTGTTGACGACGGCGACGTCCGCGGCCGCCCCGGCCTCGACGTGCCCGTCGGCGACGAGCCGCTCCCGGATCTCCTGGACGTCGGTGTGCGAGACCTTGCAGCCCAGGAAGTCGACGGTGAAGGTCGCCATGGAAGGCCCGATGCTAGCCCAGGCGGCGGCGCCGGCCGCTGCGGCGCGCCCCGGCGACGAGCGCCGGGCCGGCCAGCGTCAGGACGAGGCCCGCCGCCAGGAACGGCAGCGCGTCGAACCCGCCGCACTCGATCGAGGTCCCGCCGGCCGGGACCGTGAGCTCCCCGCTCTCGGGGCACGGCCGGGAGTCGCGGTTCAGCACCCAGATGAGCACGCCGACGGATCCCGCCCCCGAGACGAGACCGAACGCGGTCCACCGTGGCGGTGACGCGCGCAGGATCGCCCACAGCGCCAGCAGCGCGAAGGGAACGATGAGGAGCCCGATCGACGCGGCGCTGACGAGCGAGAAGGCGAGAAGGAAGCCGGCGCCGGCCCACGCGGCGAACCAGCCCCACCCCGGCAAGGCGGCCATCTCGGGGGCAGCCTAGCGCCGAGTTCGCGTGAGCAGGTCGGCGGCCCAGCCCTCGGCCGTGCGCCGCTCGACGACCGTCCACCCGGCACCCGAGGGGCGCTCGTCCTCGAGGTAGCCGGACCCGGCCAGGAGCCGCCCCTGGAAGCGGGCGGCGACGTCCTCCACCGGGCCGAGGGCGATGTTCGCGACCGCGGCATCCGCTGCCGGAAGCGGGTCGGCGAGCGCATTGCAGAGGCGGACCTCCACCTCGACCCCGTTGGCGGCGGCGTTCGCCGCGGCAGCCTCGACGGCCGCCGGGTCGTCGTCGAGGGCGAAGACCGGGGCGAAGCCGAGCTTCGCGGCGGCGACGGCGACCACACCGGAGCCGCAGCCGACGTCCACGAGGCTCGCCGGCACCAGGCCGAGCAGGAGCTCGAGGCAGAGCCGCGTGGTGGCGTGCGCGCCGGTTCCGAAGGCGCGGCCGGGGTCGATCGCGACGGCGAGCGCGCCCTCGTCCGGCTCCTCCCAGGGAGGGCCGACCCAGAGCGGTCCGATCCGCACGGGACGGTGGAATCGCCGCCATCCGTCCTCCCAGCCCGCGGGGACGTCCGTCGCGCTCACGGGGCCGAGCCGGGCGAGGGCCGGCGGGAGCTCGTCGCGCTCCGTGTAGGCCGCCAGCTCGACCGCGCCCCCGTCCTCCCGCTCCTCGAAGCCCACCGGGAAGAGCTCGACCATCGCCGCGCGGGCCTCCTCCGCGCGCTCGGCCGTCACGGTGACCGCGACGCGCCGCAGGTCGCTCAGCGAAACGCGGAGCGGAGCTTCTCGAAGAAGCCTCCGTCCGTCCCGTAGTTGCGCTCGTGCTCGCTCCGCCCGAACTCCTCCAGGAGCCGGCGCTGCTCGTCGGTGAGATGCGCGGGGATGCCGACGTTCACGAGCACTCGGTGGTCCCCTCGTCCCCGGCCCTGGAGCACCGGCATGCCCTGGCCCCGCAGGACGCGAACTTCGCCCGGCTGGGTCCCGGGCTCGAACTCGAGCTCCACCTCGCCCGCGAGCGTGTCGACGGCGACGGTCGCCCCGAGGGACGCCTGCGTCATCGTCAGGTCGACGGCCGAGACGATGTCGTTCCCCTCGCGGACGAAGCGCTCGTCGGGCTTCACGTGGACGAGGACGTAGAGGTCTCCCGAGCGGCCCCCGAGGGCGCCCGCGTGGCCCTCCCCGCCGAGGCGGATCCGCTGGCCGTCGTGGATGCCCGGCGGGATCTCGATCTCGAGCTCGCGCTCCTCCGTCACCCGGCCGGCGCCGTCGCACTCGTCGCACGGCGTCTCCACGATCTGGCCGAGGCCGCCGCACCGCGGGCAGGCCTGCGTCCGCACGACCTGGCCGAAGAGGGAGCTCGAGATCGACTGGAGGCGGCCCGCCCCGCCGCAGCCCGGGCAGACGGTCGGCGAGGTCCCCGGCGCCGCGCCGCTGCCGCGGCAGGACTTGCAGTCGACGACCACCGGGAAGGGCACCGTCCGTGTCGCCCCGTCGGCTGCCTCGACGAGCTCGACCTCGACCTCGGCGAGCACGTCGGCCCCGCGTGCCGACCGCCGGCCGGGCCGGCCCCCGAGCCCGCCGAAGACGTCGTCGCCGAAGAAGACCGAGAAGAGGTCGTTCAGGCTGCCGATGTCGAAGTCGGTCGGCCGGAAGCCGCCGGTCCGGAGGCCGTCGTGGCCGTAGCGGTCGTAGAGCTCGCGGGTCTCCGACTTCGAGAGCACCTCGTAGGCCTCCGCCGCCTCGCGGAAACGCTCCTGGGCCTCCGGATGGTCGGAGACGTCGGGATGCAGCTCGCGCGCGAGCCGGCGGAACGCGGACTTGATCGCCCGCTCGTCGGCCTCGCGGGGGACGCCCAGGATCTCGTAGTAGTCACGTCGGGTCGTGGCCACGTTCGAAGGGTACTCCCGTGCGTCGCCGGCGCCGCTCCGTCAGCTCTCGTAGAGCTCCTCGACGAACCGCGAGAGCTCGTGCGCAGCGGCCCGGACGGCCGCGATCGCCTTCTCGTAGTCCATCCGTGTCGGCCCCAGGAGGCTGACCGTCCCCAGGTTCAGGTGCTGGAGGCCGTACGGAGCACCGACGAGCGAGACGCCCGCGAGGTCCGGGTCCTCCAGGTCGGGGCCGACGCGGACGAACGGCCGCTTGGAGCCGAGGCTCGCGCGGAGCAGGTCGAGCAGCGCCGCACGCTGCTCGAGGATCTCGAGCAGCCGCCGGTACGTCCGCAGCTCGTCGGCGCGGAACTCGTCGAGGACGCCGGCCGTGCCTCCGACGTAGAGCGTCTGCTCCTCGCCCTCGAGCACGTCGGTGAACGCCGGCCGCGCACGGTCGAGAAACGCCTGCTCGCGCTCGGACAGGTCCGCGTCCTCGAAACGGCTCCGCAGGAGGCGTGCGCCCAGGCGCAGGCCGGCGACCGTCTCGTTGAGGTACTCCCCGGCCCAGTCGGCGAGCCCCGGGTCGACGGGCTCCTCGAAGGTGACGAGCCGCTTGGTCACGCCGCCGGTGGACGTGATCACGACCACCATGACCAGCTGCGGCTGGAGGACGAGGACCTCGACGTGGCGCACGATCGTGGTCTCGAGCGGCGGCGCCGAGACGAGGGCCAGCAGGTGCGTGAGGTCCGCCAACACCTCCGTGGTCGCTCGCAGCGCCGAGTCGACCTGGCTCTCGGCGGCCGAGAGGTCGAGCTCCAGCCCGGACGGCCGCGGCTCGAGGCGGTCGAGGAGGCGGTCGACGAAGAACCGGTAGCCCGTGTCCGTCGGCACCCGCCCCGCGGAGGTATGCGGGTGGGAGAGCAGCCCCTGCTCCTCCAGGACCGCCAGCTCGTAGCGAACGGTCGAGGACGAGACCCCGAGCCCCGCGCGCTCGACGAGCGTCTTCGATCCCACGGGCGTGCCCGTGGCGACGTACTCCTCGACGACGCAGGCGAGGATCAGTTCCTGCCGCGGGCTGAGTCGGAGCTCCTGTGCGTCCGGCATCGGCCTAAATTGTACTTTTTGCAGGGCTTTCGGCCATGAGCTCGGCGGTGACTCCGCCCCCGAGGAAGCGGCCTCGCCGCGTCAGGGCGAGCCCGCCGCCGCGGCGCTCGGCCAGCCCGAGGCGCTCCATCCGCACCAGGGCCTCGCCGTCCACAGCCCCGGCGACCTGCGCGAGCGGGACCGGCTCGTCCAGGCGCAGGCCGAGCATCAGGCGCTCGCGGTGCGCCACCTCCGGCCCCACGGCCTCCTCGTCGCGCGGCGGCAGTCTTCCCTCCGCCAGCGCCCCGAGGTAGCCGCCCAGGCTCGCGCGGTTGCGCCAGCGCCGGCCGCCGACCGTCGACACCGCCCCGATCCCGACCCCGAGGTAGTCCTCGCCGTGCCAGTAGCCGAGGTTGTGGCGAGCCCGCCGCCCTGCCCGGCAGAAGTTCGCCGTCTCGTACCACCGATAGCCGGCCCCCACGAGGGTCTCGACGACGAGCTCGAAGTAGCCCTCCATCGCGTCCGCCTGGCGCGCCAACTCGTCTCCGTGCGCGTGGGTGAAGCGCGTGCCGGGCTTCGCTTCGAGCTCGTAGCAGGAGAGATGCTCGGGTCCGAGCGCGATCGCCTCTGCAAGGTCGTGGCGCAGGTCGGCGGCGCTCTGGCCGGGGATGCCGTAGACGAGATCGAGCGAGATGTTGTCGAATCCGGCATCACGCAGATGGTAGAACGCAGCCCGGACGACGTCCGGCCCGGCCCGCCGCTCGAGGATGGCGAGCAGCTCCGGCCGGAAGCTCTGGACGCCCAGCGAGACGCGTGTCACCCCGCCCGTGCGAAGGAGCGCCGCCAGCTCCGGCGTGACCGTCTCCGGGTTCGCCTCGACGGTCACCTCGGCGGCCCGCGGCAAGGCAGCGAGCAGGCGGGCGAGCTCGGCCGGGTCGGTGAACGTCGGTGTGCCGCCCCCGAGGAACAGGGTCTCGACGTCGTCGGCGAGGACGCCCTGCTCGAAATGAAGCTCGGCGAGAAGCGCGTCGACGTACGCCCCGTGCCCCTCCCGACGGCCGACCAGCGTGACGAAGTCACAGTAGCCGCAGCGGTGCGCACAGAAGGGCAGGTGAACGTAAAGGTGCCGCGCGCCCGCGCTCACTTCCGCTCCCCGTCCAGGTTGAGAACCGCCAGGAAGGCCTCCTGCGGCACCTCGACCGAGCCGACCTGCTTCATCCGCTTCTTGCCCTTCTTCTGGCGCTCGAGGAGCTTCCGCTTGCGCGTGATGTCGCCGCCGTAGCACTTGGCGAGCACGTCCTTCCGGCGCGCCCTGATCGTCTCGCGCGCGATGATCCGCGAGCCGATCGCCGCCTGGATGGGCACGTCGAACATCTGCCGCGGGATCTCCTCGCGCAGACGGTCGACGAGGGCCCTTCCGCGTGCGTAAGCGCCGTCGCGGTGGACGATGAGGCTGAGCGCGTCCACCGGGTCGCCGGCGAGCAGGACGTCGACCCGGACGAGGTCGCCCGGCTCGAAGCCGATCACGTCGTAGTCGAAGCTCGCGTACCCGCGCGTCCTGCTCTTCAGCTGGTCGTAGTAGTCGTAGACGATCTCGGCGAGCGGCAGGTCGAAGACGAGGAGCACGCGCTCCTCGCTCAGGTACTCCAGGTGGTGGAAGCGGCCGCGCCGCTCGTTGTTGAGCTCCATGACCGAGCCGACGTAGTCCTTCGGGACGATCGTCGTCGCGCGGATGTACGGCTCCTCCACGAGCTCGACCTCGCGGGGCATGTCCGACGGGTTGTGCACCTCGAGCTCCTCGTTCGCCTTGGTGAGCACGCGGTAGGCGACGTTCGGCGCGGTGACGAGGAGGTCGAGGTCGAACTCCCGCTCGAGGCGCTCGCGCACGATCTCCATGTGCAGGAGCCCGAGGAAGCCGCAGCGGAACCCGAATCCGAGCGCCTGCGACGTCTCGGGCTCGTAGAAGAGCGAGGCGTCGTTCAGCTTCAGCTTCTCGAGGGCGTCCCGCAGGTCCGGGTACTCGTCCGAGTCCGTCGGGAAGAGGCCGGCGAAGACGGTCGGCTTGACGTCCTTGTAGCCGGGCAGCGGCTCGGCGGCGGGGCGGGCCTGCGCGGTGAGGGTGTCGCCGACGCGCAGCCGGCTGACGTCCTTCAGCCCGGTGACGACGTAGCCGACCTCCCCGGCCTCGAGTGTCGGGGTGGGGCTCCGCTCGGGCGAGAAGAACCCGAGCTCCTCGGCCTCGAAGAGCGTCCCCGCGGCCAGCGCCCGCAGCGGCTGCCTCGTCGTGAAGCGCCCGTCCACCATGCGGACGAAGGCGACGACGCCCCGGTACTGGTCGTAGGACGAGTCGAAGACGAGCGCCCGCGGGGGCGCCTCGGGGTCGCCCTCCGGCGGCGGGATCCGCTCGACGATCGCGTCGAGCACGGCCTCGACGCCCTCGCCCGTCTTCGCCGAGATCCTGAGAACGCGGTCGGGGCTCTCGCCGACGAGCTGGGCGACCTCGCCTGCGGCCGCGTCGGGATCGGCCTGCGGCAGGTCGATCTTGTTTACGACGGGCACGATCTCGAGGTCGTTCTCGATGGCGAGGTAGGCGTTGGCGAGCGTCTGCGCCTCGATTCCCTGCGCGGCGTCGACCACGAGCAGCGCGCCCTCGCAGGCCTGGAGGGCGCGTGAGACCTCGTAGGTGAAGTCGACGTGGCCCGGGGTGTCGATGAGGTTGAGCTGGCGGCCCCGCCAGAGGACGCGCACCGCCTGGGCCTTGATCGTGATGCCACGCTCCCGCTCGAGCTCCATCGAGTCGAGCACCTGCTCGCGCATCTCGCGCCGCGAGAGCGTCTGGGTGACCTCGAGTATGCGGTCGGCGAGGGTCGACTTCCCGTGGTCGATGTGGGCGACGATCGAGAAGTTGCGGATGGGATCGAGGCGGCTCACTGCTGCTCGTCAGTGGTTGTAGCGGATCGGCGGCGCAGGGAGAGGAGCGCCTGCAGCTCACGGACGCGCAGGAAGGCCGCCGCGCCGAGGAACGTGGCGGCGCCGGCGACGATTCCGGTCCCGACCGAGACCACCTGAGCACCGAGCGATGCACCGAGAATCTCGTCGAGCCCGTACCAGGTCCCGAACGCGACGGCGGCTGCCGCCGCCGAGGCGAGCGCGATCCGCGCGTACGAGGAGAGGATGGCGCCGCCGTCGATCTGGCCGAGCCGCCGGCGGAGGATTTCGACGAGGGCCAGCGTGCCCGCGATGTTGACGAGCGAGGTGGCCAGCGGGATCCCCCAGACCCCGACGCGGTAGAGGATCCCCGCCAGCACCGCGTTCAGCGCGAGGTTCCCGACGGCGACCCAGGTCGGCACCCACGGGGACTGCAGGCTGAAGAAAGAGCGGTTCAGCATCAGCATCGTCCCGTTGAAGGTGAGGCCCAGCGCGAACGCGGCGAGCGCGCCAGCGACGACCGGCGTCTGGCCGGCAGTGAACTCGCCGCGCTGGTACAGGAGCCTGACGATGGGCTCGGCGAGGACGGCCGCGACGGCGCTGGCGGGCAGGAGCAGAAAGCCGATCTGGCGGAGCCCGAGCGACACGGTCTCCCGGAAGCCGTCGAGGTCCGCCCGGGCGGCGAGACGCGACATGCGCGGGAAGAGGACGGTCGCGACCGCCACCGAGAACATCCCCTGCGGGAGCATGTAGATCCTGAACGCGGCGTCGATCGCGCTGGGCGCAAGCTGGGGATCGACATAGCGGGCGGCGAAGAAGGTGTTGATCACCAGGTTGAAGTTGATGAGCCCGATGCCGAGAGTCACGGGCAGCATCAGGGCCAGCACCCGCTTCACCGCCGGATCGCGCAGGTCGAGGACGGCGCGGATCCGCCCGTCGCGCCCGCGGAGCCACCAGACCGGCGTTACGGTCTGGATGATCGTCCCGACGAGCACCCCGCCCGCGTAGACGTAGAGCTGCGCCTCCTCACTCTCGAACCGGGGGGCGACGAACAGAAGGGACGCGATGATCGCCAGGTTCCAGAGCACCGGCATCAGCGCCTGGACGGTGAACTCCTCGTAGGAGTTGAGGATGCCGATCACGATCCCGAAGACGCCCATCAGGACGACGATCGGGAAGAGGATCCGCGAGAGCGTCGTCGCGAGCTCCTCGAGGTCGCCGAGACCGAAGATCCGCATGATCAGCGGGGCCAGGAGCATGAGGAGCCCTGTGAGCGCGCCGAGCACGATCAGGACGAGCCAGAAGAGCGTCGAGGCGACGCGCCAGGCCCGCGCGCTCTGACCTCGCTCCAGGAGCTCGCTGAAGACGGGCACGAAGGCCGAGCTCAGCGCCGCGTCGGCGGCGAGCGCCCGGACGAGGTTCGGCACCTGAAACGCGACGGTGAAGGCGTTGATGTCGCCTTCGACGCCGAACGCACGGCGCGCGACGATCTCCCGCACCAGGCCGAGGACGCGGGACACCCCGGTGATCCCGGCGAAGATCGCCGTCGAGAACGCCAGGCGCCGCGGCTTCCGGCCCGGCCTCTCGAACGGCGCTGATTCGCTCACGCGGGCGAGGATACGGGGGCGGCCAGAGCGAGCGGGCTCCTGCTACGATTGCGAGCGGCCCGGCGGGGCCTTTTCTCTGGTATGCCGAACATCAAACAGCAGAAGCGCCGTGTCTCGATCGCCGCCCGCCAGCGGCACGAGAACCTGCGCTACCGATCGACCGCGAGGACGCTCTACAAGCGCCTCGAGGCCGCCGTCGCCGAGGGCGACTCCGAGGCGGCCGCGACGGCGCACCGCGAGCTCGTCCGCTGCCTCGACCGCGCCGCGGCCAACCGCGCCATCCACCCGAACCGCGCAGCGCGCAAGAAGTCGCAGGCCGCCGGGCTCCTCACAAGCGCGTCGTAGCGTCGGCCGAGAACCGGCGCGAAGCGGTCACGAACTCGGCACGGTCCGCGCGCCACGGGTGCGCTTTTCGGCGTTAGGCTCGAAAGCGGGTGGTGGGCCGGGGTGCCCCATGAGGCACCGGGGATAAACGGGGCCGGGATGCCGCACCGGCTTACCGGTGAGCTGCCGGCTCCGGAGCGCGGACGAGCTCCACGATCGCGCGCTCGAGCTCCAGCTCGCCCGCCAGGCGGCTCGCGCCCTTGAGCGCCGCGTCGAGCGCGGCCAGACGGATGACCGCCTCGTCGAGCTCGTCGCGCGTGTAGTTCTGGGCGTGGCCGAGGGCCTTGCGCACCCGAAACTCGTGCTTGCGCAGCCGCTTGGCGATGTCCTTCGTCCCGAGACCCTCCTCGCGCAACGCCTGTGCCTGGCGGACAAGGCTCACCTGCGAGGAGAGGCGCATCGTGATGGCGAACGGGTCGGCTCCATGCTCGAGGTCCGACTGGCAGGCTGCGAGCGCGCCCGGCAGGTCGCGGGCACCCCAGGCGTCCATGATTGCCCAGGCCGAGGCCTCCTGGGCGGGGGCAGCGAGGAGCTCGACCTCGCGCCGGCCCACCGGCTCGCCTCCTGCCCACGCCGCGAGCTTCTCGACCTCGGTGGCGAGGGCGCTGGCATCGTCGCCGACGATCTCGACGAGGGCCCGAGCGGCATCCGCGTCGGCCTGGACGCCCGTCCGCTCGAACTGGGCTCGCACCCAGGTGGGAAGGTCGCGCGGCCTCGGAACGTCGTAAGCCAGCACCTCGCCCGCCTTCGCACAGAGCGCCGGGAGAGTCGATCCCTTCAGCTCGGCCGCGACGAGGGCGAGCACGGCGCCCTCCACCGGGTCCGCAAGGTACTCGGCGACCGCCTCCTCGTCCGCCTTCTTCCAGCGCTCGACGTCCTCGACGATCACGAGGCGCCCGCCCTCGCCCGCGAAGAGCCCGAGCGAGTTGAGCGCGGCGACGACCTCGTCGCCGCCGGACGCCTCGGCCGAGAGCGTCTCGACGGACTCGGGCCCGAAGCGGGAGCGCAGGCGCTCGAGGGCCCGCCGGATCTTGGGGCGATCGCCCCCGGTCAGCAGGTAGATCGGGCGGAGCTCGCTCTCGGCCACCGCGGGCAAGCATAGTCACCCCTCCTGCACCACCGAGATCCGCCGGCCGTCGGTCTCGACGGTGACCCGGCCGTCGCGATCCGTCCGGTAGACGGCCAGGCCGCGAACGGCTGCCAGCGCCGCCGTCGTCGCCGGCGTCGGATGCCCGTAGTCGTTTCGCTCTCCGACAGAGACGAGCGCCACGCGGGGCCGGACGAGCTCGAGCAGCCGCGGCAGCCACGGATCGGCGGATCCGTGGTGCGCGACCTTGAGGATCTCCGCCGGCGGCGGGCCGAGCGGGACCGTCACGTCCCCTTCCGCATCTGCGGTCAGGAGCGCGTCGATCTCGCCGAAGGACGCCACGAGCACGACGGCGTGCGCGTTCGGATCTTCCCCCGGCGCGCCCGGGCGATCCGGCCACAGGATCCGGACTCGCAGCCGGCCGAGGCGGAGGCTGCGCCCGGCCCGGGCCGCGAGCACGGGGACTCGCTCCTCCTGCGCGACAGAGAGCGCCGCTTCCTGGTCATCGCTCTCCGCCGGAAGCCGCGGGTCGAGCACGGCGTCGACCTCGAGTCGGCGCAGGACGTCGGCGGCGCCTCCCACGTGATCCCGCTGCGGATGGGTGAGCACGAGCGCGGCAAGCCGCTCGACTCCGAGCGCTTCGAGCTGGCCGGCCACGTCCGCCTCGGGAGGACCCTGGTCGACGAGGAGCGCGCCCTCGGGCACCTGGAGCAGGATCGCGTCCCCCTGGCCGACGTCGAGCATCGTGATCCGCAGGCCCTCCGGAGGCGGCGGTGGCCTGTCGTCCGGGCGAAGCGACCACGCGAAGGCGAGCGCCGCGGCCAGGCTGGCAACCGCGACGGCCCGGCGCAGGCGGGATCCGCGCATGCGGACGAAGACGACGGCGGCGAGCGTTCCCGCCGCGAGCAGCCCCAGGGCGCTCGGCGAGCTCGCCTGCGCGGCCGGGAGCCCGCCGACCAGCCTGGCGCAGAAGGCGAGGTAGGCGGCGAGGTGGGAGTCCAGCCAGATGAGCGCCGCCGAGGCCTCCGGGACGAACGGGTGCAGGACGGCGGCGGCGAGGGCGAGCCCGAGCAGCGGCCCGACGACGGGAGCGGCGAGCGCGTTCGCCAGGACCGCGTACACCGGGATCGCCTGGAAGTGGAGCCAGAGGACGGGAGCCGTCACGAGGCCGCAGGCCGACGAGACGGCGATCACCTCGGCCAGGCGGGGCGGGAGCGGATAGCCCTCGAGCAGCCGCCCAATCCTGGGGACGAGCACGAAGATCGCGGCCACCGCGCTGAAGGAGAGCTGGAAGCCCGCCTCCAGCAGGCAGTACGGATTCCACGCGAGTAGGACGGCCGCGCCGACGAGGAGGAAGTACCAGCGGTCCCGCGGCCTCGAGGCGAGCCAGGCGAGCGACGCGAGGCCGCCGGCGATGCCCGCCCGGACGACCGAGGGCTGCCAGCCGACGGCCAGGACGTAGGCGGCGACCGTGCCGAGTGCCGCCAGCTCCCCGACCCTGCGGGGAAGGCCGAGCGCCCAGACGAGCAGGATCGTCCCGGCGACGACGTACGCGACGTTCTGGCCGGAGACGGCCAGGAGATGGTAGAGGCCGGACGCGCGGAAGCTGTCCCGCAGGTCCTCCTCGAGGCCCTCGTCCTCACCGAGCACGACGCCGGCGAGGACGGCACGCCGCTCGCCGGCCGGCACGGTCTCGAGCGAGCGCAGCACGCCCCGGCGAAGGCCGTCCGCGAGCCGGCCGAGGCCTCCCCTGCGCCCGACGACCCGGAAGCTGCTCGCCCGGAGAACGACGTGCATCCCCTGTCGGCGCAGGTAGCCCGCCTCGTCGAAGTCACCGTCCTCCTCCGGCTCCCTCGGTGCGGCGACCGTCGCGACCACCTCGAGCACGGCGCCCTGCGCAGGCACTGCCTCCGGCGGAAGATCCAGCCGGGCGCGCTCGTCGAGCCTCTGCGCCCCGAACCGACGCACCCTGACCGGAACGCGCAGCGCGAACTCGCTGCGGCGGGCCGGTCCCGTCACCTCGACGACGGCGAGGCCGGCGCGGCCGATCTCGGGCTCGAGGACGCTCCGGTCGAGGGCGGCGAGGCGCACCCCGCCCCACCAGAGGCCGGCGAGGAGAAGCGCACAGGCGAGCAGCGGAAGACGTGCCCGGCGGGCCGCCGGAGCCGCGAACGCGGTTGCGGCCGACCCGAGCAGCAACGCTGCGTGGACTTCGCGCAGGAGGAGCGCGAGCGCGAGCCCCGCACACAAGGAGCCGGCGAGCAGATGCGCCGGC
>Ga0256867_10000026_pt1 | contig 54026 bp, 48 predicted proteins | sample RVTome_15_FD_185939 | JGI IMG/M metagenome (GOLD analysis project Ga0256867, IMG submission 185939) | Soil microbial communities from uranium-contaminated site in the Upper Colorado River Basin, Wyoming, United States - RVT150D86 (HiSeq) ... | reverse complement strand
AGATACCGGTGGTGGCGTGGTCGAGGAGACCTTCGAGCTTCCCTCCGGGTCTCGGGTCGCCGCCTTCCTCGACGGGGAGGACCTGCTCGCCTACGACAACCAGCGGTTCGTGGGCGCCCCCGTCCTGGGCTCACTCAAGGCCCGGGTCCACGGAGAGGGCCGTTTCTTCATCGACCAGCTCATGTCGGCCATCCCCGGGGTCGACGCCGATGTTGCTCTCGGGGAGGAGGTAGATTTCGAGATCTATGCGGGTGTTCCGGTTCCCGCAGAGCCGAGCACCCCGTTCATCGCGATCGACGCCCCCGGAGGAGCCCCCGGGATCATCGCGGTGGGGCGGGTGGAGAACCCGATACCGACCCTGGTCACCGATCACCCCCTGTTGGACGACATCGATGTCAGCCGGATCGCCATAGCCGAGGCGCAACGGCTCGAGGTCTCATCGGGCGAGGTCGTGTTAGGGGCCCCTGGTGCTCCGTTGATCGTGGAGAGCGAGACCAATGGTGTGCCCTTCTATTACGTGGCATTCACCCTGGAACAGTCGAATCTCCCCATCGACATCGCCTACCCGATAATCGGGGCCCGCATGGTGGGAGGTCTCGCCACCTCCGACGGCGTGGCCGAGGCAATCACCGTGGGGAGCCGGGTCCCGGTGGGCGGCACCGGGGGGAGCGTCACCGACCCCCGGGGCAACACCGCGGTGGTCTCGGTGGGCGACTCGGAGCCGGTGGCCGATCAGGCCGGGTTCTGGACGGTCGCTCGAACCGGGGCCGAGCCGTTTGAGATCGCGGTCAACAGCGACAGTGTCGAATCCGAGCTGGCGCCGCGCGATGCCCTGCCGGAGATTAGACCCGCACCCGATTCCGACGAGCTGGTGGACGCCACCACGACCATCGCCCGGACCCTCCTCCCCTGGGTCCTGGCGGCTTTGCTCGTGGTGCTCGCCCTCGAGCTCTATCTGAGCTTTCGCATCCGCGGCGTCCCCCTCCGGCAATGGAGGATCGGGCTCGGGGTCCGGGCGGCGATCGTCGGCCTGATCGTGCTCGCCCTGGTCAACCCGGCGATCGCCACCAGTTCGGACGAAGTGACCACCGTGTTCGTGGTCGACGTCTCGGACTCGATGGGCGACTCCGCCCGGCAGGCCGCCCGGGCGTGGGTGGAGTCCGCGATCACCGACGCCGGGGACGGCCGGTGGGCCGTCGTCGAGTTCGGCTCGGACGCACGAGTCGGCACCCCGGTGGGGACCGATCCCTATCGTCGCGCCCGGGGCGTCGAGGCGGACGCCACCAATCTGGCCCGGGGCCTCCGTCTCGGTGAGTCGGTGCTCACCGGCGACACCCGCCAGCGATTGGTCCTGGTCTCCGACGGACGGGGGAACACCGGCGATCTCCAGGCCGAGATCGACCGGCTGAAGACCCTCGGTGTGGTCGTCGACGTCCACACCGTGACCGGGGCGGCGGTGTCGGATGCGGCGATATCGGCGATGGACATGCCCTCTTCGGTCAGCGTCGGTGAGACCTTCGACGTCACCGTCGAAATCCTGTCCACCGTGTCCGCCGATGCCAACGTCGAATTGGCAGATGGAGCCGAGGTGGTGGACATCCAGGAGGTCTCGCTCGACCCAGGACCGAACTACCTGACCTTCTCGGTCGATGCGGGCGAGTCAGGACTGCAACAGTTCACCGCAACGGTGCGCCTCACCGGGGATGCCGTCGGGGAGAACGACACCCACCGGGCCGGCGTCGAGGTGCGCGGTCCCGCCAGCGTGATGATCATCGAGGGCGAGCAGGACGGAGGGCGGATCCTCGAGGACGCGCTGACTTCTCGCGGCCTGGTGGTGGAACGGGTGACGATCGAGGAGATGCCCGGGATCCAGGAGTTGTCAATCCACCGCTCGGCAGTGCTGGTCGACGTCAGCGCCCGCGATCTGAGCGACGAGAAGATCGAGGTACTCGACACGTTTGTGCGCGATCTGGGGAGGGGGATGGTGGTCGTCGGAGGCACACATGCCTACGGTCTCGGCGGCTATCGGGACACTCCGCTGGAGGCCTTGCTGCCGGTCGACTCCGAGGCACCCGACCCCGAGCGCGAGGCGGAGGTGGCCGAGGTGCTGCTCATCGACACCAGCGAGTCGATGGGAGCCTGTCACTGCAGCGATAGCGGCATGGATACCACCGAGGGCGGTGTGAACAAGACCGACATCTCCAAGGCGGCCGCGGTGCGAGCCATCGAAGCCCTCGGCAGCGGCGACGAGGTGGGGCTGCTGGCTTTCAGCGGGACGAGGGAATGGGTGATCCCGCTCCAGGAGTTCCCTGATCGCCAGACGATCGATCAGGGGATCTCGTCACTGCAACCGTTCGGCGAGACCCGAATCGTGCCCGCCCTCGAAGAGGCGGTGGAGCATCTTCTTGCCTCCGAGAAGGAGATAAGGCACATCATCTTGTTCACCGACGGTTTCACCGCCGAGCTGGAGATCGGGGCGGAGTTCGTCGGCGCTCCCTTCGCCAGGGATCTCCTCGAAGCCGTCGAGGAGGCCGCCGCACAGGGAATCACGGTGTCGGTGGTGGGTACCGGCGAGGGGGCGATCCCAGCCCTGGAGGAGGTCGCCGAGGCGGGCAACGGAAGGTTCTACCCGGGAAGGGACCTCAACGAGATCCCGGAGATCTTCGTCAAGGAGGCGAGACTCGCCTCCCGGTCCTTCATCAACGAGGGTGAGTTCTTCCCGGTGGTGACCTCCACCGCGGAAGCGGTACGCGACATCGCCTCCTCCCCCGCAATCCTCGGGTATGTGGCGACAACGCCGAAGCCGACCGCGGACGTCCAGCTCCAGGTGGGCGAGCTGAGCGACCCGCTGCTCGCTGCCTGGCGTGTCGGTCTCGGCAAGGTCACGGCCTGGACCAGTGACGGTGGGGACAGGTGGGCCGCCGGCTGGGCGGGATGGGACGGATACGGCGACTTCTGGTCGACCCTGGTCCGGGACACCTTCCCGTTGAGTGGCGCGGAGGGTCAGCGCATCGAGGCTTCGATCGCCAACGAGTTGATGACGTTGTCACTCGAGGGCGCCGAGGAGTGGCCGGCGGGGACCCAACCGCTGGCCAGGGTCAGCTTTCCCGACGGGACTTCGGAAGAAGTGCGTCTCGACCGTGTCTCGGACTTCGAATTCGGGGCTGTCGTCCCCGCCCGTCAGGGAGGCACCTATGCAGTGGGGGTGAGTGTCGCGGCCAATGACGGTGACACCGCGGTCCTCTCCACCCTCGCCACCCGGTCCTTCGCTGCCGAGTACCTCCCCGGCGAGCCGGACTCCGAGCTGATGACCAGCATCTCCTCGAGCACTGGCGGACGGGGCGACATCACCGCCGAACGGGCCTTCGACCCCGAAGGCCTGGCTCAGGGAGTCACCGAGAAGCAGTTTCGCTGGTGGTTTCTTCTCGCTGCGGCCCTGCTGTGGCCGATCGACGTGGCGCTGCGCCGGCTCCGCCTCTCGAGAAGAGACCAACCAGACCGGCCAGACCGATCACGATCGCCCCGACCCACACCAACCACACCAACGGCCGCACGAACACGCTGACCCCCACCGTGTCCCCGTCCGGGAACAAGAGCGAGATCGCCACGATCACATCGCCGCCGGGCGTGGAGCGAAGTGCTGGCTCGGCCACCGGCAGCGTCTGGTCCTCGTACGCCCTTATCTCGGGGGCCAGGGCTTCCCCGTCGACGGAGAAGTCGGCCCGCACGAACAGATAGCGGTCCCCTTCACCGGTGTCCACCCCGACCATGGTGATCTCCCGACCGGCCACCTCCACCGTCTCGCCCGGGATCATGGATCCGGTGAAATCACCTCCGAAGGCGCTCCCGGCCACACCGACTAGGAACAATGCCATGCCGAGGTGGGCGAGATGGGCGGTCAACAACCTCCCCCTGGGCCGCTGGCCCCAGATCCCGAAGGCGACGAAGACGAGGGTGGCCATGGCGGGAGCCATGAGCAGGACTCCCACCTCGAGACCCACCATGACCACCGACAACGCGGCGAGAAACACCGTCACCAAGACGTAGGCCATCGCCGCCCCGCGCAGAGCGAGGCTGAGCCCGACGGCGACGGCGACGGCGACGGGGAGCACGGTGATCACGAAGAAACGGGTGTCCACCGCCACCGCCTCGCCGAGAAACACCGAGGCAAAAGCCGGATATCCCGAACCGGCGGTGACGAAGACCAGTGCCGTGGTCAACAACAAGGCGTTGACCGCCAGCCACCCACCACGATCCAGATGCAACGGCCCCCACGGCTCCCCCGGCTGGGACCGTGTCGACGCCACGGCAACGATGACGCCGATCACGACGGCGGCAGCAAGCAGGATCCGCCCCACCATGGGATCCTCGGCGAAAGAATGGATCGACCCGGTGACCCCGGACCTGGTCAGATAGATCCCCATCACCGTCAACGCGAAGGGAAGCGAGGCGAACGCCACGTTCCATCGCCGCCATCTCCCGGTGGTCTCCTCGATTCGCGAGGTGTGGAGGAAGACCGTGGTGGCCATCCAGGGCATCAACGCGGTGTTCTCCACCGGGTCCCACGCCCAGTAGCCGCCCCATCCCAGCTCGACATAAGCCCAGTTGGCCCCGGCCGCCATCCCGAAGGTGAGCAGCACCCAGGAGACAAAGAGCCAGCGCCGCACCTCGGCCATCCAGACCCGGCGATCGGTCCGCCGCCAGACTGCTCCCAGCGTGACTGCGAAGGGCAGCACCAGGACCGTCAGCCCCAGATAGAGGATCGGCGGGTGATACACCATCGCCGGGTGCTGGAGGATGGCCAGCAACCCCTGTCCATCCACCGCCGGGATGTCGAGGACGGTGAACGGGTTGGCGAAGAGCATGGTGATGAGAAGGAGCCCTAGCCCGACCGCGGCGCCCACACGGATCGGAGCCGTCTCCCGGAGCCAGATGGCACCGATGACGAGGAGCATCGCCGAGTAGAACAGCATCGACCCGTCCATCCCGCCCCAGAGCCCGGCCAGCCGGTAGGGCCAGGGCGTGGCGAGACTGGTGGTCTCGGCGACGTAGGCGAGGGAGAAGTCGCCACTCAGCAACGCCACGACCAGGACCGATGCCGATGCGGCAGCGGCTCCTGCCGATATGAGGTTCGCCCAGCGTCGTCCGGTAGCCACTGCGATCAGCGCAAAAGCTATGGCTGCCCAGACAGCGACGGGGCCGAAGGCTCCGGCGGTCACCATCGAATCGTACGATGGCCCCCCGGCTAGCCGTTACCGTCAGCGTCATGTCCGACCTGTTCGCCGCCCGGGCCGATGATCTCGCCGCACGCTCGGCACCCCTGGCCACGCGGATGCGTCCCCGCACCCTCGATGAGGTCCGAGGTCAGCCGGCGTTGCTTGCGCCCGGGTCCGCCTTCCGCCACACAGTCGAGTCCGGCGAGCCGATCTCGATGTTGCTCTGGGGCCCACCCGGGACCGGCAAGACGACATTGGCCCGTCTCGTGGCGTCACATGCCGATGCTGCCTTCCGCACCTTGTCGGCGACCTCCGCCGGTGTCAAGGACATCAGGGAGGTGCTCGCCGAGGCCCGCCAGCTTCTCGCCACCGAGGAGCGGCGGACCGTGCTCTTCCTCGACGAGATCCACCGCTTCGCCAAGAACCAACAGGACGCCCTGCTCCCCGGTGTCGAGGACGGGACGTTGATCCTGATCGGTGCGACCACCGAGAACCCCTACTTCGAGGTGAACAGCCCACTGATGAGCCGAATGACCCTGTTCCGGCTGGAGGCGTTGTCCCCCGACAGCATCGAGGACCTGCTCCAGACCGCGGTCGCCGACCAGGTGCGGGGCCTCGGTTCGCTCGGGGTCGAGTTGGCGCCTGATGCCGCCCTCGAGTTGGCCACCCGCACTGGTGGCGATGCCAGACAGTCGCTCAATGCACTCGAGGTGGCGGCCCGGATGACCAAGGCCGCGTCCCGAACCACCATCGAGCACGACGACATCGCCGAGGCGTTGCAGCGACGTCTGGTCCGTTACGACAAGACCGGTGACTCCCACTACGACGTGATCTCGGCGTTCATCAAGTCGGTGCGGGGCTCGGACCCCGACGCCGCCATGTATTGGCTCATGCTGATGATCGAAGGGGGTGAGGACCCCGAGTTCATCGCGAGACGTCTCGTGATACTGGCCTCCGAGGACGTCGGGCTCGCCGATTCCGGGGGGCTCCGCGTGGCAGTGGCCGCTGCCGACGCCCTGGCCTATGTCGGTCTCCCCGAGGCCGGCTATCACCTCGCCCACGCCACGCTCTATCTGGCCACGGCCCCCAAGTCCAACTCGGTGGCTCGGGCCATCGGCGCAGCAACCGAGTTGGTGCAGAACGGTCCGACACCCAGTGTGCCCCTCCACCTCCGCTCGGCCGGCTACCGGGGCGCCGCCGACCTGGGTCATGGCGAGGGTTACGCCTACTCCCACGACCATCCGGGCGGAGTCGTGGACCAGCAATACTTCCCCGATGGCGTCCCCCCGCAGGCGGTCTACCGGCCCGGGGACCTCGGCGACGAGGCGGAGATCGGAGAGCGTCTCGGCGAGATCGACCGGGTCCTGGGACGGGACCGGTGAACGGCTGAGGCAGCGGGCGGCTCCCCCCGCCGCCCCTCCGGGCTCGACCGCTACCGAGCCAAGTCATCGTGGGTCACGGCCGGGGAACACCGACCCTGCCGATGCGGCCGGGGGGCACTGCGGTATCTTCCCGGCGCATGGAGCTATTCGCTGCCAGGGAGATCCACCGTCCCGCTTCGGAGGTGTTCGCCTTCTTCTCCGACGCTGCCAACAACCCCGAATGGCAGAGTGGGATGATCTCGTGCCGCTGGACCACCGAGCCACCGATCGCCGTAGGGTCGAGATATGAGCAGCAGGCCCGGTTCCTGGGACGGGAGGTCAACTCCACCTTCGTCGTCAAGGCTCTGGAGCCAGGGCGGATGGTCGAGATCGAGACCATCGACTCGACCTTCCCGATAGGGGTTCGCCGGATCGTGGAGCCGCTGAGCGAAGAGTCATGTCGGGTCAGGGCCGAGATATCGGGTGGGCCCGAGAGGGGCCCGCTCAAGTGGCTCGGGCCGCTGGTGTCACGGCGAGCACAGCGCTCGGTCGATGCCGATTACGACCGGCTGGTTCAGCTACTGGAGTCAGCCAGCTCGGCGTGAACCTGGAACTGGCCCTCGCGGTACTCGACAGTCACGCCATTGGTCGAGTTGACCAGATCGTCCTCGCCCGCCCTGACCCGGTGGAGGAACTCGGGATGGCCCCGGACCTCGATGCGCTGCACTGGAGCCCTCATCGAGGTCTTGGCGTCCGATTTGACCCTTCTCACCTCACCGAGGACGGCCGACACCGCCTCGAGGACGGCGGGGTCGCCGGTGCGCCCTCCGAGCTCCTCCGGGGCGGGCCAGGGAGCCCGGTGCACCGAGCCCTCCCGCCACCAGCTCCAGACCTCCTCGGTGACGAAAGGGAGGAACGGGGCGAACAGCCGCAGGTAGACCCGCAACGCCAGCTGCAGGGCGGCATGTGCGGACTCACCCGAGGGGCCCCCGTTGTAGGCGCGTGACTTGACCAGCTCCAGGTAGTCGTCGGTCCAGTTCCAGAAGGAGCGCTCGGCCACCTCTAGGGCCCGGGCATAGTCATAGCCCTCGAACGCCTCCGTGGCGCTCTGGACCGTCGCGGCCAGAGCGGCCAGCATCGAACGGTCGAGGGGCTCGGTGATCGCCGACAGCTCGACGTCGTCATCGGAGAAGGTCAAGGCGAAACGTGAGGCGTTGAGGATCTTGATCGCAAGACGACGACCGATCTTCATGACCCCGAAGTCAACCGCGGTGTCGACCCCGGGGCGCCCGTTGCACGCCCAGTACCGGACGGCCTCGGCGCCGTACTCCTCGATGAGGGGCATCGGGGTGACCACATTGCCCCTCGACTTGGACATCTTCTTGCGGTCGGGGTCGAGGATCCATCCGTTGAAGGTGGCGGTGTGCCAGGGAAGGAAGCCATGTTCGAAATGCGACCGGACGACGGAGGAGAACAGCCAGGTCCGGATGATCTCCGGCCCCTGAGGACGGATGTCCATGGGGAAGACGCGGTCGAAGAACTCCGGGTCCCCGGCCCAGTGCCCCACGATCTGTGGTGTCAACGAGGAGGTCGCCCAGGTGTCCATGATGTCGGGATCGCCCACGAAACCACCCGCCACGCCCCGCTGGGTCTCGTCGTAGCCCTCAGGGGCGTCCGAGCTGGGATCTACGGGGAGCTGGTGGCCGGCGGGGAGGATCGGCGACCCGTACTCGATCTCGCCGCTCTCGGAGACCGGGTACCAGAGGGGGATGGCGACGCCGAAGAAGCGCTGCCTCGAGATCAGCCAGTCGCCGTTGAGCCCTTCGACCCAGTGCCGATATCGAACTCGCATGAAGTCGGGGACCCATTCCAGCTCTTCGCCGCGTTCGAGCAATTCCTTGCGCAATTCGTCGTCCCGGCCGCCATTGCGGATGTACCACTGGCGGCTGGTGACGATCTCGAGGGGGCGCTCCCCCTTCTCGTAGAACTTGACCGAATGGGTGATCTCCCGCGGCTCACCGTCGAGGTCGCCCGAGTCGGCGAGGAGCTCGGCGATCCTCCGTCGCGCCTGGTTGGCGAAGAGACCGCCGATCTCGGAGTAGACCTGGGCACCATCTCCGGTGAGCCACTCTGGCGGCGTCTCCTGGAGACGCCCGTCGTGCTGGATCACCGCCCGGGTGGGGAGGTCGAGCTCACGCCACCAGGTGACGTCGGTGGTGTCACCAAAGGTGCAGATCATGGCGACACCGGTCCCCTTGTCTGCGTCGGCCAGCTCGTGAGAGACCACGGGGACCTCGACCCCGAACAGCGGCGAGGTGACGGTCGAGCCGAACAGTGGCCGGTACCGCTCGTCCTCGGGATTGGCCACCAGGGCCACACAGGAACAGATCAGCTCGGGACGGCTGGTCTCGATGTAGAGGGGCGAGCCGTCGGATTTGCGAAACGCCACCCTGTGATAGGCCCCGGTCTTCTCTCGATCCTCCAGCTCGGCCTGGGCGACCGCCGACTGGAAGTCGATGTCCCACAGGACCGGGGCCTCCTGGGAGTAGGCCTCTCCCCGCTCGAGATTGTTGAGAAACGCCTTCTGGCTGGTCAGCTGACTCAGGTCGTCGATGGTGGCGTAGGTCTGGGTCCAGTCGACCGAGAGCCCGAGGGTGCGCCACAGGTTCTCGAAGACCTTCTCGTCCTCCGCGGTGAGGCCGTGGCACAGCTCGACGAAGTTGCGTCGGCTGATCGAGATGGGCGGGTCAGGCGGGTCGACCGGCGGGGTGAAGTCCTCCTGGTACGGCAGTGAGGGATCACAGCGCACCCCATAGTGGTTCTGCACCCTTCTCTCGGTGGGCAGCCCGTTGTCGTCCCAGCCCATCGGGTAGAAGACTTCTTTGCCCGCCATCCGGCGGTAGCGGGCGTGGGCGTCGGTCTGGACGTATCCGAAGACCGATCCCATGTGCAGCGACCCGGACACCGTCGGCGGAGGGGTGTCGATGGAGAAGATCTGGTCGCGGGTCTTGGAGGCATCGAAGCGATAGGTGCCGTTGGTCTCCCAATGCCGGTCCCACTTGGCTTCGAGACCTTCGAGCCCTGGCTTCCCGGGGATGTTACGGGTCATGTCCACGGCCGAGGGTAATGCTCGCGCCCGGCCGAAACGGAACCGGGGGACATCGCATGGCCGAGGATCGCCACCGTTGATCCACACACGAGGGCCGACCCTCGCGTCTTATCCTGGACACATGGAACAACGCTTGAGTCTGGTGACACTCGGGGTGGGCGACCTCGAGCTCGCCCGCACGTTCTACCGCAACCTGGGGTGGACGGAGAGCGCCGACTCCACCGAGGACGTCGTCTTCTTCCAGGCAGGTCAGATGGTGCTCGGTCTCTGGGATCGCAAGAGCTTGGCAGAGGACAGCGGCGTCCAGGACACCAACGGATGGGGAGGGGTGACCCTCGCCTAAACACACGGTCCCCAGGCGAGGTCGACGCCGTGATCGAGGAGGCGCGCTTCGCCGGCGCCACCATCTCACGCGAGCCGGGCGACACGTTCTGAGGCGGGTACTCGGGTGTTTTCATCGACCCCGACGGTCATCCGTGGGAGGTGGCCCACAATCCTGGATGGGCGATCGGGGAGGACGGCTCGACAACACTGTCCTCCAGTTAGCCGGTAGACAGGCTCGGAGGAGCCCAAGGCCAATACAGTGGGGACCATGGAGAACCAGGGATACCTGCTCATCGCCGACATCACTGGGTACACCGTGTATTTGGAGGAGTCGGAGCTGGATCACGCCAAAGGGAGCCTCACCGACCTCCTCGAGCTCCTCATCGACCACACCAACCCGCCTCTCGTCGTCTCCGGACTCGAGGGAGACGCCGTCCTCAGCTATGCGCTTCGCGAGGGCTTCGTCAACGCCCAGACATTCCTGGAGAGCATCGAGGACACATATGTGGCCTTTCGTCGCGCCATCGAGTTGATGGTCCTCAACAACACCTGCCGTTGCAATGCCTGCGCCAATGTCTCCTCGCTGGATCTCAAGTTCTTCATCCACTACGGAACTTTTGCCCTCCAGCGCGTCGGTGAGCATCACGAGTTGATCGGCAGTGACGTGAACTTGATCCACCGGCTGCTCAAGAACTCGGTGACGGCCGAGACCGGCATTCGCGCATACATCCTGTGCACCGACCCCGCCGAGCGGGCGCTGGACATGGAAGGAGCGTCTTCGCCGAGCCTGCTCCCGCATATCGAGGACGTGCCGGATTTCGGGGAAATGAAGGTCTGGATCAGGGACATGCACCCGGTGTTCGAGGACAGACGGGACAAAGAGCGCATCGAGTACTCCCCGGACGAGATCGTGTACGGGGACTCCATCGTGGTCGGGATGCCACCTGGCGTCCTTTGGGATTACCTCAACCAATCCAAATTCCGCAACATCCTGAGCGGTGATGACCGCTACGAGGTGCTGAACCGCAAGGACGGGAGAATCGGCCCGGGGTCCGTGTACCAGTGCTATCACGGTAACCAAGTGGTCACTCAGGTCGTGGTGGAGTGGCGCCCCTTCGAACGGTTGGTGCTGCGGACGACGTTGCCACTTTCGGGAGAGCCCGCTTATGTCGACCTCGACTGCCGACTCAGGCCGGTAGATGAGGGGACCGAGCTGACCAGACTCTTCGCAGGAGTCAGCGGCCCGGCCCTGAAACGATTGGCGGCCAATCTGATGCTGAGGATGATGGAGAAGCGAAACCGCCGGGACCTAGAGGCTTTCCGCGACGCCGTCGAGGCCGACTTCGCCGAGCACCAGGGTGTGAGATCCGGGATGGCCGGTGCGATCACTGCAGAGTCCATCTCGGAGGCCGCCGCGGCCAGCCTCCGTTCGTGAACTTCTACATGTTGCGGCGGTACCGGCCGCCCACCTCGTAGAGGGCACGGCTCATCTGGCCGAGTGAGGCCACCTTGGCGGTCTCCATGAGCTGGGCGAAGATGTTCTCGCCGTGGACGGCGACCCGTTGCAGCTCGACCAGCGACTCGGCGGCCCGGTCTGAGTTGCGGTCTTGGAAGGCCCTGAGGTTGGCGATTTGACGGTCCTTGGCCTCGTCGGTGGAGCGGATCAGCTGACTGGGGATCTCGAAGGGCGACCCTTCCTTGGAGATGAAGGTGTTGACCCCGACGATCGGGTACTGCCCGGACTCCTTCTGTTGCTCGTAGTAGAGCGATTCCTCCTGGATCTTGGTGCGCTGGTACTGCCGCTCCATCGCCCCGAGCACTCCCCCACGGCTGTTGAGCCGCTCGAACTCGGCGAGCACCGCCTCTTCGACCAGGTCGGTGAGCTCTTCGATGATGAAGCTGCCCTGGAGCGGGTTCTCGTTCTTGTTCAACCCCAGCTCTTTGTTGATGATCAACTGGATGGCCAGGGCCCGGCGCACCGACTCCTCGGTGGGCGTGGTGATCGCCTCGTCGTAGGCGTTGGTGTGGAGGCTGTTGGCATTGTCGTAGAGGGCGTAGAGCGCCTGGAGGGTGGTGCGGATGTCGTTGAACCCGATCTCCTGGGCGTGCAGCGACCGGCCGGAGGTCTGGATGTGGTACTTCAGCTTCTGGGACCGCTCGTTGCCGCCGTACTTGTGCTTCATGGCCTTGGCCCATATCCGGCGGGCCACCCGGCCGATGACGGCGTATTCGGCGTCGATGCCATTGGAGAAGAAGAAGGAGAGGTTGGGGGCGAAGTCGTCGATGTCCATCCCCCGGGCCAGGTAGTTCTCGACGAAGGTGAACCCGTTGGCGAGGGTGAAGGCGAGTTGGGTGATCGGGTTGGCTCCGGCCTCGGCCATGTGATAGCCGCTGATCGACACCGAATAGAAGTTCCTGACCTCGTTGTCCACGAAGTACTGCTGGATGTCACCCATCATCCTGAGGGCGAACTCGGTGGAGAAGATGCAGGTGTTCTGGGCCTGGTCCTCCTTGAGGATGTCGGCTTGGACCGTGCCGCGGACCACGGACATGGTCTCGGCCTTGAGCCTCTCGTAGACATCGGCCAGGAGCACCTGGTCCCCGGTCACACCGAGGAGACGCAGCCCGAGCCCGTCGTTGGCGGCGGGCAGGGCGCCGTGATACCAGGGCCGGGGCCGGTCGCGGTAGATGCGGTCGATCTTCTCCTCGACCTCGTCCCAAAGGTGATGGTCGGTGATGTAGGTCTCACACGCCTGGTCGATGGCGGCGTTCATGAAGAAGGCCAGGATCATCGGCGCCGGGCCGTTGATCGTCATCGACACCGAGGTGGTCGGGTCGGAGAGGTCGAAGCCGGAATAGAGCTTCTTGGCGTCGTCGAGGGTGGCGATCGACACCCCCGAGTTGCCCACCTTGCCGTAGATGTCGGGCCGCTCGTGAGGATCGTCGCCGTAGAGGGTGACCGAGTCGAAGGCGGTGGAGAGTCGTTTCGCCGGCATCCCCTCGGCCAGGTAGTGAAAACGGGCGTTGGTCTGCTCCGGCGGCCCCTCTCCGGCGAACATCCTCGCCGGGTCCTCTTCGGACCTCTTGAAGGGAAAGACCCCGGCCGTGTACGGAAAACGACCGGGCACGTTCTCCTGGAGCAGCCACTCCAAACGGTCGCCCCATGACCGGTATCGGGGAAGCGCCACCTTGGGTACCCGGGTGTGGGACAGGGTCTCGCGGTACAACGGCACCGGGATCTCCTTGCCCCGAACGTGGTAGATGAGCTCCTCACCGGAGTACTCGGCGACCATCCCCTCCCACCGCTCGAGTGAGCGCAGGTTCTCGGGGTCGATAGCGTCCCGGGCTCGGGCGATCGCCTCGCTGACGTCGGCCTCGGTCTCCTCTGCGGCCCCGGTGAGACGGTACAGGAGGTCGGCGGCGGCGGCTTGGCTGCCGACCCAGCTGTCATAGTCGCGGATCTCCTCGGTGATCTCGGCGAGATAGCGACTGCGCTCCGGCGGCACGACGTGTTGTTTGGCGGTCTGGTCCACCGGCAGGTCGAGGGTTGAGGTGAGCCCGAGTCGGGACACGAAGGCCCGGTAGAAGCGGTTGGTCCCCGGGTCGTTGAAGTCGGAGGCGATGGTCAGGTACACGGGGAGATCATCGTCACCCGCATCGAAGGCGAGGTGATTCCGCTTGTACTGCTTGCGCACATCGCGCAGCGCGTCGAGGGCGCCCTGCTTGTCGGCCTTGTTGATCGCCACCATGTCGGCAAAGTCCAGCATGTCGATCTTCTCCAGCTGGGTCGCCGCCCCGTATTCGGGAGTCATCACATACAGGGCATGATCGGAGTAGTCGACGATCTCGGTGTCCGACTGGCCGATCCCCGATGTCTCCAGGATCACCAGGTGGTAGCCGGCCGCCTTGACGATGTTGACCGCCTGATGAACGTGGGGGGAGAGTGCCAGGTTGGCCTGCCGGGTCGCCAGCGAGCGCATGTACGCCCTCGGATGAGGCAGCGAGTTCATTCGGATGCGATCCCCGAGCAGCGCCCCACCGGAACGTCGCTTCGATGGGTCGACCGAGATGATGGCGATCCTGAGGTCGTCGAAATCGGCGAGCAGGCGTCTCACCATCTCGTCGACGAGACTCGACTTCCCCGACCCGCCCGTCCCGGTGATGCCGATGACCGGAGTCTCCGATTCGAGCGCCTTCGCCTCGACCCGCTCCCACGTGTCGGCGTACTTCTCGGGGTAGTTCTCCGCCGCCGAGATGAGGTGGGCCACCACCCCGGTGTTGGCGGTGGTCAGCGAGGAGAGGTCGAAGTCGTCGGCCAGCTCACCCGTCGGATAGTCCGAGCGGGTCAGCATGTCGGCCACCATCCCGGTCAGACCCAGGGCACGTCCGTCGTCGGGCGAGTAGATCCTGGTCACCCCGTAACGGGCCAACTCCTCGCCCTCTTCGGGGAGGATGGTCCCGCCGCCGCCACCAAAGAGGCGGGTTCGGGCGGCGTCGCGCTCGACCAGGAGGTCGCGAAGGTACTTGTAGAACTCCATGTGGCCGCCCTGGTATGAGGTGACCGCGATGGCATGGGCATCCTCCTGTACGGCCGCGTCGACGATGTCCAACCCGGAGCGATTGTGACCGAGATGGACCACCTCCGCACCCGACGCCTGCAGGATTCGCCTGAAGATGTTGATCGAGGCGTCGTGACCGTCGAAGAGGGTGGTGGCGGTGACGAACCGGACCTTGTTCGCCAGTTCCGTCTTTTCTCGGTGGGGTTCACTCATCTCGACAACAGCCCAAAGGGACTAGTTACAACTGTACCGCCCAATTGACCCTTCCCCTGCTCTGTTCACACCGGGGGGAACCCGACTAGATTGATGCTCGCAATGGCTCAATTCAGTGGGCGACTTCAGGGGCCGAATCTCGAGCCCAGCACGGTGCTGATCGACATCGGGGACGGACGGTTCCGTGTCTCTGCCGGGCGGATACAGCTCGGCTCTTGGGCGCTGGAACGTGTCACCGCGGAACGGCCGTCGATCTACAGATTCTCCCTCGATATCAACGGGGAGAACTTCGAGTTCTACCCCGACGACCCGACGAGCTTCTCCGACACCATCGGTGCTGTCATCGACTTGACCGAATCCAAGGGCCGATTCGGTCTTCGCGAGCGCATCGAGCGGGCTGCCAGCGGCTAGCAACGCAATTCACGCTGGCAGAATGAGCGGATGGTCCGCCGACTGATTCGACGCGGCGCAATCGCCGGGATGGTCGTGCTCGCTGTCGAGGCGGCTTATGCCCTGCTGCGCCCTGCCCCGCGACTCGAGGACTTCGACCCCTCGGGTGTGTTCGGGAACCCTTCCCACCCGTCGCTGCGGGTCGCGGTGCTCGGTGACTCCTCGGTCACCGCCCCTGGAGTGGCCGGCCCTCAAGAGATCTGGGTCTCGCTGATCTGTGAGCGGCTCGCCAGGGATCGACACGTGGTCCTCGGGTCGTTCGCGGTCGGGGGATCCATGGCCCATGACGTCATCGTCAACCAACTGGAGGAGGCGGTTCGATTCGACCCGGACCTGATCTTCGTCTCCGTGGGGGCCAACGACGTGATCAAAGGGGTGCCAATCGGTCGGTTCGCCGCCAACCTCGACCACTTGATCTCCGCATTGGCCGACACCGGCGCCGTGGTGGTCCAGAGCGGGGTGGGTGTCCTCGGCACGATCCCCCGGCTCCATCCGCCGTTGAGCCATTTGATGTCACGTCGGGCCGAGCGCTTCGATCGGGTGCATTGGCGGATCGCCGAGACCCATGGCACGGCCGTCGTCGACCAGCGCAGTGACGATGCCGGCCTCTGGAACACCGATCGCACGCTGTGGGCCGAGGACTACTTTCATGTCAGCGCCGCCGGGCACGCCCGGTGGGCAGAGACGGTGTGGCGGACCGTCGATCCTCTCCTCAACGGCGCGAGTGGATAGGACCGAGGCCCTGGCGTTCCTCGAGTCGAGCCGGGTGGGCCGTCTCGCCACCACTCGCCCCGACGGCCGACCCCACGTCGTCCCCGTCACCTTCGCCAGGACCGGTGCGGTCATCGTGACGATGATCGATCACAAACCGAAGACGACCAGGAGACTGCAACGCCTGGCCAACATCGAGGCCCACCCCGAGGCCAGTCTTCTCGTCGACGAGTGGTCGGAGGACTGGCGCAGGCTCCGCTGGGTGCGGGTGGACGGCAGCGCCCTGATCCACGAGCGAGACGACATGTGGCGGGAGTCTCGTGTCGCGTTGGCCGCCAAGTACGACCAATATCGGGATCGGCCCCCGGAGGGGCCAGCCGTCGTGATCTCGATCGACCGCGTCGTCAGCTGGGCGAGCACTCGGTGACACCGTTCTCGGTGGCCAGCCAGTCGACCCGCTCATCGTGGTCCCGCATGGGGACTGCGTCGACCACCCGGCGTTCGATCGTGATCCCCACCGCCACCGAGTCGGCCCGTCTCGCCGACAGGATCCGGTCGTAGAAGCCTCCTCCGTTGCCCAGCCGGCCACCGCTGCGGTCGAAGGCGAGGCCGGGGGTCAAGAACAGGTCGATCTCGTGCACCGGGACCGCCGGGCCGGTGTCGGTGGGCTGCTCCATCCCGAAACGGTGCACCTCTCTCGGCACGTCGTTGTCCCGAAAGGTCAAGGTCCGGTCGTCCTCGACCCGGGGCAGGACCCATCGCCACCCCGGCAGCCGATCGAACAACGGGCTGATGTCGACCTCACCGGACATCGCCAGGAAGGCGGACACCGTCCCGGGAAGACGGCGCGACATCCAGGGAAAGAGCATGGCGACGACGCGGGCGCTCGAGTCTGCGGAGACCATCCCCTGGTCCCGGACCACCGCCCGCAACTCCTGTTTGTCCACGGCGGGGAGGGTAGACCCGCCACTAGCCTCGGCCCCGATGCGCTGGCCGCTGACCCTCTTTCGCACCATCGTCACCTGGACCGTCGGGGTCGCGGTCACCATCATCGGTGCGGTCTCGGTCATCGGCCTCGTGTTGGTCGACCCGGCCTCTCCCCGGATCGAGCGGGTCATCCACTGGTGGAGTCGCGCCTGGCTCCGCGCCTCGGGCACCAAGCTCACCGTCGAGGGACAGGACAACATCGCCACCGATCGCTCCTACGTGGTCGTCTCCAACCACCTCTCCACCCTGGACATCATGGTGTGTTTCCTGGCCGTGCCGTTGCCGATCCGGTACCTCGCCAAGAAGGAACTCTTCCGCATCCCGCTCCTCGCCCAGGCGATGCGAGCCGTCGGGATCATCGAGGTCGATCGCGCCGCCCGGGGGGCCGTCCACAGCTCGGTGAATCGCCAGGCCAAGGGTCTGATCGAGCACAATCGGAGCCTGATCATCTATGCGGAGGGAACCCGGCCACGCGACGGGGTGATGAAGCCATTCAAGAAGGGCGCCTTCACCATGGCCATCGCCAGCAAGTTGCCGGTGCTGCCCCTCTCGTTACACGGCACTTATGAGGCGGCGGTGCCGGGCAAGCCCTGGTTCCAGGGTGGCCCGGTGACCGCGATCGTGGACCCGCCGGTGGAGACCGAGGGCATGACCCAGGCAAACGCCGATGCCCTGCGGGACCTGGTCCAGGAGATCATCGCCAAGAGGGTCAGCGACCTCGGTGGCCCGGTTGGTTGGAATCGGGATCAGTCGTAGACCCCGGCCAGAAATCCCCGGCCATCGGAGACGACACACAGGAAGGCACCAACCGAGGTGACCAGCTGGTAACGGTCGGCATCGCGCTCCCCTACCCACCAGCGGCCACTCAATCGCCATGGCCCGCTCCAGGTGAGCACCGGCTCCCATCTCGATCCGAGCCGAACCCGGGCCGGCATGCCCCCATCCCATTCGATCTCGATTGGATCGAGACGTGGGGGGACCAAGGCAGGTGACGGCGCAGGAGTTGCCCCTGGCCACGGCGCCCCCGAATCCCGGTCATCTGCGATCTCCGGCTCACCCCAACGCGCCCAGGCCACTCTCTCCGCCGGCATGCGCCCACCCTGAGCCCTCGCCTGGAGAACGCCGTCAGGGCCCAGCAGGGCCTGAGCGCGGGCCAGTGCTCGCTCTGCCTCGATCATCGACGACTCGTCGGTGAACAGACCCATTTGCCGCCCCTCGCTCGACAGATCACCCGGAGTGATGCTCAACGCGGTTATTCCCCCGGGCACCCCTGCATTCTCCACCCATGCCCTGAGTTGCCACCAGACCCTCTCGGCCAGTGCCCTTTCGGTGAAAGGGTCGGCCGAGCGCCAGACCCTGACCCGGGAGGGACCGGCGGCTGCATCAGCCGAGATCATCACGGTATGGGGAGCCACCCCGGCCGATCTGAGCCGTCGCAACAGCCTCTCCGCCAGGTTGCGGCCGGCGAAAGCCACCGCGTCGAGGCTCTGCAGAGGGTCTTCGAAGGTCATCTCCACCCCAAGCTCGGGGGGGATGTCACGGGGATGGATCATACGGTCTTCCCCATTGGCGAGACGATGGGCTGTCACCCCGTGATGGCCGAACCTCGAGGCCAGAGTCTCCCTGGGGAGCCGGGCGAGGTCTCCGAGGGTGGCGATGCCCAGCCAGCGGAAGGTTTCGATCATCTCCTCACCCCCCATCGACTCGCGCAGGGTCCCCAGGTCGAGACGGGAGAGAAACCCGATGGTGTCGGTGACGATCCGGGGCTCCCCCACCGTTGCCGTGGCAGCCGCCCATCGGGCGGCAAAAGGGCCGTCGGCAATGCCGAAACAATGAGGGGGGACGACTCCCCTCAAACCCCCCGATGGAGAATGGTCCTGGACATCGGGCTTGGAGTCAGATGAGCGGAAATACGCATCGATCTCACTGCTCACCCTCTCCGCCAGGGCCTCCTCGCCCCCGTAGAAACGAATTGCCCCTGCCACCGGCACGAAAATCAACCCGGGCGCCACCACCTCGACACGGGGCACCAGGTCCTCGACGACGGCAACGACCGGCTCGAACCTCCGGGTCTCCTCCCCGGTGTCCCGGACCATGACCGTGGCAAAGGGGGCCAGAGTCTCTGCCTCCCTCCTCGGCATGCCCAAGTAGACCCCGGCATCCAAGACATCGTCGGTGGCGGCGGTCACCCGATCGTCGACGATGAGTATCGGTTCACCTGGTGGCGCGTCTGGCCTGGTCAACGACCACATCGGAAACCACACGCACATCGTCCGTACCCTCATCTTCCACCTCGAATCGCCGGGAGGTCCCTGCCGCCCCCTTCCCCGTCGCCTCCAGGACCAGACGTCGTCTGGTGAGACGCCCGTGACCCCGATCGGCCCCTTCCCAGGTGACACCGAGAGCCCGCAACCTGAGAAACGCCACCCCTGCCGGCAACCCGCTGCCCAGTGGCCGCAGCGCCACTGCCACACGACGCGCCCTGGCCAGTGCGGCGAGACGACGGAGGTCCTGGTCACCCATGCCCCCCGGCACCTCGGCATACATCGCCTTTACGCCCTCGAGGAGAGCCGCGGTCACCTTGGGCCACAGAACCGGTCTCTCACATCTGACCACGACGAGACGCTCTGGGATCACTCCCGTCTCCCAAGCTGCCTCGGGTGACAGCCAGCCTCTCGTGTCGAGAGCAACGACGGGTGCTATGCGAGAATGAGGTGCCAGCAGCTTGAGACCCAGACGGGTCAGCCCGCTCCCGGGGACACCGACCAGCTCAGTGACCCGACCCGGCTGAAGATCCAACAAGCCCCTGTCTTTGCGCTGCACAGAGACCGGGGCGGCGATCTCGGCGGCCAAGACGCCCTCGATTCGCAAAATCTGACTCCGTTTCTGAGGGCGCTCCATCATATCGAACATGTGTTCGATAGCAAGAAGAACACACTCTCACCAACAAGCCCCGGGGCCACCCGATAGAGTTCCGCTCGTCGGAACGGCAATTCGTAGGAGAGAACATGACCGACGAAACACATGGCATGGACCCCATCGAGGAGCCGGTGCCCTCACCCGACCCGGTCACGCCCGCCGAAGCGCACGACGAGAAATCGGTGTTGGCCGGTGCCGGTGACTTCACCAGCGGCGAGGGTCTGGTGGCTTTCGCCGGGATGGTGATCCTGGCGGTCTGGGTGATCTTCGCGATCCTGGCAACCGAGTACTTCCTCGGATTCCACTTCTTGCTGCTGTCCACCGCCGCCGTGATCCTCCCCCGGGTGGATCGAGCAACCGTCGAACGGGTCCATCCCCTGCCCGTGATCATGAAAGTGCTCGGATACGCGATCGCAATCCTCGGTGTCTTCTTGCTGGTCGAAGACATCCGGTTCGAGGCCTATGACGAGGTCTGGGCCGTTCTGGGCGCTCTGATCACGTATGCGGGCTGTATCATGGCGTTCATCGGGGCCCGTCAGATCAAAATCTGAGTCAACGCTTCGGTTCACGGGCGAGTAGCCTCAGACCGAGGCACTCATTGAACCAAGTCGAGAGCAAGCGAATCCTGGTCGCCGACGATTCCGACACGATCACGACACTTCTGACGACGGCGCTCACATCGCACGGCTACACAGTGGTCACCGCCCGCGACGGGGTCGAGACCTACGAACTGGGCAGGTCCGGAGACATCGACCTGGCGATCATCGATCATCTCATGCCCGGGCTTCTCGGTCTGGAGGTGATCGAGCGATGGCGGGCGGAGGGTGTGGATCTTCCCGTGATCGTGCTGTCGGGTGTCGACGACGAGAAGACCGCCATCGCCAGTCTCGACGTGGGCGCCGTTGACTTCGTCCGCAAGCCCTTCCGGCTCAACGAGCTGATGGCTCGGGTCCGTCAGCGAATTTCGGCGTGAAGCCGCTCAGTTCGCTCAATAGGCCCCACCTGGCTTCCGATCTATACATTCGAAGCAATGAGCGGAACCCAACTCCTCACCAACGCGGTTCTGATCGTCTTTGCGGTGGACCTGGTTCTGCTGTCCTCACTGATCGTGGGCAAGGGAATCCATCGCAGGCGACAAGAGGGCCGCGAGCGACGCCGCGTCGCCTATCTCGAGCTGCTCAGCCGCCAACTCTCCGACCCTGACCAGCCGCTGAACCTCGGCCCCCACGTCGCCGAGGATCAAGCCTTCCTCGACGCCCTGATCGACGTGCGGAACTCGGTGGTCGGGCCCGAGTCCGATGCCCTCAGCCAGGTCGTCGATCGATTCGGGGTCATGGAGCGATATGCCAAGAGACTCGGGGGAAGACGCTGGGGATTGCTGACCCGTCGTCTACACGCTGCGGTGGCTCTCGCCGAGGTTGCCGACTCGTCCTGGGCACCGGCTCTGATGAGCCATCTCTCCGATCCCGAGCCCGAGATCCGAATCCAGGCGGCACGGGGGCTGGGGCGGATGAGATGGACCCCTGCCATCGACGCCATCGTGAGCCGCTTCGCCGAGGAGACACCGTGGGTGCGAGCGAGATTCGCCGACACGTTGGTGAATTTCGGCTCGAAGGCGACCTGGCCGCTCCTCGCCTACATCAAGGTGAACCAGCGCTTCGAGACCAGCGGGCCGGCCGCCGCCATCCGCACCCTGGCCACCATCGGCGACGACCAGGCGGTCAAATCCCTGATCGAGTTGCTCGACGAGGCCGTCGACCCCGAGATCCAGATCGCCACCATCGAGGCGCTCGGACTCTTGGGCAACCCTGTCTCGATCGGCTCGCTGAAGAGGGCGAACAGCGACCCCGACTGGCGTCTGCGCGCCAAGTCGGCCACCGCACTCGGTGCCACCGCCGACCCGACCGTGATCCCCACACTTTCCTCCGGGCTGATGGACCCCAACTGGTGGGTCCGTCGCAACTCCGCGGCCGCCCTGGCTCGAGTCCCCCGGGGCATCCCCGAGCTGTATGCGGCCATACGATCCACGGACCCCTATGCGAGAGACGCCGCCGCGGAAGCGCTCGCCGACGCAGGTGAGATCATCGCCGCCAGACGTCGCCTCGAAGACGGCGATGCCACTTCCGACGACGTCTCCCTGGTCTCCTTCATCGAATCCGAGCTGGCGGTGAGCGGTTGATTCTCGACCTGATCAGAGCGTTGGCCTTCGCGACGATCGGCTATTTCGTCCTCATGCAGGTCTATTTGCTGTTCCTGGCGGTTTCCTCAGCGTATGTCCTCCGTCGCAACTATCACCTGACCCGCTTCGGCCGAATCACCGAGATGCTGTCGAGCAGGACCACTCCGCCGATCTCCTTGGTCATCCCGGCGTACAACGAGGCGGCCGGCATCGTCGACGCGGTCCGCTCGATGTCGATCGTCAACTACCCGAGATTCGAGATCGTCGTCACCAACGACGGCTCGACCGATGACACCCTGAGCGAGCTGATCGAGGGCTTCGATCTCGAGCAGGTGCGGATTCCCTACCGACCGGACATAGAGACCGCGCCGATCAGGGCGATCTATCGGGGACGGGGCGCGGTCGATGTGACCGTCATCGACAAGGAGAACGGGGGCCGCGCCGATGCCCTGAACGCAGGGATAAACGCGGCTCGATACCCCTACGTGCTCTGCGCAGATGCCGATGTGATCATCGATGCCGATGCCCTGGTCCGCGGGATGCAGCGAGTCGTGGAGGACAGGGAGCGGACGGTGGGCGTCGGGGGGAACATTCGCCCCCTCAACGGGAGCCGGGTGAGTCTCGGCCATTTGATCGACGCCCGGGTCCCCGCTCCGATGGTCCCCCGGATGCAGGTGCTCGAGTACCTGAGGACGTTCTTGGCGAGCAGGCCCGCCTGGTCGGAGATGGCGGCTCTCCCCATCGTGTCGGGGGCGTTTGGCATCTGGAAGCGTTCCGCCCTTCTCGACATCGGCGGCTACCAACGGGGTCACCTCGGAGAGGATCTCGACATCACCATGCGCCTCCACCGCCACCACAAGGACAACGGCATTCCCTATCGGATCGTCTACGAGCCGGCCGCGGTCCTGTGGACCGAGGTTCCCGAGACCCTTCGCGTCCTGCGGCGTCAGCGAATCCGATGGCATCGCGGGCTGATGACCGCCACCCGGGACTTCCTGCCAATGACATTCAACCCGCGTTACGGAAGGCTGGGCATGATCACCTGGCCCGGGTTCTTCCTCTTCGAGTACCTGGCTCCGATCCTCGAAGCCATCGGGTGGGTCACTGTCCCCCTTGCTTTCGGGTTGGGGGCGCTCAACCTCGAGAGTCTGGTCCTGATGCTGGTGCTGGCTATCGGGGCCGGTCTGATGAACTCGCTCGCCGCCCTGTGGCTCGATGAGCCGTATGGGTACTTCAACCACCCCACCGACACCTCGCGTCTGGTGGTGATGGCCCTCATCGAGAATTTCGGTTTCAGGCAATTGACCGTTGCATGGAGGATCCGCGCCCTGATCGGGGGCCGCGGCACCCGGAGTTGGGGCAACATGGAGAGACGGGGGGTGGCCAGGCTGGGAGGGACCTAGCTGTCCTCCAACTCCTCGAGGGTCTTGGGCCAGTCGTCTTTGAGCAAGCGCGAGAGGGAGCGGTCGGCGAGGAGCTTGCCCTCGGTCTGACAATTTGCGCAGTAGTTCGTCTCATTGGAGGCGTAGACGATGCGTTGCACCTTGGCGCCGCAGCGAGGACACGGCTCACCGAACTTGCCGTGGACCGCCATGTCTTCCCGGAAGGCGGTGACCTTGTTGGGCCAGCCGTCCCCGACCTCGTCGCGCAGTCTCTGGGTCCACTGGTCCAGTGAGGCGACCACCGCCACATGGAGACGCTTCAGCTCCTCGTCACTCAACTGGGGAGTCCGCTTGACCGGCGAGAGCCGTGCCTCCCAAAGGATCTCGTCAGAGTATGCGTTGCCGATCCCGGAGAAGATCCCGGGATCGGTCAGGGCCCGCTTCAGCGTGCGGTTCTCGGCTCTGAGTGCCGCGGCGAACTCGTCGGGAGTCGCCGCGAGGGGCTCGATGCCGCCACGATCGAGACTGCGCACCCCGTCCCAGTCCTTGGCCATCCAGATTCCGGCCCGCTTGTGGGTCCCCTGCTCGGTGAGGATCAGTGATCCATCCTCGAAGTCGAGGGCAGCGAGACCGACCTTCCTCGGAACCGGTTTGCCCGGGGACTCCCAGCGGAGGCGACCCGCCACCATCAGGTGCATCACCAAATAGACCTCCTCGGGGCCGAACTGAAATACGATTCTCTTGCCCACTCGATGAATCGCCTCGACGGTCCGGCCGACTGCGGCGTCGTACGGAGGGTCATAGGTCCTCATCACCGCGGGGGACACCACTCGGATCCCGGCGAGCCGGCTTCCTTCCACCAAACGCTGGAGTGCCTCGATGTACACCACGATGTCGGGGAGCTCGGGCACCGGGTGCTGGCCCGTCAGTCCGGATGGCGGAGACTGCCGCTGGACAGAACGGTGACCCCGACCACCAGCCCACCCGCGATGAATCCATAGGCGGTGAGCCGACTGTTGTCCGCCTCGGTGCCGGCTATGGCTAATCCGAAGACGGTGATCAATCCAACAAGCACGGCGATGGCGACCACCCGGGCGATTCTCATTCCGATCGACATCGCGAAGCCGATACCGATCATCAAGACGCCCCCGATAATGAATGCCAGCCAGAACTCGAACCCATTCGCCTCGGGATCACCGGTGATGGCATTGGGCCCAACCCCATCACCCATGTTGAGAAAGGTGCCGCCGAGCAGTATCAGGGCGCCGGCCACTGCCAGGCCGATAGCACCGAGGCTGGTCGGCACCGGCAGCGGATCCTCGGGCAGGGCACGCTCTTCGGGATTGTGTCGGCTGGCCAGTCGTCTCGCCAGCCGGGGTGATGCCGCCGCCACGCCGATCTCCTCGGCCAAGGCGACATCGTCCTCGGTCCGGAGCACGAACTCCTCGCCCTCGGCCTTGATGTTGAACCCTTCGTTGAGCGCATTCACGCCGATCTGGGTCACGTGCCAGTCACCGACGAGCTCGTTGCCCGATACGAGACGGATCCGGCCCCGGTCGGCGAGCACCCGAACCGCGACCCCAGGGCCGATATCACCCCTCATCCTGACATTGCCGTCCAACTCGACAGCCATCCTTATCCCGTGTCCGAGTGCGCCGATCTTAGGTTGAAACGAGAGAGGGACCGATCTCACGATCGGTCCCTCGATAGCATGTCGGTGGCCTGGGGTCAGTCCTGCATCTTCTCGAAAGCCTCCGAGAAGCTCTGGGCGGCCTTGCGGCGTCCTCCGGATGACTTCTCATCGCTTCCCTCGGTGGCTTGGCGACGCTCGCCACGGTGACGACCCTGGTCGCCCCGGTCGCCCCGTTCGCCACGGTCACCACGCCCACCACGGTCGCCACGCCCACCACGGTCGCCCCGACCTCGGTCTGCGTCGTCACGGCCACCGCGATCACGGCCACCTCCGCCACCACCCGACTGGCCATCGCCGTTGGGCAAGGTGGCACCGGGTAGGGCATCGACCAGTTCGAGACTGACCTTGCCCCGATCGATCTCACGGACCCGGACCGCGAGCTCATCGCCCTCGGCCAGATAGTCCTCCACCCGCTCGACCCGCTTGGAGCCGTCGAGACGGGAGATGTGAAGGAGACCGTCACGACCAGGGAGGATGTTGACGAAGGCACCGAACTTGGTGATGTTGACCACCCTGCCCTCGTAGGTCGCCCCCACCTCGGCCTCGGGCGGGAAGGCGATCTGGGTCACCCTCTCCTTGGCCGCGGCCAGGGCCTCACCGTCGTTGGAGGCGATCCTGACGATGCCGACCCCGTTTGCCTCTTCGATCTCGATGTTTGCTCCGGTCTGCTCTTCGAGCTCGCGGATGACCGCACCCTTTGGTCCGATGACCTCGCCGATCTTGTCCTTGGGGATCTCGATCGACTCGATGCGGGGCGCCCACTTGTTCATCTCCTCGCGCGGAGCGGCGATCACCTCGGACATGGCGTCGAGGATGAAGAGCCGGGCTTCGCGCGCCTGATTCAACGCCGACTCCAGGACTTCGGACGGAAGACCCTGGATCTTGGTGTCGAGCTGGAGGGCCGTGATCATGTCGGCTGTCCCGGCCACCTTGAAGTCCATGTCACCAAGCGCATCCTCGGCCCCGAGGATGTCGGTCAGGGTGACGTACTCGTCGCCCTCGTGGATCAAGCCCATGGCGATCCCGGCGACCGGCGCGCTGATTGGCACACCGGCGTCCATCATCGACAGCGAGGACCCACAGACCGCGGCCATCGACGACGAGCCGTTGGAGGCGAGGACCTCGGAGACCAGACGCAGTGCATATGGGAAGTCATCCGATGAGGGGACCACGGGAAGCAGCGCCTTCTCGGCGAGGGCGCCGTGACCGATCTCCCGGCGTTTCGGGCCCCGCATGAACCCTGCCTCACCGGTCGAGAAAGGTGGGAAGTTGTAGTGGTGCATGTAGCGCTTCGACTCGGCCAGGTCCAGCGTGTCGAGCATCTGCTCCATCTTGAGCATCCCCAGCGTCGTGATGTTGAGGACCTGGGTCTCCCCTCGCTGGAAGAGCGCCGAGCCGTGGGTCCTGTCGATGACACCCACCTCGATGGTGAGGGGCCGGATGTCGGTGGCGCCGCGACCGTCCATGCGAACGCTCTGTTCGACCACGCGCTTGCGTGCCATTTTCTTGAACGCGGTGCGGAAGGCGTTCTTGACTTGCTGCAGGGTTTCGGTGTCGTCCTCGGCGATGCCGAGCTCGGCGATGACCGCGGCGAGGGCCTCTGCCTCGGCCTCTTGGCGCTCGTGCTTTGCGGATATCTCGAGCACCGGGGCGATACGGGCCGGGGCGGCGGCCTCGACACGGGCATAGATCTCCTCGGTGTAGTCGGCAGCGGTCGGCCACTCGACCTCACGGACCTCGACCTTGGAGACCAGCTCCAGTTGGAGGTCGATCAGTTCGGCGATGTAACGCTTCGACTCTTCGAGACCCTGGGCTACTGCCTGCTCGTCTGAGGGGCGATCACCGGCGGCGACCAGACGGATACCGTCTTCGGTGGCCCCGGCCTCCACCATGACGATGTCGACCTCACCGCTTTCGTTGCGGCGACCCGCCACCACGAGCTCGAAGACTGCCTCGTCGAGGTCGGCTTCGGTGGGAAATACGATCCACTCCCCCTTCTTGAGGGCGAGTCGGACACCACCGAGCGGGCCTTCGAACGGGATAGAGCTGACGCTCAGCGCGGCCGACGCCCCGTTGAGGGCGACGACGTCGAAAGGGTTCTCCTGGTCCACCGCCAGCGACGTGACCACGATGTGGGTCTCGTTGCGGTAGCCGTCCTTGAACGACGGGCGGAGGGGACGGTCGATGAGTCGGCAGGTGAGGATGGCCTGCTCGGAGGGCCGACCCTCACGACGGAAGAACGATCCGGGGATGCGTCCCACCGAGTACATCCGCTCCTCGAAATCGACGGTGAGGGGGAAGAAATCGACACCTTCCCGTGGCTTCATGTTGGCTGTGGCGGTTACCAGCATTTCGGTACCGCCGAGTTTGGCGACGACGGCTCCGTTCGCCTGACCGGCGAGTTTGCCGGTGCTCAGGACGAGCTCTTTGCCGCCGATGTTGCCTCTTACAGAGGTTTCGGGCACTACGTGCTCCTTCATCTTGTATGGGAGCCCTCGCCCGTTGGCAGTGGCCATGTCTCCGTAGAGGGAGACATCGCCACTGACAACCGACGTGGCTCTCTTCTCCGGGACCCGGTTGGGCCCCTTATGTACATGAGGAGTGGGTTGACCGCTCCTCACGAATCCTTCAGCGCCGCAGGCCTAGCTTGGCGATGAGGCTTCTGTACCTCTCCACGTCTTCTCGACGCAGATAGTCCAGAAGTCTCCTGCGCTTGCCAACCATGAGCAGCAGACCACGACGGCTGTGGTGGTCGTGCTTGTGATCGCGAAGATGCTCGGTCAGCTGATTGATCCGCTCGGTGAGCAGTGCGACCTGTACCTCCGGTGAGCCTGTGTCGCTCCCGTGGGTGCCGAACTCTTCGACGATCTCAGTGGTTGTCTTCATTGCGCGTAAGACCTGAAGTGATGTGGGGATCCTCTCGAACTGTAACAGCTTCGCATCTCAATCTCATATTCTCGACCTCGCACTCTCCAGGATGGACCGGGTCTCGGTGACGTCCCGTCCCATCTGGGAGACGAGATCGGCGACACCTGCGAATTTCAGCTCGGGCCTGATGTATTCGACGAACTTGGTGGTCAGGTCGTGGCCGTAGATGCTCTCGTCGAAGTCGAGGATGAACGCTTCGACGAGCAGCTCGCCGCCGCCGAAGGTAGGCCGGACGCCGACGTTGACCGCAGCATCGTGGCGCTCGCCGCCAACCGTGGCGAAACAGGCATAGACACCCGTGGCGGGCACCACCTTGCGATCGGGGGGCCGCAGGTTGGCGGTGGGGAATCCGATCTCGCGCCCTCTCTCGTCACCCGGCACCACCGTGTTGGTCACGGTGAACCACGAGCCGAGGAGTCGGGCGGCGTCGCTCACCCGGCCCGCCTCGATCAGCTCGCGGATCCGGCTGGAGGAGACAGCCGCCCCATCGTCGGCGACGAGGTCGCTCCTCTCCACCTCGAACCCGAGATCGGGACCCATCCTCTCCAGCAGACCGACATCCCCGGAACGGTCCCTCCCGAAGCGAAAGTCGTCACCGACCACGATGTGGCTGGTGGCCAGCTTCCCGACCAGCACCTCCTCGACGAAATCCTCCGGTCTCAGAGATCTGATCTCGGCGAGATCGAGTACCCCGACCTGTTCGACACCGGTGCCGGCGAGCAGCGCGATCCGCTCGTCGATCGTGGTGATCAGCCGCGGGGCGGTACCGGGGCGGAGCACTTCTACCGGGTGGGGGTCGAAGGTGAGCACCGTCCTGGTCATGGACTCGTCCAACCGGGAGAGCAAGGAACGGTGTCCGACATGCACCCCGTCGAGCACGCCGATCGTCACCGAGGCCGGTCTCGACGACGCCTCCCATCGGCGCCACGGCCCTTCGAGTCGAATCACCAGGGCACCACCACCTCGGGCTGGGCCCGGTCGCCGACACGTCTGTAGACGGCGATGAGATCGCCTCCGTCGGTCACCACCGCGTAGGGCTGGTCTTTCGGGCCGGAGAGGATGGGGCCACCGACGAACCTGACACCGTTGCGCACTCCCCTGGCGGTCTCGTCGTCGACCGTCACAGTGGGTAAGGCGGCCAAGCCCTGCGACGGCGACATGAAATAGGACTGCCAGTTCCCCAGGTCGTCCATCGTCACCCCGTGGCTGGCCCGGAACGACCCGATGCGGGTGCGACGCAGGGCCGTCAGATGGGCGCTGCCACCGAGAACGGCCGCCATGTCGTCGGCCAGCGAGCGCACGTATGTACCCTTGCCACAGACCACCCGGAACTCGACTTCGGGATAGGGAGGCGCTCCGACAGAGAGGATCTCCAGATCATATATCTCGACCTGACGTGCGTCCCTGTCAACGACCTCCCCCTCGCGGGCCAACTCGTAGAGCCGCCGGCCGTCCTTCTTCAAGGCGGAGACCATGGGCGGAATCTGGGAGACGGCCCCGGTGAAACGAGGCACCAGCGCCTCGACCTCCTCGGTGGTGACATCCATTGGCTCCCGGGAGAGGATCGCGCCGTCGGCGTCGAGAGTGTCGGTGGCCACGCCGAAGAGCGCGGTGGCGACGTACTCCTTGGGCTGGTCCTGGATGTAGCGGATCAGTCGGGTGACCTTTCCGACCGCCAGGACCATTACTCCGGTCGCCATCGGGTCGAGGGTCCCGGCGTGTCCCACCTTCTTGATCCCGATCACCTTTCGAACGTTGCCGACCACCTGGTTGGAGGTGATGCCCTGCGGCTTGTCCACGACCAGAAAGCCTGAGGTCACCGGTAGTCCCTGACTGAGCCGAGCACACCCTCGATCACTCTCTCCGGGTCGTCTTCGACGGTGAACCCCGCGGCGAGACGATGTCCCCCTCCTCCCATCGAGGCGGCGAGACCCCCGACGTCGGTGTCGCCCCGGGAGCGCATGCTCACCTTGACACGCCCGTCGTCGTGAACCTTGGCCAGGACGGCGGTGTCGGCTTCGACTGCCAGACGGAGCCAGTCGATGAGGTTCTCGATGTCAACCCAGTCGATGCCGCTCGACTTCAGATCGTCGTCGGTGATCGAGGTGGCCACCACCCCCAGGTCTTCATCGAGCGTTGCCCGGCCCAGGGCGAGCGAGGCTGCCTTGAGGAAGCCAAATGGCACTTGCTCGTAGACATGACGGCTGATCGTCCCCGGATCGGCGCCCGCCTCGACCAGGGCGGCCCCGATGCGGAGAGTGCTCGGGGAGGTGTTCTGGTACATGAAGCGCCCGGTGTCTGTGACGATCCCAGCATGGAGGCACAGGGCGATCTCAGGTGTGATCTTCCACCCCAGGATCTCGAGGATGTGGTAGACGAGCTCGGCGGTGGCCCCCGCCATGGGGTCCACCAGGGCGATGTCGCCGAACCCCTCGTTGGTGACGTGGTGGTCCACCACGAGCACAGTTCCAGCCTTCCCGGCGCTCGCGGCCAGCTCACCGATGCGATCCGGTGAGCCCACGTCGAGGACCACCATCAGCTCCGGCGACTCGGGGAAGTGCTGGGGGGCCACCAGCAGCTCTGCGGGGAGAAACGAAAGGCTGGGGGGCACGACGAACGGTGAGCCGAAACTGGCCACGACCTCCTTACCGGCGTTGGAGGCGGCGATGGCCAGCCCGAGCATCGAACCGAGGGCGTCGCCGTCGGGCCCGACATGACAGGCCAGGGCGACTTCGTCGGCATCGGCCAGGGCGGCCGCGGCGCGTTCGAGAAGTTCCCGGTCGGGCATCACTCCTCCTCCTCGTTGGGGTTGAGAGACCTGAGGATCTGATCGATCCGCTCCCCGCCGATGATCCCGGGGTCGACGGCGAACTCCAGTGTCGGCGTGTATTTGATGCGAACCTCACGCCCGATCACCGATTGGAGCCTTTTCGCCGCCCCGCGCAGCGCGGCCAGGGCGTCTTCTTGGTCGTCTCTGCCCAGGACGTCGATGAAGACCGTGGCCTGACGAAGGTTTGGGGCGGTCTCGACCGCGGTCACCGAGACGAGCTCGAGCCGGGAATCACTCATTCTCTCGATCTCATCGGCGAGCACCTCACGGATTGTGGAGTTGACGCGCAACATGCGGCCGCTCATTGCCGACTCTCCCAGCTGATCAGGTGCGAGCGACCTCGCGAACCACATAGACCTCGATGTGATCGCCGTCCTTGATGTCGTTGTAGTCCTCGAATCCCATACCGCACTCGAAACCGGACTGGACCTCGCGAACGTCGTCCTTGAATCGCTTCAGCGACGAGATGACACCATCGTGGATCACCACGCCGTCACGGAGAAGCCGCGCCTTGGCACCTCGCTGCACCACACCTTCGATCACGTAACAGCCGGCCACCGTCCCGCTCCTGGGCACCTTGAACGTCGCCCGGACCTCGGCGGTGCCGAGGATCACCTCTTCCTCATCGGGTGCCAGCTGGCCAACCAGCATCTGCTCGATCTCATCGAGCAGCTCGTAGATGATCCCGTAGGTGCGGATCTCCACACCCCCCGCCTCGGCGGCACGACGGGCCTTGGGCTCGGGCCGGACGTTGAACCCGACGATCACCGCGTCGGTGACCTCGGCGAGGGTGACGTCGTTCTCGCTGATGCCGCCGACCGCGGTGTGGACGATCTGGATCTTGCCCCCCTCCCGCTCGATCTTGGCGATCGACTCGCGCAGGGCCTCGAGCGATCCCTGGGCGTCGGCCTTGACGATGATGTTCAGCGTGGCGTCCTCGCTTCTCAGCTGCTCGAGCAGCCCCTGGAGACGGTCTCTGGCCGAGGGGGCGGCATGTGCCTCGACCCGCTCGTCCTCCTGACGTTCCGCGGCGAGCTTGCGGGCCTCCCGGTCGCTCTCCTGGACTTCGAAAAAGTCACCGGCGGCGGGAACGTCGTCCCACCCCATGATCTGAACCGGGTCCGAGGGCCTCGCGCTCTCCACCCGGTCACCCTGGTCGTTCATCAGCGCCCGGGCACGGCCCGAGATGGGCCCGGCGACGAAGGCGTCGCCCTGTCGCAATGTGCCACGCTGGACGATGACGGTGGCCACCGGGCCCCGACCCACTTCGAGCTGGGCCTCGACGACCACTCCCGTGGCGAACGGTTTGGGGTTGGCCCTGAAGTCCTCGAGCTGGGCGATCAGATCGATCACCTCGAGAAGGTCGTTGACCCCTTCACCATTGAGGGCGGAGACCTCCACCGACGGCACGTCGCCGCCTAGCTCTTCGGTCACCACCCCGTGATTGGTCAACTCGGTGCGAACCCGGAGAGGGTCGGCGCCGGGAACATCCATCTTGTTGATGGCCACGATCATCTTGACCCCGGCCGCATTGGCGTGGGAGACGGCTTCGACGGTCTGGGGCATCACCCCGTCGTCGGCCGCCACCACCAGGACCACGATGTCGGTGATGTTCGCCCCACGGGCGCGCAGAGCGGTGAACGCCTCGTGGCCCGGGGTGTCGATGAAGGTGATCAGCCGGTCATTCACGTCGACCTGATAAGCACCGATGTGCTGGGTGATCCCGCCTTCCTCATCCTCGACCACATGGGCCTTTCGAATGGTGTCGAGCAGCGTGGTCTTGCCGTGGTCGACGTGGCCCATGACGGTGACCACTGGTGGTCTCGGCGCCAAATCCGCCTCGTCGTCCTCGAACTCGGGCTGAACGGCCACCGCGGGGGCGGGAACGGTCTCCTCGATATCGACGATGTAACCGAAACCCTCGGCGATCTCATCGATGAGATCGGTCGGCATCTGTTGGCCGGCGCCTGCAGGGATTCCCTTGTTGAGCAGGGTCTCGACGATCTCCCCGACAGGTTGGCCGATCGCCTCGGCGAACTCGGCGACGCTGGCGCCCTCCCGTATCACCGCGATGCTCACCTCGGCCGGCTCAGCGGCTTCGGTGGCCGGTACCAACAACCCCTCGACGATGGACAGCTCTGTTGCCGGCTGCCCGACGACGGGCTCCTCCGCCGAGCCCGGCATCACGGCCGTCGCCTCCTCGGGGGCGGCGAGCGTCTCGCCGGCGATGGCGTCGGGAACCTCGGCCTCGGAGCTGAAGGCGAGCCGGAGGAGATCGGCGCCCTCGTGGCCGATCCCCGACGAAGCGGTCTTCAGGTCGAGTCCGAGCTCCTGGGCTTGAGCCAGGACCTCCTTCGAGTCGACGCCCAACTCGCGGGCGAGTTCATAAACCCTCATTCAACGATCACTCACTCTCGGTGTCGATATCGGTGTCCGCGACCTCGTCTTCGTCATCGCCGGAAGGCTCTTCGGTCGTCATGTCCGTGGCTGCATCCTGGTACGCGATGGTCTCCGCCGTCTCTTCTGGCTTCGTCGCCTCGTCGGCGGCCTCCTCGGCCACCCCTGCAACGGCCGGCTCAACCGGGGCTTTCTTCTCGGCCGACTGCACCGCCGCTTCGGGGGCTTCGGTCTCGACACCCTCGATGTCGGAGCGGATGTCGACCTTGTATCCGGAGAGACGGGCGGCGAGGCGGGCGTTCTGCCCCTCTTTGCCTATCGCCAAGGACAGCTGGTGTTCGGAGACGATGACGTCGGCGGTCTTCTCCTCCTCATCGATCTTCACTTCCTTGACCTTGGCCGGGCCCAATGCCTCGGCGATGAACTGGGCCACGTCGTCACGCCATTGCACCACATCGACCTTCTCACCGCGAAGCTCGTTGACCACCTGGCGGACACGGGATCCTCGAGCACCGACACAAGCGCCCTTCGGATCCACGTTCGGGTCGTGGGAAATGACTGCGATCTTGGTGCGGTGCCCCGGCTCACGGGCGATGTTGACTATCTCAACCGTCCCGTCGGTGAGCTCGGGGACCTCGAGCTCGAGGAGACGGCGGACCAGGTCGGGATGACTGCGGGAAACGACGATCTGGGCACCCTTGGTATCGTTGCGCACCTCGAGGATCAGCGCCTTGACCCGGTTGCCCCGATCGAGTCGCTCGAACGGGATCCGCTCGCTGCCAGGCAAGATCGCCTCGGCATCGCCCAGGTCGAGGATGACCGAGCGGTAGTCGACCTGTTGGACGATGCCGGTAACCAGATCGCCCTCGCGGCCCTCGTACATCTCATAGACCTTCTCCCGCTTGGCCTCACGCAGCTTGAACTGCATGACTTGCTTGAAAGACTGTGCGGCTATGCGGCCGAAGTCCTCCCCGTCAGGCGTGTCCTCCCACTCGTCCACGACGTTCCCGTCTTCGTCCAGCTCTTGGGCGTATACGGTCACTTCCCCAGACTCGGGATCGATGGTGACACGGGCCTCCTCGGCGGCTCCGGGACTGCGCTTGTATGCCGCCACCAGGGCGTTGGCGAAGGCGTCGAGGATCGCATCGACGGCAACACCTCGTTCTCGTGCGAGGACCTCTATGGCTTCCATCATCGTGTCGAGCTTCATCTCTCTCCCCTTGACTGACCTGGCTTCGGCGCCTTTTCCCACCGGAACACGGTCTTGGCGCTGACCACGTCTTCGTAGGAAACTCTGATCGGGCCCTGTTCGGCATCGACGGTGAAACCCGATTCGTCCGCGTCGGTGAGAGTTCCTCGGTAGGTGGTCTTGTGATCGGTGATGGCGGTTTTCACCACCACTTCGCGCCCCATCGATTTCTGATAGTGCGAGGGGCGGCGCAGCTTTCGCTCCAGCCCCGGCGAGCTGACCTCGAGCTGGTACCGGTTCTGGAGCCCGGGCTCATCGTCGAGTAGACGGGAGAGACCTCGCGCCAGATCGGCGAGCCGGTCCACCCCGAGACCTTCGCCATCGACGATGATGCGCAGTACCCGACCCCGCCCGCGCCCGGACAACTCGAGGTCATCGAGCTCGAGTCGCTCCGCAGCCAGGTATTGCTCTACCTGGCCCCAAATGTCAGTGACCTGGGTCAATTCTTGAATCTCTCCACAGCAAACAGGTGGGCGCCCAAGGCGCCCACCTGACCGAAAAGCGTCCTGTTGTTGTGTAGGGATTATAAGTCCAAGCCGTTGCCTGGACTAAATGCCGAACCTGGACTCTCCGATCCGCTCCGCCAGAGTGGAGACGACGTCCTCGATTGCCAGCTCGCTCTTCACCATCCCCAAGCGCTCGGTCATCTCCGCCACGCCCGTCTCCACGCTCTTGGGGCCCACCGTGACCCGATAAGGGATGCCGATGAGCTCCGAATCGGCGAATTTGACCCCGGGTCTCTCCACACGGTCGTCGAGGAGCACCTCGACCCCTGCTGAGTCGAAATCGTCGTATAGCCGGTTGGCGACCGCCATCGTCGGCCTGTCATCGGGTCTGATCACGGTGATCACCACCTCGTACGGGGCCACCGAGACTGGCCAGACGATCCCGTTGTCGTCATGGCTGGCCTCGACCACCGCGGCCATCCCCCGTTCCAGCCCTATGCCGTAGGACCCCATGATGATGGGATGGCTGTTCCCTTGCTCATCCTGGACATAGGCCCCGAATGCCTCGGAGAACTTGGTGCCCAGCTTGAAGATGTGGCCGACCTCGATGCCTTTCCACAGCTCGAGGGGGCCACCGTCCCGGACACACACCTCGCCGGAGGTCACCGCACGCAGGTCGGCCCACAGGGTCACCGTGAGGTCACGGGCGACATCCACACCCGTGTAGTGCCAGTCGTCCTCATTGGCGCCCGTGGTCATGTTGACCCGGCCCTGCAGCGCCGGATCGGCGATGACCCTCATGTTCTCCATCCCGACGGCACCGAGGCTCCCGGCATCGGCACCGAGGAACTCGCGTATCTCATCGGCCTGGGCCGGGCGCACCTCGGCTGCTGCGGTGGCGTCGATCAGCTTCTGTTCCTGGAGATCGTGATCGCCTCGCAACAGGGCCAGCACCATCTCGTCGTCGACCGAGTACACCAGTGTCTTGATCTGGCTGGTAGGGCCGGCAACGTCGGGATATGCCTCGGCCAGCGCCCGGATGGTGCGCAGCCCCGGTGTGGGGAATCGCTCCAGCTCGTTGGGCTCGCCATCGTCGACAGGCTCCAGACGCGAGGTCGCCTTCTCCACATTCGCCCGGTAGTCACAGGTGCCACAGGTGACGATCCAGTCCTCACCGGCGTCGCTGCGCACCATGAACTCCTTCGAGACCGTCCCCCCCATGGCCCCAGATGAAGCCTCGACATCGACGGCGTCGAGGCCCATCCGGGCGAATATCCGCTTGTAGGCGTGATAGTGCTTGTCGAACCCGGTGTCGAGCCCTGGTGCGTCGATGTCGAGGGTGTAGGAGTCCTTCATGGTGAACTCCCTGACCCGGAGCAGACCCGACTTGGGACGGGGCTCGTCGCGGAACTTGGTGTGCATCTGGTACCAGATCTGGGGGAGGTCGCGGTAGGAGAAGAGCTCGGTCGCCAGCATGGCGAAGATCTCCTCTTCGGTCATGCCGAGGACGAGATCGGCCCCTTTGCGGTCCTGGAGCTTGAACAGGCTGTCACCCATCAGCTCGTACCGGTCCGACTTCCTCCAGATCTCGGCGGGGTGCAGCATGGGGAGCACCATCTCCTGGCCGCCGATGGCGTCGATCTCCTCACGGATGATCGCGGCGATCTTGAGCCGGACCCTCTGCCCCAGCGGAAGGACGGTGTACGAGCCTGCAGCCAGCTGGCGAATGAACCCGCCTCGGACCAGCAGCTTGTGACTCACCGCCTCGGCATCGGCGGGAGCATCGCGGAGAGTGGGGATGAAGACCTGTGACCAGCGCATTGGGACGGGGACGGTAGTCACCGCCACGTCGGGAGATGGAGCGCTGGGCCAGGGCCAGCACCAACATTGAGTGTCAGCGCCCCGCCGGGAGCAGGGCTAGCTTGAAGGGGTGCGACGGCTGCTCAAATGCACGGCATCGCTCGTCCTCGGGCTGACAGTCGCCGCTTGTGGACAGGTCGAACCGATCCTGATGCCCGTCAGCATGCCGGAGTGCATCTATGGGGGTCCCTCGTCGATGAAGGAAGGCACCGCCCGTCTGAGCCTGAGCCTGAACGGGTTGGGCGAAGCCGGAGTCGCCCTGATCCGACTCAGCGGGGACAAGACCTACGACGACCTCGTCGAGCACCTGGGCTCGTTGAGCGGCGCCTGGGATCGGCGACCCGATTGGGTCACGACCGAGATGGAGTTGAGCCTCGACGATGGCCAGGGCCTCGACGGGGTCGAGGAGACCAGGAGTCTCGACGAGGGGGACTACGCCATCGTGTGCTTCGGGTATCCGGACGGAGCCGACGCGGAGGTGAGCCCGGCCGCCGCCCTCGAGGTCAGCGGCGACTAATTGCCTCCCGCCACCTCTGCCACCTTTGCCCGGCGCTCCTCCGAGCGGTTGGCGTCTCCCCGGATCTCGATCAACTGGCGCCGCTCCGCGGCGGCGATCTCTTCGGCGTTGGCCTCGGCGTGGGCCAGACGCGACTCCAGCCCCTCCTCGACCAGCTTTCTGGCCTCGTCGAGCAGTGCGTCGACCATCTCGGCCTCGGGGACCACCCGCACCACCTGGCCCTTGATGAACAGGTGCCCTCTCCCCCGGCCCGCCGCGATCCCTATGTCGGCTTCACGGGCCTCACCCGGTCCGTTGACCACACAGCCCATCACCGCCACCTGAATGGGCAAGTTGGCCTCCTCGAGGGCCCGCTGGGCCCGGGTGGCCACCTCGATGACGTCGACCTCGGCCCGGCCACAGGAGGGACAGGCGATGAGATCGAGGCCTTTGCGCTCGCGCAGCCCGAGAAACTCCAGGAGCTGACGTCCCGCCTTGGCCTCTTCCACCGGGTCGGCGGTCAGGGAGAAACGGATGGTGTCTCCGATCCCTTCATTGAGGAGGGTCCCGATACCCGCCACCGACTTGATCAGACCCGAAGGTGGCGGACCGGCCTCGGTCACCCCGAGATGGAGCGGATAGTCCACCGTGTCGGCGAGCAGCCGGTAGGAGTCGACCATCTGGCGAACACTGGAGTGCTTGACCGAGATCTTGATGTCGGTGAAGTCGACGTCCTCGAGATAGCGGATCTCGATCCCCGCCGACTCGACCAGGGCCTCGGGCACAGCCGACCCGTACTTCTCCATGAGGTCCTTGTCGAGAGAACCTGCGTTCACCCCGATCCGGATGGGCAGGCCCCGGTCCTTGGCCTCGCGGGCGACGGTCTTGATCTGGTCTTCCTTGCGGATGTTGCCCGGGTTGAGACGAAGCCCCTGGACACCTGCCTCCATCGCGGCCAGGGCCAGCCGGTATTGGTAGTGGATGTCGGCGATGATGGGAACGGGACTGCGGGGGACGATCTCGGCGAGGCCCTGAGCCGCCTCCACCTCGTTGCAGGTGATGCGGACGATATCGGCCCCGGCGCCGGCGAGGGCGTAGACCTGGGCCAGGGTTCCATCGACGTCGGCGGTCTTGGTGGTGGTCATCGACTGGACGCTGATCGGTGCGTCCCCACCGACGGCGACGTCACCGACATGGAGCTGGCGGGTTTTCCGTCTCTCGAAGCTCACGGTGTCATCCGTAGAGACGTCGGTCTAGCCAAAGCTGATCGGATCGACGATGTCGAGGATGATGGCCACGAACCCGAGAAAGAACAATGTCCCGATCACCGCGGCCGCCACGGGCATCAGCTTTCGGATGTTGGCCTGACGCCCGCTGATCTTCTCATAGAGGGCGACGGCGAAGTGGCCTCCGTCGAGGGGGAAGAGGGGAAGTAGGTTGATGGTGGCCAGGATGACATTGATGTAGGCCAGGATGCCGAAGAACCCGGCGGCACTCTCCGCCTGTGTCCCGATTGAGACGATGCCGATCGGGCTCACCGGCCGTATCTCGTCGGGCACGTCGGTGTCACCACCGAGGACACCGAAGTACTGGGCCAGGCTGGAAGGTCGGAACATCTGGTACAGCGAGTAGAAGGTGTCCTCGATCCCGCCCCAGACCGCCTGCCCGCCGAGCCCCACACTCTCGAAGGGGCCCACCGGCACGTTCTCGATCTGTGGGGAGATCCCGAGGTAGCCGGAGCCGGGGATGGACGGGCTCTCGATGAGCTCGACGTCGAGATGGGTGGGGGCGCCGTCCCTGATCACCGTCAGCGTGGTTGGCCCGGGCCCCTCGCGGAGCACTGCCGTCGCCTCGTCCCATGTGGACACCGGCCGGTCACCGATGGCGATTATCTGATCGCCCTCCATGAGGCCCGCGGCCGCCGCCGGTGAGTCGTCGACCACGGTGTTGACCACCGGGACCGGCTCGTTCAGACCGTTGGCGACGAACAGCCACCAGAACATGACGAAGGCGATGAGGAAGTTCATCCCGACTCCGGCGAGGACCACCACTGACTTCTCCCAGAACTTCTTCTCCCGGTAGGTGCGTCCGATGTCCTCGGGGGCCACCTCCTCGAGCGGGTTCATCCCGATGATGCGCACATAGCCACCGAGGGGGAGCGCCTTGAAGCCGTACTCGGTCTCACCCTTTCGGGTCGACCACAGTTTGGGTCCGAAACCGAAGAAGAACTCGGTGGCCTTCATCCCGGTCGCCTTGGCCGCGAGGAAGTGCCCCGCCTCGTGAGCGGTGACGAAGACCAGGATGGAGATGGCTGCGGCGATACCCCCGAGCATCTCGAAAGGTTACCCCCGGTGGGCTCTCTATCAGCAGACGCCGGCGATCAACGAGGCGGCGACCGAGCGCGCCTCGGAGTCCACCGCGACCACCTCGTCCACCGTGGTCAGCTCGCGCCACTCGACCTCTTCGATGGCCCTCGCCACCACATCGGATATGGCGAGGAACCCCAGCCTGCCCTGGAGGAACGCCTCCACGGCGATCTCGTCGGCGGCGTTCATCACGGCAGGAGCCGAACCACCGGCTTGCCCTGCCCCGTAGGCGATGTCGATCGCCGGGAAGACCTCTCGGTCGACCGCTTCGAAGGTGAGGCTCTGGCCGGTGAGGGTGAATCTGTCACCCGGCATCGGGAGCCGGGCGGGCGCGGTCAGCGCATATTGGATCGGGACCCTCATGTCCGGGTAGCCGAGATGCCCTTTCCAGGAGCCGTCGACGAACTCGACGGCGGAGTGGAGCACCGACTGAGGGTGGACGACCACCTCGATGCGGTGATAGGCCACGCCAAAGAGGTAATGGGCCTCGATGATCTCCAGGCCTTTGTTGAACATCGTGGCCGAGTCGATGGTGATCCGGGGGCCCATGTCCCAGGTGGGGTGTCGTAATGCCTCGGAGGGGGTCACTTCGGCGAGCGAGTCCCGGGACCGCCCTCGGAAGGGCCCTCCCGAAGCGGTCAGGATGAGACGGGCGACCGATTCCGCGGGCTCACCCGCGAGACACTGGAACAACGCCGAGTGCTCGCTGTCGACCGGGAGCAGCTCGCCGCCTCCGGTCTGCAGCGCCTTGGTCACCACCGGCCCACCGGCGACGAGACTCTCCTTGTTCGCCAGGGCGACCCGGTTCCCCGCCTCGAGGGCTGCAACGGTCGCCCGCAACCCGGCGGCGCCGACGATGCCGTTGACCACGACACGACCTGGCTCCGCGGCCGCCTGCTGGATCGAACCGGCACCATGCTCGACGACACGTCCCAAGTCGGCGGTCAGCCGATCGCGCTCATCGGACGAGCCACCGGCGACGATGACCCTGGCGTCGGGATAACGGCGGGCGAGGGCCGCCAACTCGTCGGATGGTCCCCGGGCGGCGAGCACCGCCACTTCGATGTCGAGATTGTCGGCCACCTCGAGGCATTGGGTGCCAATCGAGCCGGTCGCCCCGAGGACGACCAAGGGGCGGGTCACAACAGCCCGAAACCTCTGAAGAGGACATAGATGGCGGGCACGGCGAACAAGAACCCGTCGATCCTGTCGAGCATCCCGCCGTGGCCGGGCAGCACCGAGCCCATGTCCTTGACATCCAGCGCCCGCTTGACCATCGATTCGGCCAGGTCGCCGATAGGGGCGAGCACACCAACGAATGCCGCGGTGACCAGGGCCTTTCCGATGCCGATCGGCTCCCACGGGGGGAACACCGCGAGCACGGAGGCCACCACCCCTCCGAGGAGCAGACCTCCGATGAACCCCTCGACGGTCTTCTTGGGGGAGACCCGCGCCAGGGCACGACGCCCGAGACCACGACCGACGAAGTAGGCGCCCACGTCGTTTCCGGCGATGACGATCACGAGGAAGAAGATGTGGGCCACAGGGTTGGGGCCGGCCGCGATGAGGATGGCGAAGGCGAGCATCCCGACCCAGGTCATCCCGAGGATGGTGACCGCGCTGTTGGCCAATGCGTGGCGACGGGTGGCGAGGGAGAAGAACAGGATGGTCGCCGCCGCCATGGCCGCCGCCCAGCCGGCGATCGCCATCGGCCCGGCGTTGTGCGCCCCCACCCCGATGAGGACCAGACCCACCAATCCGAACAGCGCCAGTGGGCGGTATCCCCGGGTCCGGAGGGTGGCGTAGAACTCGCCGAGGGAGACGATCATGAGCAGGATGACGAAGGCGGAGAACCACCAATCCCCCAGGACGAGACTGCCCAGGAACAGCCCGAACACCACCAGGGCCGACCCGATCCGCATCGCCAGGTCGGAGCTGGCCGCCTGCTCCGCGGCCTCATAGGACTCTTCGGAATCCGACGCAGTGCCCGAGACGTCCCCAAAACCCACCAGACCCGACTCCACGCCGGCCAGATTCGCCGCCACCGCCTGCAGCTCCCACTCCTCGGTCGAGGCCCGCTTCACCTCTTCGGCGAGACCCTGATACTCCTGGGTGGTCCCCTTCAGGTACTCCGCCGAAGTGAACTCCTCCGCCTCAGGGCTGTTGACCATGGCATCCCAGTTGGGGCTGCCGTCGTCGACGTCGACCCTTCCCTCGTCGTCGGTGGAGAACGGGAGCTCCTCCGCGTTCTCCTCTGTGGTCGATCGCTTCTCTTCGCCGTTGGGCGGTTCTCTATCGGTCATTCAAACCTCGAGGAGCTCTTCCTCTTTGTTGCCGAGCAGCTGGTCGATTCGTTCTACGAGACGATCGGTCAGCCTCTGCAACTCGTCCTCACCGCGTCGGATGTCGTCATCGGAGATCTCCCCGTGCAACGCCTCCATGTCGGCTTTGGCGGCCCGGCGGACATTGCGCACCGCGACTCTGCCCTCCTCGGCCATGTGTCTAACCACCCGGATCAGCTCCTTGCGCCGCTCCTCGGTGAGCGGGGGGAACGCAATCCGAACCACAGTGCCGTCGCTGCTCGGATTGAGACCGAGATCGGATTGCTGCAGGGCACGCTCGATGTCCGACACGGTGCTCTTGTCGAATGGCTGGACGACGAGCAGGCGTGGCTCGGGAACGGCGATCGAGGCGAGCTGCTGAAGCGGGGTGGGCGAGCCGTAGTACTCGACGGTGATGCGCTGGAGGAGCTGGGGGTTGGCCCTGCCGGTGCGGACCGTGGCGAACTCCGAGGCCACGTGGTCCACGGCCCCCTCCATCTTGTCCTCGGCCTCGGTCAACAGATCACTGATCATTCGGGCTCCTCAGTGGACGACGGTGCCGATTCGGTCGCCCTGAACCGCCTTGACAATGTTCCCGGGGACGGTCATGTCGAAAACATGGATGGGCACCTCGTGCTCTTTGCACATCGTAACTGCGGTGGTGTCCATGACCTGGAGCTCCTGGGCGATGAACTCCATATAGGAGAGCTCGCTGATCTTGTTGGCGTTGTGGTTGATCGCCGGGTCGGAGTCATAGATGCCGTCGACCCGGGAGGCCTTGAGCAAGGCATCTGCGCCGACCTCGATCGCTCGCAGCGCTGCGGTGGTGTCGGTGGTGAAGAACGGGTTGCCGGTGCCGGCGGCGAAGATGACCACCCGGCCCTTCTCCAGATGTCGGATCGCCCGCAGCCTGATGTAGGGCTCGGCCAGCTCCTGCATGGTGATCGCGCTCTGCACCCTGGTGGTGACGCCGACGTTCTCCAAGGCGTCGCGCAGCGCCAGGGCGTTGATCACCGTGGCCAGCATCCCCATGTAGTCGGCATTGGCGGGGTCCATGCCCTTTGCTGCCTGGGAGACACCTCTGAAGATGTTCCCACCTCCGACGACCACGGCCACCTCGACACCGTTCCTCTGGGCCTCGCCGATCTCCTCTGCCACCCGGTGGACGGTGACCGGGTCGATGCCGTAGCCGACCTTGGGGTCCGCGAACGCCTCCCCCGAGAGCTTGAGGAGCACCCGTCGGTTCCGCTTGTTGGATTCGCGGGGTGTCAGCGCCCCGTCGTCTGTGTTGGTCACGTTCGTCTCCTAGGCGCCCACGGCGAGACGCGCCACCCGCCGCACCGAGATGTTCTCACCCATCTTGGAGGCGAGGGCGCCGACCATATCGCCCACGGTCCCGTCGAAGCGCTCCGGGTTGACGAATTTCTGGTCATAGAGGACGTTCTCTGCATACCAGGCCTCGATCTTGCCCTCAACGATCTTGTCGACGACGTCGTCGGGCTTGCCCTCGGCGGCGGCCTGCCGGGCGATCAGGTCCTTCTCCTTGGCCAGCGCCGCCTCGTCGACCTCGTCACGGTTGACCCACTCCGGGCTCCACCAGCTGACGTGGAGGGCGATGTCGTCGGCCGCCCTGCGGAACTCCTCGCTCTTGGCCACGAAGTCGGTCTCACAGGCCAGCTCGACCAGGACACCGATCACCGGCCGATCGTTCTGGACGTGGATGTAGCTGCCGATGGCCCCCTCGCTGGCCTCACGTTCGGCCCGCTTCGCCATCTTCGCCTGGCCCCGCTCCCGCAGCAGCTCGAAGGCCTTGTCGAAGTCGCCATCGGCGTCGGTCAACGCCCTCTTGGCGTCCATCATCCCCACACCGGCGTCCTGACGCAGTTTTTGGATGTCCCTGACGGTGATCTCTCCCATATGCTCAGCCGCCCCGGCTAGGACTCGGCCCCGGCTTCGGTGTTCGCCGGCTTCTTCTTCGAGGCGACCTCCTTGCCCTCGACGATGGCGTCGGCCAGTGCGCTGGCGATCAAGTCGGCGGCGCGGATCGCGTCGTCGTTGCCCGGGATCACGTGATCGATCGGATCGGGGTCCGAGTTGGTGTCGACGAGGGCGATGATCGGGATGCCGAGTCTGTCGGCCTCCTTGACCGCGGTCGCCTCGGTGTTGACGTCGACGATGAACACCGCGTCGGGCAGCCGGGTCATCTCGGCGACTCCCCCGAGGTTCTGCTCCAGCTTCTCCAGCTCGCGCCGCAGCTTGAGCCTCTCCTTCTTGGGCCGCTCGTTCATCTCACCGGTCTCCTCGAGGCGACGAAGCTCTCTCATGTAGAAGACCCGCTTTTGGATGGTCTGGAAGTTGGTGAGCATGCCGCCGAGCCAGCGGTAGTTGACATATGGCTGACCGGAGCGGAGGGCGGCCTCGGCGACCGCGGTCTGGGCCTGCTTCTTGGTGCCGACGAACAAGACAGAGCCGCCGTTGATGGCGATTTCTTTGACCATCGCGATGGCGTCGGACACCTGGGTGACCGTCTGACGTAGATCGACGATGTGGATTCCGTTTCGCTCCCCATATATGTAAGGGCGCATCTTGGGGTCCCAGCGCCGGGTCTGATGGCCAAAGTGGACGCCGGCCTCCAAGAGCTGCTTCATCGTGACTTCAGCCACAGGTGTTCCTTTCTGGTTGTTCCTCCGCCCGGTGGGTCCGACCCCCGCTTCCTCTGGAAGCGGCCCTCCTCCGAGCTGGGCTCGACCAGTGAGGGGTTGAACGGGCGTGTGTGATGAGCTCGAGTTTACGGCGTGGGCTCGCCGATTCGGTAATCGGCTGCCCCGGCGCCGTGCCAGACTCGGTCCGTGGCGACGATTGACGCCGAGACCATCAAGACAGTGGCGCTACGAGCCGGCGCCGACGTGGTCGGGATCACCAGCGCCGCCCCTTTCGACGAGGCGCTCCTCACCATCAGAGAACGGAAACGGGCGGGGATGGCAGGCCCGCTCCACTTCACCTACGACGACCCCGCGACCGCGAGTGACGTGCGACGGACGTTTCCCTGGGCGCGGAGCCTGGTGGTGGTGGGGTGCAACTACGTGACTCGGGCCCCGCCACCGGAGAGGACCGGGGCGGTGGTCGGCCGGTTCGCCACCGCCAACCACTACCAACAGGTGCGTTGGGCAGCCGCGGCCGTGGCCGCGGAGCTCGAACGGGCAGGTGGCGCTGCCGGTGTCCTCGTCGACGACAACCGACTGGCCGACCGCGCCGCCGCGGCGCGTGCCGGGATCGGGTGGATCGGGCGCAGCACGATGGTGCTGTCGCCCGGTCACGGGCCCTGGCTCCTGTTCGGCTCGGTGGCCACCGACCTGGTTCTCGAGGAGTCCGAGCCGATGCGTCGCACCTGTGGCACCTGTGTTGCCTGCGTCACCGCATGTCCCACCGCGGCGATCACCCCCGATGGCCTGGACGCGAGACGGTGCATATCGACCTGGCTGCAGACTCCCGGGCCTATACCCCGCTGGATTCGGCCCCTCATCGAGCGTCGCATCTATGGGTGCGACGATTGCCTGACCTCATGTCCTCCCGGCTCCCCGGCAATGGCGAGCGTGACGCTGCAACCGAGCGAGCGATCGTTCGCCGAGCTGCTCGGCTCGGCCGACACCGAGCTGATGAGGCGATTCGAGTGGTTCTACGTCCCCCACCGAGACCCGAGGTTCCTCCGGCGCAACATCTTGGTGGCCGCGGGCAACTCACGGGAGCCCTCGGCGGTCGACCCCATCGTCGAGCACTTCACCCATCGCTCGTCGCTGGTTCGGGGCCACGCCTACTGGGCGCTGGCTCGCTCATTGGGGCGGCCGGCGTGGACCGAGCTGAGAGAGCGCCATGCCCTGGAAACCGCCCCCGATGCAATCGTCGAGCTCGAGGCGGCGCTGCTGATGCTCCGCGTCCCGGTGGAGGGGAGCAGGCCATTAACCGTTCTGTGAGGGTTTGTAGCGCGTGACGCGTGGTAGATCCTCACAGAACGGGAGAAATCAGCCCCAGGCCGGGTCGCCGAGCCGATTGCGCAGAGACATCATCGTCTTGGCGTGGATCTGACAGACTCGTGACTCGGTGACCCCGAGAACATCCCCGATCTCCGCGAGGGTCATCCCCTCGTAGTAGTAGAGGGTGACCACCAGACGCTCCCGGTTGGGGAGTCGATTGATCGCATCGAACAGAGCGCGTCTCGTCTCCTCCGCCTGGAACTCCGATTCGGGGGAGATCCCACGCGGGTCGGCGATCATCTCCCCCATCGAGGTGGACGAGTCGTTGGACACGAACTCGTCGAGCGCGGCGATCCCGGACCGCCCGATCTGAGCAAGGGCGTCGCGGAATTCGTCGAGGTCCATCTCGAGGTCGGCCGCCACCTCGTCTTCGGTGGGCGGGCGCTGCAGCTTGTGCTCCAGCTCGGCGATGGAGGTCTCGATCCGTCGGGCACGTGACCGCACCGAGCGGGGGACCCAGTCGAGAGCACGCAGCTCGTCGAGGATGGCTCCCTTGATCCGGTTGATGGCATAGGTCTCGAACTTGAAGCCACGCTCGAGATCGAACTTGTCGATGGCGTCGATCAGGCCGAACAGCCCGTAGCTGGCCAGATCGTTCTGGTCTACTGACCGGGGCAACCCAGTGCCGACGCGGCCGGCGACGTATTTGACGAGGGGTGAGTAATGGAGGATGAGCCGCTCTCGTGCCGTCTCATCGGCGGTGGCCTTGAAACGCTCCCAAAGCCCGTCGACCTGAGACGACTCAGGCCCTTGGGTGGCTTTGGTCATACATTCCTCTCAGGTGCTTACGGGTCACGGCAGTGTAGATCTGTGTAGTGGCGAGATCGGCATGTCCCAAGAGCTCCTGGACGGTGCGCAGGTCGGCGCCGCCTTCCAGAAGATGGGTGGCGAAGCTGTGCCGCACCGCGTGGGGGAAGGTAGCGACGTGTCTCGAGACCGATCTCCGCAGGCTTCTCGTGCTCATCGGATCACCTCTCACCCCCACCCAGAGGGAGTCCCCGGCTGTCTCCTTGGCCAGCTCGGAGCGGGCCTCGACGAGGTAGAGGCCGAGGGCGCGCTGGGCAGGTCGGCCCACCGGGACGGTCCTGACCTTGGCACCCTTTCCTCTCACGGTCACCGTGTCCCCGGAGACGTCGCCGACACGGAGCGACGCCAACTCGGAGACTCGCAGACCCGTGGCGTAGAGGGTCTCGACTATGGCGCGGTCCCGAAGACCTACCGGATGTGAGGTGTCTATCGACTCGATGGCCGCCGCCATCGTGCGCGAGGCAAGGGCGTGTGGCAGCGGCTTGTCGAGCTTCGGAGTGGACAAACCGTGGAAGGGGTTGACCGCGACCAGCCCTCGCACCACGGCGTCGGAATAGAAGGCACGCACCGACGATGCCTTCCTCGAAGTGGTGGTGCGGGCATAGCCAAGGGTGGCGAGGAAGGCGAGGTAACGCCGTGCCGAGCGACGATCCACATCGCTGATGGCCTCGAGACCGCCACGGTCGCAATAGTCGAAGAACTGGGCGATGTCGCGTCGGTAGGCGTCGATGGTGTGCGTGGAGAGCCCCCTCTGGTCCGCCAATCGGGTGAGATAGTCTCCCACTGCCGATTGGGCCCATGTTGGCATCTTTGGAACGTCCACGACCTCCGATGCTATTTGGTGTTGGACCGTGTTCGAGGATCTTCAGCTGGGGACCACGAACTCGCCGAGCCGTCGCACCGTTCCCTCCAGCTCCAGCCGGCCCAACTTGACAAGCGACTCGGTGATGCTCAGCGACCACAAGGCGGGCAGTTCGCTCACCTGCACACCCTGAGCGGGGATGCCGTGGTCGCTGTCCGAGACCCGGGCCGGTGGGCCGATCACCAGGCTCAACTCCTCGAGCAGGTCGGCGCTGCCAAACACCGGGTGAGCTCCATCGCGGATCAATCGGTTGCAGCCCTCTGACATCTCCCGATCGACGTCCCCGGGCACCACGAACACGGGTCGGCCCAACTCGGCGCCGAGACGCGCCGTGATCAAGGCCCCGCCGGTGGCCGCGGCTTCGACAACGACAACTGCCGCCGACATGGCGGCGATGATGCGGTTCCTGGCCGGGAAACGCCAGCGATCCGGGGGTGTCCCCGGCGGGTACTCCGACACGATCGCCCCACCGGTGTCGATGATCTGATCGTAAATGGCTCTGTTCTCCCTCGGATAGCAGCGGTCGACTCCTGAGCCGAGAACTGCCACGGCGTGGCCGGAGAGCCGGAGGCAGCCCCGGTGGGCCGCGGCGTCGATACCCCTGGCGAGCCCGCTTACCGTCGTCCAGCCGGCGCGGGCGATCGCCGAGCCGAATCCTTCTGCGAGGTCGATCCCGTAGCGTGTGCAACGACGGGTCCCCACCACCGCCACCCCCGAGAACTCGGCCAGCTGCCCGAGCAACCAGATGGCCGGCGGCTCCTCGAGGTCGTGGAGACCCACCGGATACTCCGCGGAGCCGGGATGCACCAGAGCGGGGCCGCTCACCAGTCGGCCCTCAGCGCGATCGCCTCTGCGACATGCTCCTCGGTGACGGCATCGTCACCGGACAGCGCCGAGATAGTCCCGGCCACCCGTCGAACCCGGTCGACGCCTCGGGCGGTCAATAGACTGTTCCCCAACGCGGCGCGGAGCAGCTCACCGGCCCCGATGGTCGATGCCGGTGGGCCGTCAACCAGTCTCTCGTGGGCTGCCACCACCCGCCGACGCACCTCGGCGGTCGGATCCGGCTCGGGCCCGCTCGCCTCGGCCGCCTCGAGACGGTCCACCTTCACCACCAGGTCGAACCGGTCGAGGAGGGGCCCGGATACCCTTTGGCGATAACGGGCCACCGCGGCGGGGCGGCACTCACAAGGCTTCCGCCGGTCCCCGACATACCCGCACGGGCATGGGTTGGTCGCCGCCACCAGGTGGAACGATGACGGGAAGGTGGCGGTGATCCCACGTCGTGCCACCGTGACCTGGCCATCCTCGAGGGGCTGGCGGAGTGTGTCGAGATTGGCCCGGGGGAACTCGGCCATCTCATCGATGAAGAGGACCCCGCGATGGGCCAGGGACACCTCTCCGGGAACGGCCACCCCGGACCCACCCCCCACCAGCGCGGCACGAGATGCGGTGTGATGGGGGGATCGAAATGGCCGGGTGCGGCTCAGACCCCGCATGTGGCCCGCGGCGGCGTGGACCAGGGCGACCTCGACTGCGTCCGACTCGGTGAGCGGGGGAAGGATGCCGGGCAACCGTCTGGCCAGCATCGTCTTGCCACCACCGGGCGGGCCATGGAGCAGGAGGTGATGCCCGCCGGCTGCTGCGATCTCGATGGCCCTCCGCGCCAGGGGTTGTCCCCTGACCTCGGCTAGGTCATCTCCCCCTTGCCGGTCGCCAACATGTGATGGTTCTGCGGTGGGATGGTGCTCCAAACCGGTCCGGAGCAACTCGACTGCTTCGGCGAGCGAGGCCACGCCGTGCACCCGTGCACCCGGGACCGCGGCGACCTCGCTGGCGGATCCGTTTGCCACCAGACAAGGCATGCCCCACCGGGCCGACAGCACCGCGGCACCGATGGTGCTGGCCCCGCTGCGGACACTGCCGTCGAGGGCGAGCTCGCCGACCACCACCGCCTCACCCGGGTGTGGTATCTCCCGGCTGGCGGCGAGAACCCCCAGTGCGATGGGAAGATCGAAGTCGGTGCCCGACTTGGGAAGGTGCGCTGGGGCCAGATTCACGGTGACCGTCCGATTGGGAAAGGCGATCCCCGAGGACATCACCGCCGCCCGAACCCGGTCTTTGGCCTCCCGCACTGCGGGGTCGGGAAGCCCGCTCAGCTTGAACTGATCGTGCTGTCTCCCCACATGGACCTGGACTTCCACGGGTCTGACATCACCCCCGACCAGGGCCACCGAGATGGTCGCGGCATACATGACATCGACGCTACGGTGGCTCCCCTGCCGGTTCTAGAGGGTCGTGCCCCCCCCACCGAGAGTGCCGGCTCTTATGATCGTTTGCCATGACCGGACATGGTTTTGAGGTGGCCATCGCCGAGGCGAGACAGGGTCTCGCCGAGGGCGGCATCCCCATCGGCTCGGCCATCGAGATCGACGCGGAGATCGTGGGAAGGGGCCGCAATCGGCGAGTCCAGCGTGACTCGGTGGTCCTCCATGCCGAGATGGACGCATTGGAGAACGCCGGGAGGCGCCCAGCCGCTGAGTACCGACGCTCCACCATCTACACCACCCTCTCCCCGTGCCCCATGTGCAGCGGAGCGATCCTCCTCTACGGGATACCGAGGGTGGTGGTCGGGGAGAACCGGACTTTCCTGGGAGCCGAGGACCATCTCCGGGCCAATGGTGTGACCGTCGAGGTGGTCGACGACGAGACCTGTGTCGAGATGATGACCGGTTTCGTCAAGACCCACCCGGGTCTTTGGAGCGAGGACATCGGCGAGTAGCCCGCCGGTTCAAGGGATGATCGATTCGGCGATACGCCCGGCCAGCCGATCGATCCCCGCGGTGTCGAGGACGCCCTGGCCCCGAACGTGGAAGCTGTCGACCAGCTCCTCTCCCCTGCTGTCCAGTTTGGCGAGAGCGATCTCCAGGTCGCACTCATGCAGCGCGACGAGGATCTCGGCCAGACGACCGATTCGATCAGAGCACTTGATGGTCACCACCAGATCACCGGTGGCGGTGTCGATCGAGCCCTCGACCCGGGGCGGTGTCTGCATCGCAGACTTGGGTCGGTATGCCGCGGCCCGGGCGGCGACTCTGCCCCCGGTGTCGAGCTCGCCTTGAAGAGCGGCCTCGATGTCGCTGCGGGCCCCCTCCCATCGCTCGGGGGGCACGAATTCTCCGGTGCGGTCGTCCCGCACCCGGTAGCTGTCGATGATCATGCCATCGGCCCGGCTGAAGAGCCGGGCCTCGAGCACGTCGATGCCGTGGGCCGCAAACGACTCGGCTACCACTTGCCGGAACCCGCGACCCACCCGACCCACGACCACCGCGGTCCCCGCTGCCCCCCCGGCGCGCACTCCCAGATTGGACATCCCGACCGTCGCGTCGATGAGCTCGAGGTGCCACAACACGTCCTCCGGAGACGTGCTCCACAGATATTCGGCCGGCATCCCGGCCAGGTGGTCCTCTGCGGATCGACGGGCGGTCCCCGCCAGGTCGAGCACCGTCGCGCGGAAAGCGGCGTGATCGGGACCGGTGGGCTCTTCGGCCCCGAAACGGGAGGCACAACGGGTGAACAGCGTCCTGAGCAGGGTCGCCTTCCACTGACTCCACATCGACGGGCCGGTGGCCCTGGAATCGGCCACGGTCAGCAGATAGATCATCTGGAGGGTCTCCAGCCGGCCGACGGTGGCGGCGACCTCATCGATCACTGCCGGGTCGTCGAGGTCGCGCCGGGTGGCGGTCCTGGCGAGGAGGAGATGATGACGAACCGCGGTCTCCACCTGGTCGCGAGAATGCCCGGACAGCCCGAGACGTTCACAGAAGGACCGGGCCATCCCCGCCCCGACCTCGGCGTGATCACCGTCGTGGCCCTTCCCGATGTCATGCAAGAAGGCCGCTATCAGGAGCAAATCGGGTTGGCCGATCTCCCGGGCCACCCGTCCGTAGTGCCCGTCGTCAGCGATCAGGGCCCGCATCTCCTCGACGGTGCGCCAGAGATGGGCATCGACTGGGTGCTGGTGAAACGGCGCCAGCTGCGGTCTCGCCCTGACGGTTCCCCACCCGGGCACCAGCTCGGTGAGCAGCCCCGCATCCCAGAGACGCTCGAACGTGTCGCGCCCTTGCTCACCGGTCCGCAGGAGCCTGATGATCTCCTCGAACGACGGAGACCGGGCCGAGGCGGGAGTGCGATCGCTGCCTGAGAGCGGGGCCCGAAGCCGCCGACCGAATGGCCCCACCGGTTGCCTGGTCAGCTCGGGCCAGCGTCGGCTGGCCAGAAGGTCGACCGCGTGCACGGCTCCAATCAGCATCGCCGCGGTCTCGTGAACACCGAGACCCAGCCAGCGAGCCACCAGCTCTCTCAAGTCACTGGAGAACACGTCATGGGGACGGCCTGTCATGGTGTGCAGGGCGTTTCGGATGCGGAGCAGGCTCTCCCTGGCTTCGCTCTCCTCGAGACGTGAGTCCGGGGAGAACCTGCCGATCAGCTCTTCTCTTCGGCGCTCCCATTCGAACCCGTGGAGCGTGCGCAGACCGCCCCTTCCGGTCTTCACGTCGGGCGCCATCTGCAGATAAGGGGACTGCCGTCTTCGCTCCCGCTCCTCTTCGACCAGATGCAGGCGCAGTGGCCGGGCCTTGGTCACCGTGGCGATCTCACTCATCAGACTGCCGAACAGCTCTTCACTGCCGGCCACCAGCCTGCTGGTGAGCAGGGTGGTGTGGGTGTCGAACCTCTCCTTGGCGGCGCTCGCCGCCTCTTTCACCGTGCGCACCGCGTGCCCTACCCGCAGGTTGGCGTCCCACAGCGGCCTGAACAGCGAGGATGCCCACTTCGATGGGTCGTCGACGGCATGGAGCAGCATCAGATCGACGTCGGAGTGCGGACTCAGCTCACCCCGACCGTATCCACCGGTGGCCACGATGGCCATCTCGTCGGGGAAATGGGAGACCAACTCCTCGATGCCGACGTCCAGACTCGAGGTCAGCGCATGACACACCTCAACGCCTCCGCGGCCGAGCCGTTGGGCCCGCAAGGAGTCATGGAGGTCGAGGTAGGCGGTGAGGAAGGGTCGCTCCCGATCAGACTGCGTCGGCACCTCGCTCTCCGGTGCGGATCCGCACCACATCGTCGACAGCCAGCACTGCGATCTTCCCATCGCCGATCTCACCGGTGTGGGCTGTGGCCTCGATGGCTTGCACGGTCGCGGCAGTCAACTCATCGGTGACCAGGACCTCCAATCTCACCTTGGGCACGAAGTCGACGTCGTACTCGGCCCCCCGATAGACCTCTCTCTGCCCCGACTGGCGCCCGAACCCGGAGATGTCGCTCACCGACATCCCCGACACTCCCACCGACTTGAGGGCATCCCTGACCTGCTCCAACTTGAACGGCTTGATGAATGCGATCACCAGCTTCATTCGGTTCCTCCTTCCCCGTCGGATGGTTCCCGTCCTGGCGTGTCGGCGACCCCGGCGAGGGCGAGACCGGCCCCTGCCGAGAGCGAGGGGTCGTGGCCGTACCCGGGCGACCCGTGCTCCTCCACGTCGAGACCGGCCAGCTCCTCCTCGGGGCTGACCCTGAGCCCGATCGTGGCCCGCAATGCCATGAAGAGGGCACCGGCGGTCACCGTGACGAAGACGAAGTGGACGACGATGAAGATGAGCTGAGTCCACAACTGATCCGCCCCTCCCCCGTAGAACAACCCGGCGTTCTCCCGGCCGAGGAAGGCGTCGTCGTAGGTGGCGAAGAGGGCAATCGAGAGCGTCCCCCAGGTGCCGGCCACGGCGTGGACGGAGACCGCGCCGACTGGATCGTCGACCCTGACCCGGTCGAAGAACCGCACCGAGTACACCACGATCAGCCCTCCGATCCCGCCGATGACGACTGCAGCCCAGGTCTCGATGGCTCCGACCGGGGCGGTGACGGCGACTAAACCCGCCAGCATCCCATTGGCCGCTATCGAGACGTCGGGCTTTCCATCTCTGGCCCAGTTCACCGCCATGGCGACGACTGCGCCACTGGCTGCGGCGAGAAGTGTCTTCAAGGCAATGGGCATCACTAGTTCGTCGGCAGCGAGCTCCGAGCCGGGGTTGAACCCGAACCACCCGATGAAGAGGATCATCGCCCCCAGCACAACGAAGGGGATCGAATGCCCGGGTATGGCCCGGGGCCTGCGGTCTCTTCCGTAGCGGCCGATACGGGGACCGAGGACGATGGCCCCCATCATCGCCGCCCATCCGCCGGTGGCGTGGACGATCGTCGACCCCGCGAAGTCGGAGAACGGGACCTCGAGTTGGGCCAGCCACCCGCCTCCCCATGTCCAACGCA
>Ga0256867_10000025_pt1 | contig 54870 bp, 59 predicted proteins | sample RVTome_15_FD_185939 | JGI IMG/M metagenome (GOLD analysis project Ga0256867, IMG submission 185939) | Soil microbial communities from uranium-contaminated site in the Upper Colorado River Basin, Wyoming, United States - RVT150D86 (HiSeq) ... | reverse complement strand
GGTCCTCGACGAGGAGGGGGCGCGGCTGGGCGTCGTGACCAGCGCCGCAGCGCATGTCGGCGGCGGCACGGTTCTGCTCGCGTCGGTTCGCTGGGGCGCCGGGAGGCGCCTGATCGACGCTCGGGATGGTCTCGCCCTCGTCCCCGTCGGTTCATCGGACTAGCCCGTTCGGGTGGTTTCGAGTCCCTCGGCCGTCGTATCGTCGGATGCGTCCCTCCGACCCCTTCCGTTGATGCCCGTCGCTCTGATATGAATCGGTTCCCGCGGCCCGATGCCCACCAGCGGGGGACGCTCCGAGGGGGAGGACTCTGTGAGGATCGAGCGGTTCCCGAACGTCGACGTCAACATCCTGCCGCCGAACCCCGCTCCTCCGGATTTCTGGCAAGAACGCGCCGCGTGCTTCGGCGTCGACCCCGACATCTTCTTCCCGATCTCCGAGGAGGAAGCCGGCCCCGCACTCACGTTCTGCAACGCGTGCCGCATCCGGGAGGAATGCCTCGCCTGGGCGCTGAAGAACGGCGAGCGGTACGGGGTCTGGGGCGGCCTCACCGAGCAGCAGCGCCGGCGTCTGCAACGACGCGTCGCCTGAGTGTCTGAGTCGCTCCGGCGCGGCCTAGACTGACGGCGTTCCCATGCCGTCAGACCACCCGCCCGTCCACGCCGTCGCCCCCCTGCGCATCAGCTTCGTAGGGGGCGGCACCGACTTCCCCCATTGGTATAGGGAGCACGGAGGGGCGGTACTCTCGACCACGATCGATCACGTCGTCCGGGTGACCGCGACCCCCCGCGCCGACCGTGCCGTGCGGGTTCGTTCGCTCGATCTCGGTCACCTGGTGCAGTACCAGCTCGACGAGGGCCCCGAGTACGACGGAGTGATGGATCTCGCGAAGGCGGCGATCGATCGCATGGGCGTCGACACGGGCCTCGATGTCGACATCGAGTCCGAGGCGCCTCCGGGAAGCGGTCTCGGCGGTTCGTCGGCGCTCGTCACGGCGGTCGTGGCCGCGCTCGCGTGCCTCGTCGAACGCCCCATGACGTCCGATGACGTCGCCGGGCTCTCGTACTCGATCGAGCGGTACGACCTCGGCATCTCGGGTGGTTGGCAGGACCAGTGCGCGACCGCCTTCGGCGGGTTCAACCTGATCGAGTTCGACGGTGACGGTGCCCGCGTCACGCCGGTCGACGTCGGCCCCGACGAGCTCGAGGAGCTCCGCAAGCACCTGCTGCTCTGCTACACGGGGAGGGTCCGGCGCAACGTCGGCCTGATCGACCGTCAGATCGCGATGTTCGAAGCCGGCCGCGAGGACACCTTGCTGGGCATGAAGCAGCTCCGTGAGATGGCCTACGTCATGCGCGATGCGGTCGAGGGCGCCGACATGGACAGGCTCGGCGCATTGCTGCGGGAAGCGTTCGAGGCGAAGCGTCGCATGAACCCCCACATCACCGAGGGGACGCCGATCGAGGCGATGCTCGGCGCCGCTGCAGAGGCCGGCGCCACCGGTGGCAAGATCTGCGGCGCCGGAGGAGGCGGGTACCTGCTGATCGCCTCGCCTCCCGAGGCTCGAGCCGCCGTTCGCTCGGCGCTCGAGGCGATGGGCGGTCAGTTCGCTCCCTTCGAGGTCGATCCCGCAGGCGTGCGGGCCAGGCGGGGCGATCACCACTGGACCCCTTCGCGTCGATGACCGCCGACCGCGACAGCGCCCGGGAGTACCTGCGCGAGACGGCCGACACGGTCCTCATGGTCGAGAGCGAATGCCTCGACGACATCGAAGCCGCGTCCGAGATCGTGATCGGTTCCCTGCGCGACGGGGGGAAGCTGCTGATCTGCGGCAACGGGGGGAGCGCGGCGGACGCCCAGCACCTGGCCACCGAGTTCGTCAGCACCTTGACGCTCGACAACCCGCGGCCCTCGATCCCGGCGATCGCGCTCACGACCGACTCGTCGCTCCTCACGGCGATCGCGAACGACTTCGGCATCGAGGGGGTCTTCGCTCGGCAGGTGGAATCGCTCGGACGCGCCGGCGACGTCCTGATCGCGATCTCGACGAGCGGGAACTCGCGGAACGTGGTGCGTGCGGCCGAGCAGGCCCGGTCGCAGGACCTGAAGGTGATCGCGCTGACCGGGGCATCGGGCGGCACGCTCGGGCCCGTGGCCGATGTGGCGATCCGCGTGCCGTCCACGGCGACGGCGCACGTCCAGGAATGCCACCTCGCGATCGAACAGCTCCTGGCGCTGCTCGCCGAGCGTGCCCTCTACCCGACCGGCTGATCGCCCGGGAACCTGCTGGCCTGGCCACGACGCTGCCCCTCACCTGCCGACGACCGATGTCGGTGCCGGTCGTCACCATCTCGCTCGTGAAGGCTTCCCCGTGGCATCCGCTTGACCCTCGAACACCTGTTCGATACCCTCCAGCTCCCGTTCGGCCCCTTCCGACGGAGGCGACGCCGGTGCCGGCCGAATCGATCCAGACGACCCTCGAGCTGGGTGTGCCGATCGTCGAGGTCACGTTCTGCGTGGTGGACCTCGAGACGACGGGAGGCTCTCCGGTCGACGACGCGATCACCGAGATCGGCGCCGTCAAGTACCGCGGCGGCGAGCGCCTCGGGTCGTTCCGGGCCCTCGTGAACCCGCGACGACCGATCCCTCCCTACGTCGCCCATCTCACGGGCATCGACGACCGCCTCGTCTCGAGAGAGCCGCCGATCGAGCACGTGCTGCCGTCGTTCCTGGAGTTCTTCCGTGGGTCGGTCTTCGTCGCGCACAACGCGGGGTTCGACTTCGGCTTCCTCAACGCGAGCTGCGACGCGCTCGACTACCAGCCGCTGCCGGGACCACCGCTGTGCACCGCGCGGCTCGCCCGGCGCGTGGTCTGGCCCGACGTGCCCAACGTGAGACTCGCGACGCTCGCGAACTACTTCCGAACCCGGACCACGCCGACCCACCGTGCCCTCGACGATGCCGAGGCATGCGCCGAGGTGCTCCACGGCCTGCTCGACCTCGGGGGGCGCCTCGGCATCCTGACGATGGGCGACCTCGAGGAGGCCGTGCGTGCTCGCGGGCGACCGAACTTCGGCAAGATCCGGCTCGCCGACGACCTTCCGCACGCCCCCGGCGTGTACCTGTTCCGCGGCCGCGACGGCCGCGTGCTGTACGTCGGCAAGGCCAACGACCTGCGCGTCCGAGTGAAGTCGTACTTCTACGGCGACGAAAGGAAGAAGGTCGTGAACCTGCTCGACGAGGTCCGTGCCGTCGAGGGCATCCGGTGCGAGGGCGAACTCGAGGCCCTCGTGGTCGAAGCCCGCCTGATCCGCCGCCACGAGCCGAAGTACAACCGTCGGGGCACGACCTGGCGTCGAGGAGCGTATCTCGTGCTCGATCCGAGCGAGGCATGGCCTCGCATCAAGGTCGTGCACAAGGCCAAGCCCGACGGGCGCCACTACCTCGGCCCGTTCGGCAGCTCGGCGAGGGCCCGCCTGGCGAAGGAAGCCCTCGAGGAGACCGTGCCGATCCGCCGGTGCACGACCTCGATGGGCGCCTCGACCCGCTTCGCTCCATGCGCCCTGGCCGACATGGGCCGATGTCTTGCCCCGTGCGATGGCCGCACCGACCGCGAGCGTTACGGAGAGCTCGTCCGATGGCTCGTCTCCTCCCTGAGCACCGGCCCGGGCGAGCTCCTCGAAGCGCTCGAACGCCGCATGTCGCGGCTGGCCGAGGCGGAACGGTACGAGGAGGCCGCGTCGGTGCGCGATCGGCTCCGCGCGCTCGCCGACGGTTTGCGGCGAGAACGGGTCGACGCGTGGCTCGTGGGAGCAGGACGCCTCGAGCTGGTCGTCGGTGACGGCGAACCGGTGCGGCTCGACGCTGGCTCGCTCCGCACGCGCCACGCCGACGGCGAACCGATCGCTCGGCCCGTGCCGCGCGAGCGCGCCGACGAACTGGCGGCTGTACGATTGTGGGTCGGGCGACATCATCCCCGCGTGCTGGCCTGCGATCGCCCGCCCGCCGAGCCGGTCGAGGGCGGCGCCGCGCTCGCCCGCGTGCTGCAGCGCATGCGAGACGCGTCCAGCCGCGACGACCGTCGACGAGGTGCCCGCCGGTAGACTGAGCGCATGGACCGGGCGGTGATCGTCGAAGGCGCGCGCACGCCGATCGGGAAGTTCCTCGGATCGTTCGCCGACACCCCGGCCGTCCGCCTGGGCGAGCTCGCCGCGAAGGAGGCCCTGCGACGTGCCCGGATCGACGCAGAGGAGGTCGACCAGACGATCATCGGCCACGCCCGGCAGGCCGGGAACGGCCCCAACACGGGCCGCCAGGTCAGCATGCGCGCGGGCGTCCCCCAGGAGATCAGCGCCTACAACGTGAACATCGCGTGCGGCTCGGGCATGAAGGCCGCCCAGCTCGGCGCCCAGCAGATCATGCTGGGCGAGAGCGAGGTCGTGCTCGCGGGCGGCATCGAGAACATGACCAGAGTGCCGTACCTGCTTCCCGACATGAGACTCGGCCACCGCATCGGGAACACGCAGGCGGTCGACGCGATGTACCGCGACGGCCTGCTCGACCCGCTCTGCGACCTGATCATGGGCGAAACCGCCGAGAATCTCGTCGACATGTACGGCATCTCCCGCGAGGAGCAGGACGAGTATGCCGTACGGTCCCAACACCGGGCGCAGGAGGGCGCGGCGGGCAGGGCGGCGGAGACGTTCCCGGTCGAGACGACGCTCGGCCGCACGACCGTGACGGTCGACGACGACGAACATCCGCGGCCCCAAACGACGTCGGAGTCGCTCGCGAAGCTCCCGCCCGTGTTCCGAGAGGGCGGCAGCGTCACGGCGGGGAACTCGAGCGGCCTCACCGACGGGGCTGCCTCGCTCGTGCTGATGAGTGAGGCGCGGGCGAGGAGCGAGGGCCGCGAACCTCTCGCGGCCCTGACCGCGATGTCATGGGCCGGGGTTCCGCCCGAGATCATGGGTATCGGTCCGGTCCCGGCCACCCAGAAGGTGATGGATGAGCTCGGTTGCACGATCGACGACTTCGAGCTGATCGAGATCAACGAGGCGTTCGCGGCCCAGGTGATCGCCTGCGAGCGCGAGCTGAAGTTCGATCGCGACCGACTGAACGTCAACGGCGGCGGCATCTCGGTCGGCCATCCGATCGGCATGAGCGGCGCGCGTATCATCCTCGCGCTCGCCTACGAGCTGCGCGCTCGCGATCTCACGATGGGCCTGGCCACGCTCTGCATCTCGGGCGGCCAAGGGCTGGCCGTCGTCCTGGAACGCGCCTGAGAGGAGCCGGAACGTGAGCGCCGTGCACGCCGTGGTCTTGATCCAGTGCGAGATCGACGAGATCCCCGAGGCCGCTCAGGCGATCGCCGAGATCGAGGGTGTGAGCGAGGTCTACTCCGTAGCGGGCGAGTTCGACCTGATCGCGATCGTGCGGGTCAACGCACACGACGAGCTCGCCTCCGTGATCCCGGGCGGCATCGCGAAGGTCGACGGGGTGGAGCGCACCGAGACCCTGATCAGCTTCCAGGTGTACTCGAAGCACGACCTCGAGCGGTTGTTCTCCCTGGGGTTCGACGAGGGCTGAACCCGTGGCCCGTCAGATCAGCGACGTGTAGCTGACGCCGCCCGGCCAGTCGATCGCGACCACGAGTGCCGTGCGCCCCCACGTGCTGAGGTCGCCGTTCCGCGGAGCGTACTTCTCGAGCATGAGCCGCCGGGCGAGCGCATCCTCATCTCCATCGCCGCCGACCACCCGGGCTCGGGTGGCGCGCTTGCGTCCGCCGATCTCCAGCTCGACGTCGGAGGCGGCCATCAGGTTGCGGACCCAGTCGCTGCGATCTCGGTCACCGGCCATCAGGTAGACGGTCTCCTCGGCGAGCACGAACCAGATCTCGATCCGGTGCGGCTTCCCGGATGCGCGGCCGGTGGTCGTGAGGTAGCAGAAGTCGAGAGCGGCGATGTCGTCGGGCATCGCCCGCTACCAGATCGCCCAGATGACGAGCGCGGCGATCACCACGAGGGCTCCGATGAAGATCGCCAGATCGGCCTTCTTCACCTTGCCAGGTTGTTGGTAGTTGAAGCCCATATCGTCACAGACGGTAGTACTCGCGGAAGCGTTCGGGCGAGAGCCAGTAGATGTGCTGGCGGACGGTCGAGGCGTATGTGCGGGCTTCCGAGTGATCACGACACGCCCGCTCGGCGATCACGGAGCCGGACCCGTCGACGATCGCGACGCGCCAGCTCCCGCCGGCCTCACGGAGCTCGACCTCGAACACGCCCTCCCCAGCGCCCACTCGCTCCATCAGCCCTGCCGCACCAGGTTCTGGCCGAGTCGATCGAGGTGCGCTCCCAGCGGTCCCAGCACCGACCCCTGGTCGAGGCTGAACTCGGGTGCGAGATCGGCGATCTGCTCGAGGGCCTCCTCAAGCTTCGTGCCGGCCTCCTCGGCATCGCGCAGTGCGTTCACCAGCGTCACGGCGTAGTCGGGGCTGAACGGCTGTCCGTCCCACGGCGATGCTCCGCCGCTCGAGATCACCTGCTCCGCGAAGAATTCGCGGCCGTTCCGATGGTCGATGCCTTTGATCTTCACGCGCTCTCCTTCTCGCTGATGAGTTCCAGCAGGCGATCGGCCAGCTCGAACGGATCCACCGGCTTCACGAACCAGGCATCGGCGCCCGACCATCGGGCGAGCCAGGCGTCGTGTTTGCGCTCCAACAAGATCACGATCACGCCCGGGTACGGGTCGTTGTCGTCACGGAGCTGCTTCGACAGCGCGAACGCGCCCGCTCGCGAGGCGATCTCGTCGGCGACGATCACGTCGGGCCGGTCGCGCAGGGCGGCCCCGATCCCGAGCTCGCCGTTGGCGGCGGCCCGGAATCGGAGCTCCGTGCCGATCGCGCGTTCGATGCTTCGCACGGTCAACGCCATGAGCTCCCTGGAAACGGGGTCGGGGGAGACGAGCAGCACGTCCACGGCCAGGATGCTACCCGGTTCATCCACCCCGGCGCGTGCGGGACATGATCGGTCGGACTTTGCTCACGCCGATATCACCCGCTAGGCTCCCGCCGCATCCAGACAAGGAGGGCATCGTGGAGGGCACCAGCAAAGCGGCTGTGGCGGAGTTCGTCGCGACCTTCGCGCTCGTCTTCGTGGGTGCGGGGGCGGTGATCCTCAACGCCAACGGCCAGCTCGATCTCACCGGCGTAGCGCTCGCCCACGGGCTCGTGCTCGCGATCATGGTCTCGATCACGATGCACATCTCGGGGGGAATGGTGAACCCGGCCGTCGCCGTGTCCCTCTGGGTCACCGGGAAGGTGTCGACCCCACGGGCGGGAGCGCTGATCGTCGCCCAGCTGGCGGGCGCGATCACCGGCGCATTCCTGTTGAAGTTCCTGGTGCCGGCGGAGCTGTTCGATTCCGGGAACGGCGGCATCCCGGCGTTGGGGGACGGCGTCACGATCGGCAAGGGGATCCTGATCGAAGCGGTCACCACGTTCTTCTTGGTCTTCGCGGTCTTCGGCACGGTCGTCGACGACCGCGGACCCTTCTCGAAGACCGCCGGGCTCACGATCGGACTCGTGATCGCGTTCGACATCATGGCGTTCGGTCCGTACACGGGAGCCGCGATGAACCCCGCTCGGTGGCTCGGTCCCGCCCTGGCCACGACGGACTGGGCCGATTGGTACGTCTGGATCGTCGGCCCGATCGCCGGCGGCATCATCGCAGGGGTCCTCTACTGGACCGTCTTCCTGAAGGACAAGGAACCCGCCACGCCTTGAATAGGCCGACGGCCCACGAGGCCCGGGCGTGGCGAGGCGCTGGGAAGAGACGAACCTGCCCCCGCGTTCCCGATAGGACGAGATGAGCTCGGACATATACCTCGACGACGCATCGGCGACTCCGCTGGTCCCCGCGGCGCGGGCGGCGCTCATCGAGGCGCTCGACGAGTTCGGCGACCCGCTGTGGATCCACGCGCGGGGCCGGAAGGCCCGATCGATCCTCGACGAGGCTCGCGAGACCGTCGCCGCATCGCTGGGAGCCCAGCCGGACGAGATCGTGTTCACCTCGGGGGGCACGGAGTCGGTCGCGCTCGCCGTCTGGGGCGCAGCGCGGGCGATGCGGGAGCTCGGAACCCGCATCGTCGTGAGCGCGGTCGAACATCCCGCCGTCGGTGGTGTCGGCCACGCGCTCGAGAGCGACGGGTTCGAGGTGATCGAGATCCCGGTCGACGGGTACGGACGCATCGATCTCGATCGGTACGCGGCCGAGGTCCGCATGCCGGGCACCCTGCTCGCGAGCGTGCAACACGCCAACCACGAGCTGGGAACGATGCAGCAGATCGCGGAGGCCGCCCGCCTGGCCCGCGAGGCGCACGTCCGATTCCACACCGACGCCTGCCAGACGGTCGGGCGCCTCCCGGTCGACGTCGTGGCGCTCGAAGTCGATCTGCTGTCGTGCTCGGCGCACAAGTTCGGCGGCCCGCCCGGCGTGGGCGCACTCTACGTGCGCCGAGGGGTCGGTGTGACCGCCTATCCGTGCGGCGACGACCGCGAGCGGAAGCGACGGTCGGGCATGGAGAACACGCCCGGCATCGCCGCGATGGCGGCGGCCCTCGAGGTGGCGCTCGAGACGATGAGCGACGCGGCCGCGACCCAGTGGGCCCTCACATCCCGGCTCCGTGAGCAGATCGCCGAGACCGTGCCGGGCGCGACCGTCCACGGCCACCCCACCCACCGCACGCCGCACCTCGTCTGCTTCAGCGTCGAGGGCCTCGATGCGCCGACGCTGATGATGGCCCTCGACGACCGCGGATTCCGCGTGGCGGCAGGGTCGCTGTGCACGGGACAGCCGGGCGATACCTCGCCCGTGCTGGAACACATCGGGCATCCGCGGGTGAGCAGCTTCCGGATCGGGCTCGGCGCGACGACGAGGGAGGACCATGTCGAGGCGCTGCTCGATGCCCTCCCCGAACTCGTCGGCAGGCTCCGCGCCGTGGCCGAGCAGTCGGAGAAAGAGCTCAGCCGCTTCCGCGACGGGAGACCTTAGCCCACCGTCCAGGTGTCGCCGCCGTGCAGGAGCTTCGCGAGATCGCCTTTGCCGAGCCGTTCCTCGGCACTGCGCAGCTGCGCGTGCATCGCCTCGCCGTAGACCGGCCGGTCGAAGTCACGGAAGACCCCGAGGCACGTCGCCTCGTGCGGCCCGAGCGAAAGGTGCGCGAGGCCGAAGGGCAGCGAGGGCCGGCCGCCGGCCTGGTGCACCACGATGCTATCCGGATCGACCTCGGAGGTCGGCCTGACCTGCAGTCTCCCGTTGTCGCCCACGATCACGCACTTCGTTCCTTCGTCGAAGACGATCGGCTCCCCGTCGACCAGGCGGATCTGGTGATGTACCCCCTCGGCCTTCTCGCGCAGCAGGTCGAACGCGCCGTCGTTGAACACGTTGCAGTTCTGGTAGATCTCGACGAAGGCGGTGCCCCGGTGCGCGGCGGCCTGGCGGAGCACCTCGGTGAGGTGCTTCCGATCGTTGTCGATCGTGCGTGCAACGAACGTGCCCTCGGCGCCCAGCGCGACCGCGATCGGGTTGAACGGGTGGTCGACCGAGCCGAACGGCGTCGACTTCGTTACCTTGCCTTCCTCGCTCGTCGGCGAGTACTGACCCTTGGTCAATCCGTAGATCTGGTTGTTGAAGAGCAGGATCTTGATGTTCACGTTCCGCCGCAGCGCATGGATCAGATGGTTGCCGCCGATCGACAGGCCGTCGCCGTCGCCCGTGATCACCCAGACGCTGAGGTCGGGGTTCGAGGTCGCGATGCCAGTGGCGATCGCGGGCGCGCGTCCGTGGATGCCGTGCACGCCGTAGGTGTCCATGTAGTACGTGAAACGCCCGCTACAACCGATGCCCGACACGAACACGGTCTTGTGCGCCTCGATCCCGAGCTCGGGCATGAAGCCCTGCACGGCCGAGAGGATCGCGTAGTCCCCGCACCCCGGACACCACCGAACCTCCTGGTCCGAGGTGAAGTCCTTCTTCGTCAGGGTCGCAACTCCGCCTGTCGCTGCGCCGCCCCCGTTCTCGAGCACGTCACTCATCGAGCACCCGCCTGATCTCCTCGTCGAGGTCCTCCGCGAAGATGGGAAGCCCCTGCACCTTCGTGAAGCTCCTCGCATCGACGAGGAACTTCGCCCTGATCAGCATCGCGAGCTGGCCCAGGTTCATCTCCGGGATCAGCACCTTGGGGTAGGACCTCACCACGTCGCCCGTGTTCGCGGGGAAGGGATTCAGGTGCCGCAGATGCGCCGTCGCGACCTTGCCGCCCGCGTCGCGCGCGCGACCGGCCGCTGCGCGGATCGTACCGAGCGACGAACCCCACCCGAGCACCAACAGGTCGGCCTCACCCGACGGGTCGTCGATCTCGAGCGCCGGGATGTCGGCGGCGATGCCGTCGACCTTCGCCTGGCGCAGATGCGTCATGCGCTCGTGATTCTCGGGCTCGTAGCTGATGTTCCCGGTCCGGTCCTCTCGCTCGAGACCTCCGATGCGATGCACGAGGCCGGGGGTGCCGGGAACCGCCCACGGCCTCGCCAGGCGTTCGTCGCGTGCGTACGGCAGGAAGCCGGCGCCGTTGGGGGCCGCGAAGTCGGGATCGATCGTCGGCAGGTCGTCGACGTCGGGCACACGCCACGGTTCCGAGGAGTTCGAGAGGAACGTGTCGGAGAGCAAGATCACCGGCGTGCGATATCGCACGGCGATGCGTGCCGCTTCGATCGCCGTGGTGAAGCACTCGGACGGCGAGGCAGGGGCGACGATCGGCATGGGGCTCTCGCCGTGGCGGCCGAACATCGCCAGCAGCAGGTCGGCCTGCTCGGTCTTGGTCGGCAGGCCCGTCGAGGGCCCGCCACGCTGGACGTCGACGACGACCATCGGCAGCTCCATGATCACGGCGAGCCCCAGCGTCTCTGCCTTCAGGTCCATGCCCGGTCCGCTCGTGCCCGTCACAGCGAGCTGCCCGGCGAACGCGGCACCCAGCGCGGCGTTCGCCGCGGCGATCTCGTCCTCGGCCTGGAGCGTCGTCACCCCGAAGTTCTTGTGGCGCGACAACTCGTGCAACAGCTCGGACGCCGGTGTGATCGGGTAGCTGGCGTAGAACAACGGGAGGCCGCTGCGCGTCGACGCGGCGATGAGTCCCCACGACAATGCGGTCGCGCCCGCGATGTTCCGGTACGTGCCCGGTTCCGCCGGCGCCGCCGCGATGCGGTACGACTGCGCGAACAGCTCGGTGGTCTCGCCGAAGTTGTACCCGGCCTTGAACGCCGCCACGTTGGCCTCGTAGATCTCCTGCTTCCCGCCGAACTTGCGCTCGAGCCACTCGAGTGTGGTCTCGGTCGGACGGCCGAACATCCACGAGACGAGCCCCAGCGCGAACATGTTCTTGGCGCGCTCGGCCTCCTTCTTCCCGATCCCGACGTCCTCGGTGGCTCGGACGGTCATCGAGGTCATCGGCACCTTGTACACCTGGTAGCCGTCGAGGGTGCCGTCGCTGGTCGGATCGGTGGCGAATCCGGCCTTCTCGACGTTGCGCTGCGTGAACGCGTCCTCGTTCACGATCAGGATGCCGCCCCGCTCGACCTTGGAGAGGTCGGCCTTGAGGGCGGCCGGATTCATCGCGATCAACACGTCGGCGTGGTCGCCGGGAGTCGTGATGTCGGACGAGGCGAACTGGATCTGGAACGCCGAGACGCCGTGTACGGTGCCGGCGGGTGCCCGGATCTCCGCCGGGAAGTCGGGAAGCGTCGCCAGGTCGTTGCCCAGAACCGCGGTGGCGGAGGTGAAGCGGTCGCCGGTGAGCTGCATGCCGTCACCCGAGTCCCCCGCGAACCGAACGACGACGCGTTGCTTCTCTTCGACGGTCTTGGTCATCAGTGGTCCGGTCGTGCCGACCGATGCTCCTTCCGTTGCGGGCTGGGACATGAGAGCGGTCGGTACCTAGCGTACTGCGGCAGCGGGCCTGCGACGTCTCAGCCGCGTGGATTCACTCGAGAGAGCACATCGGCGGGCGATCCTCGTCAGAGCGAACGGTCGATCTGGCGCACCCGGCGCACGATGCCGTCGAGCAGCTTCAGCGTGACCTGCGGCTCGTCCTTCAGCAGCGCCATCATATGCCGCCGGAACAACCGCAGCACGCGGAGCCGGGTCACGGCCGCGACCGATGCGCTCCGCGGCTGAGCATCGATCGCCGCGAGCTCACCGAAGAAGTCGCCGGGCAGCACGGTGCCGACCTTCCTCCCGCTCCGCAAGACCTTGCCCTCGCCCTCGAGCACGACGAACATCGTCTCGCCCAGGTCGCCCTCGCGCACGATCGCTTCCCCGGGCCCGAAGATGAGCTCGTCGGTGTCCGCGGCGAGACGGTTGAGCTCGCGTTTGGAGAAGTCCGAGAACAGCGGCACGCCGGCGAGCGCGGTCGCCGTCTGTCGCTTCGTGCGCCTCAGGGGCTGCTCCGGTTGCCTGGCCGGTGCTCGCCGCCCGGACTCCCGCCGCCAAAGGTCGGGAAGGCTCTGACTCATGAGCGCGAGCCTACCCCGAGCCTCGTCGGACGAGCCAGCCGAGGTTCGTTGTGGGCGACGGAAGGAGGCGCCGCTAGGGTGGAACGCGTGGACACCCGCGCCCGGCTCGAAGCCCTGCTCACGTCGAAGATCGGCGTGCTCGACGGCGCTTGGGGTGTGCTGCTGCAAGGACGGGGGCTGAGCGAGCAGGAGTTTCGGGGCGAACGGTTCGCCGGCCACGACCACGACCTCAAGGGCGACCCCGATCTGCTGAACGTCACTCAGCCCCGGATCGTCGCCGAGGTGCACGACGCGTACTTCGCGGCAGGCGCCGACATCGCCACGACGAACACGTTCACGGCGACCTCGTTCGGCCAGCGCGACTACGGGCTCGAGCACGCGGTCGTCGACATGAACCGTGAGGGCGCCCTCCTCGCCCGCGCGGCCGCCGAGCGAGCCGGTGGCGACCGGTTCGTGGCCGGTTCGATCGGCCCCCTCAACGTCACGCTCTCGCTCTCTCCGCGGGTCGACGACCCGGGGTTCCGTGCCGTCTCCTTCGACGAGGTCGTCGAGGCCTACGCCGAGCAGATGCGGGCGCTGCGCCACGGCGGCGTCGACCTGCTGCTGATCGAGACGATCTTCGACACGCTGAACGCGAAGGCCGCGGTCGCCGCCGCGAAGGAAGCGGCACCCGACCTTCCCCTGTGGATCAGCGTCACGATCGTCGACCGCAGCGGACGAACGCTTTCCGGCCAGACCGTCGAGGCGTTCTGGACATCGATCGAACACGCGAACCCGGCCGTGGTGGGCATCAACTGCTCCCTGGGGGCGACCGAGATGCGTCCCTACGTCGAGACGTTCGCACGCATCGCCGACCGGCCCGTCGCCTGCTACCCCAATGCCGGTCTCCCGAACGCGTTCGGGGGGTACGACGAGACCCCCGATGTCACGAGCCGCCTGCTGCGTGAGTTCGCCGAGGCGGGCCTCGTGAACCTCGTCGGCGGCTGTTGCGGCACCACGCCGGAGCACACCGTGGCGATCGCCGAGGCAGTTTGCGATCTGGCCCCCCGGGAGCTGCCTTCGTTCGACGACCGTGTACCGACCTACAGCGGTCTCGAGCGGTTCGCGATCCGTCCCGACACGGGGTTCGTGACGATCGGCGAGCGGCAGAACGTGACGGGCTCGGCGAAGTTCCGCCGCCTGATCGAATCGGGCGACTACGAGGCCTCGGTCGACATCGCGCTCGACCAGGTGCGCAGCGGCGCGAACATGCTCGACGTGAACATGGACGCCGACCTGCTCGACGGGGAGGCGGCGATGACCCGCTTCCTCAGCATGATCGCCGTCGAGCCCGAGATCGCCCGCGTGCCCGTCATGATCGACTCGAGCCGCTGGGAAACGATCCTGGCCGGGCTGAAGTGCGTGCAGGGCAAGGGTGTCGTGAACTCGATCAGTCTGAAGGAAGGCGAGGGCGACTTCCTCGAGAAGGCGCGAACGATCAAGACCTACGGCGCGTCGGTCGTCGTGATGTGCTTCGACGAGCAGGGTCAGGCCGGCTCGGTCGAGCGGAAGGTCGAGATCGCCGACCGGTCGATCCGGCTGCTCGTCGAGCAGGCGGGCTACCACCCGACCGACATCATCATCGATCCGAACATCCTCGCGATCGCGACCGGGCTCGAGGAGCACGACGAGTACGCGAAGGCCTTCATCGAGGCCACCAGAGAGATCAAGCGCGCCCACCCCGACGTGCGGATCTCCGGCGGTGTCTCGAACCTGAGCTTCTCGTTCCGGGGGAACGAGCCGGTGCGGCGGGCGATCCACTCGGCGTTCCTGTACCACGCGATCGCCGCGGGGCTCGACATGGCGATCGTCAACGCCGGGCAGCTCGAGGTGTACGCGGACATCCCCAAGGACCTGCTCGAACACGTCGAGGACATCGTCTTCCACCGGCGCGACGACGCGACCGAGCGCATGGTCACGTTCGCCGAGAACGTCAAGGGCGGCGGGCTCGAGCGCGAGGACGACCTCACGTGGAGGGAGGGGTCGGTCGAGGAACGGCTCGCCCACGCGCTCGTGCACGGCATCGTCGACCACATCGTCGAGGACACGGAGGAGGCCCGCCAGGGGTACGAGCGCCCGCTCGAGGTGATCGAGGGCCCGCTGATGGCGGGCATGTCGATCGTCGGCGACCTGTTCGGCGCCGGGAAGATGTTCCTGCCCCAGGTCGTGAAGTCGGCGCGAGCGATGAAGAAGGCGGTCGCCTACCTGGAGCCGTTCATGGAGGAGGAGAAGCTCGCGCTCGGACCCTCGGCCGACCGGGCGCGGGGCACCCTCGTCACGGCCACGGTCAAAGGCGACGTGCACGACATCGGCAAGAACATCGTCGGCGTCGTGCTCGGCTGTAACAACTATCGAGTGATCGACCTCGGCGTGATGGCGCCCGCAGAGCTGATCCTCGACACCGCCGCCGAGGAGCGGGCCGACATCGTCGGCCTCTCGGGTCTGATCACACCCTCGCTCACCGAGATGGTGAACGTGGCGACCGAGATGCAGCGGCGGGGGTTGGATCTGCCCTTGCTGATCGGCGGAGCGACCACGTCGCGCCAGCACACCGCGGTGAAGATCGCGCCGGCCTACGAGCAACCGGTCGTCCACGTCGTCGACGCGTCCCGGGTGGTGGGCGTGGTCTCGAACCTCCTCGACGCCGGACGCAAGCCCGACCTCGACGCACGCAACCGCATCGAGCAGCAGCGGCTGCGCGAGCTCCACGCAGAACGGGAACGCACCCCGCTTCTCCCCTACCGGAAAGCGCTCGCCAACCGCACCTCGATCGAGTGGCGCCCCGACGACGTGCCGCCCCCGCCGTTCACCGGGCTGGAGGTCGTGGAACCCTCCCTCTCCGACCTCCGCGAGGTGATCGACTGGACGTTCTTCTTCACCGCCTGGGAGCTGAAGGGCCGGTACCCGCAGATCCTCGACCACCCGCAACAGGGGGAAGCCGCGCGCGAGCTGTTCGCGCACGGGAACGAGCTGCTCGACACGATCGTCGCCGAGGGCTCCATCCAGGCACGCGGTGTCTACGGATTCTGGCCCGCGCAGGCCGAGGCCGATGACATCGTGCTCGACGACGGCGTCGTGTTCCCGATGCTGCGCCAACAGGTCGACCACGGCGAGGACGACGGTCGACCGAACCGATCGCTGGCCGACTTCATCGCTCCGCACGACAGCGGCATCGTTGACCACCTCGGCGGGTTCGCGGTCACGGCCGGCCTGGGAGCCGACGAGCTCGCGAAGGCGTTCGAGGCCGACCTCGACGACTACCGCGCGATCATGGTCAAGGCGCTCGCCGATCGCCTGGCTGAGGCGTTCGCGGAGTGGCTGCACCGCCAGGTGCGCCGCGCGTGGTACGCCCCCGAAGAGGCGCTCTCCACCGGCGAGCTCGTCGCGGAGCGCTACCGAGGGATCCGCCCGGCGTACGGGTACCCCGCCTGCCCCGACCACACCGAGAAGCGCACCCTGTTCGACCTGCTCGGCGCCCGGGACCACGGGATGGACCTCACGACCGCATGCGCGATGACGCCGGGCGCGACCGTCTCCGGGTTGTACTTCGCCCATCCGCAGGCCCGGTACTTCAACGTGGGCAGGCTCGGCAAGGATCAGGTCGAGGACTACGCCAGACGTAAGGGCCAGAGCCTCACAGAGACCGAGCGTTGGTTGCGCGAGAACCTCGCCTACGACCCCGATTGACGGCGCCACGTCGCGGACACATGAGACTTCTTTCATCGGTGACTCATCGTGCCTTCATGGTCCGCGGCTAGGGTTCGGTGCGTAGGACGATGACCGACGAACGGAAGGTGGAGGTACATCATGATCGGTCGTTACGCAACGATCGCTCTCGCGGGAGCGGTCGCCGTCTTCGGCCCGGTGGGCGCCGCGATCGCCGCCGGCGGGTCGCCCGATGGGTCGGACCGTGAGGTCGTGGCCTTCAAGCGCGAGGACGACGACGACGACGTCATCACCGGGTTCGCCCGGGACGACGACGACAGCCGAGGCGACGACACCAACACGAACAGTCGGTCGTTCACGAGCGGCGTGAAGAGCAACGACCGCACGAACAGCCGTCACACGAAGGTGTCGAAGAACCGCGACCGTAGCCGCGGCGACCTGACCAGGGACCGCACCAAGGACGGGCCCGGCAAGAGCAAGCGCGACTGGTCGAAGCACCACACGAACGACCGGTCCAAGAACGACACCCGCTGACGGGATCGACCCCCCAGGGCCGGGGCGCTTCGGCGCCCCGGCCCCTTTTCTGTGAGGATCGACGGCACGAGAGGACCGTCCGACGATGAGCGAACGGACCGACGAAGAGCGATGGGGCTTCGAGCCGGGCGACGAGATCGCCCCCGGTCTGCATGCGCTGACCCTGCTCGGGGGCGGTGAGCGTTACGAGGCCTACCTCGCGTTCGACGATCGGCTTCACTACCGCGTGGTCGTCAAGGTGCTCCGACCCGATCAGGCACACGATCGGGCAGCACTGCGGGGGCTCCGACGCGAGGCCGACGCCCTCGAACGGGTGCAGCATCCGGTGCTGATCCGGTCGTTCGGGGCCCACCTCGATGGCGATCGTCCGCTCCTGATCCTGGAGCTCGCCGAGGGGCCGCGACTGTCGACCGATCTGAGACGGTTCGGGCCGCTCGACGTCGAGCAGACCGCGCCGCTGGGGGTGGAGATCTCCTCGGCGATCCACTCGATGCACCGGGCCGGGCTCGTGCACCTCGACGTCAAGCCGAAGAACGTGATCCTCGGAGCTCCTCCGCGATTGATCGATCTCAGCATCGCTCGCCCGACCGAAGATGCGGCGACGCTCGACCGCCCCGTCGGCACCGACGCCTACATGGCCCCGGAGCAGTGCGCGCCCGGGAACGTGGGAGTGGTGGGGCCGCCGGCCGACGTGTGGGGTATCGGCGTCACGCTGTACGAGGGGATCACGGGGAAGCTGCCGTTCGCCCGAGGCGCGGACGACGACGAGGCGCCGCTCGCCCAACGGTTCCCGCAGCTCGAGGCCGTGCCCGATCCGCTTCCCAAGACGGTGGCGCCGCCCCTCGCCGAGGCGATCGCAGCCGCCCTCGAGGCCGAGCCGTCGGAGCGCCCCTCGCCTGCCGAGATGGCCGAAACGATCGAGCCGCTGCTCTCGCAGCCGCCACGCTTCCGACTCAAGAGCCTCCGGCCCGGCTGAGCGGGCGCGTGAGGCTGGTAGCGTCGGCGCATGACCAGCTTCTGGCATCCGTTCTCGGACATGCACGCCGTCGACGCGAACGGCACGCTCACGATGGTACGCGGCGAGGGCGCGTACGTCGTCGACGATTCCGGCAGGCGCTACCTCGACGCCACCGCGTCGCTTTGGTACTGCAACGTCGGGTGGGGACGAGCCGAGATCGCCGACGCCGTGGCGGCGCAGATGCGAGGGCTCCCCGCGTACTCGACGTTCGGCGACCTCACGAACCGCCCGGCCGAGGCGCTGGCCGAGCGCGTGGCATCGCTCGCGCCGGTTCCCGATTCCAAGGTGTTCCTCACGAGCGGAGGCTCGGACTCGATCGACACGGCCACGAAGATGGCTCGGCGCTATTGGCAGCTGCGCGGCGAGCCGCAGCGAACCATGTTGATCCGCCGTGAGAAGGCGTATCACGGCATGCACACGGCGGGCACCTCGCTCGCCGGTATCCCCGCCAACGCAACCGGCCACGGCGAGCTGATCGAGGACGTCACCGAGGTTCCCTGGGACGACGCCGAGGCACTGCGCGCCGCGATCGAGGCCGACGGCAGGAAGCGCGTCGCGGCATTCTTCTGCGAGCCCGTGATCGGGGCGGGCGGCGTCTTCCCACCCCCACCCGGCTACCTGGAGGCGGCTCGCGAGGTGTGCCGCGAGACGGGTGTGCTGTTCGTGGCCGACGAGGTGATCACCGGGTTCGGCCGCGTTGGAGACTGGTTCGCCTCGAGCCGGTTCGGGCTCGAACCCGACATCGTGACCTGCGCGAAGGGCATCACGAGCGGTTACCTCCCGATGGGCGGGGTCATCGCGGCACCGTGGATCGCCGAGCCCTTCTGGGCCGAGGGGGCCGGCCTGTGGCGACACGGCTACACCTACAGCGGCCACGCCACAGTGGCCGCCGCGGCGCTGGCGAACCTCGACATCTTGGAACGGGAGAACCTCTGCGAGCGCGCCCTGAAGCTCGAGGCACCCTTGTTCGAGGTCCTGCAGCCGCTCGCCGATCACGAGCTCGTCGAGGAGGTGCGCGGTGGAACCGGGCTGCTGGCGGCCGTCAACCTCCGCCGAGCCCTCGTCGCCGGCGACCCCACGCTGCCGATGAAGCTCGGCGCGGCCTGTCGAGACGCCGGGTTGCTGGTCCGCCCGCTTGTCGCCGGCGCGATCGCGGTCTCACCGCCGCTCGTGATCGGCGACGAGGAGATCACCGAGATCGGCCGCGCGTTCCGAGCGGGACTCGACGCCGTCGCTGCCCTCTAGTCCAAGTTGGACTACTTCTCCCCCGGGGGCCGGCGCGGTCGCCGGCGGGATCAGTGGAACGAGTTGCCGCAGGCGCAGCCGCCCTGGGCGGCCGGGTTGTCGATCGTGAACCCCGTCTGCTCGAGCGAGTCCACGAAGTCGATAGTGGCCTGCGCGAGGTACGGCACGCTCATCTTGTCGATCACGAGACGCACTCCGAACTGCTCCTCGGCCTGGTCCTTCTCGCCGACCTGGTCGTCGAGGTACATCGCGTAGCGAAGGCCCGAGCAGCCACCGGGCTGCACGGCCACCCGCAGCGCGATGTCGTGGCGGCCTTCCTCGGCCAGCAGTTCCTTCACTTTGCCGGCAGCGGTCTCGGTGAGCGTGATCATGCGTCCTCCGGTTGAGCGGGTAGGGTCGTCGGGGCGACCCCCATATCGTACCCGTCGGGGCCCCGAACCCGAACCACACGGCCGAAGATCCGCTCATCGAGCGGCGAGATCGATCACCCGGGCTCCGCTCAGCGTATCAGTACCGCGGTGGAACGCGAACGTCGCTGGAGTTCCATCCGTGCTGTCCCACAAGGTATCCTACGGAGATGGACGCCAGCGACGTGATGGCGGCGCTCGGCTCGGAGGCAGCGGTCGCGAGAGTCGTGGTGGGCGCCGACGGGACGACACTCCGCATCCGACGCTTCCGCCTCGAACGCTCCTCGGGTTGACGGCGCCACCATCCGTCTCGGGATCGCTCCGCTGATCTCCGGCGGCGGACGCCTACTCGGCGAGCTCGGCCAGGTTCCCCTCGCTCAACCGGACGAGTTCAGCTGGGTCGATGGGGAACACGCTGTCGGGCGTCCCCGCGGCCCCCCATACCTCGTCGAACGCGAGCAGCGCGTCGTCGACGAAGGTCCGCACGGGCTCGACGAACCCGAACGGCGGGGTGCCGCCGACCGCGAACCCGGTCGCCGCCCTCGCCTCGTCGGGTGAGGCTCGTCGCGCCTTCTCGGCGCCGGCCGCGGCCGCGAGCTTCGACTCGTCGACCCGGTTCGACCCCGATGTCAACGCGAGTATCGGACGATCGTCCGCCATGAACACCAGGGACTTCACGATCTGGCCCACATCGCAACCGATCGCGCGAGCGGCGTCCTCGGCGGTCTTCGTTCCCTCCGCGAACCGGCGCGCGTCGGGGTGCAGTCCCCGGGCCCGTGCCGCCTCGAGGAATCGATCGATGGCCCCGCTCACGGCCCGACCCCCGCGAGATCGCCGGCCCGCGACGCCAGCTCCTCGGCCACGGCCACCACGGCCGAGCAGGCATCGTCGAACGCGGCACGCTCTCCCACACGATCCACCAGCGAGACCACCGTCGCCCCGGGTACCTCGATCGATGCCCGCCCGCACACGATCGCGACCGGGACCCGGGCGAGCGAACTCGCCTCGAGCACCCCTGCAGGCGTCTTTCCATGCAGCGACTGAGCATCGAGCGACCCTTCCCCGGTGATCACGAGGTCGGCGCGCGCGATCCGGCCCGCGAGCCCCACGGCGTCCATCACGACCTCGACCCCCGGGCGCAGGCGGGCGCCGCAGAACGCCAGCAACCCGAACCCCAGGCCACCCGCTGCCCCTGCACCGGGCTCGTCGTCGAACGCGACGCCGAGGTCGCGTTCCACGACCGCTGCGAGATGTGCGAGGGCGTGGTCCAGCAGTGAGACGTCCTCGGGCGACGCTCCCTTCTGCGGGCCGTAGACCGCGCTCGCCCCGGTGGGTCCGGTGAGCGGATTGTCAACGTCGCACGCCCCGGACACCACGACGTGGGCGAGCCCCGGATGCATCGCCGCCAGGTCGATGCGGGCGAGCCCGGTGAGGGCGGCGCCGCCCCCACCGATCGGTCGCCCGGCGCCATCGAGGAAGCTTGCCCCGAGCGCTGCGGCCATGCCGGTGCCACCGTCGTTCGTCGCGCTCCCTCCGATGCAGACCACGAGCCGCTCGACGCCGGCGTCGATCGCGGCCTGCATCAGCTCGCCCGTGCCCCGGGTCGTGGCACGCAACGGATCCCGCCGCCCCTCATCGAGCAGCGCGAGGCCGGAGGCCTGGGCCATCTCCACCACCCCGACCGGCCCGGCGCCCGCTTCGGCGACCCCGAACGCGGCATGCACCGGGTCGCCCAGCGGCCCACTGACCCGCCGGCGCACGACCCGGCCCCCCAGTGCGGCAACCAGGGCGTCCATCGTGCCCTCCCCGCCGTCGGCCATGGGCGCGAGGTCGAGGTCGTCGCCGGGACGGGTTCGGCGCCAGCCGGCCGCCACCGCGTCGGCGGCCTGGCGGGCGGTCAGCGTGCCACGGAACTTGTCCGGAGCGACCAGGACGCGCATGGCGGGGACTGTACAATCCCGCCCGGCCGGCCCGACACGAGCCGAGCCGATCGCCGGGAGCCTCGTTCCGGCGCTGGGACCCGGCCCGAGGAGGATCGTCGGTGAGCCTCGAACGCGAGCAGCTGCTGGGCATCGCGCACGCCGAGCGCCAGCGTCTCGGCCGCATGATCCAGTACGCCGATCCCGGCACGTGGGAGCAGCCGAGCGCCGCCGACGGCTGGTGGAACCGCGACGTGATCGCGCATCTCGCCGCCGGCGACACGATCGCGGCGCAGCTCGTGGCTGGAGAGCCGCCCGCCGAGCTCGAAGGGTGGCGCGCCGATCACCCCGACCTGCCGTTCGACATCGATGCCTTCAACGCCTGGACGGTCAACCGCCGATCGGGGCTCGAGACGCGCGAGGTGCTGACGATGTGGGGCCGGGCGGCCGACTCGTTCCTGGCCCACTGCGCATCGATCTCCGGCGACGACTGGGCTTCGAAGCGGTACGACTACATCGCGGGACCGATCGCCCCTCGCTACCTCGTGCAGACCCGCGTCGTGGAGTGGTGGCTCCACGGCGAGGACGTCCGCGCCACGAACGGACTCGGGCCGCTCTACGAGCACTGGCCCGTCTTCCTGACGATCGATCTCTCGGTCCGCATGTTGCCGTGGTCGCTCGGGCGCGCCGGATACGACCTGTCGGGGCTCACCGTGCGGGTCGACGCCGAGGGGGCGGGCGAGGGCTCGTGGCACTGGGGTCTCGGATCGGGAGAGACCCCGTCGGCACCCAGGGCCCCCGATGCCACGATCGCCGGCCGGGCTCCCCAGCTCGCGCTCGTCGCGGGTCAACGGCTCAAGCCCGACGACGTGTTGAACTCGGGAGCCGTGGTGCTCGGCGGCGATCGCCAGCTCGCCGACACGGTCCTCCGGCACCTGCGCGCCTTCCCGTAGATCCTGCCGGTCAGCGCGTGACGACGAGCCTCCTCACGCGCCGGGGTTCCGAGCCGAACCGATACTTGTACGCGTAGTCGCCCTTCAGCAGGTCGAATCCGGTGCATCCTTCCTCGATCGCGAGCCGGATGTCCTCGGCCACCAGCACCATGCCGGGCGCGAGCTCGACCCACGAGCGATCGAACGCGGAGTTGTACAGCGACGACGTGCCGCCCCAGACGAACCCGATCGTGCCCGCCGCCAGCTCCCCGCCGACCTCGATGAAGGTGAGCCGGAACACCCCGTCGGCCAGGAACGCCTCTGCGAGACGGCGGAAGAAGATCTCCATCCCCGGCACCATGAACACGCCCTTGGGACCTTCCGACATGCGGTGCAGCTCGACGAACCGGTCGAGGAGATCGATCAGAGACCCCTCGTCGGCGGTCACGATTCGATACTCGCCGGCTCCCTCGGTGAGCTTGCGGGCCTTCCGCTTGATCTCGTGCCGGTGCTTCGACGACAGCCCTTGGAGGTACTCGTCCCACGAACCGGGGAGCGGCAGGAACGGCGCGACGCCGTCGTGGTCCTCGATCGTGTTGAGCCCCTGAGCGCTCGCCGCGTCGCGGAGCAGACCGAACCACGGCCGGTCCTCGGGGAGCCCGCGCAGATCGACGTCGCGCCAGTCGTCACGGGTGAGCAGGGCCGACCAGAGCTCCTTGGCGATCGCGTCCTGTCGCTCGGGGAGACCGACCGGCCCCATGTAGTCGGTGACCTCGGTACCGCCGAGGAAGCGGAGGGTCTCGCCGATGCGCTCGAGCGCGCACGCTCCGACCTGAGAGCCGTCGTCCTCCTCGGCGAACGCGAGGAGCAGGTGGTCCGGCTGCTCGCCGAACTCCTCCCAGTAGAGCTTCAGATACGCGGGGGTGTGGAAGAACGTTCCGGCCGGATCGGCTTCCACCAGCTCGTGCCACCCACGCCGATGGAAGTCCCGGCCGTCCTCGCTGAACACGATGTGCATGTCCGGACCATGCTACGGAACCGGCGAGTCCGGCCGGATCGTGCGCCTCACCAGCTGCCGCCACCTCCACCGCCACCGCCGCCGCCCGAGAACCCTCCGCCCGAGAACCCGCTGGAGCCTGAGCCGGAGGGAGTCGAGGCGATCGTGCCCCCGGTCGTGACCGCGAATCCGTCCATCGACTGGGCGAAGCTCGCGTACACGAAGGGATGGGGCGAGACATACCAGCTCGTGTCGGGCTCGATCCCGAGGGATTCGAACGCCTTAGCCCATTTTTCGGTCGCTCCGAACACGACCGCGAACGGCAGGAAACGCGTGAACACCAGCTCCTTCTCGGCCCACCGAGCCATGTGGGTCTCGGCCGTCTCGATCACGGTGCGGAAGCCTCGCACCCGCCGGAGCATCGCCGTGCCCTTGGCCGTCCGCGCGGGCATCCGCCCGGAGAGCGCCAGCAGCAGGAGCGCCCCGACGATGAGTGGGATGCCGAGCAGCCCCCAGTGGGTGAACGCGACGAGCGCGACGGTCACGCCGACGGCGATGACGAGGGCCAGCACACCGAGGGCGATCCATCGGTTCCGCACCTTGTCGGGCCGCTCGCTGAACCACCCTCGCTCGACCGAATCGGCGTAGAGCGACTCCTGGACTCCCTCGAGCCGCTCGGCGAACGTGTTCTTGAGCTCGGAGATCAACACCTGGGGGCCGTCGCGGAACACGCCGTCGAGCAGGCGCCGCTCGTAGGTGAGCAGGTCGTCGTCGGGCGCGTCGAGGTGGATCAGCCGCCAGTCCGCCTTCCCGAACCAGCCCTCCTTGGGTAGCTCCTCGATCCTCATGTACCTCCGCACCGCGAGGTCGACCAGCGTGGCCGAGACGTCGAGCACGTTGGCCTGCTCGTCGATCAGCGTGCCAATCTGGCCGGGGCGCATGTCGTCGGGCGGCGCGAACTCGACGGGCGCCGAGGCGTCGGCCTCTCCGATGGGGACGGCTTGCTGCTCGCCCGTGGGGTTACCCATGACCTGGTCGACCTGCGAACCGCGGAAGCGGCGGTCGCGTCCGCGACGCCACACCATGGCCGAGACCCCCCCGATCGCCGCGAGCGCCAGCGCTCCGCTGGCACCGACCGTCGCCGGTGTCAACTCGAACGCCCGTCCGAGACTCCATCGCTCCTCGAGCACCGGTTCGGGACGCGGCACCGCACCCCGGGGCAGGCCGACCACGATCGTCATGCCGCTGAACGGGCCGAGCCCAGACTGTGCGAACCGTGCGCGGTCCCCCTCCGACGTCGCCCGCTGGCAGGGCAGCGTCGAACCCTGATAGCCCTGGAAGCACGCCACCTGGGTGATGTCCGCGGGTGCGCGCACCTGCACGGCCGCGCGCTGGATCGGCGCCGACCACTCGGTGCCGATCGCGTTCCAGTAGAGCTCGACGTGGTCGCGGAACCCGTTGAGCGCGGCATCCACACGGTAAGTGAGCTCGTAGGTGTGGCGGCCCGAGATCTCGGTGTCGGGGTCTCCCACCCGGACGCGTGTGATGCCGCCTTCCACCGATTCCACCTGGTAGCCGGCCGGCGTGTCCCCGGAGGCCCGCACCCGGACGACCTCGAGCGGATAGATCCGGTCGTAGGTCTCGTCGTACCGCAGCCTCGTCGGGATGTCACGCAGGATGCCGTGCCGTTGGGCGGACCCGAAGTCGTACACGATCGTCTCGACGATCGTGAGCGTGCCGTCGTCGGCGATGCCGATCGCGACGTCGTAGCGGGGGATCCGCTCGCCCGATTGGCCCTTCGCCGACCCGCCGGCCGCCAGCAGCATCGCGAACGAGAACGCGAGCAGGGCGAACGGCCTCCCGGCGCGCGACGAGGTGCGCATCACGCCGCGAAGCTTAGACGGTGTGCGGTTGGGCGCCGTCGCCGGTGCCGGATCCAGCACCCAGGGCGTCCTGCAACACGTCCCAGGCGAGTACGGCGCACTTGATGCGGATCGGGTACTGGACCACGCCCTTGAGGGCCACCAGGTCGCCGAACGTCTCCTCGTCGGGCTCGAGGTCGCCGGCCATCATGCCGCGGAACGACGCCGCCAAGGCCATGGAATCCTCGATGCTCGAGCCTGTGACGGCCTCGGTCATCATCGACGCGCTCGACTGGCTGATCGAACACCCGGCACCCTGGAACGTGACCTCGGCGACGGTCTCGCCGTCGACGTGAGCGAAGACCGTTATCTCGTCACCGCAGAGCGGATTGTTAGCGTGGCACTGGAGCTCGGCCCCCGGCAGCTCCCGCTTGTTCCGCGGGTTCTTGTAGTGGTCGAGGATGACTTCCTTGTAGATGTCGTCGAGCGCCACGGTTCCCTCTCTCGGTCGGGTCGATCGGTCAGCCGAAGATGTTCCCCGCCCGGTCGAGCGCCGCGATCAACGCGTCGACCTCTTCCTTGGTGTTGTAAACGTAGAACGACGCTCTGGCGGTGGCCGGCACCCCGTACCGGCGCATCACGAGCTGGGCGCAATGGTGGCCCGCCCGGATCGCGACCCCTTCCTCGTTGAGAACGGTCGCCAGGTCGTGCGGATGCACGTCTCGGTACCAGAAGCTCACGGCCCCGCCACGGATGCTCGCGTCCTTCGGCCCGTACACGGTGGCGCCCACGTCGAGCAAGCGGTCGATCGCGTACCGCGTGACGTCCTCCTCGTGGGCCCGCACGTTCTGCATGCCCAACGTCTCGAGATAGCCGATCGCGGCCGCGAGCCCGACCTGCTGCGCGACCGGCATCGTGCCGGCCTCGAACTTGAACGGCGCCGACTTGTAGGTGCTGTGGTCGTGGAAGACCTCGTGGATCATCTCGCCGCCGCCGAGCATCGGCTCCATCGACTCGAGGACCTCACGCTTGCCGTAGAGCCCGCCGCTCGCGGTCGGCCCGAGCATCTTGTGGCCGGTGAACCCGAGCAGGTCGACGTCGAGCGCCTGCACGTCGATCGGCGAGTGCGGCGCGAGCTGAGCCGCGTCGACCGCGATCAACGCGCCGACAGCATGGGCCGCGTCGGCGAGTTGACGCAGGGGGGTGATCGTCCCCAGAGCGTTGGACATGCCGGTCACGCTCAGGACCTTTGTGCGCTCGGTCAGCAGCGACCCGAGCTGCGACAGGTCGAGCAGCCCGTCGTCGGTGAGCGGGATGTAGCGCAACGTGGCTCCGGTCACGGCCGCGGTCATCTGCCACGGCACGATGTTCGAGTGGTGCTCCATCTCGGTGATCAGGATCTCGTCGCCCTCGCGCAGGTGGGTGCGACCCCATCCCTGCGCCACGAGGTTCATCGACTCCGTGACTCCCCTGGTGAACGCGATGCACTCGGGCTCGGGCGCCCCGAGGAAGCGGGCAACGATCGCACGTGCCCCCTCGTAGGCCTGGGTCGCCTCCTCGCCGAGCATGTGGATGCCTCGGTGCGCGTTCGCGTTGTGATGCCTGGTGAACTCGGCCACGGCGTCGATCACCTGGTTGGGCTTCTGCGAGGTGGCGGCGCTGTCGAGATAGACGAGCGGGTGCTCGCCCACGGTGCGTTCCAGGATCGGGAAGTCGCGCCGGACCGCGCCGACGTCGAGCCCGGACCCAAGATGCTGCACGGTCTCGACGTCTCCGGTCATGGCCAGCTCCTCCGATGAACCTCGAACGGGATCCGCTACCCCACCTCGACGGTGGCTTCGGCCTCGAGGCCGAGCTCGGCGCGGACGCCCTCGTAGCCCTTCTCCTCCAGCTCGTGCGCGAGCTCGGCCCCGCCGGACTTCACGATACGCCCGCGCATCATCACGTGAACACGGTCGGGAGTGATGTAGTTGAGCATGCGCTGATAGTGCGTGATCAGCAGCACGCCGAGGCCGGGACCGACGAGCTCGTTCACGCCCTGGGCGACGAGCTTCAACGAGTCGATGTCGAGGCCGGAGTCGGTCTCGTCGAGGATCGCGATCTGTGGCTGCAGCACGGCGAGCTGCAGCACCTCGTTCCGCTTCTTCTCACCGCCGGAGAACCCCTGGTTCACGTAGCGGTTCACCATGGCGTCCTCGATGCCGAGCCGGTCCATCTGTTCCTTCATGTGCTTGCGGAACGCGAGCGCGCTCACCTGCTCGCCCTTGACCGCCTGGTACGCGGTGCGCAGGAAGTTCACGACGCTGACGCCGGGCACCTCGGTCGGGTACTGCATCGCGAGGAACAGCCCGCGCTTGGCGCGCTTGTCGGGGGTGAGCGCGGTGATGTCCTCGCCGTCGAACACCACGCTGCCCTCGGTGATCGCGTATCCGGGCCGGCCCATGATCACGTTGCTGAGCGTGGACTTGCCCGAGCCGTTCGGGCCCATCAGGGCGTGGGTCTCCCCCTGGCGCACGATCAGGTCGATGCCGTTGAGGATCTGCTTGCCCTCGACCGTCGCGTGCAGCCCACGGACCTCGAGGGTCGCCGCGCGGCCTGCGTTGCCGTTCGCACTCTCGCTCATCGTCGTCTCACACCTCGATCAGGATGTCGTCTCCGTCGGTCGTGACCGGGAACACGTCGACCGGCTGCGTCGCCGGCAGCGTGCGCGGGTTCCCGGTGTTGAGGTCGAACGTCGAGCCGTGCTTCGGGCACTCGATCGTCTCGAAATCCACGTCGACCTCTCCCTCGTCCAGGTAGTACTTCTCGTGGCTGCAGATCGCGTCGAGGGCCCGGAACCCCTCCTCACCTAGGTTCACCACGGCGATCTCGCGGCCGTCGAGATGGAAGCGGCGGGCCTCGCCGGGGGGCACGTCCTTGGTCTCGCACACGCGCACCGCGGTCATCGGATGCCCTCGCTGAGCTCCTCGGCGATCGCCGACTCCGCGCCCTCGCGCACCTCGTCGATCTGCACGCGATCGAGCACCTCCTGGAAGAACCCGGTCACGATCAGGCGCTCGGCCTCGTCGCGAGGGATGCCGCGCGACTCGAGGTAGAACAGCGCCTCGTCCTCGACCGGACCCACGCTCGCGGCATGGCCGCATCGCACGTCGTTGGCCTCGATCTCGAGGTTGGGGATCGCGTCTGCCTTGGCGTGCTCGCTGAGCACGACGTTGCGGCTCGTCTGCATCGCGTCGGTCTTCTGCGCGCCGGGGCGCACGTAGACCCAACCCGAGTAGACGGCGCGGCTCCGGTCGCGGAGCGCCCCCTTGTACAACAGATCGCTCGTGCAGTTCGGCGCCGCGTGGTCCTGGCTGGAGCGGTGGTCGAAATGCTGCTCTCCGTCGGCGAAGAAGACGCCGAGCTGCTCGCTGAACCCCCCCGGCTCGGCCAGCTCGACCTCGGTCTCGGTGCGTGCGAGGTCGGCACCGAACCCGAGACTGAGGGTGCGGAAGTCGGCATCGCGCCCCGTGCGCGCACGCTGGATCGCGAGGTGGGTCATGCCCGCCCCCCAGTCCTGGATCGCGGCGTACCGCACGTGTGCGCCGTCGCCGACGTGGATCTCGGTGATCGCGTCGCTGAACGCTCGCACGAGGTCGGGCGAGGCGTACCGTTCGATGAACGTCACCTCGGCACCGCGCTCGACGACGATCAGGGTGTGGGGGAAGACGGCCGCTCCCTCGACGTCGACGTAGGTCATGGTCTGCAGCGGCAGGTCGACCTTGGTGTCGCGCGGCACGTACAGGAACGTCCCACCGGTTCGGAAGGCCGCATGCAGCGCCGTGAACCGCGTGCGCTTCGTGGGCACGAGGTCGTGCAGGAATCGCTCGACGAGGTCGGTGTGCTCGGTTGCGGCGGCGTCGAGGTCGGTGAAGATCACTCCTCTGTCGGCGAGATCGGGGTCGAGATGGGTCACCATCACGTCGGAATCGTGCTGGATCTGCAGGCCGGCTCGATCGCCGATGTCTCCCGCAGCCTCGAGGATCTCGGCGGGCACCCCGTCGAGGTTCTCCGCCCGGCCACCCGGCGTGTACGGCGTGAACTCGAGCGAGAGGTCGGACAGGTCGGTATAGCGCCACTCCTCGGTTTCCTGCGAGGGCGTGGGGAGGGCTCGGAAGTCCTCGAACGCTCTCGTGCGCAGCGCACGTGTGAGCCCGGAGCCCCCGGGGAGGCTCGCGAGGGCTCGCTCGTCGAACGTGGTGGTTCCCGGTGTCGTCTCGGTGCTCACACCCAAATGCTACCCGGGAGGTCGGATTCGCCCCAACCTGGTCGACGGGCGGGACCGCCCTCCGGCCCGATGGAGCTACGCGACGCCGAGCCGGAACGTGGGCGAAACGGTGCCCCTGAGAGGCCGAGCCCTAGCCGACGGATCCTTCCATCTGCAACTCGACCAGGCGGTTCAGCTCGACCGCGTACTCCATCGGAAGCTCGCGCGTGATCGGCTCGATGAAGCCATTCACGATCATCGCGGTGGCCTCCACCTCGGAGAGCCCCCGGCTCATGAGGTAGAACAACTGGTCCTCGCCGACCTTCGAGACCGTGGCCTCGTGGCCGAGCGCGGCCGTCTCCTCCTCGACCTCGATGTACGGGTAGGTGTCGCTGCGGCTCTCCTCGTCGAGGATCAGCGCGTCGCAACGCACGTTCGACTTCGCGTGGTGCGCGTCGGGCTCCACGCGGATCAGCCCCCGGTATCCCGTGCGGCCACCGTCCTTCGAGACGGACTTCGAGGTGATTACGCTCGTCGTGTGCGGCGCGACGTGGATCGCCTTGCCGCCTGCGTCGGTGTGCATGCCCTTGCCGGCGTAGGCGACCGACAACACCTCGCCACGGGCACCCTCGCCCATCAGGTAGATCGACGGGTACTTCATCGTGACCTTCGAGCCGATGTTGCCGTCGACCCACTCCATGACGGCGTCCTCGTAGGCCACCGCGCGCTTGGTCACCAGGTTGTACACGTTCGTCGACCAGTTCTGGATCGTCGTGTAGCGCACCCGCGAACCCTTCTTGCAGATGATCTCGACGACCGCCGAATGCAGCGAGTCGCCCGTGTAGATCGGGGCCGAGCAGCCCTCCACGTAGTGCACGTACGAACCCTCGTCGGCGATGATCAACGTGCGCTCGAACTGGCCCATGTTCTCGGCGTTGATGCGGAAGTAGGCCTGCAGCGGGATGTCGACGTGCACGCCCGGGGGCACGTAGATGAACGAGCCGCCCGACCACACGGCCGAGTTGAGCGACGCGAACTTGTTGTCGTTGGGCGGGATCACCGTGCCGAAGTACTCGCGCACGAGGTCGGGATGCTCGCGCACGGCGCTGTCCATGTCGGTGAACAGCACGCCCATCTGGTCGAGCTCGTCCTTGATCTTGTGGTAGACGACCTCGCTCTCGTACTGCGCGCTCACGCCGCCCAGGTACTTCTGCTCTGCCTCGGGGAGGCCCAGCTTGTCCCACGTGCCCCGGATGTCCTCGGGCAGCTCGTCCCAGTTGGCCGCCTGCTTCTCCGTCGAGCGGATGAAGTAGTAGATGTCCTGGAAGTCGATGTCGGACAGGTCGGCGCCCCACCAGGGCATCGGGCGCATGTCGAAGTAGCGCAGCGCCTTCAGGCGGGACTTCCGCATCCAGCCGGGCTCGCTCTTGAGCGCCGAGATCTCCTCGACCACGCGCTCGTCGAGCCCCTTCTTCGGCTCGAAGACCGCGTGGGACGGGTCCTTCCAATCGAAGCGGTAGCCCTTGGCGAGCTCCTCGAGGTGCTCCTGTTGCGTGACGGCCATCGGTGGCTGCTCCCTTTCGCGTCGTATCGACGGAACACCGCTCGGCTGCGGGCGGCGCGGCCAACACCTTCGATGCTACCCGCGAAAGGCCGGGAAAGTCCATCGCACAGGTCGGATTTGCACACGTCCTGTCCCGAGCCATACCCTTCGGTGATCGCGCAAGGCAGGAAGCGAAAGGTGAGCAGCCCAGATGGACAGCGCGGCAAGCAGGACCACGGCCGGCGCGAAGGTCTTCGCGGCGGTCGCGGGCGACGGAGGTCGGGCTCCAGCGCCGGTGATCCGGCGGCGGGTCGACCTCGTCGCCCTGGGCGGGGGTCTCGCCGTCCTCGTGCTCTGCGCGATCCCGGCCTCGAGCGGCCGCGTCGGTGACGCGGAGCGCTCGGTGTTCGAGGTGGTCAATGGCCTGCCCGAGGCCCTGGAGCCGGCGATGCTCGCGGCGCAGTTCCTCGGCGTGCTCGCGATCGGGCCGGTCGTAGCGGTGGTCGCCCTCCTCGCGAGGCGACCCCGGCTGGCGGTCGCCGCCCTGCTGGTCACCGCCTCCAAGCTGGTCGCCGAGCGCATCCTCTGGGAGATCGTCCATCGCGAGCGACCCGGGACGACCACGGCCGGCGCGACCGTCCGAGGCGGCTCGCCGACCGCCGGGGTTTCGTTCGTCAGCGGGCACGTCGTGCTCGTGGCAGGACTCGCGTGGGTCGCGACCCCCTACCTCCGGGGCCGATGGCGAGTGCTCCCCTGGTTGCTCGTCGCGCTCGTCGCCTTCGCACGCGTCTACCTCGGCGCCCACAACCCGCTCGACGTGGCCGGAGGGTTCGGCCTGGGCGTCGCGATCGGGGGGGCCGTGAACCTCGCGCTGGGAGTGCCGCAGGCGGGGGCCGTCAGGCCCCCGCCTGCGCGGACCGCGTGATGTCGAGCTCGGCTATCCGCCGAGCTCGACCGGTGCCCCCACCAGCGAGCCGTACTCGGTCCACGAGCCGTCGTAGTTCTTGACGTTCTCGTAGCCCAGCAGCTCTTGCAGCGCGAACCACGTGTGGCTCGACCGCTCCCCGATGCGACAGTACGCGACGATCTCGCGCTCGGGCGTGATGCCTTGGGCCCCGTAGATCTCGCGCAGCTCGTCGACGCTCTTGAACGTTCCGTCGTCGTTGGCCGCCTGGGCCCACGGGATGTTGGCCGCCCCTGCGATGTGGCCCGGCACCTGCGACTGTTCCTGAGGCAGGTGGTCGGGCGCGAGCTTCTCGCCCCGGTATTCCTCGGGCGAGCGCACGTCGACGAATCCGCTCCCGCCGCCGACCCTGCCGATCACCTCGTCGCGGAGCGCGCGGATCTCGGGCCGCTCGGCGCCGGAGATCGTGAACCCGGTCGCGTCGTAGGACGGCACGTCCTGCACGAGCTCGCGGCTCTCGAGCTCCCACTTCTTCCGGCCGCCGTTCAGCAGCTTGACGGCGTCGAACCCGCGGAGCTTGAGCAGCCAGTACGCGTAGGCGGCGAACCAGTTGTTGTTGCCCCCGTACACCACGACGGTCGTGTCGTCGCCCACGCCGGCCGCCGAGAGCAGCCGCGAGAAGCCGGCCCGATCCTGGAAGTCCCGGCCGACCTCGCTGTGCAGGTCGCTGCTCCAATCCCACTTGACCGCGCCTCGGATGTGCCCCTTGTCGTACGCCGTGGTGTCCTCGTCGACCTCGATCACCCGCAGACCGGGATCATCGAGGTGTTCCTCCAGCCAGTCCGTGCTCACCAGCACGTCAGGCTTCGCGTAGTCCGTCATGTCGATCGGTCCTTCCTCCCCCGAGGGAACGAGAACGGCGGCCGCGGGTGCGGCCGCCGGATGCACTGTAACGATGGGTTGCCGGAAGACGTGGTTAGGGGCCGCGTGAGGTGAGCGTCTCCCGGGCGACGCGAGTCATCGGACAGCACAGGCGCGAGGGGATCATGGCCGCCACCTCCCCGATGCATCTGGTCCGGACCAAATCACGCCTCCGAGGTCGGGATTCGCAGGTGCAATACGTACAGCAGGGTTCGAGGAGCGTCAAGGCGCTCTCAGGTGTTGGGTGCCGTGTCTGGTCAGACGATGCCCAGGGCCGCCTTGGCCTCGTCCGACATCATCTCCGGCGTCCACGGCGGGCGGAGCACGAACTCCGGACGAACTTCCTCGACACCGGCGACCCCTCGCAGGAACGACCGCATCTGGTCTTCGATGAGCGGGCCGATCGGGCAGCCCATCGTCGTCAAGGAGTACTGGATGTCGACCCCGCCGTCGTCGTCGACCTGCACGTCGTAGACCAGGCCCAGGTCGACGATGTTCAGGCCGAGCTCGGGGTCGTAGACGTTCTTCAGCGCCTCGAGGACGGCATCGCGTGTGTCGCCGGTGACAGCCGAGGGCGCCCCCGACGCTGGAGCCGTGTCGTTTCCTGGGTCAACCGCGATCTCTTCGTGCATGCGCGCATCCTGACTCGAGTCGTCCTATCCTGAACAGCGTACCCGCACTTCCCCACAGCCGAAGGAGTGTGTTCGTCCAGATGTCGCCCGAGTCGCCGATCCGCGCGTTGATCGTGGACGACCACCCCGTGACCCGTGAGGGGCTCCGAACCGCACTGGAGCTCTCCGAGGAGGTCGTGGTGGTGGTCGGCGAGGCGGCCACCGGCGAGGAAGCGGTCGAGCGAGCCCGCGAGCTCACCCCCGATGTGGTCTTCATGGACGTGCGCATGCCTGGCATGGACGGGATCGAGGCCACGCGGCGCATCCGCCAGGCCGCACCCACCACCAAGATCATCCTGATCACCATCGACGAGTCTCGGGGCGCGATCAGCGACGCGATCCAGGCCGGTGTCTCGGGGTACCTGCTGAAGGATGCCTCCCCGGATGCCCTCGTCGACGCCGCTCGCAACGCGATCGAAGGCAACGCCGTGATCCATCCACAGCTGACGAAGACGTTCATCGAGGAGGTTCGGCTCGGCGAAGGGGAAGGGCCACGTGCCGCTCCGTTGTCGAAGCGCGAACGTGAGATCCTGCAGAAGGTCGCCGACGGATCCACGACCCGGCAGGTCGCGACCGAGCTGGGCATCTCCCCGCATACCGTGAAGACCCATCTCGAGCGCATCTTCGAGAAGCTCGGCGCCAACGATCGTGCCCAGGCGGTCGCGATCGCGATCCGCACGGGGATCGTGCACTGACGATCGAGTGAGGGCCACGCGGTGCGCTCAACCCGCCCGCACAGGAGCCGATATCGAGAGCACATGGTCTGTTCCGTACTGCTCTGCGATACGACGTCGGAGATATCGGTGCTGAACGATGCGACGATCGTCGAACCGGATCTCGTCGTCGAGGTCACGACCGATGCGGGTCGCGCGCTCGAGATGGCCGCGCGTTCCCGCCCCCACGTGGTCGTGTGTCGCCTGTCGATGGAGGGATTCGCGGGCGTCGAGTTGTTGGGGCGACTCCAAGCATCCTCTCCCGTGTCCCGCATCGTGACCCGCGTCCGTGCCGAGGACACGCTGCGAGCCGCCGCGTGCTTGACGGGGGGGGCCAGCGGAGTGGTGGCCACCGACGACGACCCATCCGACGTGGTCGAGGTGATCCGCGCGGTGTCGGCGGGCGCGGTCGTCGTCTCGCCACGCATCGCCCGCTCGCTCGGACAGGCGCTCACGGGCGCCGCCGACGACGTGGATCGGTTGACCGAGGAGCTCGACGAGATCCGGGCAAGTGTGTCGGCGGGCACGTCCGCCAAGGCGGACTTCCTCTCGAACGTCTCGCACGAGCTCCGTACACCGGTGACGGTCGCCAAGGGCATCGCTTACGTGCTGCGGAACCCCTCTGTGGGAGTGGGCGAGCGGGAGGAGTTCCTCGACCAGCTCCAAGGATCCCTCGACAAGCTCATGAACATCGTCGACGAGATCATTACGATGTCCGAGCTCGAACGAGGCACCCTCCGGCTCACGCTCGGTGAGGTCGATCTCGCCGAGACGGTGCGCCGGGCGGTCGCCGCGGCACGTGAGCAGCACCCGTCGGTATCGATCGATGCCTCGATCACGCCCGAGCTGCACACGGTGGCGGACGAATCTCGCCTCGAAGGCGTGATCGGCGAGCTCCTCGACAACGCGTGTCGATACTCCCCCGAGGGCGCCACCGTCGAGGTCTCCGCACGTGCGATGTCCGAGGGGATCGTCGTGAGTATCACCGATCGGGGCGAAGGGCTCGACCGGACCGTGGCGAGACGATCGTTCGAGGAACCGTTCTCGACCGGCGAAGGGGTGCTCCGCAAGCAGAAGTCCGGCGTCGGCGCCGGGTTGCATCTGGCTCGCCAGCTCGTGGTGGAGCACGGGGGCACCTTGTGGACCGATCCCCTGCCCGGGGGAGGCACCCGCGCGGCCTTCTGCATCCCGCCGCTGGATCGGCGTTCGAGCGCCCCGGCCGGCGCCGCGTAGCGGCATGCCGGCGCTCTCCGCGCTATCCAGGCGATCTTTCGCGTCCGCTGGCAGACTGCGTCCGGGTGGCCTATCCTCTCCAAGGGGTCGCGTGTGCGGAGAGCCGTCGTAGGCATCGCCTTCGCCCTGATGGGCACCGGGTGCGTCGCACCCTCGGTCGACGACCCCGCCGCTCCCGTCGACGGGATCGAGATCTTCTCCTCACCGACACCGTTCACTCAGGTGACGGCGGGCCATGTCTCGGCGATCGTGCCCGACGGATGGGAGGCACACCCCGCGGCGAGCAGCGGTTCGCGCAGCGGCTTCCTCGCCTCACCTCATCCCGATCGGTGGCGGCGCATGGATGGCGGGGTAGCCGGCATGTCGGCGACGTGGGTCGACGCCACCCGCATCGGCATGCCTTCGGACTTCTATTACCTGGCGGCCACCGGTCCGCTCCTCTCCGGCCTGACCGACTCCGAACGCTGCAGGGCCGAGGCGCTTCGCGTGTTCGTCGACCGCCGCCCCGACTTCACGCTGACCGGGCCGAGCCACGGCGACTACGTCGCGCGGGGAGAAGGCACCTGCCGGGTGCGGGGCGTCACGACCCAGTGGGCGTACTTCGTGGCCGCCCCCGGATACGGCCCCGTGCACGAGGTCGGCATCCCGGCGTCGGGACTCTACGTGGTGGTCGCGGTCACCCCTCAGGGCAAGCGTGCAACGGCGCTGCTGGACCGCCTGATCCGCCACACCTCGTTCGGCGGCTCCTCGGTCGGCGACCTGGTCGAGGCGGCGGGCGGCAAGCTCCGGGCCCGCTGACTCACCCCCCGCGAGGATCTCGGTCGACGAAGGGGGGCCTGACCACCTCGGCGGCTCCTCGCCTGCCACGGATGTCGACCTCGACGGTTCCGCCGAACTCGACGACGTCCGACGGCCAGAGGTATGCGAGGCCGATCCCCGTCTGCAGCAGCGGCGAGAACGTGCCGCTCGTCACCTCCCCGATCAGCCGGTCGCCCTCGAACACCGGGTAGTGCGCCCGCGGGATGTGCCGGCGCTCGTGCATCCTGAGCCCCGCCAGCCGGCTCGGCAGCCCATCCTCCCGTTGCCGAAGGAGCGACGAGCGTCCTCGGAAATCGCCTTTGTCGAAGGAGACCGCCCAGGACAACCCTGCCTCGAGCGCGGTGACCGACTCGAACAGGTCCTGGCCGTACAGCGGGTACCCCATCTCGAGTCTGAGAACGTCGCGCGCCGCCAACCCACAAGGAGCGCCTTCGAAGGGTTCCATCGCCTCGAGGAGCGCCGTCCACAGGTCGTGGGCGACGTCCTGGAACGTGAACAGCTCGAACCCGATCTCACCCGTGTACCCCGAGCGGGTCACGATCACCGGCCGTCGCTTGAACTCGGACTCGCTGCACTGCATGAACGAGAGATCGCCTGCCTCGGGGAACAGCCGCTGCATGACTGCCGTGGAATCCGGGCCTTGCACCGCGAGGAAGCACCAGTCCTGGTGGTACATCAGGTGCACCCGCTTCTCGGCCGGTGCCTCCTCGAGGATCTGCAGCACGCGCTGGGCGTTGGCGGCGTTCGGCACGACGAAGTACCGCCGGTCCCCGAGTCGATAGACGATCAGGTCCTCGATCACCCCACCGCCCTCGTTGAGCACGAGGTTGTAGAGGGCCTCACCGACGGCCGCCTTCGACACGTCGTTCGTGACGACGCGTTGGAGCAGCCCGACCGCCCCGGCCCCCGTGACCTCGACCTTGCCCAGATGAGTGAGGTCGAACAAGCCGACCCGCTCACGGACCGTCTCGTGCTCCTTGAGCGCGCCGTCGTATTCGATCGGCATGAGCCATCCGGCGAAGGGGCCGAGCTTCGCGCCGAGCGCCTCGTGCTCTGCCTCGAGCGGGGTGTGTTGCAGCTGGGCGGGCTCGTCCACGCGGCGCATCGTAGCCGCTCGCGAGAAGCCCGGTAGACTGGCTCGTCGGATGGGTGATGTCTACGACGTAGCCGTGGTCGGAGGGGGGACGGCAGGGTACTCGGCCGCCCTACGTGCCGCCCAACTCGGCCTTCGCGTCACCCTCGTCGAGCGAGACGATCGCATCGGCGGCACCTGCCTGCTGCGGGGCTGCATCCCGACCAAGGCCTTGTTGCAGTCGGCGGCGGTGATGGACGCCGTGGACCGCTCCGACGAGTGGGGCATCAAGGCGTCCGGCGAGCCCGACTGGTCGGCGGTCAAGGCCTTCGAGGACGGCGTCGTGGACAAGCTCGTGAACGGCGTCACCGGGCTGGTGAGGGCCCGGAAGATCGATGTCGTTCATGGCCCGGCCCGGTTGGTCCCGGGGTCGGCGGCGCTCGATGTGGACGGCGCCCGCGTCGATGCGCGCGAGATCGTGATCGCGACCGGGTCCGCCCCTACGATGCTCCCCGGCGTGGAGCTCACCGACCGGATCATCACGAGTGACCAAGCCCTGTGGTACGACCGCATCCCCGGGTCCGTCGTCGTGATCGGGGCAGGCGCCGTCGGTCTCGAGTTCGCATCGCTCTACCGGTCGTTCGGAGCCGACGTCACGATCGTCGAGGCGCTCCCCCGCGTGGCCCCGCTCGAGGACGAGGAGGTCTCGAAGGAGATCTCCCGCGCCTTCCGCAAGCGAGGCATCACCACGGTGATCGGCGCATCGGTGCAACGGGTGGCCGACACCGGCGATTCCGTGGCGGTCTCCTACGACGACGCGGGGAAGGGCGACGTCGACGTGGTCGCCGACGTCTGCCTCGTCGCTATCGGACGAGGTCCGGTGACCGAGGGACTCGGCCTCGCCGAAGCCGGCGTCGCGACGCACGACAAGGGATACGTCGTCGTCGACACCCAGCTGCGAACGAACGTCGACCACGTGTGGGCCATCGGCGACGTGGCCTCCACCCCCCTGCAGCTCGCGCACGCGGCGTTCACCGAGGGGTACGCCGCAGCCGAGCGCATCGCCGGACTCGACGTGCCCGCCATCGACTACTCGAACATCCCGAAGGTCACCTACTGCACACCCGAGATCGCGAGCGTCGGCCTGACCGAGACGCAGGCGCGCGAGGCTGGGCTCGACGTCGTGGTCGACAAGGTCGACTTCCGCGCCATCGGCAAGGCGAACATGCTGGGTGAGGGCGGATTCATCAAGGTCGTCGCCGAGAGCGACGGGCCGGTGCGCGGCGTCCACATGATCGGACCGCACGTGACCGACCTGATCGCCGAAGGCATGCTGATCGTGAACTGGGAGGCGCTCCCCGCCGAGGTGGCCGCGATGATGCACCCCCACCCGACCCTGTCCGAAGGCATCGGCGAAGCGCACCTCGCACTCGCCGGCAAGCCGCTGCACACCCCGTAGGGAGGTCCGCACCGAGTGGCGACCGAGGCCAGCGCCGCCCCCTCCGACACGAGGGACGCCCGCCCATTGCCCGACGACGAGCTCGTCGACATGCTGCGCATGCTCAAGCTGTGCCGCTTCTTCGACGAGCGCATCGAGGCCCTGTACCGCCAGGGTCGCCTTCCCGGAGCGATCTACTCCGGGCGCGGACAGGAGGGCACCCACGTCGGCACCGCGTGGGCGCTGCGCCCCGAGGACTCGTTGTTCCCGACCCATCGCGACCTGTCGGCTCAGCTCACGAAGGGACTCGATCTACGGCGTGTCATGGCTCAGTTCTGGGGGCGGATCGACGGATACACGCGTGGGCGCGACGGCAACAGCCACATCGGCGACTGGCAGGGCAACCGGACGTTCACGGTCATGTCGCACCTGCCGATCGCCTACCCCGTCGCGGTAGGAGCCGCACTCGCGTACAAGCTCGAGGGCCGCGACAGCGTGGCGCTCGCGATCTGCGGCGACGGCGCCACCTCGAACGGTCGCTGGCACGAAGCGATCAATACCTCGGCCATCCACCGGCTGCCGGTCGTGTGGGTCGTGAACAACAACCAGTTCGCGTACTCGACACCGAACACGCTCGAGTTCGCGGTGCCCACGATCGCGGAGCGAGCCGCGGCCTACGGCATCCCCGGGGTGCGGATCGGCGGGGGCGACGTGCTCGCGGTGTACGAGGCGACCCGCGCGGCGGTCGATCGGGCCCGTGCCGGCGAGGGACCGACGCTGATCGAGTCGGTCTCGTTGCGATGGCGGGGGCACGCAGGGCACGACCCGGCCAAGTACATGCCCGACGAGATGCTGCAGGAACACATGGCCGACGTCGATCCCGTGCGGAACTTCGAGGAGTACCTGCTCACGGAGGGCCTGATCACCAAGGAAGACGTCGAGGAGATCGAGCGGCGCATCGAGGCGGAGTTCGAGGAAGGCTACGAGTTCGCCCTCGCGTCCCCGTTCCCCGAGCCGGGGGAGGCGACGAAGGGGCTCTGGGTCGAGGACGGCTACTGGACGAGCGAGCCCGGCCGGGGCGGCGGCACGGAGGCCGGCTGATGTCGACGACCGCCGACGTCGGATCGGCAGCGGCCGGTCACGGTGCGGAGCCTCGCGGCAAGCGGAGCGACGACGGCCAGGCCACGTACCTGATCGCGATCGCCGAAGCCCTCTGGGAAGAGATGGAGCGAGACGAGCGCGTCTACATGCTCGGCGAGGACATCGGGGTCTACGGCGGCGCCTTCAAGGTCACAGAGGGCTTCCTCGATCGGTTCGGGGCCGACCGGGTGATCGACACCCCGATCGCGGAGGAGACGATCGTCGGAATGGCGGTCGGCTCGGCCATGGAAGGGCTTCGCCCGGTCGCGGAGTTCCAGTACGCCGACTTCATGTCTTCGGGCTTCGACTCGATCTCCACGGTGCTCGGGCGGTACCACTACCGCTCGGGGGTTCCCCTGCCGGTCGTGTTGCGAGGACCGTCGGGTGGATACGTGCGGGCGTCCTCCTTCCACTCGGTTAACCCCGAGCCGTGGTTCGCCTACGGGGGAGGCATCAAGATCGTCGCTCCGTCGTTCCCGGCCGATGCGAAGGGGCTGATGAAGTCGGCCGTCCGCGACGACAACCCCGTGATGTTCCTCGAGCACAAGTGGATCTACCGGCGCATCAAGGAGCAGGTGCCGACCGATCCCGACTTCCTCGTGCCGATCGGTTCGGCCGACGTGAAGCGTGAAGGCGCCGACGTCACGATCGTCACTTACGGCGCATTGACCCACAAGTCACTGGAGGCGGCCGACAGCCTCGCACAACGCGGCATCTCGGCCGAGGTCGTCGACCTGCGAACCGTGCATCCGATCGACGAGGAGACGGTGCTCGCCTCGATCGCGAAGACCTCCAGGGCGCTCGTGGTGACCGAGAGCTACCGGTTCGTCGGCATCGGCGCAGAGGTAGGCGCGACGATCGCCGAGAAGGCCTTCGACCATCTCGATGCCCCGGTAACGAGGCTCGCGCCCCCGAACATGCCGGTGCCCTTCTCCCCCACCCTCGAGGATGCGTTCCTCCCACAGGTCGCCGACATCGAGCGCGCCGTCGAGGAGCTGTCCGCCTGGTGAGCAACCCAGCTCAGGAAGGAACCCGATGACCTCGATCCAGATGCCCCAGCTCGGCGAGACGATCGTCGAGGGAACGATCCTGAAGTGGCTGAAAGCCGAGGGCGAGCAGGTCGAGCGAGACGAGCCGTTGTTCGAGATCTCGACGGACAAGGTAGACACCGAGGTGCCTTCCCCCGTAGCGGGCATGCTGACGAAGATCGTCGTGGCCGAGGGCGAGACGGTTCCGGTGGGCACCGAGCTGGCGATGATCGACTCCGGGGACGGCGAGACTCCCGCCGAGGCCGCTCCGTCCGGAGCGACCGTGACGTCGCCCGATTCGCCCACGATAGAGGCCGGCGAAGGGTCGGGCGCCGTTCCGTCCGACGAGGCGAGCGACGCTTCCACCGCCCCGGCCTCAGCACCCTCGGCACCCGTGAGTGCCTCGGCGGAGACCCCGACGGCGGGTGCACCCTCGCTTCCGGATCGGGGCCCGCGGTCGCAGATCCTCTCACCGCTGGTCCGGCGGCTGGCACAGGAGCGCGGGATCGACCTCGCGACCGTGGCCGGCACGGGCACGGGAGGACGCATCACGAAGGCCGACGTGATGGCCGCGGTCCCATCGGGAAGCGGGGAGCCGGCCGCTTCTCAGCCCGTAGCCGGCGCGCCCGCCCCGAGCGCGCCCGCCCAGGTGGCTCCCCCGTCGATCGGCGCGGGCGCAGCGGAGGGTGAGACGGTCGAGCCGCTGTCGCACATCCGCAAGGCGATCGCGACACACATGCTCTCCTCGGTCAACGAGACCGCTCGGGCGTGGACGATGGTCGAGGTCGACGTCGATCACCTCGTGAAGCTCCGGGAGCGCGTGAGGGACGCCTTCCTGGCGACCCATGGCGTCAAGCTCACCTACCTGCCGTTCGTGGTCCGGGCAACCGTCGACGCCCTGAAGGCCTTTCCGATGGTGAACTCGCGCATCGATGGCGAGAACGTCGTGACTCCTCGAGCGGTGCACATGGGCATCGCCGTCAGCTACGACGCGGGGTTGATCGTGCCGGTGATCAAGGATGCCGACGCGATGAACAGCGTGGGCATCGCACGCGCGATCACCGACCTCGCCGCTCGCGCACGGGCGCACCAGCTCAAGCCCGACGAGGTACAAGGCTCGACGTTCGCGATCACGAACCCGGGCCCGTACGGCTCCCTCGTGAGCGTGCCAATCATCAGCCAGCCCAACGTAGCGATCCTCGCGCTCGACGCAATCCAGAAGCGGCCCGTGGTGGTCGAGGGCGACGCGATCGCGGTCCGCAGCGTCGTGTACGTCTCGATGTCATGGGATCACCGGCTGCTCGACGGCGAGGTCGCGACCCGGTTCCTGGCTCGCGTCAAACAGAACCTCGAGAGCTGGGACTTCGCCGAGGACCTCGGGATCTGACCGCGGTGCGCCGCACCTGGCTATTCGAACCAGCGGGCCCCGTCCGATACGAGGCGTCGAACAAGGCGATGCACGATCTCGCCGAACGACGCCTAGCCGACGGAACGCCCGACTCGTTGATCCTGCTCGAGCACCCGCCGGTGTTCACGGCTGGCCGCCGGTCCAGGCCCGAGCACCTCGTCTGGAGCGAGCGCGAAGCCGCCGCCCGTGGCGCGGCCGTGCACCACATCGACCGAGGGGGCTCGTTCACGTTCCACGGCCCCGGGCAGCTCGTCGGGTACCCGATCCTGCACCTGGGCGCGCGACCCGACGCCGTGGCCTACCTCCGCGCGCTCGAGGACGCCGTGATCCGCACCGGGGCGGCGCTGGGCGTCGAGCTCCACAGGCGCGACGATGTGCAGACCGGCGTGTACGCCGGCGACGACAAGGTGTGTGCGATCGGGGTGCGCCTGATGCGCACCCGCGTCACGCTGCACGGGTTCGCGATCAATTGCGACACCGACCTCTCGTGGTTCGACGGCATCGTCGCGTGCGGGCTTCCCGACAACGGTGTGACGTCGATGTCCATGTTGTTGGATCGCGACGTGACGGTCGACGAAGTTCGCCCGATCGCACGCCGGGCCCTCGCGGACGTGTTCGGTTTCGACTACGTGCAGGCGCCTCCCGACGAGCTCGAGCGGTTCAGTCCGTCGCTCGTGGCGTGAGCCCGACGTCGGTCAGCCGCGGTCGGCGACCAGCACGTACCGGAGTCGGTGCTCGAGCCACCGGAGCGGCCACGGCTCGTGCGAGCGGGCGGCCCATTCCACGTCACGCAGTCGCTGGATTCGGATCCCGGTCCACCCGGCGGCGTCGACGGCCTCGATGAACGGGAGCGGTGACGCCGAGCCGGCCAATGGCAGCATATCGAGCACTTCGTCCGGATACGGGGCATGGTGGTGGTCGGCGACGCCCGTTACCCGCCGGCTCACGGTGACGGCCGCATCCTTCAAGCGGGCGGCGACGCCATCCCGATGCCAGACGCCTTCGAACAGCACGAGTCGACCTCCAGGTGCCGTCACTTCGCGCCATGCCCGAAGGGCCCCGACCGGGTCCGGCATCGTCCAGAGCACGTGGCGTTCCATCACGGCGTCGAACGGACCCTCTGGCGGCGCCATCGCCGAGCCGACCTCGAAGGCGACCTCGAGCCCCCGAATGTCGGCCTTCTCGCGAGCTCTCGACAGCATGCCCGCGGACAGATCGAGGGCGGTGACCCGGTGGCCGAGCTCGGCCGCGAGCAGGCTGACCGAGCCGGTCCCTGCCCCCGCGTCGAGGACCGCAGCGGGCGGCTCGGGCAGGACCCGTCTCATGACGGCACGCCACGCGGCGGCCTCCAGTGGGTCGGAGATCGAATGCGATGCAGAACGGTCGTAGAACGCGGCGTCCCGGTCCCAGTAGTCGCGGATGCCGTCGTGCGTATCGGTCACGAGTCGAACCGACGGTGTCAGAAGAGCCGGGCGGCCAGCTTCGGCCGGTATTCGGCCACCAGCGGGTCGTCGTCGAGCGTGGCGAACAGGTCGACCATCGACTCCCTCGCCGCATCGGGTTCCTCATCGAACGAGGCAAGCAGGCCATCGAGCGCCTCACGCCAACGCCCGGCGGCCGCCGCGCGGCGTGCGTCGCCGAGCGCACCATCGCCCGCGTCGGTCTCCCATCTGCGCACGCGCACGATCGACATCACGCGCTCGGCATCGGCGTCGGGTAGCAGCGGCTCCACGAGCGCTTCCGCCCGGTCGAGCTCGCCCCGGCCCGCGAGGATCCGAGCGAGGCCGATGGCTGCCTCCCCGTTCTCGGAGTCCTTCTCGAGCGCGTCGCGGTAGCTGGCCTCCGCCGACTCGAGGTCCCCCGCGGCCTCCTCGGCGAGCGCCTCATCGGCCTCGACCTCGGCCTCCGTCGGCACGATCGTGTCGATGAACCGGTTCACTTCCTGCTCGGGATAGGCCCCGATGAACATGTTGACCGGCTGCCCGTCACTGAAGGCCACGACGGTGGGGATGCCTTGGCTCTGGACCGCCTGCAGCAGGGCGTTGCCTACGGCGTTCGCGTCGACGTCGAGCTTCGCCAGCAGGAAGGCCCCCTCTCGCTCGGTGGCGACCTTCTCGAGGATCGGACCGAGCGTGCGGCACGGTGCGCACCACGACGCCCACATGTCCACGACGACGGGTCGTTGCTTCGATCCCTCGATCACGACCCGCTCGAAATCGGCATCGGTGACGTCGACCACATGCATGGCCGCCGTGCTCGCATCGCTCATGTCGACCATGTCCTCCAGCCTCTCACACGCCAACGGCTGCGACGGGTCCGCCGGCTCACCTCGCCAGCCTGCCCGCCGCGGTGACCAGCTCCTCGATCCTGGCCCCGCCGCTCCCCCTCTCGATGGACTCGCGACCGCACCGGCGAACGTGGTCGTCGAGCAGGCCCAGCCCAACCGCCCGCAAGGCGGCCCGCACCGAGTTCAGCTGCGTGAGGATGTCGATGCAGGGCGAGTCGTCATCGACCATGCGTTGCAGGCCTCGCACCTGACCCTCGATGCGCCGCAAGCGATGCCGAAGCGCGTTCTTGTTCATCTCGTATGCGTACATCGGCCCTCTACGTGGCGCCGATCGTCGTCGGGGCCCGGGGGATCCACCCCCCTTCGGCCGAGGTTCGAGCCGAACGACCGGTGTATGCTCGGACCACGGTGCGAGGGAGCTCGAGCAGGTGCCGACCCAGGTAGCGTCCACCCCGCACGGGGCACTCGGACTCAGCGACGACGACCTGCTCTCGATGTATCGAACCGTTATCACGGCCCGCCTCCTCGACGAGGCCGCGCTCCGTCAGAACCGCATGGGCAGGGCACCGTTCGTCGTGCCGGCCGAAGGCCACGAGGCGTGCCAGGTGGGCACCGCCTGGGCCATGCGAAGGGGAGTCGACGTCTGGCTCCCCTACTATCGTGACGGCGCCGTGGTGCTCACGGCCGGCATGACGCCGTACGAGGTCTTCCTCGGCATCTTCGCCAAGGCCGACGACCCGTCGAGCGGCGGGCGGCAGATGCCTTCGCATTGGGGACACCGGGAGCTCGGAATCATCACGGGCTCATCCCCCATCGCGACCCAGATCCCTCACGCCGCCGGGATCGCCTACGCCGTCAGGTACCGCGGGGAGGACGCGGTGGTCGCGAGCTGGTTCGGCGACGGCGCGACGAGCGAGGGCGATTGGCACGAGGGGCTGAACTTCGCCGGCATCCACCGGCTCCCGGTGATCTTCGTGTGCGAGAACAACCACTACGCGATCAGCGTGCCCCAGTCCAAGCAGATGGCGATCGACGATGTCGCGCAGCGGGCCAGCGGGTACGGGTTCCCCGGTGTCGTCGTCGACGGCAACGACGTGCTGGCCTGCTACGCGGCGATGAAGCAGGCGCACGAGCGCGCCAGAGCCGGCGACGGCCCGACCCTGATCGAATGCAAGACGTACCGGTTCCTCGGGCACACGAGCGACGACGACGACAAGACCTACCGCTCGCGAGACGAGGTCGAACAGGCGCGCCATCGTGACCCCGTGCACGTGTTCGGTGAGTACCTGCGCACGAACGGCGTGCTGGACGACGTCGGCGCCGAGGAGTTGCGTGCCGAGGTCAAGCGCGAGATCGACGAGGCCTTGGCCGCCGCATGGGAGGCTTCGGATCCTGAGCCCGTCTCGGCGCTCCGCCATGTCTTCGCCGAGCCCGGCGACCCCGAAGGCGGCAGCCGTTGACCGAGAAGAACGTCGTCACCGCGCTACGTGACGCCCTGCACGACGAGATGGCCGACGACGATCGCATCGTGCTGCTCGGCGAGGATGTCGGCAACCGCGGCGGCGTGTTCAGGATCAGCGCCGGGTGGATGGACGAGTTCGGGGAAGCGCGGGTGATCGACACGCCCCTCGCGGAATCCGGCCTGGTCGGCGTCGCGATCGGCATGGCCATGCACGGCATGCTCCCGGTCGCCGAGATCCAGTTCGCGGATTTCATCCATCCCGCGTTCGACCAGATCGTGTCCGAGGCGGCGCGCATCCGCTACCGGTCGAACGGCTCGTTCGGTGTTCCGCTCGTGATCCGCGCGCCGTGCGGGGGCGGCATCCACGGGGCGCTCTATCACTCGCAATCGATCGAGGCGTTCTTCGCCCATGTCCCCGGACTCAAGGTCGTGATGCCGGCCACTCCGGCCGACGCGGCCGGTCTGCTGCGCGCGTCGATCGCCGATCCCGACCCGGTGCTCTTCCTCGAGCACAAGAAGACCTACCGGGCGATCACCGGCGACGTGCCCGAGGAGCGCCATCTCGTCCCGATCGGGAAGGCCGACGTGAAACGCGAAGGCTCCGATCTGACGTGCGTGAGCTACGGGTACGCGCTACACACGTGCCTCGACGCGGCCGGTCGCCTGCAGGAGGACGAAGACATCTCGGTGGAGGTGGTCGACGTCCGAACGTTGGCGCCGCTCGACACCGGCACGATCCTCGATTCCGTGCGCCGCACCTCGAAGGCGATCGTGGTGTACGAGGACAACCGGACCTACGGCGCCGGGGCCGAGATCGTGGCGACGATCGCCGAGGAGGCGATGTTCGACCTCGATGCCCCGGTGGTGCGGATCGGGGGACCGGATGTGCCGGCGATGCCGTTCGCCGCCCCGCTCGAGCACTACTTCATGGAGCCCGAGCCTGACCAGATCTACCGACGCATGCTCGACCTGGCTCGAGCCTGACCTCGACCGGAGCAACGTCGATGTCGGCGAGGCGGTCTCCGTCCTCATCCGTCGTCCGGCAGATCGGCGCCCGGATCGGGTTCGTCGACGTCCCGGTCGCGGACGGACACCATCACTCGGCGGCGACGCTTCGCGGGACTCCGGCGTGCCCGCTCCTCGACCGAGTCTCTCTGTGAGTCCGGGTCGGAGTCCCGGGTGAGATCCGCATCGATCACGTCGTGGCGATCGAGGGCGCTCGAGACCGAGGCCTGCACGATCGCGGCGACGGGCAGGGCGATGACCGCCCCGATCAGCCCCGCGACGCTCGCGCCCGCGATGGCGCAGCCAAACGCGACGGCGGGGTGCAGCTCCATGGTCTTCGCCGTGATGCGAGGACTCAGGAGGTAGTTCTCGACCTGCTGGTACGCCACGAAGAAGAGGAGCAGGATCAAGGCCTTTATCGGGCTCTCGACGACGGAGACGAGCAGCGGCAACGCCATCGCGATGTACGTGCCCACCGTCGGGATGAACTGCGAGACCAGGCCCATCCATACGGCGAGGGGCACGGCGAACGGGACGCCGAGCGCGGTCAGGACGACGAACGTCACTACGCCCGAGATGGCCGCGAGCAGCAACCTCGAATACAGGTAGGCACCGGTCTTCTCGATCGCGACTTCCCAGACCCACAACACGTGCTGCTGCCGATCGCGTGGAAGCGCCGAGAGCACCGATCGGCGGAACCGCGGGCCGTCGGCGGTGAAATAGAACGTGAACAGTCCGATCGTGAGCAGCATGAAGACCGCTCCGACGAGTGAGGAAGCGAACCCGAACACGTTCCCCGCGACGTTCGTAGCGAACCCTGCGAGATCGGAGTCCGCGTTCTGCAGCTGTTGTTGAAGCGTCGACTGAGAGATCTCGAAATTGAACCATCGCTCCGTATAGCGGCTGACCGTCGCGAGGATGTCTGGCGCGGCCTGGATCAAGGCCTGCAGCTGATCGACCACCAACGGGATCATCAACGCCACCATCACGATCGCGAAGACGGCGACCCCGAGCAGGATCAATCCGGTCGCGAGCCCGCGTCGCCACCCGCGCCGGGCGAGCCAGTCGACGGCCGGCTCGAGTGCGAACGAGACGAACAGGGCGACGAGGATCCACGTGAGCAGGTTGGAGAGCTGCCGGAGCAGCGTGGTCGTCGTCGTCGCGACCAGCCACGCAGCGAACACGATGGCGAGAAGTGTGATGATCCACCGCCACGACGGCGGATGGATGATCACCGGGATCGGCCGGCGATCGCTCCGCTCGGGCGATCCCTCTCCCCCCGGCTTCGGCTCGCGATCCTCGCTCATCGTCCCTCCGCTCCCGGCGGGTCGCCCAGCGCCGAGGATACCCCGCGACGCAGGCTAGACTCGGAGGACATGGCCGGCGACCACAACCCCCACGACCGCCCGCTCCACCTGCCGATCGTGTCGGTCACGAACGGCGGAGCAGCCGGAGGCGTCAGCGCCCGCGGGGAACGCAAGCCCCCGTGGCTCAAGGTGAAGCTGCGCACGGGCCCCGATTCCGCCGAGCTCAGGGGCATCATGCGAGGACTCGATCTGCACACCGTGTGCGAGGAAGCGATGTGCCCCAACATCCACGAGTGTTGGGAGGATCGAGAGGCAACGTTCCTGATCCTCGGGGACCGGTGCACCCGGCGGTGTGGCTTCTGCGACGTGATGACCGCCAAGCCCGGACCGGTCGATGCCGAGGAGCCGGCACGGATCGCCGAGGCGGTCGCGCGCATGGGCCTGCGCTTCGTGGTGCTCACCGGCGTCGCACGCGACGACCTTCCCGATGGCGGCGCCGCGATCTGGGCCGAGACCGTGCGGCGGGTGCGACGGGCGGTGCCCGACGCCGGCATCGAGGTGCTCCCGAGCGACTTCAAGGCCGGGGAGGGCGACATCGCGACCGTGCTCGCGAGCGAGCCCGACGTCTTCGCCCACAACCTCGAGACGGTACGCCGGCTCCACGGACGCATCCGACCCGCGTTCGGGTACGACCGCTCCCTCGAGGTGTTGCGGATCGCCAAGCGCGTGAGGCCGGGTCAAGTGACGAAGTCGAACCTGATCCTCGGCATGGGGGAACGCCGCGACGAGGTGCCCGAGACGATGCGCGATCTCGTCGACGCCGGATGCAACATCCTCACGATCGGCCAGTACCTGCAACCGACCCCACAGCACCTGCCGGTCGACCGCTGGGTGCATCCCGACGAATTCTCCCAGCTCGCCCTCGAGGGTGAGGCGCTCGGCTTCGCTCACGTGGAAGCGGGCCCGCTCGTGCGATCGAGCTACCACGCCGGCACGCAGTTCCGGCGGGCACGGGACCACGGGCTCGTGGCCACCGGGAGCTGACGCTCACGATCGTCGGACCGCGAGGCATAGCTCCGCGAATCGCTCCCCGAGATCGTCGAGCTGGTGACGGGCGTTCAGCCCGCTCGGGTTCGGCAACACCCACACGAGGGCGTCTCCCAGGGTCGCCACTTGTCGGCCGAGCGAGGCCCGTGGGTGCCGGAACGCCGTTCGGAATGCACCGATGCCGAGGACGGCGAGGCATCGGGGAGCCCAGCGATGGACGGTCTCCTCCACTCGGAGAGCGCCGGTTCGAAGCTCGTCGTCACGCAGAGCCCTCGCACCCGCGGTCGCGCGCGCGACGAGGTTCGTCAGCCCGCATCCGTACCGCACCAACTCGGCGTCGTCGGCGGGGTCGAGCACGCGATCGGTGAATCCCCCACGATGCAACGCCTTCCAGAATCGATTGCCCGGCCGCGCGAAGTGGTGGCCGACCGCGCCGGAATACGAGCCGGGGTTGATGCCGCAGAAGAGCACGTCCAGACCAGGAGCCAGCACATCGGGAATCGTCGTTCCCACCGCAGCGGCGACCTGCTCCGGCGTAGGGCGATGCGGCATCGACGCACAGCTTCGCAGACCAGAGTGGAGGAGCCGACCTGTAAGCCGGATCCTGTGCGCGGGGCTCGCCCCGCCGGCGACCATCTCTCTCGACGACACGAGTGTCGTCGTCGGACCGTTCTCCGGCCCGATGCGGCCCACCCGGCAGCTCGGACGGGCCGTCCTCGATCGCTGCCTGCTCGACCTTGCTCCGGGTGGGGGTTGCCAGCCGCGACGGTCGCCCGCCGCGCTGGTGCGCTCTTACCGCACCGTTTCACCCTTACCTGAGGCGACGATGCCCCAGGCGGTCTGCTCTCTGTTGCCCTGTCCGCGAGGTTGCCCCCGCCTGGCTCTCGCCAGCACCCTGCCCTTCGGAGTCCGGACTTTCCTCGAGCGGTCGAGACCGCCCGCGGCCGCCCGGCCGGCTCCTCCACATCCGAGGATACCCGGGCCGTAGACTGCCCACGACCGATGCGGAAGACGTTCGCTGTCCTCGTTGCCATGCTCCTGCTCTGCGTCGCCGCCTGCTCGAGTCCGGAAATGGGACCCGCGAGCCCCGCCGACGCTGTCGAGCTACGAAACGCCCCCGCCCTCGTGCAAGCTCAGCTGCGCGCCGCCACGTTGCGCTTCGTCGAGGCGTACCGGACGACCGTGATCGGAGGAGACGAGCTGCGCGCCCTGGCCGCGACCCCACTGATGCGCCGGTTCGCCTACTGGCTCGGCGTCACGAATCGCGCCTTCCCCGGTGAGATCTCCGCGACGTCGACCGTGGGCGCCGTCGGATCGGCGAGCGGCTTCGGAGGGAACGCCCCTGTGTTGGAGATCGATCTATCGGCGCAGGTCGACGTGGTCGCTCAGCCGACCGAGGGCGAGCCGCTCCAGCTCTCCGTGCCGCTCGACGGTCCTGTCCGGTTCGCATCGGGTGAGGCGGGCGAGTGGCGTGTCATCGACTTCGTACGATTCGGGGTACCGGTGAGCGGAGCATTCGTGCCGCTCGACCTCGACTACCGGCGGCCCGGAGTGCACATCACGGTGGACTCGTTCGGCGGCGTCCCCAGCTGGAGCTTCTTCGTCCGGATCTCGGCGACGGGACCCCAGGTGCTGACCCTCGACGAGGGGGACGTCACCCTCGTGGATGCCGAGGGAGAGATCGTGGGCGAGGCGATCGACGTCTCGACTCCCCTGCTCGAGGTGGCACCGGGGGGGCGCATCGACGGCGCGCTCTCGTTCGAGCCGCTCCAGGACGTGGGCGGCGTCTCGCTCAGGATCGACCTCAGCGGGGCGGAGGATCCCGTGCCACTCGAGGTTCCGCTCAGCGCGGTCGCCCGGGCCGGAGGTTAGGGATCCCAGCGTGCCGTGAGCCAATCGTCGACGCCCCTGTTGGCGAGCCGGTCCGCCTCGGTGTTCAGCTCCCGGCGCACGTGTTCGTACTCGATCGACTCGAACCTCGCGGCGAGCTCCAGCACCCGACGATGCAGCGGCTGCAGATGCGGCGTGCGCACACGGTAGTGCCCGGTGAGCTGGTTGATCAGGAGCTGAGAGTCGGATCGGAGCAGGACTCGGGTGGCGCCGAGCTCATGTGCGCGTTCGAGTCCACGGATCACGGCCGTGTACTCGGCGACGTTGTTCGTGGTCTCGCCGAGCGCTTCGGCGATCTCCGCCATCACGACGCCGCCTTCGTCGGTGATCTGGACACCTGCCCCGGCCGGACCGGGATTGCCTCGGGACGCGCCGTCACACGCGACGATCACACGACCAGGATGCGACGACAGTGCTCACACCTCCTGATACCTTCGGCGCGCTTGATCCTGTCGAGCTCCAGGGCGGACAGGTGCTCGTGGCACGCCTGACACACGCCGTCTACGAGGGCGGCCGCGCCGATGCCCTTCTTCAGCCGGCGCAAGCTCTCGTAGAGATCGACGACCTCGGGCTCGATCTCGAGGGCGATGGCCGCGCGCTCGTCGCTGCGGCGGGCGAGATCGGCCTCCACGCCGGCGAGCTCCGCCGCCGCCGCTTGCGTAGCCCTCTCGACCTCGGCACGCAGCGCTGTGGACTCCCCCTGGGCCGCTCCCGCGTCGGCCTCGAGGCGCTCGACGATCTCGAGCACGGCGAGCAGCTCGTCCTCGCGGTCAGATCGACGCTTCCGGACGCTGGTGATCTCGTGTTCCAGCGCCTCGAGCTCCTTCGCGTTCACGATCGAGCCGTCGAACATGCGGGTCTGTTCGTCCTGCTCCTTCCGCGTGAGCGAGTCGATCTCGTGTTCGAACCGCGACTGGTCGCGACCGAGCTCGTCGAGCCGGAGGCGTAGCTCACCGAGGCGACTCTCGGCCGCATCCGCTCGGGCGCGCACGGCGGCCAGCTCTCCCCCCTCCTGCAGGTCCTTGATCCGCGCGCGCGATCGATCGATCGCGGAATCGGCTTCTTGGAGGGCCAGCAGGCGAGAGGTGGTCATGGCAGGCGAAGCCTAGCCGATGCCATCCCCTTCACCGCAGCCGCACGCACCGCGACCGCCGAAGAGCGAACACACGGCGACGACGCCGGCGGCCCGCATCGGCGCCGGCGCCGGCGCCACGGCGCTCCTTATGGGAACTCGACCCTCTCGAACGACGAGTTCGTGGCTTGACCCATGAAGGTCACCGCCCCCACGATGACCACGAAGATCAAGGCCAGCATCAGCGCGTACTCCACGGCGGTCGCGCCCCGGTCCTCCAGCACCCGGTCGCTGATCGCCGCTCGCCAGACCTGGGCCTTCGCGTACAGCCGCAGGATCATGCGGAACCCCTCTCTCTGATCGGGCTCGAACGCAGGAACGGCCGGAACCCCGGCCGACCCCTCACGCCCGTCTTCCCTGTGGGTATCGGCTGGAAGACCCTCCGGAGTTGAGCGCCGGGTGGCGATGGACGAGGGCCGGTACGCTGAGCCACGTGCGGGGCGAGGTCGACGGTCGGGTCGCGTTGGTCACCGGTGCGGGCAGCCCGTCCGGCATCGGATTCGCGTGCGCGAAGGTGCTCGCTCGAGAAGGAGCGGCCGTCGCGATCTCGTCGACGACGGACCGCATCGAGGAGCGTGCCGCCGAGCTGCACGCCGCAGACGCGGAGGCGGCCGGCTTCGTGGCCGATCTCACCGACAGGGACCAGGCCCGTGCCCTCGTCGAAGGCGTCTCGGAGCTGCTCGGAAGGATCGACATCGTCGTCAACAACGCCGGCATGGTGCACGTCGGCATGCAGGGCGAGATTGACGACGCGTTCGCTGACCTGAGCGACACGGACTGGGACCTCGAGCTGGATCTCAACCTGAACACCGCCTACAACGTCACGAGGCCTGTTGCGCCCGGGATGATCGATCGCGGCTGGGGTCGCATCGTGATGGTGTCGTCGGTGACCGGGCCCGTGACCGCGATCGCCGGCTCTGCGGGGTACGGGGCAGCGAAAGCGGCCATGGACGGCCTGATGCGCGGGCTCGCACTCGAGCTCGGGCCGAACGGGATCACGGCGAATTCGGTCGCTCCGGGATGGATCGCCTCGGGCTCGCAGTCGCCCGAGGAGGCCGCGGCGGGCCTGAAAACGCCGCTGGGACGCTCCGGCCGGCCCCGTGAGGTCGCCGAGGTCGTCGCGTTCCTCGCGAGCGATCGCGCGAGCTATGTGACGGGACAGTCGATCGTGGTCGACGGCGGCAACACGATCCAGGAGCTGAAGGGCCCCTAGCCTCCCCGTGCTCGGCTTCCTCGCTCGACCTCGCTGGATCGCCCTCACTGGGTTCGCCATCTTGGCGGTCGGGGCCTGCGTGCTGTGCGGATTCTGGCAGCTCGACCGGCTCGAGGGGCGCAGGGAGTTCAACGCCCGATACGCGGCGGGGCTCGCCGCGAAGCCTCGCCCGCTCGAGCAGCTGCTGGACGAGGGAGGCGCACTCGCGTACCGGCGCGCCGTCGCGAGCGGCCGGTACGACACCGAGCACGAGGTGATCCTGTACGGGCGAACGCTCGAGGGGCAAGCGGGGAACCACGTGCTGACGCCGCTGGTGCTCGCCGACGGCAGGGCGGTCGTGGTGGACCGCGGGTGGGTCCCGTTCGAGATGGACGAGCCCCCTGTCCAGGCGGCGACGCCACCGAACGGTACCGTCGACGTCGAGGGCGCCCTGTTCGCCGATCAACCGGGGGGTGCAGGCGACGTCGTGCCGGGCGAAGATCGCATCGTCACCGTGCGCTCGGTCGACCTGAAGGCGATCGCCGGCGACGTGCCGTACGCGCTCGTGCCGTGGTTCCTGCAGCTGCGGACGCAGTCGCCATCTCCTCGCGACCTGCCCGTGCCCGCCCCGCTTCCCGAGCTCACCGAAGGTCCCCACCTCAACTACGCCATCCAGTGGTTCGCCTTCGCGACGATCGCCGCTGTCGGCTACGTGATCCTGGTGCGACGCGAGGTGAAGGACCCGAGCGATCTTCCCAGCGGACCGGCCTCGGCTGCGACACGGGTCGAGTGAGATCGCCGAGGGTGGCGCCACGAGCGGAGTCGGTCTCGGTTCCTTGCGGCGTTTAGCGACCGAAGGCGTTCCTGAGCAAGGAACCCGGAGCTTCGAACGCGGCGCGAGCCTAGGCTCCACGAGATGCTTCGCTACCTGGTGCGGCGGGCGCTGTTCATGGTCCTCGTGCTCGGCATCGTCTCGCTGCTGACCTTCCTGATCTTCGTGAAGCTCCCGGCCGGCGACCCGGTCCGGCGGGCGACCGGCAAGGCGTCGACCCCCGAGCAGATCGAGAACGCCCGTCGCGCCTTCGGTCTCGACCGGCCGATCGCGGTGCAGTACGCGCGATTCGCGAAGGGCCTGATCCCGTGGCCGGGGTTGTTCCTCTCGGAGGACGTCTACTACTCGTACGGGAACTTCGTGCCCGTGAAGGAGGAGATCGCCCGCCGCCTGCCGGT